>Ga0310826_100221_pt1 | contig 79750 bp, 64 predicted proteins | sample WT_ome_FD_201306 | JGI IMG/M metagenome (GOLD analysis project Ga0310826, IMG submission 201306) | Sorghum-adapted microbial communities enriched on wild type (WT) sorghum from Joint BioEnergy Institute, Emeryville, California, United... ... | reverse complement strand
AGCTATGATGCGTCCTTCTGCCATCGTAAAAAGCCAGTTCTTATGACCATCACAGAAAAAAAGACTAAAATTACCGGTTTCAGGAATCAGGTTCCAAAACTATCCGCGGACGATCACGGATTCAGGAAAACAACCAACCCCTCCTACCAATCCAGTACAGTTACCCGTTCAATATCGCCGGTTCGGCAATTCCTGTTCCGCCATCGATTGCGTGAACACCGTCTCGGCAGACACGATGCGCTTCGGCAGCGAGCGCCCTTCCATGATTTCCTGCACCGCCTGCATGATTTGCGGACCGATCAGCGGATTGCATTCGACCACGAAATTGATTTCGCCGGCCGCCAGCTTCTCCAGCGCCCTGCGGGAGCCATCCACGGAAATGATGATGATGTCCTTGCCGGGTCTCAGGCCGTATTCCTTGATGGCTTCCACGGCGCCGAGGGCCATGTCGTCGTTGTGTGCAAACAGCACGCGAATCTCGTTGCCTTTTTCCTTCAGAAACTTTTCCATCACCCGCTTTCCTTCCTCCACCGTGAAATTGGCGTGTTCGCTGAGGATGATCCGGAAGTCGGACCGTTCCTGAATGATGTCCCGGAATCCCTTGGCGCGTTCGATCGTGGGCGAGGAACCCTCCGTTCCCTTGAGCTCCGCGATTCCGATGGGACCTGGTTCGTCGCGCATGACATCCCGCAAATATTTGCCGGCTTTCCGGCCTTCCTCGTAAAAATCCGAGCCGATAAACGTAACATAAAGGGAAGAATCGCTGATTTTCATCTCGCGATCGACCATGATCACCGGAATGCCCGCCTGTTTAACTTCCCGCAGAATGGGTTCCCATCCCGTCTCAATGACCGGGGCGATGGCAATCACGTCCGCTCTTTTCTCGACAAAGGACCGGATCGCTTCGAACTGTTTCTCCTGGGATTGCTCCGCGTTCTCGAAGATGAGTTCGATGCCCGCTTCGGCGGCGGCTTCCTTGACCGATTCGCTGTTGGCGTTGCGCCAGTCGCTCTCCGAGCCGAGTTGGGAAAAGCCGAGCACGATGGGCCGTCTGGCGGCGGGGGCCGCGGGCGACGCCTCGGCCGGCTCCACAACGGTCCTGCGGGAAACGTCGTCGGGAGTCTGCTCCGGCGTAACCGCGGCCTCCTTCTTGTCGCAGGCAAACAGAAGCAGGAACATGATGGGCCAGGTCCATTTCGCTATCCGTCGCTTATCCATGTTCATCCCCCCACGACCATGCGACATGTTGCCATCTGTCGGTGATCAGCCGATTCAAACCTGAAAACGGGAAACGTGCCGTTCCAACCTCCAAGACCATTCGCTCATGTTTTCCGCCAACGCGACCAGTTCGTCGCTGATCTTTTGCTGTTCGGCGCACAATGCGGCCACTTGGCGTGAAGAAGCGGAAGATTGTTCCGCGACCGCCGCCACCTCCTCCGCCGAGCGGGAGAGCCCGGTCTGCGTTTCCTGCATGACGGCCACGGACGCATTGACCTCCGCTGTGCGGTCCAGCAACCGCTGCATTTGGGCCTGCACGTTTTCAAAAATACCGCACACATCGCGAACATGAATCGCGAGTTCCTGAAAAAACGGCATGGTTTCCGTCATCGCTTCAACCGCTCCGGACACGCCGGATCGGAGGGTCTCCAGCATATCCCCCGCTTCCCGGATGGAATGGTTCGATTGCTCGGCCAGTTTCCGGATTTCTTCCGCAATGACCCGGAAAGCGGAATGTTTCCCGTCAGAATGGGCCGCCTGGATGGAAGCGTTGAGCGACAGGATCGTGGTCTGTTTCGCGATCCGGGTCATGAGATCGAGCAGGCGGTGGATGGAATCCATGCTGTCCTTCAGCCGCTTCAGGCGATCGCTCACCTGGACGAGCCGGGTCTCGGTTTCGTTCGTCCGGCCGAGCAAGGATTGTACCTTGACGTTTCCTATTCGGCAAGCTTCGTCGACTTCCTGCGAGGTAGCAAACATACTTTGCTGAAAACGACTGGTTTCATTCAGCCGCCCGGTCATTTCGCCGACCCGATGGTTGGTACGCTCCGAATGGACGGCCAGCTCTTCGGCGCCGGCGGCAATCTGCGCGCTCGCGGACTGGATTTCCTTCGCCGACAGCGCCGTCCGGCGGGCGGCTTCCGTCACCCGGTCCACGGCTTCCGTCACCTGGCCGACCGACTGGCGGATTTCTCCGATGAGCTCCCCGATTTGCTCCGCCATCCGGTCGTATGCCTCCGACACCAAGCCGATTTCGTCTTTTCCGCGCTGGTTCAGCCTGCCGCTGAAATTGCCCGTCGCCGCCTCTCCCATCAGCTTTCTCAGGCGATCAAGCCGGCCGCCGATCCAGTAGGCGACCCGAAACCCGGCGGCCAGTGCCAGCAAAATGCTGACGCAGATCGCAATCCAGGCGGTCGTCTGAATTCCCCTCGCCGCCGCGGTCAGTTCCCGTTGCGGCACCATCCCGAGCAGCATCCAGCCGCTGACGGGTGAAGAACGATAAAGCACGATTTCCTTGCCGTCCGCGCCTTCTCGCGTCAGATGACCTTGTTCCCGCGTAAGGGAAGGGAGATGGATCTCCCCGTGGTCCACGTCCGCATTCTCCGTGTCTTCCGAATGGACGACGAACGGCTGACCGTTCCGGTTCGCCAGGACAACCACGGACCGGTCCCCCAGCCGAATGTCGCCCACCGTTTCTTCCAATACCGAAGCCTCGATCTGAACCAGCAGCGCGTATTCGTTGGATCCCACGTTTTGCTTGCCGAACAGCTGCCCGAAGGCAAATACGGGCATCGCCTGGGACCCCGCATAGCCGCCTTCGGCCGCCGGAAACCAGACCGGAAGGCCGGCCGCCTGACGAATTTCCTCCAGCCAGGGAACGCCCGGCTCCGGTGCCGTCGTCTCCTGAGTGCCGATCACGGGGATCGGATCCGCGAGCGGAAACAGATGAATATCCCGGATATGCGGATCGCTGAGGGCAAGTTGATCAAGGATGCTCCTGGTCACGGCGATGCGCCGGTCGCGTTCCTCCCGGGGCAAATCCGGATAGGCGAACTGGAACAGATTTTCCGTGAAGGCCGCATGGCGCATCAATTGATTGGCCAGCTCCTCGTAGTAGCGCAATTGCATATCCATTTTCTCGCCGGCCTGCACGATCGTCTGCAACATACCGGATTGCGCCTGCCGAACGATCGCCGAACTCGCCGTCCGATACGCCATCAGCCCGGTCCCGGCCACAAAAGCGCTTACAAACAAGACGAACAAAACGAGCAATTTTATCCCCAGAGAATGCCAGAAGTGCTTCTTGTCCGTCATGGTGGATCCTCCAATGCAGGGCCGTATTTCCGCCGCCGTCCGGACGGCGGCGGAACGCGCGTCCAGGCGATATCCCCGGTACGCCCCGAGCCGCTTGCGGCTAGGCGTCCCGCACTTCGCCGCGGGCGCTGAGCAACCGTTGCAACAGGATGAACAGGAGCAGCAGAATGCCAATCACGATCTTGGTCCACCAGGAACTCAGGGTTCCTTCGAAGCTGATGATCGTCTGGATGATGCCTTGCAGCATCACGCCCAGAACGGTCCCGAACACGTAACCGACGCCTCCCGTGAGCAGCGTGCCGCCGATCACCACCGCCGCGATCGTGTCCAGCTCCAGCCCGAGCGCATGCAGTCCGTACCCGGACAGCATGTAGAAGGTAAACACGACGCCCGCCAGAGCGGAACAAAAACCGCTGAACGCGTAGATCAGCACTTTCGTGCGGCCCACGGGAAGTCCCATCAGCAGGGCCGAGTATTCGTTTCCGCCGATGGCGTACACGCAGCGCCCGAACCGCGTGAAATGCGCCATGAAAATCGCCGCGGCCACCACGACCAGGGCGATGATGACGCTGATGGAGATGAAATTCCCGCCCGGCAGGGGAATCCTCGTCTGTGCCATGGTCACGTAGAAGGGATTCTTGATCGTGATGGTATCGATACTGATGACATAACACAATCCCCGGGCCAGAAACATGCCGGCCAAGGTGACGATGAAAGGCTGAATGTTGAAATAATGGATGATCGCTCCCATCCCGGCTCCCATCAGCGAACCGAGGGCCAGCACCAGCGGAATGACCACCGCCGGCGGCCAGCCGGCCTGTTCGACGAGGGCGGCGGACAACATCGTCGTCATGGCGATCATGGATCCGACGGACAGATCAATGCCGCCGGACAGGATGACGAACGTCATGCCGGTCGCCACGATCAGCAAAAAGGCGTTGTCAATAAGCAGATTGAGCAGCACCTGCCAGGAAAAGAAGCCCGTGTAACGAAGGGAGCCCGCGGCAAACATCAGGGTCAGAAGCGCGGTGGTCACGATGATCGGCACATGCTGCTTTTTGATCTTGATCGCGTTAACCACGGGTCGTCACCTTCCGTTCAACCGGCGGTCGCGGCGCAATCAGGGAACGGGCCAGCATCCGGCGGAACGATTCCGATTGGATGAGGCAGACCGCAAGGACGACCAAAGCCTTCACCACCAGCGTAATTTCGGGCGGAACCCCGGTCATGTAAATAGTCGTGGTCAACGTTTGTATGATCAGAACGCCGAGCAGCGTACCCGTCAAATAAAAACGTCCCCCGTTCAGCGAGGTGCCCCCGATGACCACGGCCAGGATCGCGTCCAGTTCGTACCAGAGCCCGGCGTTGTTCCCGTCCGCACTGGACACGTTGGAGCTGAGAATGAGTCCCGCCATGCCGGCGCACAGACCGCAAAACATGTACACGAACAGCCTGACCGTGACCGAACGGATGCCGGCCAGTCGGCTGGCCGTCGGGTTGCAGCCGACCGATTCGATGAACAGCCCGAGGGCCGTTTTGCGGGTGAGCAGCGCGGCCAGCGCAAAGACCAGCGCCACGATATACACCGATACGGGCAACGTGAGCAGCGTGTCTCCGCCGATGATTTCATAATTCGGACTGATGACCGTAATGATCTGGCCGCTCGTGATGAGCTGGGCGATGCCCCGTCCGGCGACCATCAGAATCAGCGTGGCCACGATGGGCTGGATTCCGGCGCGCGTGACCAGAAACCCGTTCCACAGGCCGAGCACGGCGGAAGCGGCCAGCGCCAGGCCAATGGCGGCAAGGACCAGCCCCGGGTCGTTCTGATCCGCCCCCTTGCTGATCGTCAGGCAGGCGATGGCGCCGGCAATGGCCACGACCGAACCGACGGACAGATCGATGCCCCTGGTGGCGATGACCAGCGTCATGCCGATGGCGACCAGCGCGAGCGGCGATCCGAAAAAGAGAATGTCGATCAGGCTCCCGTAAAGCGCTCCTTCGCGCATCTGGATCCGGAAAAATTCGGGATCGTAAAGCAGATTGAAAACCAGAAGCGCGACCAGCACCATCAGGGGCCAAAACAGATGATGCTTATGGATTTGTCCCAATCGTGCCATGGATCACCCTCCCGCGATCGCTTGCATGACCCGCTCGCGGCTCAGGTCCTCGCCTTCGATTTCCTTCACTTTCCGGCGATCCCGCATCACCGCGATCCGATGGCTGATCCGCACCACCTCTTCCAGTTCGGAAGAGATGAACAGTACCGACATGCCCTCCCGGGCCAGCGACAGAATGAGCTTCTGGATTTCCGCCTTGGCTCCGACATCAATGCCCCGTGTCGGCTCGTCCAGGATGAGCAGTTTCGGATGCGTGAGCAGCCAGCGGGCCAACAGCACCTTTTGCTGATTGCCGCCGCTTAGGTTTTTGACCGGAATTTCCGGGTTTGGCGGATATATATTCAAAGCCCGAATATACTCGTCCGCCAGTTCCTCCTGCCGCTTGCGGCTGATCGTGCGGAACCAGCCCTGCGATGCCTGGAGGGCGGCAATGATATTCTCCCGGACGCTCAGCTCGTCGATAATGCCTTCCGTCTTGCGGTTTTCCGAGCAGAAGGCGATTCCCCTGTCAATGGCCTGCCTGGGGGAATGAATGAAGGTTTCCTCCTCCAGCACCCTGAACCGCCCCTGATCGGCCCGGTCGGCACCAAACAGGATCCGCGCCGCTTCGGTGCGGCCCGATCCGAGCAGTCCGGCAAAACCGACAATTTCGCCCTTCCCGATGTGCAGATCGAACGGCTCCACCGATCCCTTGCGGCCGACACCGATCGCTTCGAAGGTTTTCCTGTCCGAATCTCCCGGACGGAACTCCTCTTTCGGCAACTCCTCCAGTTCCTCCAGCTCCTTGCCGATCATATGGGCGACCAGTTCCAGCCGGGGAAGTTCCAGCGTCATATATTCCCCGATCAGCTTCCCGTTGCGAAGAACGGTGATCCGGTCGGAGATTTCGTACACCTGATCCAGAAAATGCGTGACGAACAATATGGCCAGTCCGTCGTCGCGCAGTTTGCGCATGACCGAGAAGAGCTGTTCCACTTCGCTGCGGTCCAGGCTGGAAGTGGGTTCGTCCAGGATCAGCACTTTGGCTGAAATGTTCAGGGCGCGCGCGATGGCCACGAGCTGCTGGATCGCCACCGAATAGGCGCTGACCGGCTGCGTCACGTCAATCTGCAGATGCAGCCGTTCTTCCAGGAGCCGCCTGGCCTGTTCGTTCATCTCCTTCCAGCGGATTTTGCCAAAACGGCGCGGTTCGCGGCCGATGAAAATGTTTTCCGCCACGGACAGATTGGGACACAGGTTGACTTCCTGGTAGACGGTGCTGATGCCCATCGCCTGCGCTTCCAGGGGGCTGTGCGGCCGGATGTACCGGTCCCCGAGGCGGATCTGTCCCCGGTCTGCCTGATATACGCCCGTGAGCACCTTGATCAGCGTCGACTTGCCGGCACCGTTTTCCCCCATCAGGGCGTGCACTTCACCGGGAAAGAGCCGAAAATGGACGCCGCTCAGCGCATGCACGCCGGGAAACGACTTGTGGATGCCCGACATTTGCAACAGGGGTTCCTTATCTCCCATCTCATTCCTCCTCCCCGCCTGCGGACAAAGCCGCACCAACCGCTTTGCGACGCGATTTGTGCGGCTTTGTCTTTGCGTGTGCCGGACGCCGCCTCAGTACTGACGGTTGGGAAGTTCGGCGATGGCTTCCTCGATCGTGAACGTCCGTTCCTCGGTCACAATGCGCTTCGGCACCGACTCCCCGGCAACGATTTTCTTGACGAGATCCATCAGTTGCGGTCCGAGCAGCGGATTGCATTCCACGATGAAGTTGATTTTGCCTTCGCTGGCGGCCACGAACGCGTCCCGGATGCCGTCCACGGATATGATGATGATGTCTTCGCCCGGTTTCAGGCCGGCCGCTTCCATCGCCTGGATCGCTCCCAGCGCCATGTCGTCGTTGTGCGCGTACAGCACGTCAATGTTTTTGTGGGCTTTCAGGAACGCCTGCATCACTTCCTTGCCTTTGGCCCGGGTGAAGTCGCCGGTTTGGGAAGCGATGATCTTGAATTTGGGATCGTCCTTGATGATTTCCTCAAAGCCCGCTTTCCGGTCGATGGCCGGCGCCGAACCGACCGTGCCCTGCAGCTCGACGATGTTGACTTCACCGTCGTGATCCTTGAACTGCTCCACCAACCACCGTCCGGCGCGCCGGCCTTCCTCGACGAAATCGGAACCGAGGAACGAAACGTACAGCGACGTATCCGGCGAGTCGATGGCGCGGTCGGTCAGAACAACCGGGATGCCGGCGTCCTTCGCTTCCTTCAGCACCGTGTCCCAGCCCGACTCCACGACGGGCGAGAACGCGATGACGTCCACTTTTTGCTGGATGAACGAACGAATCGCCTTGATCTGGTTCTCCTGCTTCTGCTGCGCGTCGGAGAACTTCAGTTCGATGCCCGCCGCCGCGGCGGATTCCTGGATCGACTTCGTGTTCGCCGTGCGCCAGCCGCTTTCCGCGCCAACCTGCGCGAAACCAAGCACGATCTTTTTCTCCGCGGGTGCGGACGAAGCCGGAGCGGCACTGGACGCGGACGGCGACGGCGAAGACGGCGTGGAGCTGCCCGCCGACTGCGACTGGGTGTTGCCGGAGGAACCGCAGGCCGTGACGACCAGCATGAGGGCGCACAGCATGGCCGGCAGTCCCATCCTTTTCCGAATAAAGCGCTTGCGCAAAGTTGCATCAGCCTCCCCCAAATATTCGTCCACCATGGCTCATGTGTCATGGTGCAGCTTCATTGTAATGAGGACGCCGGCTTGTCGGATACGGAAACGCTTTTTTGGTTGGTGGGAATTTTTGGGGAAATGCGCGGCGGGTGGCAACACGTATTTGGGTTTTTATGTCCGGAAAGTTGATTTTTTTTGGAAGAACCTGTTTTCTTATTTTATTTTTCAGTCAATTTGATATATTTAACAACACACAATGAAAAATGGAGCAGGCGAATTCCGATATGCTGCTGCGCAAGATCCCGTTCAACAGCCTGAGAAGCAAGCTCATGGGGCTGTTCGTCATCCTGACCTCGGCGCCGCTCATCGCCGTCGGCATCGTTTCTTTCCAGAAATCGTTCCAGACCCTTTCCGATTACAGCAAAGCGGCAAACGCCCTTGTCGCCGAAAATTTTCTCCGCGAACTCGACATGATGTTTCTGAATGCCAGCCGGCTCCTGGAACTGGAAGACAATCCGATGGTTCGCCGGTTTCTGTTTTCCCAGACCGAAACGTATTCGGAAGCCATGGGAATTTTGCAAACCTTCAAATTGTACCGGGAAATGTACCAACTGAACGAACTGGTTCTAAATGTTACCCTGGTGAATCTGTACGGCAAGGGGATCAGCGAGCGGAAGGGCGTTTTTCAATTAAATCAGAATTTGCGCAAGGAAACTTATTATCAGATGCTGCTCGAAAACCCCGATGAGACCCTCTACGTGCCCCCTTCGGCGAACCCCGCAGTACCGAGGCTGGACGGTTTGGACTACGACGACAATCAGACGATTTCCATCATGGCCACCATCAAGCAGCCCATCACCCACCAGGTGATCGGGTTCATCACCATCGATCTCGACAGTTCGGTCGTGCAGGAGTTTTGCGAAACCAACCGGATTGGGAAAACCGGGTATTTCTTCGTGGCTGACGAGAACGGAAATCCCATCTTCATGCCGTGGAAGGATGCGGCCGACCCCGACTGGCTGCAGCCCGTGACGGATGTCGCCCGTTTTGCCGGGACCAAGGGCCAGTTTGTGGATACCGGCCAAGGCCGATCGGTGTTTGTGGTCTATACCATTTCCGCGCAAACCGGTTGGTTCGTTGTGGGTCAGGTGCCGCTCGCCGAAATTACCCGCGACGCCGCGCAAATTCGCAACCTGATCTTCGCCAGCGGCATTCTGAGCGTCATCGTGGCGATTTCGCTGTATTTTTACCTCACCTACCGCATGACCCGGCCGATCCAGATCCTGAAAAACAAGATGCGTCAAGCCGCTTCCGGATACCTGGAAGCCAAGGTGCAAATCGACGGCACCGACGAAATCGCCGATCTCGGCCAAAGTTTCAATATCATGCTGGAACAGATCAAAGAGCTCCTTGACCGCAGCATCGAGGAACAGAAACAGATCAAGCTGGCGGAACTGCGCACTCTGCAGGCGCAAATCAACCCCCATTTTCTGTACAACACGCTGGATTCGATCGTATGGATGGCCGAAGCGCGCAAGAACGATCAGGTCATCCGACTTGTGCAAGCGCTTTCCCACTTTTTCCGGATCAGTCTGAGCAAAGGGAGGGATGTGATCTCCATTGAGGAAGAAATCGAACACATCCGCAACTATCTGGTTATTCAACAAATGCGATACCGGGATATTCTCGACTACGACATACAGGTCGATCCGGATATCCTGAACCGCCAGGTGCTGAAAATGACCCTTCAGCCGTTGGTCGAAAACGCGCTTTACCACGGCATCAAAAACAAAAGGGGGAAGGGACGGATCGAGATCCGGGGCTGGCGGGACAACCCGCGCGTCATTTGTCTGCAGGTGACCGACAACGGCATCGGCATGACGCCCGAACGTCTGGAGGAAATCCGCCGTTCCCTGTCGCGCGGCATTGAAATTCAGTCCGCAAGACCTGAAGAAATCCGTCATCAGGGCTTCGGTCTTCGCAATGTGCATCAACGGATTCGTCTCTATTACGGAGAACCTTTCGGTTTGCGAGTTGAAAGCTCTTACATGGCAGGTACGAGCGTCATCCTGAAAATCCCCGACAGCGAAGGGTGAAGAGCATGAAAAAAATCATCCTGGTGGACGATGAAATTCTGGTGCGCGAAAGCATTCGGGATAATGTGGATTGGGAAGGCGAGGGTTTCCTGTATTGCGCCGACGCTCCCGACGGCGAGATGGCGCTGCCGCTCATTGAAGCCCATCAGCCCGACATCCTGATCACGGATATCAAAATGCCCTTCATGGACGGGCTCGAACTCTCCCGCATCGTCAGGCAGAAATACCCGCAAATCAAGATCGTCATTCTTACCGGACACGACGAATTCGAATACGCCCGTTCGGCCCTCCGCCTCGGCATCACGGAGTACTGCCTGAAACCGGTCGGTTCGGCGGAACTTATGAACATGCTCAAATCGATCGCCGCCCTGATTGACGAAGAACGGAGACAAATGGACCATCTGGCGAGAATGGAGTCGCTGCTGGAAGCCAATCGGGACCTGAGATCCCAGAAATTGCTGAGCGATCTGTGCACGGGCCTGATCTCGACGCCGGAAGCGCTTCACCTTGCCGCCACCCTTGGCGTCGATCTGGCGGCCAGCCACTACGTCGTCGCCATTACGGAAGTATTGCCGCCGGACCATGAATCCGGCGGGGTATCCGACAACACGATCCGGGAAATCGCCCGCCAGACGGCATCCTGTCTGTCCTCTTGCGCAGTGGTCCTGTCCTACCCGCGAAGCCGAACGGAAACCGTGTGGATGCTGAAAGGGGAAAGGGAAGACAGCCTGCTCAAAGGATTAAGCCTCCTTCAGGAAGAACTGGTGCCGCGAGCCGAGAAGGTCTACGGCTGCGAATTGATCGCGGGAATCGGTTCCCTGCAGCGGCGGTTGCACGGCATCCACGCTTCCTATCTGGTTGCGGAGGAAGAAAAAACGTACCGCAAGCTGCTCCGCGCCAATTTTCACATGCTGGACAATTCCGGGATTCGCGGAGAGTCGGCCGTTTGGCTGGATCGAAACCGCTTTCTTGAATTTCTCAAGATCGGCGAGATGAAAGAGCTGGACGCGTTCATCTCCTCCTTCGCCGCCGAGCTCAGACGAATCCATTGGCACGCCAGCATGTACGGGTATTTCCTGCTCAACGATCTGACACTGATGGCGCTCCATGCTTCGCAGGATCTGATCCGGGATGCCGAGCACATGGAACGCCAATACCGGGAATGGCAAAAAGCAATCCGGGCCATCCGGTCGTACGAAGATGCCTGCGACTACCTGAAGCGTCTGGCCGTGCGAATTCTGGAATGGCGGGAAGACATGGCCGACCGGTACGTTCCGCTCATTGAAAAGGTCAAATCCTTTATCCAGAAAAACTACGAGCGGGACGATCTGTCCCTGCAGCAGGCCGCCGAACATGTCAACGTGAGCCCGAGCCATCTGAGCAAGATATTCAGCCAGGGGACGGGCATCACATTTATTGAGTATTTGACCCGGACCCGCATTCGCAAAGCCATGGAACTTCTCCTGACCACCCAGCTGAAGTCGTATGAGGTGGCCTTCCGGGTCGGGTACAACGATCCGCACTATTTTTCCAGCCTGTTCAAGAAAATGACCGGGATGACCACCAAAGAGTTCCGGAAACGGGGCCCGTGGGACCCTGAGGTTTATTCCGAAACGAGGAGGGAAGGTTCCAGGGATGTTTCGGCACCGCTGGTTTGAAAAAATGATGCGGAAATGGTTTCCCAGGTGGCTCGCCTTCCTGGCTTTTTTTTCGACGGCCGCGGGATGCCAAAACGGAATGCCGGACCCCGCCGTGCCCGGAATCGCCGAATCCGGCGAGCCGGAGACTCCCGCTTATGTGTTTGGCATCATATACCCTTATGCCCATCCGCTATATGAGTGGGTGACGCGGCAAGCCGAGGAAACCGCCAAAAAGCACGGCGTGAAACTGATCGTGAAGGCGCCGGACGAAGCGCATCTTGAACAGCAAATCCGCATGATGGAAACCCTGATCAAACAGGGCGTGGACGGCATCGCCATCGCTCCCGTGGATTCGGATGCACTTACCCCGATCATCAGTCTGGCCGTGGAAAACGGCATTCCCGTCGTCTGCTTCGAGTCCGACGCGCCGCGAAGCGAACGGATGGCCTTCATCGGCACCGACAACCTGATTTCCGGGCGGACGCTGGCGGACAAACTGACCGACGTCCTGGGCGAAAACGGCATGGTGATTCTGGAAAGCGGCATGAGTCGGATGCAGTCGCTGCAAAAGCGGCTGGAGGGGTTTCTGTCCTATATCGACGAAAGATCGGACATCCGGGTGCTGGATGTGCGGTATCACGAAGGGGACGACCAGAAAGCTTTGGCCGATCTGGAAATCATGACGGAAAACCATCCGCACTTCAACGCGCTCATCGCGTTGGATCCCATATCCGTTTCCCAATCCATTCTCTTCTGGAAAGCCAAGGGACTCAAACAGTATCTGCTCGCCTTCGGACTCACTTCGGAAGTCTGGGAAGCGGTCAACAACGGACAGATTACATACGTCGTTTCGCAAGGTGAAGCCCGGTGGGGATCGATGATCGTCAACACGCTGTTGCAACTTCGCAAGGGTAAAAAGGTGGACAAATACCAGGATACGCAGAACGAGATTTTTGCCAAAGATGACAGGGTGGATTGGGTTCTGTTTGAATGAGAAAGCGCCTCCCGCCGGCACAAAAAACTCCCCTCACGGTGCCGGAAATCACCAACGGGTGACTGGATTGCCACGTAATGGACACGCCGTGCTTGCCCGCCTGAGGCAGGGCCAGATCCTGCGTCACCCCGTTAACGCTTTCATCGCCCGGCGCGAGATACAGGTTCATATCCAATGCGTCCGCCGCATCCTGCAACACCAGGTCGCGCAGTTTAGGCACCAGCTGGCTCGCTTCCGTGTACAGCCCGTCGATCTCCCCGGATGTGAGCGCCTTGCCGTAAACCCGGAAATCCGCGACTTTTCCCTGATAATAGGGATCGTTCTGGAAAATGGATTTCGCGATGAAACCGGAAAAAGCCGCGTTCGGATCAATGATTTCCGACAGTTTCCTGTCCCCCGTCGATCCGGAGAAAGCCAACGCTCCGTCCACATAAACGGTGATGGAAGCGGTGGATTCCGAATATACCACGGTGACCAGTTTCCAGGTGTTGGATTCCAATTGGGTCGAGCCCCTGATGAGCGCTTCCGTTCTCCAGCCGCCCCGGGACATGCCCGAAGCCATCACGTTGCCGTTACTGTGCCTCGGCGTAAAGAAAAAATATTTGTTCCCGTACTCGATGTCGTCCGCGACCGTTCCAAAGCCAAACACCCACCGGTTTTGGCCGTCATCCACCCATTCAATCAGAGCGGACACCGTGACTTCGGTCAAACCCGACAGAAGATCGGCGCCGTCGCCCGCTTTCGGAATTTCAATGTAGCTTTTGGGCAGCGAACCGACCGTGTTGAAAGACACGAACCCCGCTTCGCCGTTCCTTGCGACAATTCCGTTGTCCGGGTTGCGCAGCAGGCCGTCGTAGCCCTTCGGATTGCCGGCCACGTTTTTGACCACGATCCGGCCGTCCGATTCTTCAAGCGTTTTCATGTCGTAATGCAATAGCAACCCGTTGTCTTCGGCCTCGTTCATGAACAGGATCGGATCGTCCCCGCCAGGTTGGAACTCGCCGGATTCTTGTCCAGCCGGTTCCTGCCGCGGTTCGCTTTGTTCATCTTCGTTTTGGTCTTCCCGGTTTTGCGGTTCTTCCTCCTGCGGTTGTTCCGCTTGCGGTTCTTCCTCTTGCGTTTGTTCCGCTTGCGGATCGTCCGCACCGGATTCCCCGACAGCAAGGTCCTCGTATTGCAGCTCCACAGGCTGATCCCAGTTCGCTTCTTCCCCCGCTGCGGGAAGAGGCGAGACGTTTGGGAAGAGACCGAATGCCAAAACAACAGCAAAAAACACCGACGCCAGCCTTCTTACTCTCACGTTCTCCTCCCCTTTGCTCCGAGGTGAATGCGTTTTGGCATTCACTAGCATAGGAAGGGAAGGAAAACGATTCAATGGAATATCATGTTTGCAAAGTATAAATTTTTGGCCGTTGTTGGACGCCCGACAGCGTTTGAAATGGTCAGTTTCTTCCCGATGGATCCTGTTGCACCAGGTAATGGCCCTTGCCTTCCCGCTTCACCTGATACATCGCTTTGTCCGCGTGCCGGAGGAGCAGGTCGATGGTCCTGCCGTGTTCGGGGAACAGGCTGACCCCGACGCTCAGGCTGAGCGGGTCCATGATCGGCCGGTTCCGGTCCTTCAATTCCGCAAACGCTTCCTGCAGCCGGCGGATCCGGTCCTCGATATGGGCGGCATCCGGAATGTCGTCCATGCAAATGACGAATTCGTCGCCGCCCAGGCGGACCGCCATACCGTCCGTTCCCGCCGCGTCGCGGATCAGGGTGGCGATATTCACCACCACTTCGTCTCCCGTCTGATGCCCGTACCGGTCGTTCACCGTCTTGAAGTTGTCCACGTCGATCAGCAGAATCGCCAGCGGCTTCTGTCCGCCGTCCGGACGGTCCAGCTTTTCCTGCAGCTTCTCCTGGAAATGCCGGCGGTTCGGCAGACCGGTGAGCGGATCGTGATAGGCCAGGTGCGAGATTCTTTTTTGCTGTTCAATGAGTTCGGTCACATCCCGCATAATGATGATGATGTGCGGATGATGTTCGACGAGGACGTAACCCGCGTCGACCAGGACGTGGATCGTCTTGCCCCCGGCGGTAATCGTCATTTCATAGTTTTCGATTTCCCGATGTTGCTCCAGCAGGGAGCGGAACCTTTCGTCCATGATCGACCAGAGATTGTCCGGTTTCATGGACAGGGCGCCGAACAGCCGCCGGGCGCTGGGATTGGCTTCCTTGACCGCGCCGTTCGCATCGGCAAGCAGGAGCGCGGCCGGACTCAGGCGGAACAGCTTTTCGAACCGTTTGTCCGTAAAATTGAGAAAATCGTACCGCCGCATCGTGTGCCGCAGGAAAACGCACCAGACCACACCGCCGTACAGATAGGGATACGGCGGCAGCGCATCGCCGAAATCGATCATTCCGAATATCCCGAACCAGGCGGCCGCCAGCGTCACGCCGACGGCGAGCATCCTGTAAAGGCTTTGCATCTCCCGGTTGGCGGCCTTCCGGCAGCCGATGACAATCGGGATCAGGTAGAGCAAATTATTGATGACGCAAGCCGCCATGGTGATGTAGTATGGCGTGTTGTATACCGGGAGTTTCCAGAGCCCGGATTCGTAGAACCGGGTGACGGCAATGGTGGTGTCGATCTGCAGGAGGTTGATCACCACCAGAATGACCGGCAGATAAAAGATGTATGGGTATACGTACCGGGGCATCCGGCGGTCGAGCTTCGCCAGCTTGACGAAGAGGTGAAACCCGAGCCCGGGGATGAGGATGCCGGAGGTGCTGAACCATGTGGCGGCCAGAATCGGACTGTATTCGATGGGCAGCTGATGCCGCACGTATTCCGCCAGAAAAAGGCTCATGAAACAGAGCGAAATCACACTGACCAGACGGTGTTCGACTTTCCTGGCGTCGCGGACCAGCATGTCGATGCTCATGAAGGCGAAATAAAGGATCGGAGCGAAATGGGTCAGCAAAGGCACGAAGACTTGTGGAGCAGTCATGGGGGGTCACCGCACGCGAAATTTTGGACGGCAAGTTACAAATTCGACGAGTTTCACCAAATTCCTGCAAATCCCCCATCGCTTCATCCGCGCAGGGGGTTTCCATATGATGTCAGAATTTCTGGACTTTCGGGGTGGATCGGGATACAATGTTTTTGATCTTGATCCCTATAGGGGTATTCGGAGAGACGGCACAGGAGGGAAACCGATGGTTCGAACGGAATCGCCCGCCGAAGTGCTTGAGCGGCTGAAGCACAACGAATCCTTCACCCTCCTTGACGTTCGGGAGTACGACGAATGGGTGGAAGGGCACATCCCGGGCGCCTTGCACATTCCGCTCCGCGAGCTGCCCTTCCGCCTGGGGGAACTGGACAGGTCCAAGGAAACGGTGGTCGTCTGCCTGAGCGGCGTGCGCAGCGCCCGGGCGTGCGAGTATCTCGCCGTGTGCGGATACCGCGCGGTCAACATGGAAGGCGGTATGAAGCGCTGGCCCGGAGATGTCGTCTCCGGGCCGTGACAGGCACACCTGTTAAACGCCATATTTCAAATCGCATTCCTTGCAAAGCATGTAACCCGGTTTTCTGGGCTTTCTGCCGCACCCCATGCACAGATCCGAATTGGTCCCTCCGGCGACCGGCTCCAGTTCTTGCGCGCCGAGTTCCCGTTCCTCCGGACCGCCGCCCGCCTGACCGCCGTCGTCGGGCCGGAAACGAAGTTCTTTCCCGTTCATTCCCCAGCTTCTCCTTTCTCGCCATGCGATATTTTTGTCTTTACCGCTGATTCTTCGTAATGCAGTCCCTGCAATATTCGAAACCCTGAGCGGCGACGACGGGAGGACCGCAATTCTCGCAAAACCGGACATCGGGATGACTGACTCCTCCGACGATGAACTCCAGATCCCCTTCGTCCAGCTCCCGTCCGGCCGGGACTTGTTTCTTTTGCCCTCCGCCGGACTTCGGATCCGCGGCGTTTCCTTTCCGGTTCTCCATGGCTGATCCTTCTTTGCCTTTTATTTTTTTTTGTACCCCTATCGTAGCACCTTTGTTTAAAGTCCAGTTTAAATCCCGTTAAAATATTGATTAAGTTTTCCGGAAGGTCAGCGGAACTAGTCTTCCGGCGAGGCCACTTCCATCCTGTACCCGATGCCCCTCACATTCTGGATGACGGACACATTGGAGACCTGCTGGATTTTTTTGCGCAGGGTGCTGATGTGCACCGCCACCGTGCGGAAATCGTCCAGACCGTCGTAGCCCCACACGCTGCGGTAGATTTCTTCGGGCTGGAACACCCGCCTCGGATTTTCCGCCAGCAGGACGAGCACCTTGAACTCTTTCGTGGTCAGTTGCACCGGGCGCCCTTCGACTTCCACGGTGCAGCTTTCCAGATCGATGGCGAGCGGACCCAGCCGGATGACGCTCTGGGTTTCTTCGGCCGCCGCCTGCTCCTTCTTGCGTTTGATGACGAGGCTGCGGCGCAGGTGCACCTTGATTCTGGCCACCACTTCCCCCAGGCTGTATGGTTTGCCGATGTAGTCGTCGGCTCCCGCCATCAAACCCATAATTTTGTCCATCTCGGAACATTTCCCGCTGATCAGCAAAATCGGCACATCCGTCAGCTTCCGCAGCTCCTGGCAGATCATGACGCCGTCCCCGTCGGGGAGAACCGCTTCCATGAGGATGAGATCCGGGGGATCGTCCCGCGCCTTCCGCAATGCCAGATTGGCCGAATGGCAACTGCTGATTCCATACCCATCCGGACGTAGCGCCGACCCGATTTCCCGATGAACCGCTTCATCGGGGTCGACGATCAGAATTTTGGGCTGCGCATGCATCAGGATACGGTCTCCTTTCCGACGGTTCGCGGACGTGCGAAAAATTTCAACATGATTGACGTTTTTTTACCGAAAATTTATTCTGATTTAATTCTGTTTTGATTTTTGTTTGCTATGCTTTTGCACAGACGAAATGGAACAAAGGAGGAACTTCCGTGTCGCTGCAAAACATTCAGGCCTTGCTGGAGAAAGCCTGGTCCGATCCCGAACTTCAGGACAAAATCCGGCAATCGGCCGCCGAACAAATGGACCGGTACCTGGAGGCTCTCGTCGCCATCGGTGCGGAAGCGGGTTATCCATTTAGCAAAGAAGAATTGCTGAATGCCGCCAAAGCGGCCTCTTCCCGGAACGCCGGGAATCCGGACGAGCTGGACGACACCCAGCTGGAATCGGTGGCCGGCGGGATTTCGGGTGACGTCATTGCGTACTCCATTGGATCGCTTTTCTGGGGATGCCTCGATTCGTTGTTGAGAGGTTGCGATCTTGAAGAAGAAGCCAAAAAAGCGAATCAACCGCCCGGGCCCTTCGATCCTTCCTATTGACGGGCGCACGCCTGCAAGCGATGGACGCTTGCAGGCTTTTTTTCGCGCCGCCGCCGGTTCAGCCTTCCTTCCGGATCTGGATCCGCCCTTCGTTTCCGTACTCGACGGACCCTTTCTCCTGCGTCAGTTTCTTCGCGTATTGGATCATGGCGTCGGTAAGGACACCCGCGTCTTCGTCGACGACCTTGCCTTCAAACCGGTATCCGTCGCCGCCCGTGCCGAGGAAATCCGGCACGGCGACCCGGTAGACCCGGGCCGGATCGACGGGCTGGCCTCCCACCGTCAGTTGGGCGGACTTGAATGCGCCGGACCCGTCGGTCACGATGGTGTAATGAAGTCCCGACGTCTGCAGATCGATCCGGTTTCTTCCTTGCCGCGTGTACGAGTATTCGATCGCGTCGTAAAGAGCCTGGCCGGTCATTTCCACGATCATTACACGGTTCTGGAACGGCTCGATCTTGTAAATGTCGCCCACCGTAATGTCGCCCGGCGCGATCTGGTTGCGGATTCCGCCGTTGTTCGCGAAGGCGATCTCCGCATTGTACGCGTCGCGCATGGCGTCGGTCCAGAAATTGCCGAGGGGGACGTCTTTTTCGAACAAGCCTTCCGCCGACAGTCCGTTCGCGGTGCGGCCGATGACTTCATTCAGCGTGTCTTCCAATTCCTTCTTGTAGGCTTCCACCTTGTCCTGCACCGCAGTGTCGGTTTCCTTCAACTCGGCCGCGGGCTGCAGACGGCTGTCCGCCAGCTTCGTTTTCCCGGTGGCGCGGTCCAGCTCCAGCGTCACCCTGCCGATATATTGAAGATCGGCGCCGGTCTTCACGATGGGCGTGCCGTTCACCGTTTCGGGGCCGCCCGACGGATCGCCGCTGTCGCCGCTCACGATCAGGTCAAACCAATCGAACCGTTCGGCGAGCCGGCGGTCCTCCTCGATGCCGATGTGCGTGAGCGCGATCACAATATCCGCCTCTTCCCGCAGGGAAGCGTAGCGTTCCACGGTGGAGGCGTAATCCCGGAACTGAAGGCCGGCGATCCCGCTCCGCCTCGTCTCCGGCGGCGCCGGGGTCAGCCCGAGCACGCCCACTTTCACCCCGTCCATCTCAAACACGGCAAACGGTTGCGGCTGTTTGATGGGAATGGAAGTGTCCGCCACTTCCATGTTGGCGCTCAGCCACGGAAAACGGGAATTTTCCATGTTGCGGGCAAACTGTTCCTGCCCGTAGTCGAAGTCGAGGTTGCCCACCGCCATGGCGTCCAGCCCCGCGTCGTTCATCAGGTCGATCATGGGCTCGCCGTGCGGGATGTCCACCACCGGATTGCCTTTGAACAGGTCACCCGTGTCCAGATACAGCGCATGCCCGGAAGCCTTCACGGACTTGACGTATTGGGCCAGCTTGCCGACCTGGTCGACGTTGCCGTGCATATTGCCGGTGTACAGAATCGTCAGGGTGAATCGTCCTTCGCCCTCCCCCTCTTTCGGCGAAGCCGCCTCGTCCTTGGGGGTGCAGGCCGCGGCCGTCAGGACAAGCAAAACGGAGACCAGTGCGACGACCAACCATTTTCGCTTCACGTTTCCCATCCATCCTTTTTTTGTAATCTTGTATTGAAAAAATTGATTTCAATGGGCGCTTGTTTTTATTTCAAAACACTGCGGATTTCCCCTGGAGCCGCACATCTGAGAAAAGTATACCCAACCCCTGCGATCCCCTGGAAAAAGGAAGGATTGGACAGGGCTCTCCCTTCGCCCGCGTGGAGCAGATAATGTCCGTTTCTCCGCTTGCGGGCGATGACCGCCCCCGCTTTCCTTCTCGCTTCTTCCAGCAGATCCGGCCGGTCCAGGAGGAGCGACGCCTCGATCAGGAAATCGATCCGGCCCGCGTTTCCGCAGCAGACGTGATCGTGGGCTTCCATCGGGCAGGCCCGGGCAAATTCCACCGCGTTTTCGACATCTTGCGCCATCCGCCGGCGGTATTCCTTGTCACCGCCAGCGCCGGCTTCCCCGTCCGACCCGGCTTTCCCGGCTTCGACGGCTTCCCCGCCGGCCGCCAGCATGGCGATCCGGGCCAGCCCGACGCCGGGAGCGCCGCTGCACCAGCCCGCCATGAACGACGGATTTCCTTCCGCCGCCCGGGCGGATGCCTTTCGCAAATCCGGCCAGTTGTTGCGCTCCCTGTCATACAGGCCGTTTTCATAATCCATCGCTTCCAGGGCGGCCTCCCGGAACGCATCCTCCCGCGTCGCCCGCGCCAGGCGGTACAGGGCGGCGGCATAGCCGGCCGCGCCGTGTCCCATGCCCGTCAGCGGTTCCTTCCCGATTCCGGAAGCCCAGACCCTGTGGCCCGACTTTGCCGTCACCCGGGATTTCAGCAAATGATGGCCGCAGCGCCTCGCCAGGCCGAGAAGGCCGTCGTCTTGCCCGGCCCGTTGCAGGTCGAGAAGCGCGAGGATGAGGCCCGCCGAACCGCCGATCACGTCCAGCCACCGGTCGCCGTCAACCATCTCCGGCGGAATGCGGCGCGCCAGACCCCAACCGGCTTCCGTCAGGGAGGGGGCCTCCAGATATTCTCCCATGATCGCCAGGCCCCGGATGATGCCTCCCAGGCCGCTTCCCAGGCCCAGGCTGAACCGCTGCGCCGGAAACGGAGGATCCGTGCAGTCCAGACTTTTCAGCACGGGATTGAGCGTCAGGAGCGCCGTCTCCCGGATCCGTTCCCGCCCGGTCAGCCGGTACAGGGCGGCCATGAACACGCCCAGGCCGATCAGGCCGTCGTAGAAGCTCCAGCCGATCCGGCCGGGGGCCATTTTCTGGGCTTGCAGATGGAACCGCGACACGATCCAGGTACCTTCCCCGTCCGCCCCGACGATGCGCCTGGCCGCGATTTCCTCGAAGATGGCGGCGGCTTCTTCGATCAGGAGTTCGGCGTCCGGGACCGCCGGCGCCTCCGGAACGCGGAAATTGTCCGGCGACCCGTTCGCAGCGCTGCCCGAGGTCCGTTCCCCGGCCGCATGGGACGGTTCCGCGCCCATGAACAGGGCCGCCTTGATGAGATCGATCTGCACGTTTTTGTCCCGCTCGTCCATCCGCAGGATCAGGGTTTTCGCCCGGTCGATCGCGCTTTCCAGAAAATAGCCCGGATGAAGCACCCCCGTTTTATCCTCCAGGGCCAGGCCCCGCGCTTTTCCGTAAAAAATCGGAATGTCCCGGTTTTCCAGCGCGTCCCGCTCCGCGCAAAACACGTTCCACAGCTCCCGCAGTTCCCCGTCCGGCGCCCAAAGCAGAAAAGCCGGCGCGAGGCGTTCCACTTCGAAGGAGTAGAGCAGCCCGTCGCGGAGGAATTCGGGCCGGGCGGCATGGTTCAGCACATCGGCGTACACCTGCGTGCCGCGGATCATGAAGCGGAGCCGGCAAGACCCGAAGGCGTCCAGCGGAGACGCTTCCCCCGCGCCTTCTCCCCGGAACCGCCGCTTCCGCCCGGCGATCCGGTCGTAAACCCATGCGAATCCTGCGAGCAGATGCTCCTCGTAATCCCGCACGTCCAGCGGACGGCCGTACAGCATGGGCAAATGCAGGCCGCGCGCTTCCCGGCAGGTCAGCGCCCCCCATTCCTCCGCCTTTCCCTTGGCGTCCACTTGCCAGTAAGGCAGCATGCCGACCCGAAGGACGGAATCGTTGAGCTCATCCTGGGCCAGATGCGCCGCGTTTTTGCCGTCCTCCGTCAAATCGAACGGCTTCACCCGATGCATAAGCAGCGTTTCCAGGTCGATCGGGACGGGATGGGCGCCGCAGGCGATCAGGTTTTCGAAATGAAAGTCGCTGCCGCCCAAAGCGTAAATCGACCCGAGCAGGACGCCGGCCCGGAAATAGAAGGCGGCAGCATCTTCTTCCCGCTCCAGCGGTCTCCTCTCCATGAATTCCGCCCAGCCGTGATCTCCCGCGTCAAGCACCGCAGGCGTCCTGATGCGGTGGGGCATCCCGTCCCGCTCCAGCCACCGGATCCATTCGCCCCAGGCGGCGTCAATCGCCAGGCTCCTCGGTTTGTAAACGAGTTTCAGGCCGGATTCGAAAGTGAGAATCAGAACGGTTTTGCCCCCGTGATGGGCATCGGACACATCCGCGTCCACCGCGGCGAGGCGCCCTGTCGGCCTCCCCCCGTTGAACGCGGCTTCCAGTTTCGCCATGTCCTCCGCCAGATGCCCCGCGAATTCCGCAACGTTCCGCGTCCACCGGTCCACCGCCATCATCATGAACCGGGCGAGCACGGGATGTTCCCGCAGCACGTCCTTCCATTTCCCCGCGCGCAGCCCGCCGAGGAACGCCTTCCACTCCGCCGCGGTCTCATCGCGGAATAACAGGGGGCCGAGCAGGGCATACAGCGGATTTTTCCCGTTCATGGCCGCCTGGAAGCGGGCGTGGCACGTCCGGAAACAGAGCCGGGTGAGTCGCCTGGCCAGCGCCCTGCGGACGTCCCGCAAGGCGGAATCGGCGAAAAGCCGGATGCGATCCCCCAGGCTCCCGGCAAGCCGCTCGCCGGCATAATCCAGAAACGGCTGCAGGGCGGCGGTCAGATCCCATGTCCCCGGGAGTTCGTCCGGCGGCGGGTCGGATTTGCGCTCCTCAAGCCGCGACATAATGCGGCCCAGTTCCCGCACCCATGCGGGGAGGGGAGCTTCCGCCTTCCAGCGGACGGGCCCGAGCAGCCGTCCGGCCTCCTCCGGCGACAATCCGTCCAGGGCCAGTCGCTTCAAAAACGCCTTCTCCCCGCCGCTTCCCCCCGCCTTCTTTTGCCAGCGAGTGTAGAGTTCCCTGCGGACTTCGGGCGGCGCGTCCCCGATCTCGACGACGCCCGCGCGGGCCAGTTCCGGGCGTTCCTTCAAAAACAGCGCCCTGGCGGCGATTTCACGCAACTCTTCTTCCGTGAAAGCAATCATCCTACACACCCGAGTTCAAATACTCGAACCCTCCGCCCGTCGCCTTTTTCAGCACGACGAGATCGCCGATGTCTTCTCCGTTCCAGTCAAAGGTATGGAAACCGGCTACGCCTTCCCAATTTTCGATGGTGTGGAGGGCGGCCGCAATGTCGCGGGGGACGGTCGAACGCGCCCGGTTCATCGCTTCGGCCAGCAAATGGACGGCGTCGTATCCCTGGGCCGAATATTGGGTCGGCATGACGCCGTGGGCTTTGGTGAAGGTGTCGATGAACGATTTCACTTTTTCCCGCTGGCTCTCGGGGTTGAAGAAGGCGCCGATCACGAGTCCTTCCGCGGCTTTCGTCCCGGCGACGTTCCACAGGTTCGGGGTGTCGAGGGCGTTTCCCCCAAACAGCGGCGCGCCGATGCCGGCCGCCCTGAGTTCCGCGATGAGCTGCGCGCCTGCCAGACCCGACTTGGCGATGAAGATTCCGTCATATTCCAGATTTTCCCATTTGAATTTGAGCCGCTCCAGCTCCGACGGTCCGGTGTAGAAGGTCAGGCGGTCGACGATGTCGACGCCGGACCGTCCCGCGTGTTTTTCAAAGGCGTCCGCCAGCCCCTTCCCGTAGGCATCGTCATCGTACAGGATGACCATCCGGCGGTGACCGTTCCGGGCCGCATGGTTGGCCACGGCCATGGCCACCCGCTCGTCGCTCGCGATGTTGCGGAACACCAGCTGCTGCTTCTCGCTGATGAATTCGGGGGCGCTGGAAGCGGGGGACAGCATGAGGATGCCTGCCCGTTCGTAAATGGAGGAAACCGGAATGGATACATAGGAATTCCGGTGCCCGATCACGGCCGCCACCTTCACGTCTTCCGCAAATGACTGGGCGATTTCCAGCCCTTTTGTCACCGAGGATTCGTCGTCCTTGATGATGACGTTGAGCTGGCGGCCCAGCACTCCGCCGCCCGCGTTGAGCTCCGCCACGGCCAGAGCGACGCCTTCCAGGAACCAGTCGTTGGCGGCGGAAACGGGCCAGGCCACTCCCACCGAAATGGGCCCCCTGTGGCGTTTGGCAAAGGCCTCGCGCTGCTCCGTGACGGACGACACCGCACAGCCGGCCAGCATCGCCAGCGCCGCAAGCAGCAGGATGATTGTCGGCAAGCGTCTCATGCTTCAATCTCCTTTCCAACCCGCGCAGGGCGGTTTGCCATGACCGTTGAACCCGTGCCGCCGTCGACAAGGATGGACGACGAGCAGGCCATATGCACGTTCAGCATCGTCAGGACCGGGTCCACGACGGGCGTTACCGCCAGCAGCAACACCACCGCCGTTTCCGCGGGCAAACCCAGCGGCCCCAAAATCATCGTGATCATTGACAGCGAGACGATGGCGGGAGCCCCCGCGCCGGAAAGGGCGGCCAGCACGGAGCCGAACAGGATCGTCACGATCTGTCCCGCACTCAGGGGCACGCCGTACAGCTGGGCGACAAAAATCGCCCCGATGGAGAACATCGTCACCATGCTGTACCGGCAAAGGATGACGCTGAGCGGCGTCACGAAATTGACCGTCTGCTCCTGCAGCCGGTAACTGCCCCGCAGAGCCTGGAAGATAAACGGCAGCGTGGCCAGGCTGTTCCGGGTGCCAAAGGCGATGAGCAGCGGCTGTTTCAGGTCCGCCGTCGACCGCAGCACCGAACGCCCCGTGATCTTCCAGATCAAGAGCGCGCTCAGGAGCATGAGCAGCAGGCAAACGGCGTACACCAGGACGATGAATTTCGTCATGGCCGCCAGCAAATCCATCCCCATCGTGGCAAACTGGCCGGCCATCAGGCAGAGCAGCCCCACGGGCAGGCCGTAGAGCGTCCAGCCGACGATGCGCTCGAAAGCCTTGTAGATGATCTCGATGACGTCCAGGACGTCGTCCCGCTTTTTCTCGCGCACGGTGCCGATGGCCACGCCGAACACCATGGCCACGAACAGCACCTGCAGGTTCTGTTCGCCGACCAGCGACTGAAACAGATTGGTCGGGATGAGCATGCCCAGGAAGTCCATCACCGTAAAAGCGCCCTGCGCCTCGGTCTGGCTGCTGATCATCGCTTCTCCGCCCATGATCGCGGTTCCGAGGACTTCCCGCGCGTGCCGGTCCAGATCGGTCCCCGGCCTGGCGATCAGCCCCGCTCCCATGCCGATGAGACTGACCAACATGAGGCCTGTCGCAAAGGTCAGCACCGTCCGCTTCAGGTAGCGTCCCGCTTCCCGCGAAGCCATGAGCTTGCCCAGGCTGGAAATGACGGCCGTGACCATGATGGGGACGACCAGCATTTTCAGAAAGGACAGATACAGCTCGCCGACAGGGGCAAGAAACAGCCCCGCATCCCGATTGTAGATTCCCAGCACAATACCGACCGCCATCGCGATCAGGGCCACGCCGGGCCGTTTGAGCCATTCCAGCTTCAACATGGGTTTCACTCCGTCCCCCGGCCGGCTTCACCGGGCGAGTTGCCGTACCGTTCCAGCAATTGCGGGATGTCCAGCGGCTGTTGATAGGCCAGGTATTCCTTCAGCCAGGCCTGCATGTGGAAATGCTCCGGCGGAATGGCGACGGCCAGGTTGTCCTTGCGCCCTTCCAGCACGACAAATTGCAAATCCAGCAGGACGTCCGGGAATTCGTTGATATAGCGCTGAAACTCGAATTCGTCGTAAAGCGCGGCCGCGATGTCTCCCCGCCGCACGTCCTCCAGCATGCGCTCCCTCGCGTCATACGGGACGATCTCCGCCGTATGAAATATTTCCCGGGCAAATTCCATATAGGATGTTCCGGCCATGGCGCCGATTTTCACCCGGCTCGTCCGCAGGATTTCGACGGGATCCGACATCTGCCGGTTTTTCAGGGCGGCCATCTGTATCCGGTTGACCAAGAGCGCCTGTCTGAGCGACAGATACGGTTCGCTGAAGAGCACCCGCTGGGCGCGGTTCAGCGTGATGCTGATCTTCGAGACGGCCAGATCGTACCGGCCTGCGGCCACCAGGTCGACGAGCTCCTCGAACGACCGCGCAGAACGATCAAACCGGACCTCCGCGACGCCCAGCTGGCGGGCGATGTCGTAAGCCATTTCCACGTCGCTGCCAGCGAGCTCCCCCCGACCGTCTACAAAGAAAAAGGGAAAGCGGTCTTCCGAATACATGCCCACCGTCAAAAAGCCGTTCTCGTGGATCCGCCGGAATTCGTCGGCCAACGTGGGCAGATAGCGGGGGTCCATCGTATTCACGGGCTCGGATGCGCGCCTTTTTGCTTCCGTCGCCCCGCCGTCCGCGGCCCCGTTGCCGGCGGGATACCCGCAAGCGGCCAGGATCGCCGACAGCGCCAGCGCGGCCAACAAGGTTTTGAATCCCCGATTCATGCGTTTCCCCCTGTGGCAGGATCTTGCGGATCCCGGGATTTCAGGCCATCTGGCGTTTGGCCAGGTCGTAGAATACGCCGCCGCGGTCCATCAGTTCCCGGAACGTCCCTTCTTCCACGATCCGGCCGTTTTCCATCACGTAGATGCGGTCGGCATTCATGATCGTGCTCAGCCGGTGGGCGATGACGACCCGCGTTGCCTTCAGCCGCTCGATGCTGTCGCTGACCACCTTCTGTGTCTGGTTGTCCAGGGCGCTGGTGGCTTCGTCGAAAAAGATGATTTTCGGCTTGTGGACGAGGGCCCGGGCGATCAGGAGGCGCTGCCGCTGTCCTCCCGACAGCGTGCGCGCGCCGTCGTCGACCATCGTGAACATGCCCATGGGCATGCTTTTGATGTCCTCTTCCAGTCCGGCCATTCGGGCCGCCTCCCAGGCATCCTCCATCGTCAGGTTCGAAGAGCCGATGATGTTCGTGAAGATGTCGCCGGAGAGCACCTGCCCGCCCTGGAGGACGACGCCCAGCTGGCTTCGCACTTCCTGGATGTCCAAATCTTCCAGGTTGTGGTTGTCGTAATAGACGGCGCCGAAGGTGGGCCGTTCGAATCCGAGCAGCAGACGGAGCAGCGTCGATTTGCCGCTTCCCGAAGGTCCCACGATGGCCACAAATTCCCCGGGGTTGACCCGGATGGAAACATCCTTGAGCACAAAATCCCCGTCATCGTCATAGCGAAAATCGACGTGGCTCACCTCGATGGCTCCCGTGAGCTCTCCGGGGTCTTCCTTCTCCTCGCCGATCTCCGGCTCCGTCTCCAGAATCGGCTTGGCCCGCTCATACAGCGGAATGACGTTGAGCGCAAAGATGATGGACATGCTCATGGCCATCATCGACATGATGAACCCGGAAAACGCGCTGTGAAACGCCAGGAAGGCCCCGGCGGACATCGTCGGAGCAAGCCCGATCACGCCGAAAAACAGCAGCATTGTCGCGAGGGAGGGATACACCGCATTGAACACGGAAAACCAGTTGCGAAAAATTCCCGTGCGGAAGGCCGCTTTCTGGACATCGCCAAAATGGTCAGACCATACGCCGAAGGCTCTTTTTTCCGCGCCGGCGACGCGAAACTTGGAAACGCCGCCCACGATCTGGAATATGATGCCGGTCAGCTTGCCCTGGAGATCCGCGAGCTGCCGTTCCTTGCGGATCATGACATAACCGAGCAACAGCACCGCCGCGATGGCGACGGCCACCAGCAAGGTGGCCAGCCACGCCAGCCGGGAGCTGTAATAGAACAGAAGGAAAAACTGGGTGGACGAAAAGACGCCGCTGAAAATGGTGGACAAGGTCGTGCCCGACAACGCCTGCCGGATCGCGGCGACGCTGCCCGCGCGAAGAGCCAGGTCCCCCGCGCTGTATTTCCGGAAAAACGGCACGGGCAAATTGAGCACCCGATCCCACACCGCGGACTGGATGCCGGAGTCGAGCCGCGCCTCCATGCGCAGCATGGCGATGGATCGCGCAATCTGGAACGTGAGCGACGCCACCGCGATGGCGGTGAGAATCAGGACGAAATCGAACATCAGGCCGCGTTCCGCGCCCGGAATGATGCTGTCCACCAGCTCGCCCAGCCCCATGGGAATGGCGAGGGACAGCAGGCCGCCGATAATGCCGAAGGCGGTCATCGCAAAGGTATCCTTCCGGAGCCGGGGCGTCTGCGCGCTGAATCGCATCAGATCCCACAGATTGAGCCGGCGCGCAGGAAACGGCCGGTAGAACACGTAGGCCCGCCGTTCCAGCAGAAGGTCGGTTTCCCGGTTCACCCGCCGAACGGACTGGTCGACCAGATCGACCATGTCGTAGTGCTTGTCCCTTTTCAAAATGAGGGCGACCGGCCGGCGGTCCTCCTTGCGGAACGCCAGCAGGTGTCCGTTGTCCCGCTTCCACCACTCGCCGTCCAGCAAAACCTGCCGCATCCGGATCTTCGAGGCCTTGGCGATCTGCTTCAGCCGCACCTCGGGATCCGGATCTGCGGATTTTCTGAGCGGCGCGGTGATGGGGATTTTGCCCTTTTGACCGATGAACTGGCACGTGCGGAGCAGCGCGTCGGACTCCGGTTCCGTCGCCTTGGGCCGGTGCTCTTCCCCCACCCGGATGGCGTCCGTCAAATTTCTCACGGACTGCATGAGCTGCCTCCGGTCGACGGCCGCGAGCCGCCGCAGGCGTTCCGCTTCCCGCGCGCCCGACTCCGCGAGGAACTGTCGCACCGCCTTCAGAAACGCTATCCGCTCAAAGTCTGCCGGCACGGAAGCGCCTGCCGATTGCATCCACTTGAGCAGCTGGTCCTCCCACTCCCGGACCAGCCGCGAATACCCCGGGATCGCGGGGCCTCGCTCCATAAGCTGCGTCCCGTCGATGTGGATCAGTTCCGTGTCGGCGACTCCGTTCATCACCAGCCGGAAAGGAAATCCCTTCTGCTCTTCGGGATCCATTCCCGCACCGACGATGAGCTGTCCTTCCCGCACGGAGAAAAGATATTCCCGCTTCCCCTGCGGCCGCTGGTCGGACATGGCGACCGCAAACAGGTTCACCTCGCCGGTCCGGACATACCAGGCGGACCGATCCCGTCCCCAGTCGACGGTCCGGTTGCCCCCGAGCGGCATGACTTCGCCAACTTTTTGCAATTCCAGCACGAGGCTGTCTTCCGTCATTTGCCGTTCCCCTTCCCGGCGCCTCAGGCTTCCCTTATCAGCCTGGCATAGGGGCCTTCCACGCCCGCCAGCTGTTCATGCGTCCCCCGCTGGACGATTTTCCCCTTGTCCATCACGATGATTTCGTCGCAGTCGCGTATCGTGCTGAGCCGATGGGCGATGATCAGGCACGTGCAACCCCTCCTGCGGAGGTTGCGGTCGATCAAAAGTTCCGTCTTGGGGTCGAGGGCGCTGGTCGCTTCATCCAGCACCAGAATCGACGGATTGTTGACGAGGGCCCGGGCGATCTCCAGCCGCTGCTTCTGCCCGCCGCTGAAGTTGCGGGCCCCTTCTTCCATGACATGATCGTATCCGCCCGGTTTTTTGACGATATCGTCGTGAATGCAGGCGTCCTTCGCCGCGCGGACGATGTCCGTCTCGGGCACCGTCGGATCCCAGAGCGTCAAATTTTCGCGGACCGTGCCTTCGAACATGTGGATGTCCTGGTCCACGACGGCCACGGAATTGGTCAGCAACAGCCGGTCCCATTCCTGGCGGGGCTTTCCGTCGAACAGGATCTCCCCGCTCCAGGGTTGATAGAGCCCCATCACCAGTTTCGCCACCGTGGATTTGCCGCTTCCGGAACCGCCGACGAGGGCGATCCTGGACCCGGGTTCGATCATCAGGCTGAAATTCTCGATCAGGGGCGGTTCCAACCGGCTGTAGCCGAAGGTTACGTTGCGCAGCTCCACCCTGCCCGCCAGCTTGTGTACCGAATGGCCGCAAGCCGCATCCCGCTCCCTGTCCGTTTCGGGATCCAGCCGGTACCGGAGCACGTCGTCCAGCCGGTTCAGGTCCCCTTTCACCTCGTCCAGCTGGCTGCCGAGCTGGATCAGGCCGCTCACGGGGGCCATGAAGCTTTGCATCAGGGACTGGAACGCCACCAGCATCCCGACTGTCATGCTTCCCGACATGACCAGCCATCCGCCGATCCCCAGAACGGCGATGTTGCCGAGCAGCGTCAGGAAAGCCGGTACGGCATTGATCGTTTCCGTCTGCAGGCCCAGCTTTTGCTGCGTGTTCATGAGATTCGCGGACTGGCCCGACAACTTGGTGAAAAAATCCCCTTCCCGGCCGCTGGCCTTCAGCGTCTCGATCATGCGCAGCCCGGACATGGTCGTGCCCGCCATTTTCCCCTGCGCCTGGAGGAGCTTCATGTTTTCGTCCACACGGGCCCTTGACACGCGCTGCAGGTACACGAAATTCAAGAGGGCGAAAATCACGGCGACCACCGTCAGCAGCACGCTGTATTGGACCATGATCACCGTGTAGAAGACGATCGTCAGGCAGTTCAGAAAGTTGGTGGAGAGCTGGCCCGACAAGAGCGACGCCACCCGGTGGTTGGAATTGATCCGCTGCGTGATGTCGCCGCTGTGCCGCTGGGTGAAAAACTCCATGGGCAGGCGAAGCACGTGCCAGAAATATTTGCCCGCCATGCCGATGCCCAGCGCCGATTGCAGTTTGAGCAGGTAATATTGCTGCAGCCAGGTAATGGCGCCCCTGAGGAGCGCCGCCACCGCCATGCCGGCCAGCAGGGGGATGAGCCAGGTGTGCATGCCGGCCAGCAAAATGTCATCCACGAAAATCTGGGTGAACACCGGAATGACCAGCCCCGGCACGACCAGCAGCAAACTGACGATCACGACGTACAGCAGCGCCGTTTTCATCGGGGCGACCCGGGTGTACAGCGCAGACCGGAAGTCCGATTTTCGTTTTTCCTTTTTGAAATGCTCGCCGGGCTCAAAGGTCAGCACGATCCCCGTGAAACTGCGGTCGAACTCCTCTTCGGAAACGGTGCGGGGACCGGTGGCCGGGTCGTTCAAATAAAACTTTTTTTTCCGGTAACCCTCCAGAACGACAAAATGGTTGAAGTTCCAGTGGATGATCACCGGCATTTTCATCTGTTTCAAATCTCCGGGCTCTTTCCGGTATCCCTTGGCGACGAGGCCGTATTCCCTCGCCGCTTTCACGATGTTGCTCGCCTTGCTGCCGTCGCGCGACACGCCGCAGGCGACCCGCAGCTCTTCCAGCGGAACATGTCTGCCGTAGTATCCCAGAATAACGCCCAAAGCGGCGGCCCCGCACTCCACCGCTTCCATCTGGATCACCGTCGGAGTTTTCACGTAATTGCCCATTGCGGCACGCACCCGCCTCACTTGAGCTGAGGGAAGATCTTCGCCAGGGGCGGCGATTTTTCCACCGTGATGATGCCTCTCACCAGCGTTCCGCTCTGGATGGCGACAGGCGGGCCGTCCGAGCTGGACCATTTGTAGCCGCTTTCCGTGCCGGGGTCCGGGATCAGATGAACCCTGACTTCGATGGGGGCTCCCGATCCCGCCAGCGTCCTCGCCAGGTCTTCGTTCCCGATCACGTTGACCATGCCCTGGAACGTCGAGGGAAACTCGTTGACGCGGGTGACCCGTCCGAGCAGATATCCGTAGGTTTCCTTCGAAATGGAAGCCGCCTCGAGCTTGACTTCCATCCCGGGATGGATGCGTTTCCCTTCATCGGGCGATACGTACAGGACGGCCTCCAGGGTGTTCAACTGCTCGCCCGCCTGCTCGATGGTGACCACCTGGGCCCCCCTCGGGATATATTCGCCGCGCTTCACCTTTACTTCGACGACTTTGCCCGAATAGGGGCTGACAATGCGCGTCGCCAGACTCAGCCGATCCCGGAGGGCATCCAGTTTCTCCCGCAGCTCCCGCACCATCGGCTGGCCGTCCGCGGCGCCCGCGGCGAGCAGGCTGCGGAGCTGGGCTTCGGTGAACTGGATCTCGTTCAGGATCTCCGGCTGCTGGAGCCGCGCGACCACCTCGCCCTTTTCGATGAAATCGCCGGTTCCGACCCGGATGTCCGAAATCTGTCCGCTTTCGGTGGCCACAATGGTCTGAATGCCGCCCGAGCTGATCAGGATGCCCTGCCCGTACACGTTCACCGACAGGCTTCCGGCGAATCCCCAGACGATGATGGCTCCGAGGAGCACGACCACCCCGGTGAGGGCGATCCAAGACCGCCAGGATATGACCGAAAGCATCCGGTCCAGCTGCTCCGGTGATTCCAGATGTTCAAGAGACGCTTTGCGAAAAAGCTGCGGATTCATCATCGCCAGGTTCTCTCCCTCTGCCCTTTAGGCCGCTCCCCCGCTCCGGAAGCGGGACGCTTGAAGGTATTGCCTGCGGATTCACCGGAGAACGTTGGAGCGCTTCCAACCCGCCGACCCGGCGGCGGACCTCACCAAGTCTTCATCCGGGGTTTTCTGGAGCCCTCAAGCTCGCCGGATTTTCGCCAAAATTTGTCGTTTTCCCGCGCTTTTTGCGGAAACTCTTTAACCTGTTCAACGAACATCCCGGTTTCTCCTCTATTATCCGGATTTCATATTACTTTTTTTTTTTGAATTTCGCGCCAATGATTGCGTTGATCATCCTTAAACCATAGCATGCAATCCTAAAATTCAACTAAAGACTACATTAAATTTTTTTTACCGCGTCCTGCTTTCGACATAATGGGGAGGTCCGCGGGTCCTTCCAAAAAAAAAGCTGCCGATCGATGGATCGGCAGCTGGTTTACGCGATTTCCTTTACCCCGTGGAACCTGATCGCACCGCACGACCAGTGGACGAAACCCTACGGGCGCTTCTGAATCACTTTGTAAATATCCTGGATGGACATGTCTATGTGCTTGGCAATTTCCTTCGCCGCCCGGTCCGCATCCCGCTCCCGGATGGCGGCGAAAATCCTCCGGTGGGGTTCGACCGCGTTTTCCGCGTTGGCCTTGACGGAAAACGAATGGGCCCGGTAATCGGTGAAGGCTTTGGTGATGATTTCGTAGATGGAGATAAGCAGGCGGTTCCGGGTCGAAGCGACGATGGCCTTGTGGAATGCCTCGTCGTAGGTGATCAGCTTGATCACGTCGTGCCGCGCCACCGCTTCTTCAAAACGATCCCTGATCGTTTCCAGTTCCTTGATTTCCTTCTCCGTAATTCGTTCCACCGCCAGCCTGACGGCAAACACCTCGATGGGAGAGCGGACTTCCAGAAAATCGGTGATCTCCATTTCGTTTTCTTCAAACCATTTCACGACGCGGTTGGGGTCTTCCTCCGAGGTTTTGGCCACAAAGGCCCCCTTCCCCGGGACGATGTCGACGAACCCGAGCGCCTTCAGGACACGCAGCGCTTCCCGCACCGTGGAGCGCCCCACCTGCAGCTGCACGCAGATTTCCATTTCCGTCGGCAATTTGTCGCCGACCTTCAGTTTACCCGATACGATCAACTCTCTCAGACTGGCGACCACCTGATCGGTAACCGGTATTCGTTGGATCGGCTTCAAGGAAACCAGCTCCCCTCCATCTTACATTTCCACGTCTCCGGACAGAATTCCTCTTTTCTTCCGGAAACCGGAAATGATGCTGATAAGCAGCATGAGCAGGGCGAAGGAAAGCAGCGTGCCCGAAATGGGCCGCTGGAAGAAACCGAGGAAATCTCCCCTGAAATAGATGAGCGACTGGACCAGGGCGTTTTCCATCAGCTTCCCGAGCACGAACGTGAGTACGATGGGGGCCATCGGAATGTCCAGCTTTTTCATGAAATAGCCGATGATGCCGAACACCAGCATGACGCCGACGTCCCACAGGCTGTTGTTGATCGTGTAGGCTCCGATGACCGAGATCACCAGAATGATCGGATACATGAGCTTGGCGGGCACCATGGCGATTTTCGCCCATACGCCGGCCATCGGCAGGTTCAGGAACAGCAGCAGGAAGTTGCCGATGAACATGCTGGCGATGATCGCCCAGACGAACACCGGGTTTTCGTTGAACAGGGTCGGTCCCGGCGTGAGCCCGTGCATGATGAACGCGCCGAGCAGGATGGCGATCGTGGGCGAGCTGGGAATGCCCAGCGAAAACAGCGGAATGAGCGCCGCGCCGCAGTACGCGTTGTTGGCCGTTTCCGGTCCGGCAACCCCTTCGATCGCCCCTTTGCCGAAGCGGGACGGGTCCTTGGCGAATTTCTTTTCCACCGTGTAGGAAAGGATCGCCGGAATGACGGAGTTCGTGCCCGGGATGACGCCGACGGCGCAACCCAGTCCGGTTCCCCGCATGATCGCCTTGAGCGTCGGCTTCCATTCCTCGCGCCGCGGCAGCAGCCCCTTGATCTTCGACGGCCGGATCGTTCCCTTCGCGCTTTCTTCCAGGCCGATCAGCACTTCGGAGATCCCGAACAGCCCGAGGGCGATGGTCACCAGGTCAAAGCCGCTCATCAGCATTGGCTCGCCGAAGGTAAACCGCAGCGCCCCCGACACGGGGTCCATCCCGACCATCGACAGCACCAGGCCCAGAAAAGCGGAAATGGCGCCGCGGACGAGGGATTTCCCCATCAGGCCGAGGACCATGATCAGCCCGAGCACCATGAGCGCGAAAAATTCCGCCGGACCGAACTCCAGGGCAAAGCGCACCAGGGGCGGTCCCACCAGCGCCAGCACAATGATCGAAATGGTTCCGCCGATAAAAGAGCCGATGGCCGCCACCCCGAGCGCCGTGCCGGCGCGGCCCTGTTTCGCCATCGGGTAGCCGTCCAGACAGGTGATGACGGACGCCCCTTCTCCCGGGGTGTTGATCAGCACGGACGTGACCGTGCCTCCGTACATGGAACCGTAGTAGATGCCCGCCAGCATGATGATGGCCGACACCGGTTCCATGGAAAAGGTGATCGGAAGAAGAAGCGCCGTGCCGGTAGTCGGCCCGATGCCCGGAAGAACCCCGACCAGCATACCGATCACGACGCCGATGAAGCAATACAGAAGATTCCACCAGCTCAGCGCTGTCCAGAACCCGTCGAGGATTTGCGCGAACGAATCCAAGGCTTACACTCCCGCAAGCGAATATCGCATCCCATTGCAGCCGGCCTTCCGCGACGCAATCCCCGAGGCATCCGCTCCAGGCGGGCTACCATCCCCGAGGCCGCCGGCCGGCGGCGGTTTACCATCCCCAGTCGTTGACCGGAAGCGGCACGTTGAGCAGCGTTTTGAACACGTACATGATCAGGAGGGAAATGCCCAGGGCGATGGCAAGCGACGTGTACCACCGGAATCCCCGGACCAGGAGAATGAACAGCATCGCCGTTGCGGCAATGGTAAACCCGGTGCGGGGAACGAGCACGATAAAAAGAAGCAGGGAGACGGGTGCCAGGACCACGCTTCCCAGCGCCTTTCCCCTGGGAAGAATCTCGCTGAACGACAATTCGTGGTTTTGGATCGATTGCCAGATGAAGATGATGCTCAGCACCGCGAGAAAACCGCTGAGCCAAAGCGGAAGGAATCCGGGGCCCGGACCGAACGCGCTGCGGTACGTCATAGATTTCGCTTCCCAGAAAATGACGCCGCTGAACCCAAGAAGCACAAGCCCAAACCAGAATCCCGCATTTTTCGCGATTCCCGCGAATTTCACGATCATCCACCTGCCCCGGATTTCCGACCCATATTAGGCATTCGCTGTCGTTATATGATTACTGCTGTTGCTTGGCGATTTCGATGACGGGTTTCAGGATATCGGTGTCTTTCTCGATCAGCTGGGTGAAGTCGGCCGAGTTCCTGTACTTGACGCCCAAGAAGCTCTTGTTCATGAATTCGATGAACTGCGGATCTTCCATGACTTTCGCGACGGCTTCTTCCAGGATCTGCACGATTTCGTCCGGCGTGTCGGGCGGCACCGCGACGCCGCGGTACGTCATGGACAGCGCGTTGATACCCTTTTCCGTCAGAGTGGGCACGTCCGGCAGTCCGGAGTACCGCTCTTCCGACATGACCGCGATCGCCCGCAGCTCTCCGCTTTCCACGTACTGCTTCACTTCGCCGGGGCTGTACAGCCCGAAGTCCGCGCGGCCGCCCAGGATTTCCACGATGGCCGGAGCCGCTCCCTGGAACGGAACCGTGTTGAACTCCACGCCGGCGGCTTCCGCGAACGGAATCGAGTGGAAGTTGGGCACGGCGGCCGCGGCGAAAGTGAGTTTGCCCGGATTGGCCTTCAGTTCGGCCAGCAGATCATCCAGCGAATTGTACTTGGACTTCGAGGAGACGACCATGACGATCGGGTCTTCGTTCACCTGGGCGACATACTTGAAGTCGCTGGCCTGGAACGGCGCAAGGCCCATCAGCGGAAGCGACACGACTTCCCGGGTGACCAGTGTAAGGGTATACCCGTCGGCCTTCGCGTTCAGCCCTTCGTTCATGCCGACCGCACCGCCGCCGCCGGTCTTGTTGACAACCACCACGTCTTGTCCGAGCACGTTTTTCAGCGACTCGGCCAGCGTCCGCGCCACCGCATCAGTACCGCCGCCCGCGGCGAACGGCACGACGATTTCGATGGGCTTCGTTGGATAGTTGACGGCTTTGGCCGTTTCCTGGCTGGTGGAAGCCGACGCATTCGGACTGGGCGCCGCGCTTTGCGTCGGCGTGCTGGCGGAACCCCCGTTGTTCGACGATCTTCCGCACCCCGCGATGGCAACCGCGATGACAAGCAGCAGAATCGTGATGCTAAGCCCCAACCTTTTCATACACAACTCTCCTTTGTATATTATTTTTGTTTTTTAAGCAAGTAAATCGTTTACATCATGCCATGCAAGCGTTTCGGACCGTTTGGGCGCTTCCGGTGTTTCAACCGAATTGGTAACGGGAGAGGATTTTTTCCATGATGGCTTCCACGGTGAACCCGTATTCCTTCATCATGCGGTCTCCCGGAGCCGAAGCGCCGAATCTGCCCTCAATCCCGATCGCCATGCCTTCCGGGCCCAGGACATTGTCCCAGCCGGCGGGCTGCGCCATTTCGATAACGATCCGTCGGGTCGCCGACGGCGGCAGCACGCTGTCCCGGTAAGACTGGGGCTGCCGCTCGAACAGCTCCCGGCTCGGCATGCTGACGACCCGGGCGGAAATGCCTTTTTCCCGGAGCGCCTCGCGCACAGCCGCGGCCAGCGCCACTTCGGAGCCGGTGGCGATCAGCACCAGATCTCCTTTCCTCCCGGGAAAATCGTAATCGTACAGCGTGTACGCCCCCTTCGGCAGTTGGAACGCCAGCTCGGCCGTCCCTTCCAGTATCGGAATGTCGTGACGGGACAGCACCACGGCGACGGGGCCCTCGTTCTGGCTGAAGGCGTACCGGTAAGCTTCCGCGGTCTCGTTGGCGTCGGCCGGCCGGATGACGGTGAGCCCCGGAATCAGCCGCAGGGACGGAAGCTGCTCGATCGGCTGGTGGGTCGGCCCGTCTTCCCCGTACGCGATGCTGTCGTGGGTCAGCACGTAGACGACGGGCGTCTTCATCAGGGCGGACAGCCGGATGGCCGGGCGCATGTAGTCGGAAAACACCAGGAATGTGCCGCCGTACGCCTTGACGCCGCCGTGCAGCATCATACCGTTCATGGCCGCCGCCATGGCGTGTTCGCGCACGCCGTACCAGACGTTGCGTCCGGTGTAGTCGTCCGCCTGGAAGGCGGCCTGGTTTTTCAGCATCGTTTTGTTGGCCGAAGCCAGGTCCGCCGAACCGCCGAGCAGGTAGGGAATCCGGTCGCCGATGGCGTTCAGGATCTGCTCCGAGGCCGTCCGGGTGGCGACCTTCGGCATGTCCGGGCGGTAGACGGGAATGTCGGCGTCCCATCCCGGCGGGAGCTTGCCCCGCAGCGCGTTTTCGAATTGTTCCGCCAGCGCCGGGTAGGCTTTTTGGTATTCATTCAACAGCCGGTTCCATTCCGCTTCCGCCTGTTTGCCCTTCTCCGCGATCCGCGCGAACAGCCCGCGCACTTCGTCCGGCACGTGGAACGGTTCGTACGGCCAGTTGTAGTTTTGCTTCACCAGCTTGACTTCCTCCGCTCCCAGCGGCGCGCCGTGGGAAGCGGATTTGCCGCCCTTGTTCGGGCTTCCGTACCCGATGGTGGTGCGGATCTCGATCAGGGTGGGGCGGTCCGACGATTCCCTGGCCTTCGCGATGGCACGCCCGATCGCCTCCAGGTCGTTGCCGTCTTCCACCCGCAGCGTTTCCCAGCCGTAGGCTTCGTATCGCTTCGCCACGTTTTCCGTAAAGCTGAACCGCGTGTCCCCGTCCAGCGAAACGGCGTTGGAGTCGTACAGGACGATCAGGCGCCCGAGCTTCAGATGGCCGGCCAGCGAAGCCGCTTCCGCGGTGATGCCCTCCATCAGATCGCCGTCGCCGCACAGCACGTAAGTGTAATGGTCCACCAGGTTGTAGTTTTCCCTGTTGTACATCGCGGCCAGGAACCGTTCGGCCATCGCCATGCCCACCGCCATGGACAGACCCTGTCCCAGCGGACCGGTCGTGGCCTCGACCCCCGGCGTATGGCCGTACTCGGGGTGTCCCGGGGTCTTGCTGCCCCATTGCCTGAACTGTTTCAGATCTTCCAGCGAAACGTCGTACCCGCTCAGATGCAGCAGACTGTACAGCAACATCGACCCGTGTCCTGCGGACAGCACGAAGCGGTCCCGGTTGAACCAGGCGGGATTCGCAGGATTATGCTTCATAAACCGTGTCCACAGCACATAGGCCATCGGTGCGGCGCCCATCGGCATGCCCGGATGACCGGAGTTCGCCCGTTCCACCGCATCGATCGACAGGGTGCGGATCGTGTTTATAGCTAGCAGGTCTGTCGCGTTGTAGGTGGCCGTCGACATATTGGCTCTCGCTTCCTCTCCTCTTGTCCAAGAGTATTACATCATATTGTCTGATGTCTTATGTACTGACATATTAGCATTCCTTTTTTTCCGTTGTCAATGAAATCTTGGAAGCTATCGAAAGGTTCACCCAGCCGCCGCCTTCTTGTTCCGGCCGAAAAAAACCACCCGGAAATCGCATTCCGGCTGGTCTGACAAAATTTTGGGGTGGTGTCCGCATCAAGTTGCCGCCGGCAGCCGCCGGAGAATCTCTTCGTACGGCAAGCGGGCGGCCCGGTCGAAATTGGACAGGACGATCACCACATATCCGTCGTCCGGAAGGATGCGGAAGATGGCGCTAACGCCCGGCGCGCCGCCCGAATGGCCGATGGTCCGGCGGCCTTGTTCGATCAGGTCCTCGAAGCCGTAACCGTATTTGCCGATGTGCGAGTCGACTTTGCCGGTGGTGACCGTCTCCGTCATTTCTTTCCCCAGAAGGCGATATTCCGTCAGCGCGCGGGCGAAATTCAGCAGGTCTTTCGCCGTGGAGTACCCGCCCCCGGACGGATTCCCGATGACCGGCAGCTCGTTGTCATTGTCGACCCACGCATGGGCTTCGGAACCGGGGGCAGGCATTGGCTTTTGAATGATGCGGCGCGGGCCGCCCGGTTCGGGCAGCGGCGGAAGCCCTCCCCCTCCGCCGGCGGGCAGGTAGCCCCGGGCGAGATTGGGAACGTCCGCGTCTTTGCGGTAAAAATCCGTGTCCGGCATGCCCGCCGCGGCCGCCACATATTCACGGATAAAATCGTAGTAGCTGACACCGGTGACCTTTTCGATAATCGCCCCCAGCACGACGAAGCCCGCGTTGCTGTATTCGTGCCGGCTGCCCGGCGGAAAGCGCAGCGGCTGCCCGACGACGAATTCCATGAACTCATCCACGGTGTCCGTTTCATCCATGGCCGCGAAATAGTCGGGGCCCATGAAGTCCCCCATGCCGGACGTGTGCGTCAGAAAGGCCGCTTTCGCTTTCCCAGACATGCTCGATCAGCTCTTCCGCACTGACGTGCCGGTCCCGGTGGAGGGCCAGATACTCGAGGATGCCGTATTCCTTCCGTGTCAGCTCGACGGTTTGCCCGCGGAAACGCTCGATTTTCCTTGCGGTGTCGATGGCCAGCCCGCCCATCCGGATCATGCTGTCCTGCTGGATGAACTTCCGGCGCAGGAGCGCCCGGAGCCGCGATTCCAGCTCCCGGAAGTGGAAGGGTTTGCCCATGTAGTCGTTGGCGCCGTTGTCCAGTCCCAGCACGATGTCGTCCAGCTCGGAACGCGCGGACAGGATGAGCACGCCAATTTCCCCGTTGGCCCGGCGGATCTCCTTCAGCACGTCGATCCCGTCCAATTCCGGAAGGCTGAGGTCCAGAACGACGGCGTCGTACTCGTTGATCTCGAAAGCCCGCAGGGCTTCTTCCCCGTCGGAGACCGCGTCGACGCAATAGCCGAATTTCCGCAGTCCCTTGGCGACCGATTGCTGCAGGGACAGATCGTCTTCCACCAGCAAAATTTTCACGGCCAGCCGCTCCTTCCCCTGTCACCATTCATGTTCCGTGAAAGAGCAAAACGGAATTCCCTCCGCGGGAACTCCGCCTCGCGTTTCACCGGGCCCGGTTTCTCCGGGAATGCGTTGGCATCCGCGACGCTCCGGTCCGCCGTCCGCGTCCGGCTGCGCATTCCTCCGCAAATCCCGCCGATGCGATCGTCAGCCGCAACAGAGGAACCGTCACGGAGTATTGTTCTGGCTCGCAGCCTGCACGCATTGCCCCGTGCTTGCCTCCATGACCAGCGAATAACCCCCGATAACGGATGGAGAGATGGAACCCTGGCCGCCGGCCACCACTTCCAGCATCGCATCGTCCAGCTCCCCGCTCTCCTGGAAGCTGGCGAGGAGACCCCGCTGGAATAGATCAAAATCCTCCGCGCTGAACGGAATTCCCATGTCCGCACCGAGCCGGGTGAGACCCGCCAGCATGTTCTCCCAGTTATCCGCGCCCAGTCCGTGGACCTTCTCCTGCAGTTGTTGATCGTCATTGACCCTTTGGAAAAACAACATGACATTTTCGACGGACATCCTGATCCCTCCATCCCGGCATATCCCAATCGGTTAACCATACAATAACACCCGATATTTAAACGCAGTTAAAATTTTCCTTAAAAAACTTTAAATTAATCCTCGCCGGAGCGGAAAAAGCGAAACTCCCGCCGCAGATTTTCCCGCCAAAGTTCGCCCGCCAATGTTCGCTCGCCACATTTAGCCCGTAAAGCATTGTGGGCGATTTTTCGACTATAGTACAGTTTCAAACCGGCCAGATGGGATTGTGTAGTCGATATCTCGACTATCTCGAAGCCCCGGGCTTTGGGGAACCGCCTTTGGAGTCGATTTTTCGACTATAATTTTGAAAATAGGGGGGCGTGCCGGTACGTGTAGTCGATTTTTCGACCATAATCCTTTTCGCGGCCGGGCGCTGTCCCGAGTCCGCGGTCGGGCGCTGTCCCGAGAAAAAAAAGGAAGCGGAATTCCCTTTGACGGGAATTCCGCTTCCGGTTATGCCAGGTTTCTTCGGCTCACATCATGTCCATGTCGCCCATGCCCCGGCCGCCGGTTTCTTTTTTCTCCGGCTTGTCGGCGACGATGGCTTCCGTGGTCAGGAACAGCGCCGCCACGGAGGCCGCGTTTTGCAGGGCGGAACGGGTCACCTTCACCGGGTCGATGATGCCCGCGTCGTACATGTTGACCCAATCGCCGGTCGCGGCGTTGTAGCCGATGCCCAGCTCTTCCTTCTTCAGGCGCTCGACGATGACGGAACCTTCTTCGCCGGCGTTGGTCGCGATGGTGCGAACCGGCTCTTCCAGCGCGCGCAGCACGATGTTGACGCCGGTTTTCTCGTCGCCTTCGGCCTGTACAGCGGCCACGGCGTTCAACACGTTGATGTACGCGGTGCCGCCGCCGGACACGATGCCTTCTTCCACGGCCGCGCGGGTCGCGTTCAGGGCGTCCTCGATGCGCAGCTTGCGCTCCTTGAGCTCGGTTTCGGTCGCGGCGCCGACCTTGATGACCGCCACGCCGCCCGCCAGTTTGGCCAGGCGTTCTTGCAGTTTTTCGCGGTCGAAGTCGGAGGTCGTTTCTTCAATTTGCGCCTTGATTTGCTTGATGCGCGCTTCGATGTCGGCCTTGCTGCCGGCACCGTCGACGATGATGGTGTTTTCCTTGCTCACGCGCACCTGACGGGCACGGCCCAGCTGATCGATGTGGGTCGACTTCAGCTCGAGGCCGAGTTCTTCCGTGATCACCTGGCCGCCGGTCAGCGTGGCGATGTCGCCCAGCATCGCCTTGCGGCGGTCGCCAAAGCCGGGCGCCTTCACCGCGACGCAGTTCAGCGTGCCGCGCAGCTTGTTGAGCACCAGCGTCGGCAGCGCTTCGCCTTCCACGTCTTCGGCGATGATGAGCAGCGGCTTGCCCGTCTGCACGACTTTTTCCAGAATGGGCAGGATGTCCTGGATGCTGGACAGCTTCTTGTCCGTGATCAGGATGAACGGATCATCCAGGATGGCTTCCATCTTGTCGGTGTCCGTGACCATGTAGTGGGAGATGTAGCCGCGGTCGAACTGCATCCCTTCCACGACTTCAAGCTCGGTTTGGAAGCCTTTCGATTCTTCCACCGTGATGACGCCGTCGTTGCCGACTTTCTCCATGGCGTCGGCGATAAGCGTGCCCACCGATTCGTCCGCCGCGGAGATGGCCGCCACCTGCGCGATGTTGTTGCGGCCTGCCACCGGCTTGGCGATTTTCTTCAGTTCCTCGACGGCGGCATTGACGGCTTTCTCGATGCCCTTGCGGATGCCCACCGGGTTGGCGCCGGCGGTCACGTTTTTCAGACCCTCGCGGATCAGGGCTTGCGCCAGCACCGTCGCCGTCGTCGTACCATCGCCGGCCACGTCGTTGGTCTTCGTGGCGACTTCCTTGACCAGCTGGGCGCCCATGTTTTCATAGGGATCTTCCAGCTCGATTTCCTTGGCGATGGTCACCCCGTCGTTGGTGATCAGCGGGGAACCGAATTTTTTCTCCAGAACGACGTTGCGCCCTTTCGGACCGAGCGTCACTTTCACGGCGTCGGCCAGCTTGTCGACCCCGCGCAGCATGGCGCGGCGGGCGTCTTCACCGAATTTGATCTCTTTCGCCATATTTGAAAAACCCTCCTTGGTATCGGTCTCGTTTCCGGGAAAGTCTCAAGCCGGTTCCCGTCCGGCCCGGCCTCACTCGATCACCGCGTGGATGTCGCTTTCCTTCATGATGAGGTATTCTTTGCCCTCGTATTTGACTTCCGTGCCGGCGTATTTGGAGAACAGCACGCGGTCGCCGACTTTCACTTCCAGCGGGATGCGCTGCCCGTCCTTGTTCAGCGCGCCGCTGCCGACCGCAATGACCTTGCCTTCCTGCGGTTTTTCCTTCGCCGTGTCCGGCAGCACGATGCCGCTCGGCGTCTTCTCTTCTTTTTGGCTCGGTTCGACCAACACGCGGTCGCCCAAAGGTCTGATCATGAAGGTTGCCTCCTTTGACCGTTGGTTTTGTGGAAAAATACGGGTTTTGTTAGCACTCAACTCCACCTAGTGCTAACAGCCAATCTTAATCATACTGATTTTGCGTATTCATTTCAAGACCCCTTCACAAAAATGTTGCGGTGAATCGAAAGGATTGGAAGCATGGCAAAAGCCCGTCGTGCAGACGGGCCGGCACCCGGATTTGGCACAATTCGCGTCAACTTTCGCCGAGGCTTTCCTGCAGCGCCCTGAGCCGCCTGCGGTCGGCAACCTTGGACAGCCAAACGCTGAACTCGTAGAGTGCGATGAGCGGAACGGAGACCAGAAGGTCCGAGATGACGTCCGGCGGCGTGATCATCGTGGCGATCAGCACCATGAGGAACCAGGCGACCCGCCGCATCCTGATCAGCGTCCGCGGGCTGAGAATCCCGATCCGGGTCAGGAACAGAATGACGAGGGGCAGTTCGAAGAGAAGCGAAACCGGAAGCAGGATGTTCAGCATGAACGCAAAATATTGACCGACGCCGTAGGTCTGTTTCAGGCCCATGGCGAGGGTGACCCGTTCGGTGAATAGAAAAGCCATCGGAAACACGACAAAATAGGCAAACGCCAGTCCGGCGAGCAGCATCAGCAGGGCCCACGGCACGTAGCGCAGCGTGAGGGCCCGTTCCTTTCGACTGAGCCCGGGCTTGACGAATGCCCATAATTCAAAAAACGCATACGGGACGGCGATGATCAGCGAGAGCAGCACACCGATTTTCACGTACAGGCCGACGGCGTCCCAGGGCGAGAAGGCGTTCAGCTCCAGCTTCTCGGAAGGCGCCGCGGCGATGAGATATTCAAACACCGGCTCCGCTCCGGCCAAACCGCCGGCCAGCGCAACGCCGAATACGACCAGCACGCGGATCAGCCGGCGGCGCAGCTCGCCGACGTGCTCCCACAGCGTCATCTTTCGCGCTTCTCCCGGCCGCGGTTCGGAACGCTGTTCGGTCATGGAACCGTCAACCTCCCCCTCCGCACCGCAGCGCGGTCACTCCGGAAGCCGCCGCTCGTCCCGCTGGCCGTTTCCGTCGGCCGGCGCGGCGTCGGAAGCGGATTTCGCCGCGGATTCCGTCGGGAGGTTCCGTTTCCGATCTTCCCCGTCTTCGATCAGTTCGCTTGCCCCTTTTCTGAACTCGCGCAGCGTGCGGCCGAACGCCCGCCCCAGTTCCGGCAGCTTGCTCGGCCCGAACAATAGCAGCGCGACGATTACCAGCAAAATAACCCCCGTGATGCCGATTCCGGACATCGGACGCGCCTCCAGTTAAACCAGGTACTTTTCCGCAATCCGTATCATACCATACCCCGCCCCCGAGACAAAGCCCCGGTCCTTGACATTTGTATGGCGTTATCCCGCGGACCGTCCGCAGCCATGATCGGGCGGTGCCGTTGCCTGCCGTCCGCCGGTCCGCTCAATCTTCGCCGCCTCCCTCCGCGGCCGAGGAAGTCGCGGCTTCCGACAACGCCGACAGCGCGGCGGGCAGCGTCCCGAGGATGGCCGAAAAATGCTCGTGCACGCCTCGCGGGTCGCCGGGCAGATTTACGATCAGCGTGCCGCCGCGTACGCCGCATACGCCGCGGTGCAGCATGGCTTCCGGCATGCGGCGCATCGCCGCCTGGCGCATCGCCTCCGCCATGCCGGGAACGGCGCGGTCCACCACCAGCATGGTCGCCTCGGGCGCGTGGTCGCGCGGACCGAGCCCCGCCCCTCCGATGGTGAGCACCAGATGCGGGCGAAAATAATCGGTAATTTCTATGAGGGCGGCCTGAATCTCCACCCGTTCATCGGGGACGACCCGTTCTTCCGTCAGGACTCCCCCCAGTTCCTCTTCCACCAGTTCGCGGATGACCTGCGCGCTCTCTTCGGCGTCCGCGGTCCGAACCCCGCCTTTGCACGTCACCAGAAGAGCCACCTGCCAACGCATGTCCATACCTCCGCTTCCCAATCTGCGCCGGTTGGTCAAGTCCGCCGCCCGCTCCCGCGGCGGGCCGGACGGCCCTGGCCGCCGGACGGTCATCCGCGGGAGGCCCGGCCGGTCAGCCGGGAGGCCGTCCGCACCAGATGATCCCGCGTTCCGTCGCCACCGCGTCCAGGCGCAAATCGTGGGGTTCCACGGGCAGCGCTTCCCCGGCGATTTGAAACGAAAAAGCAAAGCCGACCCACAGCGGTTTCCCGCCATCGGAATCCGATGCCTCCGGCGGCACGATGGCCCGCACCAACCGGTACAGGCGGTCGTAATGGCCGCCGCCGTATCCGAGACGCCGTCCCTGCCGATCGAACGCGAGGCCCGGCACCAGCACCAGGTCCAGCGCCCCCGCCAGATCCTCGCGGCCCAGCGGTTCGGTCCGGTCCGGGTCCGGTTCCGGCACGCCGTAGCGGCCCCTGGTCCAATCGGCGGGCGAAGCCAGGCGCCTCACTTCCATTTCCTCTCCGCCCGGCACCACCCGCGGCGCGTAAATGGCGTCGCCCTTGCCCAGGCACGAGGCGGCAAGGTCCGCGGGGTCCGCTTCCGAACGAAACGCGCCGTACAGGCACACGGCCAGCGGCCGGCCCAGCCGCTTCCGCATCGGTGCCAGAAGTTCCCGTTCCGTCACCCGGCAAAGCAGCGCGGACATTTCGCTGCGCTCCCCATCGGGCACGGCGTTCCGCCGCTCCGCCATCCGTCGGCGCAATTCCGCCTTCCGTCCGGCAACGTGTTCCCGAGCCATTTTTCACCCCCTCGGCATCCTAGTGACTTGTTCGCCAAATGTGCGCAAAAATCCTCCGTTAACGCATGAGCGGGGTGTGGTTGTTCACTTTGTCCACATAATTCACAATCGGTTGTGAAAAAGTAATCCCCGTTTCAGAAAATTTCAACCGTCGTCCCGGCAACCTTTCGCAAACGATCTCCACAACATGCACAAGGGGTGTGGATATGTTGCCCACACCCCTCGTTCGTTTCTTCTTGTCCCCACAGGCGCCGCGGCCGGCAAAGCCGGCATCGTGCCGAGCCGCGCAAGCCTTATCCACAAGCGCGCCCGTTCGCCGCTTCCGTCATTGACCGGCAGCCGCCCTGGCCGCCGGGTCCGTCCCCCGGTTTGTCGCCATATAGGCGCTGTTGCAGGCGGCCACGTACGCCCGGGCCGAGGCCAGGATGATGTCCCGGTCGATGGACGTGCCCTTGTAACGTTTGCCGCCGTGCAGCACCGTTACGGTCGCTTCGCCGAAGGCGTCTTCCCCCGTGGACAGCGAATGCAGTTCCAGATCCTCGAACTGTCCCGCGTCCGGAATCGCTTGGCGGATGCACTGGATCACCGCTTCCAGCGGGCCCTCGCCGACGCCCGAGTAGGTCCGTTCCACGCCGTCCGCGGTCCGGATCGTCACCGACGCGATGCGCTTGCGCTGCGTACCGGCGACGACCTGCAGATCCACCAGGGTGAACGGCTCCACCGACGTGGCGGTCGATTCGCCAACCAGCTGCAGCAGCACGTCGTCGGTGACGATTTTCATCTCGTCCGCCTTGGCTTTGAACCGGTGGTACAGATCCTCCAGCTGGTCATCCCGCAGGCGGATGCCGAACTCCTCCACCCGGTGCTTCAGCGCATGGCGGCCGGAATGCTTGCCGAGCACGATCATTTCCCGCGGAATGCCCATCGTTTCCGGATCCATGATCTCGTAGGTGCTGCGGTTTTTCAGCAGGCCGTCCTGATGGATGCCCGACTCGTGCTGGAAGGCGTTGCGGCCGAAAATCGGCTTGTTGTACGCGATGGGAAAATGCATCATCCGGCTGACGACGCGGGACGTTTCGTACAATTCGCCCAGGCGGATGCCGGTTTCCGCGCCGAGGGATTCGCTCCGCGTGCGGATCGCCATCACCAGTTCCTCCAGCGCGCAGTTCCCGGCCCGTTCGCCGACGCCGTTGACGCACACTTCCACCTGCGTGGCGCCGTGCCGGATGGCGGCCAGGCTGTTGGCCACCGCCAGGCCGAGGTCGTTGTGGCAGTGCGCGCTGAAAACGACGCGGTCGGCGCCGCGCACGTGCTGGCGCAGGCGGGAAAACAGCGGCCCGAATTCCTCCGGCAGGGCGTACCCCGTCGTGTCCGGAATGTTGATGATCGTCGCGCCTTCCGCGATGACCGCTTCCACCAGCTCGTACAGAAACTCCTCGCTGGAGCGGGACGCGTCCATCGGCGAAAATTCGATTTCTTCCACGAATTGCTTGGCGTAGGCGACCATCTCCCGCGCCAGCTGCTTGACCTGATCCCGGGTTTTGCGCAGCTGGAAGTCGAGATGGATCTGCGACGAGGACACGAACAGGTGCAGACGCCTGCGGGCCGCGTCCCGGGTCGCTTCCACCGCCGCGTCGATGTCATCCTTCACGCAGCGGGCGAAACCGCAAATTTCCGTCTCCTGCAGCTCGCGGGAAATTTGCTGGATCGCCTTGAACTCGCCCGGGCTGGAAATGGGAAAGCCCGGCTCGATGGTGTCGACCCCGAGTCTGGCGAGCTGGCGGGCGACGACGATCTTCTGCTCCGGCTTCATGGAAGCGCCGGGAGCCTGTTCGCCGTCGCGCAGCGTCGTGTCGAAAATGCGGATTCTCCTCTTGGCTTCGGTCATGGCGGACCCTCCTCGTTGGTTTTTTTGATGTATGAAAAAAACCCGCCGTCTCCTTCAAGAGACGACGGGTTGCCATACCGCCGCGGTACCACTCTTGTTGAAACGGATTGCGCCCGGTGCACGTACCGGCGTCATCCGCTTCCCCTCCGTCCGGGCCAGGCGGCAAGTTTGCCCGCGCCTGTTCCCGGCAGCCCGATAACGGGGGCCCTCCGCAAGCGCCCTACCGGCCGGCTTTGGCCTTTCACAGCGACGGATGCTGCGCGGGGCCAGGCCTGTGCGGCGTTCGGACGCGGCGCTCCCAGGCGAGTTCGGCTTCCCTTCGGCTGCGTCGCACCAACCCGCAGCTCTCTGCCACCCGGGCTTCGGCCTACTGCTCCTGTTCATCGCACATGGATGCTATGCAATTGTTCCCGGCAAAATCACAAAGCCCGCCGTCTCCCAAGAGACGACGGGCCATTAGGACCTGCCGCGGTACCACTCTCGTTGCCGCCGGCGCCACGCTTCCGGCTGTCCGGAAACGGACCTCGCCGGGCCGCCAGCGGCCGCTTTCGCCCGATGACGGGGGCCAGCCGTACCGGTGTACTGGATGTTCCGTTTGCGACGCCTTTCGTTCCACCGGTCCGCTCCCAGGCGAGTTCGGGTAACCCTTCCGCTGCGTCGCACCCACCCGCAGCTCTCTGAAGCCGGGCGTTCACCCTACTGCTCCTGTTCTTGGCGTTTGCTCAAGCGGTTCGATTGTTGGACCTTATTATATGCAGTGCCGAACCGGATGTCAACTGTCAACCATGAATTTCCTCTACGCTTTTCCCGAACTGCCGAAAAGCCGCATTTTCTCCTTCACGGCCCGCTTGACCGCTTCTTTCCCGGGGCCGAGATAATGTCGCGGATCGTAAGCATGCGGGTGATTGTCCAGATAGGACCGGACCGCCGCCGTAAACGCCATCTGGTTGTCGGTGTTGACGTTGATTTTGGCCGTGCCGCACGTGATGGCGCGGCGGATGTCCCCGTCTCCGAGCCCGCTGGCGCCGTGCAGGACGAGGGGCAGGCCGGTGCGGTCGCGGATCTCCCGCATGGCGTCAAATCCCAGCTTCGGCTGGCCGCGGTAAGGCCCGTGCACGGAACCGAGCGCCGGAGCCAGGCAGTCGACGCCGGTTTCCCGCGCCAGCGCTTCGCACTCTTCGGGCACGGCGTACAGCGCCTCCGCCTCTTCGACCGTCCAGTCGTCCTCCCTGCCCGCGATGCGCCCGAGCTCGGCTTCCACGGAGACGCCCAGCGCGTGGGCGGCTTCCGTGACGCGGCGCGTGACGGCGATATTGTCCGCGAGCGGATGGTGCGACGCGTCGATCATGACGGAAGTGAAGCCGGCGCGCATGGCCTGCATGCACACTTCAAAAGAGGAACCGTGGTCGAGGTGAAGGGCCACGGGGACGTCGATGCCGTATTCCTCGATCAGGGCGCGCACGATGGCGGAGACGCACCGCAGGCCTCCCATATAGGGGATGTAGGCTTCGCTGAGCCCCAGAATCACGGGGGAACGCTCTTCCTGCGCGGCCTGCAAAATCGCCTGCGTCCACTCCAGATTGTTCAGATTGAATTGGCCGACGGCGTACCGCTCTTCCGCCGCCCGCCTCAGCATGTCGGTCATCGAAACCAGCGGCATCCTGTGCGTCTCCTTTCCGGTCACCAACGGGCCGTGACCATGTTCTTGCGGTTGCGAAATTCAATCGTCCACAGGTACTTGCATATGGGTAAAGCGCTTAACCTGACGGCGAAAAAAGACGGCAGACTCCGCCCAGGTAAAGCGCTTACCCCAAATCCAAAGGAAATTGCATTTTGGCCGAATGCGACAACGTACGTTACTTCGCTTTCGCCGGACCGGTGGATTTGCGAATCACGAGTTCCGGCAGGAGCACCACCCTTTGCTTCATCTTCAGGTTATCCTCGATTCGTTGCACCAGACAGTCCACCACCTGCCGCCCCAATTCCTGGATCGGCTGAGCGACGGAAGTAAGGGGAGGATTCGCGAAAGCGGCCAAAATGGTGTTGTCGAAACCGGCGACGGAAAGATCGTCCGGGATCCGCACGTTCCGCTCGCGCGCCGCCTCCATCACACCGATGGCCAGCATGTCGTTGGAGGCGAAAATCGCCGTCGGCGGTGCATCGGAGTCCAGGAACACTCCGCCGTTGCGGCGGCCTTCCTCCGCCGTCGCTTCGCAGATCACCACCCTGTCTTCCCGGAACGGGATTCCCGCCTCATTCAGCGCCTGGCGGTATCCGCGGATCCGTCCGTCGCTGCTGCGCACGTCCTCGGCGATCATCGCGATGTCGCGATGTCCCAGCGAGACGAGATGGCGGGTCACCTGGTAGCCGCCCAGATAATCGTCGACCAGGACGCTGGCGATGGCGAGCTCGGGGATTTCGTCCGAGATCAGGGCCACGGGATAGTTGTCGCGGACCAGTTCTTTCAGCATGGTGTCGTTCTGGAACCCGGAGGCCACGATGATGCCGTCCACCTTTTTCTGCCTCAGGAGCGCGATGTAGCCCGCTTCCTTCTCCGGATCGTTGTCCGTGCTGCACATCACCACGCTGAATCCCAGCTCCTGTCCGCGGTCTTCCACCGCCCGGGCGACCTCGGCAAAGAAAGGGTTGGCAAGATCCTTGAGCAACAGCCCGATGGTGTTCATCCGTTTCCCGGTCAGCGCGGAGGCCACCATGCTCGGCTGGTAGCGCAGCTCCTGCATGACCCTGGTGACCTTGCTCCGGGTCTTGTCGCTGATCCGGCCCGTGTTGTTGATCACTTTGGAAACCGTGGCGATCGATACGCCGGCTGCCTTGGCGACGTCGTAAATGGTGGGTTTCATGCGCATCTCCTTTTCCGTCCTGAAGGCAGGTTCAGTCCCGGAACAAAAGAAAGCGCTTTATCAAAACATCATCATTGTATCGCCGTTGCAGGATCATGACAAGGTATCGACGGTTTCGTTGGACCTCCAAAACGCACCCCTTCCCAGAAATTTGATTTATGTTGGAAGGACATCGGCCGACTCGGCCGCCAGCCGGCCGCCGGCCGTCAAACCCGAACCAATTCCACTTTTTCTCCCTTTTCAAAGGACTGCTTCGCCGCCAGGGCAATCTCCAGCGCCTTCTTGCCATCCTGCGCGCCGACCGCCGGAGCTTCCCCCGTCAACAGGCAGCGGACGAAATGCTGAAGTTCGAGCTCGTAGGCGTCCCTGAACCGCTCCGGAAACGCCGGCACGATATCGCGCTTTATTCCGCCGAAGCTCATGATCCGGATGTCGCGATGCCGAAGCGAACCGATCGTGATGGCGCCCTCCGTTCCCAGCACTTCGGCGCGGACATCGTATCCGTAAAACGCGTTCCGGCTGCCTTCCACATCGCCGGCCGCGCCGGAGTCGAACGTCATGTAGGTCACGGCCTGATCGACGTCCCGGTACTGCGCCATGAACTCGTGGCACAGAATGCTTCCGCCGGCCAGCACCGAAGTGACCTCGGCTCCCATCAAAAAGCGGGCGATGTCGTAGTCGTGGATGCACATATCAAGAAACAGGCCCCCGCTTTGCCCGATGAATTGCGCCGGGGGCGAACCGGGATCGCGGGAAATGCCCTTGAAGTAGACGGGTTTGCCGATGGCGCCGGCGGCAATCTGCCGCTTCGCTTCGGCATAGGCCGGATCGAACCGGCGCATGAACCCGACCTGGCACGTCACCTGATGGCGGGCAATGACCCGGATCGCTTCCTCCGTCTCTTCCAGACTGAGAGCCAGCGGTTTTTCCACAAAAATGTGTTTGCCCGCCTCGGCCGCCTTGCGGATGAGCGCCCCGTGCGTGTTCGTGGGCGTGGCGATGATCACCGCGTCGACTTTGTCGTCAAGGAATACCTCTTCCGGATTCATGGACCCTCTTGTGCCGAGGTCGGCCGCGGTTTTCTCCGCGACCCCCGGCATGGGATCGACCACCCATGCCAAACGGGCCCCCTTGATCCGCACGGCCAGATTTTCCGCGTGAAGGCGCCCCAGTCTGCCCAGGCCGAACACCGCGCATCGTATCGCTTCCGTCATGAAAGGTCTCTCCCTGTCGGAGTTGAAGTTGGAAACCCAAATGGATGGTGGGGAAAGCGCTTAACCCACCATCAACAAAAAACCGCAAATCTTATTGGACTTGCAACCGGTCGCGGCGTATCTGGGGAAAGCGCCAATTTTCCTCAATTTTACTTACAAAGATTTTTCTTGGCAAGACAGAAATTTCATTTTTGTTTGTTTTGCGCGGCAGGCTGCCGCTGCACAACGAAAAAAACAAGATCATTGCCGCCGATTTTGACCGGTTGGCCGGTGCGGGTCCCGCGAAACATCGATGGAACCACAATAACCACTATTATTCCTTGATGATCAAATCCATCCCGCCGGAACTGCCTCGTTCCGCGCCCGTATTGGACGTGGGATGCGGCACGGGACAATTGTGCCGGATGCTGGCCGAACGGTTTGACAAAGCGACGGGCATCGATCTGTCCGAAGGACAGTTGAACATTGCCCGGTCATATTCTTCGCCGCGTTGTGAATACGTATTGGGCGATTTTTTGGAGATGCCCCTGGAAATAAATTCCTTCGCCTGCATCGTTTCGGCGGCGGCCGCCCACCACATGCCGTACGGCGAGTTTTTGCAAAAGTGCCGCGAAGCCCTGATGCCCGGCGGCGCGCTGATCGTTTTGGACCTATACCGGCTACGAACCGTCACCGACTATGCCTTGAGCGGACTTGCCTTTTTGCCCAACCGCGCGTTGGATGGTACCACAATCGGCACCATCCGCTCTCCGAAACCGAAAAACGACTGTGGCGGGAGCACAGCCGGCATGATGTGTACATGAGCACGAAACAAATCCGCGAATCGGCGGAAAAGCACCTGGGCAGCCATTTCCGCCTGCGCAGGCTGCTTCTTTTTCGTTACCTTCTGACGTACATAAAAACGGACAAATAACCGTTTCATCAGCGCCGGCCGCGCGGGCTGCGGGGAGGCTCGGTCAGTCCGAAACACCCATGCGATAAAATTTTACAAAAAATTTTACAAAAAACCGCCGAATATGATATATAAACACTATATTAATGCGTTTATCAAACGTTGCGAGGAGTCCCGATCCGCATGGCGAGGTTGAAAGAGATTGCAAAGATTGCGGGCGTTTCCATCTCCACCGTGTCCAACGTGCTGAACGGGCGCAAAAACGTGGGACAGGCGACGAGGGAGCGCATTCTGCAAATTTGCGCAGACCTGGGATACGACCCGGACGCGGCGCGGAAAAAAGGCAAGGCGGTCCGGCCCAAAACCGTCCTGTTCGTGTTCAGCGATTTCGACCGCGATTTTTACCTGAAAATCATCGAAGGGATCAGCGTCTGCCTGACGGAGAACGGGTACGATCTGATCATCTGCACCAGCAAATCCGCCGCCAGCTTCCTGCGCGACAATTTCGCCAGCGGCGCCATCGTGCTCGACGGCAGCCTGACGGACGACTTCCTGATCTCCGTGGCCAAGCCGGACTTTCCCGTGGTGGTGATGGATCGCATCATCGCGGACGAGCGGGCGCGAACGAAAAGCGTCATCGTCGACAACTATCCGGTCATGTGCGAAATGGTGCAGGCGCTGGTCGACAAAGGCTTCCGGAAGTTCGGGTTCATCGGCGGCCTGGAATTTACGCTGGACCACAAGGAGCGCTATGCCGGGTTTCTCGACACGCTCGCGAAGTGTGGAATTCCGTTTGACCGGAAATACTACTTTCACGGCAATTACCGCGAGCAGAGCGGCTACCAGGCGGCGAAAATCATGCTGCTCAGCCAGGACCTGCCGGAGGTGCTCGTCTGCGCCAACGACCAGATGGCGCTCGGCGCCATCCGGGCGTTTGAGGAAAACGGCGTCCGCGTGCCGGATGACATTTCGGTCACGGGTTTTGACGATTCCGAAAAGGCGGAAATGGCCGGGCTGACGACCGTCTCCATTCCGCGCTTCGAAAGCGGTTATCTGGCGGCGAAGAAACTGCTGGCCCTCATCAACGAAACGATCGGCACGGAACCGTTCAAACTGGGCGCCGCGATCCGGTGGCGGAAATCGGTAAAGGAAAAGACAAGGTAAAATAAGTAAAATAAATTACATTTTTATGTCTTCAATCAATAAATTTTATTATAAAATCCTGTTTTTTTATTGACACCGGCTCTGTCCCTCAAATATTATAAGCACTAAAGCGTTTACTTTTTTTAATACGGGGGCAGGGATAGATGCAAAAAGTAAAAAGTTCGCTGATTTTACTTGTGGCGGTATTGATGGTGTTCGTCCTCGCGGCTTGCGGCGGCAAGAAGGACAGCGCTTCTTCGCCTTCCCCGTCCGCTTCTTCGCCGTCTTCCTCGGCGCCGGCACAGGAGAAGCTGAAGAAAATTTCGATTTTCCAGTCGAAGGTCGAAATTTCGGAGCAGCTCGAAGCGCTGGTGAAAAAGTACAAGGAAGAAACCGGCAACGAAGTGGAAGTGTGGGGCACCGTCGGAGACGCCTACGTGACGCAGCTGCAGGCGAAGCTTACCGCGAACGAAGGTGCGACGATCTTCAGCATCGGCACCGGCGCGGAAGCGGAGAAGTTCAAATCGTACTACTACGATCTGAGCAATGAACCGTACGTGCAGCACATCGCGCCCAACATGGCGCTCCAGATCGACGGCAAGATCGTCGGCGTGCCGTACGGCGTGGAAGGCTTCGGCCTGGTGTACAACAAGAGCCTGGTCGATCCGAAGGACGTGAAGGACCTCGCTTCGTTCACGCAGACGCTGGAGAGGCTGAAAGCCGAAGGCAAAAACGGCCTGAGCCTGTCGCAGGAAGCGTACTTCCTGATCGGCCACATCATCAACACGCCGTTCGCGCTGCAGCCGGATCCGCGGGCGTTCATCGAGAAGCTGAACAAAGGCGAAGTCAAGATGGCGGAGACGAAGGAGTTCCAGGAATTCGCGCAATTCATGGAAGCCATCCGGGCGCACACGAAAAATCCGCTGGAAGTCAAATACGACACGCAAATGGGCGATTTCGCGACGGGCAAAACGGCCATGGTGCACCAGGGCAACTGGAGCTACGGCATGCTGGTCGATTTCGGCGATCTCGGGTTTGAAATCGGCATGATGCCGTTCCCGCTGGCGGGCAACGACAAACTCGCCGTGGGCGTCGCCAGCAACTGGGTCATCAACAACAAGGCCGATCCGGAAGAAATCAAAGCGGCCAGCGCGTTCCTGAACTGGCTGTTCACCAGCGAGACCGGCAAGAACGCCATCGTGAACGAATTCAAGTTCATCCCGGCGATGGTGAACATTGAGGCGGACGACCTGGATCCGCTGTCGAAGGACGTGTTCGAGGCGACGAAGAGCGGGAAGACCATTCCGTGGGCGTTCAACGATTTCCCGGCGGGCATCATCGTCAACGACCTGGCCCCCGCCACGCAGGAGTTTTTCCTCAATCCCAATATGACCGGGCAGCAGTTCCTGGAGAAACTGGACGCCGCCTGGGCGAATGCCGCGAAATGACGTTCGCAGCGACGAATCCGATCCCAGACGAAGGCCGGGCCGCAACGCGGCTTCGGCCCTTCGTGTTCTATCCTTTATTCCAACGGAAATGAGTGATCCGTATGAACAAGAGGAAGGACATCGGTTGGTACGTCCTGTTCACGGGGCCTTTGCTGTTCATCTTTGCAACCGTCGTCATCGTGCCGTTTGTCATCGGGATCGGCTATTCGTTCGTGAGCTGGGACGGCATTCCGGCGAATCCCAAGGTGTTTGTCGGCTTTGACAACTATGTCCGGCTGCTGGACGACGAGCGCTTCCTGCGCTCGGCCCTGCACACCGTCGAGTTTACCGTGCTGGCGCTTGTCGCCGTCAACGTGCTGGGCGTCGCGCTCGCCCTGCTGGTCACCAGCGGGCTGCGCACGAGCAACGCCGCGCGGACGATGCTGTTCATGCCGAACCTGATCGGCGGCCTCATTCTCGGGTACATCTGGCAGTTCATTTTTACGGACGCGTTCAGGTCGATCGGCGAAAAAACCGGTCTGCACAACCTTTTCTTCCCGTGGCTGCTCGACCCGCAATTTGCCCTCTTCGCCATGGTGGCGGTATTCACCTGGCAGATGGCCGGATACACGATGGTCATTTACATCGCCGGCATCCAGAGCATCCCGGACGAATTGCTGGAGGCCGCCAGGGTGGACGGCGCGAACCTGTGGCAAAGGCTGACCCGGATCGTGTTTCCGCTGCTCATGCCTTCGATCACCATCTGTCTGTTCCTGACGCTGTCCGGCGCGTTCAAAATTTACGACGTGAACCTGTCGCTGACGAAGGGCGGTCCGAACAACGCCACGGAATTGTTCGCCATGAACATTTTCAATGAAATCTTCGCCTACGGCCGCTACGGGTACGGCCAGGCCAAGGCCATCGTCTTCTTCCTGATCGTGGCGGCGCTGACGTTGACGCAGGTGATCATCACGAAGAAGCGGGAGGTGCAGCTGTGATGCGCAAAGCAGGCCGAAGGATCGCGGAGGTCTTGCTGGTCGTCCTCGCGCTGGCCTACCTTTCCCCCGCGTACATCATGCTGGTCAACTCGTTCAAAAGCCGCGCCGAACTGTACGAGGATACGCTGGCGCTGCCCTCCAGGTTCAGCTTCGAGTATTACATCAGCGCGGCGGAGAAGATGAATTTTCTCACCGCCTTTGGCAACTCGCTATACGTGACCGTCGTCTCGGTGATCTTCGTCGTCATTTTCTCTTCCATGACGGCGTGGATGCTCGTCCGCAAGGACAACCGGCTGAGCCGGTTCATTTTCCTGACGTTCGTGGCCACCTTGCTCATCCCGTTCCAGACGATCATGATGCCGCTCATGCAGGTGATGGACTGGATCCGCACGAACCTTCACATCCCGATGCTGAACACGCACGAAGGCCTGATTTACATGAATGTCGGCTTTCACGCCAGCATGGCGGTGTTCCTGTACCACGGGTTCATCAAATCCGTGCCGGTCGCACTGGAGGAGGCGGCCACGCTGGACGGCTGCGGCAAGTTCGGCTTGTTTTGGCGCATCGTGTTCCCGATGCTGAAGACGATCACGATCACCATCGCCATTCTCGACGTGATCTCGATGTGGAACGACTACCTGCTGCCTTCGCTCACGCTGTCCGACAAAGGCTTGCGCACGATTCCGCTGTCGACGTTCTACTTTTTCGGCGAGTTCACCATCGTCTGGAACCTGGCGATGGCCGGCCTGACGCTGGCGATCATCCCGGTCGTCATTTTCTATTTCTTTGCGCAAAAGTACATCATCAAGGGGATTACGGCAGGAGCAGTTAAATGATCATCAGCAGGACTTGGTGGAAAGAATCCGTTGTTTATCAGGTGTATTGGAGAAGTTTTTACGATACGGACGGGGATGGCATCGGCGATCTGGAAGGCGTCATCCGCAAGCTCGACTACATCCGGGATCTTGGCGCCGACATCTTCTGGCTGAACCCGGTATACGAGTCGCCCGACAAGGACAACGGTTATGATATTTCCGATTATGAAGCGATCATGGCGAAGGCCGGCACGATGGAAACCTGGGAACGGCTGCTCTCGGAAGTCCACGCCCGCGGGATGAAGCTGATCATGGACCTGGTGGTCAACCACACGTCGGATCGGCATCCGTGGTTTCTGGAGTCCCGGTCGTCGCGCAACAACCCGAAGCGGAACTGGTATATCTGGCGGGACGGAAAGGACGGCCGGCCGCCCAACAACTGGCGCTCCTATTTCACGCCGTCGGCGTGGGAGTGGGACGAGGCCACGGGACAGTACTACTTCCACTCGTTCGCCATCGAACAGCCGGACCTGAACTGGAGCAACCCCGAAGTGCGCCGGGAAATTTACCGCATGATGCGGTTCTGGCTGGACAAGGGCATCGACGGCTTCCGGCTGGACGCGATCGCGCTCCTGGCCAAGCCCGATACGTTCGACGACGCGGAAGATCCTTACGACATCCGGTATTTGACGAACCATCCCCGGCTGCACGACTATTTGCGGGAAATGTACGACAACGTTTTCCGGCACTACGACGTGGTGACACTGGGGGAAACGGCGTTCGTCGGCCCCGAGGAAGGCCTGAAATTCGTCGGCGAAGACCGCCGGGAGCTGAACGCGCTGTTCCATTTCGAAGTGTGCGACGAGATGCCGGGATGGGACATGCGCCGGTTCAAGGAGATCCAGCGGCGCTGGTACCGGGGGTTGTGGGGAAAAGGCACCTACGCCCAGTTCCTAAACAACCACGACCACACGCGGCAGGTGACACGGTTCGGCAACGACGGCCCCTGGCGGGTGCAGTCCGCGAAACTGCTCGCGACGATGCTGCACACGCTGCCGGGCATTCCGTGCATCTATCAGGGCGAGGAAATCGGCATGACCGGCGTGCGGTTCGATTCCATCGACCGGTACAACGACATCGCGATGAAAAACCGCTACGAGGAGGAAGTCCGCAACGGCCGGGACCCGCAGGAGGTATTGCGCAGCCTGCAGCCCCTGAGCCGGGACAATTCCCGCACGCCCATGCAATGGGACGATTCGCCGAACGCGGGTTTCACGACCGGCACGCCGTGGATCGGGGTGAACCCGAATTACAAGGAAATCAACGTGAAAAAGGACCTGGCGAGCCCGGATTCCATTTACCGGTATTACCAGCAGCTGATCCGGTTGCGCAAGGAGCACGACGTGATGGTGTACGGCGACTTCAGCGAGCTGCCGGAGTGGATGGATGACGAGCACCTCTACGTGTACACCCGCACGCTGGGCGACGACTGCTGGCTGGTCGTCCTGAACCATTCGGACGAGCCGCGAACGATGATGCTGCCGTCCGGGTGGCGGGACAGGCCCCGGCGGCTGCTCCTGGGCAACTATCCGGATGACAGCGCCGACGCCGGGGAGCGGCTGAAGCTTCGCCCGCACGAGGCGCGGATTTACGCGGTCGGCCGCGCCAGGTGACCCGCCCGCGGTTTTCCGCACTCCGCCCGCGTGCACGCCTTCCCGTCGCTTCTGCCGCTTAGGGCGTTCCCGCGATGACCCGCCATTTCCCGTCACGGCAGTTCCGTAAGCGCCTCCCGCGATGCCGATGGTGCCCCGGACTCCCCCGGCCACGGCTTCACCGCCGGCCGCGCGGACCGCGGGAAGGCGCGGCGGCCAGCGGATCTTCCGGCCAGTCGTGCTTGGGATAACGGCCTTTCAGCTCCTTGCGCACCCCGGCGTATGTCGTGCGCCAGAAAGAGGCCAGATCCCGGGTCACCTGCACGGGCCGCATGGCCGGCGAAAGCAGATGCAGCGTCACCGGCACCCGGCCGCCGGCAATCCGGGGCGTCTCGGCCAGCCCGAACAGCTCCTGCAGGCGGACGGCGAGGACCGGTCCCTCCGGGTCGCTGTAATCGACGGACAGACGGGAACCGCTCGGCACGGCCAGATGGGTCGGGGCCCACTCATCGAGCCGGCGGCGCTGTTCCCAGGTGAGGCGGAAGGCCAGGGCCGCCCGCAAGTCCAGCCGATGGAGATCGGCAGCGCTCCGCATGCCGGCCGTGTGGGGCCCGAGCCACTCCGGCAGCGTCGCCAGCAGGGCTTCATCGGAGAAATCGGGCCACGCCGGGTCGAAGCGGCGCATGAATTGCGCCCGCAGGCAAAACTGCCGGGTCTCGCGGGTCCAGGGCAAAAGTTCCAGCCCGGTTTCGCGGACGCCGGCCAGCAGCGCCTCCGCCACCGCGTCCGGGTCCGGGTCTGGCGCCGGCATCTCCCGCAGCGTGACCGCACCGATGCGCAGCCTCTCCCGCGCCCGGACGGCGCGGGATTCCGCGTCCCACCGCACCTCCGTTTCCCGCCGGATAAACCGCTCAAGCGCCCGCGTCCAGTCGCCTTCCAGCGGCGCGGCCAAACGGATGAGCCCGTCCGCGCCGGCGTCGTCCATTTCCGCCGCGACCAGAAATTCCTCCCGCGCAAGGGGCTGGTTATCCGGCAGGACGGCGCCGCGGCCGCCGCTCAAGAGGTACCGCCCATCCGGACGGCGCCGGCCGATCCGGTCCGGGTAGGCGAAGGCGAGCAAAATCCCGCAGTCGTCCGGATCCCCGGAACCGCCCCGCTCTTTCGTCCCCGCGTCAGGTCCGCGGCCGACATCGGCATTGGCCGTGTCCGCTTGCCCCTGCGTTGCCTCCAACCTTCGGAACAGCATCCGCGCCTCTTCGCGCATCATGGCCAGCGCCCTGTCGTCGGCCCCGTCCCCCTTGCCGCGCAGCGCTTCGACCCGGCGGCGGATGTCCGCGTCCCGTGCCGCCTCGCCCCGCATCACATCCCGTCCGCCCAACAGAACGGCCAGCTCGCAGGCGAGCCGGGCGCGGCCCGTTTCGGCGGCGCCCAGCATCATGTGCGCAAGGCGGGGATGCACGCCCAGCGCCGCCATGCGCCGGCCGTGTTCCGTCACCCTGCCGGCACCGTCCAGGGCGCCCAGCGTCTCCAGCAGCTCCTTCGCCTGCCGCCAGGCCGCCTCCGGAGGCGGATTCAGCCAGGCCAGCTCGCCCGGATCATCCACGCCCCACACCGCCAGTTCCAGCGCCAGTCCGGCCAGATCCGCCTCCAGGACCTCGGGCGTGTTCGCCGGCGCCAGACGGGCGTGTTCCTCTTCCGTCCACATCCGGTAACAGACGCCGGGCGCGACCCTTCCCGCCCGACCCCGCCGCTGGTCGGCGGACGCCCGGGACACCGGCACCGTCTCCAGCCGGGTCATCCCCGTGCGGGGCGAAAACCTGGCCACCCGCATCCAGCCGCTGTCGACCACGATGCGGATGCCCTCCACCGTCAAACTCGTCTCCGCCACGGACGTGCCGAGCACCACCTTGCGGCTCCCGGGCGGAGCGGGCATAAGCGCCCGATCCTGCGCTTCCTGGGGCAACGCGCCGTGCAGCGGCGCCACGACCACCGGCCGGCCCGCCAGCGCCTCCCGCAACCGCTCCTCCACCCGCCGGATCTCGGCCATGCCCGGCAAAAAGACCAGCGCATCCCCATCCCGCTCCGCCAGCGCCTTCAAAATAACCTCCACCACGTCGCGCTCCCAGAACGAGGCGGGAATGCCCGAATCCCTGCCGCCCAACCCGGATCCCGCTCCGGCCGCGCCCAACGCGCCGCTCCGGCGGGATACATACACCGTTTCCACAGGATAGGATCGCCCCGGGCTGGCCAACACCGGCGCCCCACCCAGCAAAGCCGCCACCGGTTCGGCTTCCAGCGTGGCGGACATGACGACGAGACGCAGATCCTCCCGAAACAGCTCCCTGGCCTGCAGACAGAGCGCGAGGCCAAGGTCCGCATGCAGGCTGCGTTCGTGAAATTCGTCAAAAATGACCAGGCCCGCGTCGGAAAGCGCCGGATCCTCCTGCAGCATCCGCGTGAGCACGCCTTCCGTCACCACTTCAATGCGGGTGCGCGGGCCCACCCGCGCATCCGCGCGCACCCGGTAGCCGATCGTTTCGCCGACGGATTCGCCCAGGCTTCGGGCCATATACCTGGCCGCATGCCTGGCGGCCAGCCGCCGTGGTTCCAGCATGACGATTTTGCGGCCGGCGAGCCAGGGCTCGTCCAGCAGGGCGAGCGGCACCCGCGTCGTCTTCCCGGCCCCGGGCTCCGCCACGATGACGGCGCCGCGCCCCGCCGCGAGCGCCGCCTTCACTTCCGGCAGCAGTTCGTCTATGGGCAATCGCAACGTTTCCGGTTCCATCGCATCCTCCGACCTTTTCCATTCCGCCGCGCCATCCGCGAACGCCATGAACCGTCAAACGGCTCCGGTTTCTTCCTCCCCGATTGTGCTGCATTTCTTGCCATCATTTCAAGGCTGATCTTCATTGGGCCGGATTTTCGGAAGGAAATGGGCCGCACCTCACAAAAAAACGTCTGGCGCATGGCGCCGGCTCAAACTGGAAACAAAATCCCCGCATTGTCGTACCGGCACAACTGCGGCACACGAGAGACGGTTTTTCCGTCTCTCGTCGTCGTGCCGGCACCGCCAAGGCACCCGAGAGACGGTTTTTCCATCTCTCAGCGTCGTGCCGGCACCGCCAAGGCACCTGAGAGACGGTTTTTCCGTCTCTCGTCGTCGTGCCGGCACTGCCAAGGCACCCGAGAGACGGTTTTTCCATCTCTCAGCGTCGTGCCCGGCACCGCCGCGGCACCCGAGAGACGGTTTTTCCATCTCTCAGCGTCGTGCCCGGCACCGCCGCGGCACACGAGAGACGGTTTTTCCGTCTCTCAGCGTCGTGCCGGCACCGCCAAGGCACCCGAGAGACGGTTTTTCCGTCTCTCAACGCGATGCATCGAAAGAAATACGCGTCAGAGCGGGAGACCGTGTCTCCGCGTGCGTTCATGAAAAGAACGATCCCATCTTCGCAAAACAAAAGGGGCAGTCCCGGTGCGGGTCTGCCGCCCGCCGGTTCCGCCCCTTGCCGGCCGTGTTTCCGCAACGCTTTATTGGGGAATCAGCGTGATGGGGTCGGGGAAAATGCCGTAGCCGGTGCTGTTCGGATTTTTCCCCGTCGCCAGGAACTTGAACACCTTCGTCCCCGCGCTGGCGAAGGTCACGGTGCCAAGATTGTACTCCTGATACCCGATCGTCGCGCTGTACGAATCGAACACCGGCCCCTGATCCACACCGTCGATCGACAGCTGCAACTGCGCCCGGTTGGCCGCCGTCCGCGAGCGCACCGACACCCCGTACGTTCCGGCCTGCGGCACGTCCACCGCAAGCGAGACAAAGTCGCCGACCGCATTGCCCAAATATCGGAGCACCGCGCCGCCGCTGGCGCCGGAGGCGGCGTGCGCTTCCGCGCGGACTTCCTTCTCCGGTTTCGTCAAGCCTTGCTGGATGGTGTAATACATCCGTTGGCCGTCGACTTCGTACCGGCCGTCGGCCAGGGCGGCGAAATCGGTTTCTTTCATGATGTCGAACGCCCGGGCCAGCCCCGGGACCCAGGCTTTCTCATATTCCGGCTGATCGATCCGGCCGAAAATCATGCAGGCGCCCTCCCTTGGCCAATGCCCAGAATGGGATGCTGCTCGGCGAACGCCCGGATGCTCTCCCGCTGCTCCGGCGTGAGCTGCTGGATCGGCTTGCGCGGCGCGCCGACGGGGATGCCCTGCAGCCGCAGGATTTCCCGTTCGAAGGCGATGAAGTCGTACTTCAGGAGCTCGGCGATCACCCGGTTCGCGGCGGCCTGCTTGCTCCGCGCTTCTTCCCAGCGGCCTTCCCGGAAAGCCTGAAGCAGTTCGATGAACACGCGGGGCATGATGTTGTAGGTGCTGCCGATCGCCCCGCAGCAGCCCGTCGCCAATCCCGCCAGCAGGCATTCGTCGGGACCGTTGTACACGAGAAAATCGTCGCCGCAAACGTCGATGATCTGCTGCAGCTCGAAGGTGTCCTTCGAGGTGTATTTCAGGCCGATGATCTGGTCGACCTTGGCCAGTTCCCCGTAGAAGGACGCGGTGGCCGAAACGCCGGTATAATCGGGAAAATGATAGATAATGAGCGGAATGTCCGCCGCCCGGACGATGTCGAGATAATGATTGCGGATTTCCTGCGGGCGATGCTTGTAGTAAAAAGGCGCGACCGCCGAGACGGCGTCCGCCCCCGCCCGGGCCGCGTGGCGGGTCAATTCGACCGTCGTGGCCGTGTCCATCGTCCCGACGTGGACGATGACGGGCACCTGCCCCTTCACTTCGTCCAGCACGATCTCCAGCACCTGCTTGCGTTCGTCGGGGGTCAGCAGAAACCCTTCCCCTGTACTGCCCAACAAATACAGGCCGGCCACGCCCTGGTCGAGCAGATGGCGGGCCAGCCTCCGGGTTCTTTCCTCGTGAATCGCCCCATCGTCGCCGTACGGCGTCAGCATCGCCGGGATGATGCCCTTCCAATGTTCATAGCTCATGTCCTCACCCCATCGTGAAAGTCGCCGGTTTATATTAAACCGTTTAATCCAAATGTATCGGATTTTTTGGTTAAAATCAAACGGTTTAATTTGCAAAAAAATGCCGGAGCGCCAGGCAGGCGCCTGACAACCCCGGTTTTTCGGGCCGGATGATGGCCGGTCAGATGCGTCCGGTGCTGTCCCGGACGATCAATTCGGGCTGAAGCACGGCGGTGCGGTTCCTGCGCCGCGGCGTCCCTTCCAGGCTCTCCACGAGGAATTCGGCGGCGATGCGCCCGGTGTCGTACTTCGGATAGCCGACGCTGCTCAGTTTGACGGGCAATTTCTCGCAGATGGCCGTATCGCCGTTGCCGATTACCAGGAGCTCGTCCCCGATGGAAACGCCCCGTTCGGCCGCCGCCCGGTACAGCCCGGCCGCCACGGTGTCGTTGAAGCAGACGACGCCGTCGGGCGGGCGGTCCAGGGACAAAACTTCCCTGCCACACACGTATCCCGCTTCCTCCTGCCCCAGGCCTTCCTCCAGCAACACCAGTTCCTCGTCCACGGGCAGTCCGGCGTCCCGCAGCGCCCCGAGAAATCCCTGATAGCGCTGCTCGGACGACAGGTAGACGGGGGAAGCGATATAGGCCAGCCTCCGGGCCCCCTGGTCAATCAAATGCTTTGTTCCCAGATACCCGGCGGCATAGTTGTCGTACAGCACGCGCGGCGCGGCGACGCCGTCGACGCCCCGGTTGCAGAAGACGAAGAAAATCCCCTGTTCCCGCAGCTTCCAGTAATGTTCCGCGGATTTCTCCCCGGCGGAAATGACCGGCACGATGATGACGCCTTCCGCACCCGAGCGGATCAGCTGCTCGACGTATTTGCGCTCCTTCGCCGGATCGTTGTCGGTGTTGCACAGGATGACGTTGGTTCCCCGCCGCTCGGCCACATCCTCCACGCCGCGAACGATGGCGGTGTAGAAATCGTCCATCACGTCGGGCACCAGAACGCCCCACGCCGCCACGGGGGACCGGGGTCCTTCGGCGTTCGGCGGCCCGCCGGCTTCCGTCCGTTCCGGTGCGGAGGGAGCCACATACGTCCCGCTGCCCCGGCGGGAATACAGGACGCCCCGGCCGATCAGTTCGGACACCGCCTTCTCGATCGTGGTGGCCGTGACGCCGAATTGTTTCGCCAGCGCCTGACGGGAGGGAAGGCGCGTGTGCGCCGGCATGTTGCGGACGCTGCTATGGATGCGTTCCCTGATTTCGCGATACAGATACGTTTCGTCGTTCACGCGGCACCACTCGCTTCCCGGTTTCCGTCCGTCGGAAAATGAAATTAAACGGTTTAATTCTATCTTAATGCAGCACCGGCCAATGTCAAATTTTACGGTCACCTCCGAACCGCACGGCCCGCCGCCAGCGCTTCCACCAGCAGGCCGAACCGCCGGATCAGCCCGGCGTAACCTTCCTCCGGGAAAGGCAGGCTGACCGGGTAAACGGGCGGTCCGAAGCGATGGGGCGACAAGGCCACGTGGACGACCGCGTCCCCTTCGGCGCGCAGCCGGCTGGCCAGTCTGCGGATGGCCGCGATTTGCGCGTCCCGGGGCAGAATGTCGTCGTCCGGGCGGCCGTCGGAGACGACAACAACCGCCTTGGGCACGCCGGGGCGGCCCGCTTCCCGGATGAACCGGCTCACCGCGGCCAAGGCCCCGTATTCGGGCGTCTGGCCTGCGGGGTAGAGATCGCCGATGCGGGCTTTGTCGGCACGGGAGCCGGGCGCGTACAGCTCCCTCAGTTCCACGCGGTTTTCTGCTGACGTATAAGAGAACACCCAGGTCCGGATCGGGGCGAGCGGCTCCAGCGCCTCCACGAACAGCGCGGCCAGCCGCTGTGCCGCGACGTATTTGGGCACGTCCCCTCCGGGCAGCGGTTCCTTCATGGAACGGCTCGCGTCCGCGAGCAGCACGAGGTCCAGCGGCGGGATGCGGCAAAGGCCGTCGTCGCGCCGGCAGAACAGGTCGGCCGCGAATCTGGCCCGGTACAGCGCCTCTTCATCCAGCTCGCCGGCTGTCAGGGCGATCCGGTCCGGTCCCGCTCCCGCGTTCACCCAGGCCAGCCGGTTCCGCAGGCGAAGGATCGTCCCGCGCACGGCCTCCGCGGCCGAACGGTAGCGCGCCTCCGCCTGGGCGTGCGTCGCTTCCCGCAGCCATACCGCCTCGTACCGGACGCCCTCCCCGGCGAACTTAAGCGACCGCACCTCCTCCGCCAGCCGGCACATCCGGCGATACCCTTCCGGCGATACGGCTGAGCGGCGGCCGGACGGGACGGCCCGATGCCGGAACGCCGCGGACCACCCTCCCCGTGTGCCCGGCCGGCGGGCGGTTTTGCCCTCCATCGCCCTCCGGACGGCAAGCTGCTCGAGGGCGCGGTCGGACCACGCGAACGCGGGCGGGTTCAACCGCTGCAGCGCGGCGCGGGTGACTGGCGAAACTTTCTCCCCTCCGCGCCGGTTTCCCTTATCCCCCCGCACGGGCGGCCCTTCCGGGCCCAGAATGAGGCTTTCGGACAGCACGTCGACCTCGCTGGTGTGCTCGGCGAACCGGGAGTTGTACAGGATGGCGTACAGCTCCTCGGCGGTCCGGACCCGGTCGACCCGGCGCAGCGCCTCCGCCGTCCGGTGCCGGGCCAGAATCCAGAGCAGATACAGATGGGCGCGGCGCACCGACCGGCGGGTAACGCGCACGGGATAGGTCGAGCGCATCGCCAGCACCAGCTGCCGGAGCCTCCCTTCCGCCCGGAAGCCCCAGTCGCCGCGCAATTTCCAGTCGACGAAATACCGGCGGTATTTGAGCAGGTATCCTTCAAAGCCCGGATATTCCAGGGCGACGATCTGGTCGTTCAGCGCGTCCTCCACCAGATGATGCAAGATCGACAAAATCTCGTCGTCCGCAAACGGCTCTTCCTCCGCCCCGCCTTCCCGCCCGTGCGCCGCCTCGTGGATCACCTGGCCGACCATCGCGTCCACGGCGTCGTAGAACGAAAACCCCGGCATCGGCCGCCGGACCGGTTCCGTGGATACCACGATCAGCCGACCGTCCCCTCGCCGCGGCTTCCCGTCATATCCGGTGACGTCGAATGCGGCGTCCACCAACACCCGGTAGCGCCCCGAGCCGTAGATGATGGCCGCCGTCCGCGCGATGCCGTTCAGAATCGCGCGCCACCCGCGCGCTTCCGTCGCGCCGCTTTCCCCGGACGGAAAGTCCGCGCCCGGCGGCAGCCACGCCGCGGAAAGCGGCGGGCCGAGGCCGCAGGGGTCGTCCCCGCCGTCCGGACCCGGCCCGCGCAGGCGTCCGCCCGGCCCCGCCGCGCCCAGACGTCCGTTCAGAAACAACCGGTGCAAACCGGCAAACAGCCGTTCGTCGGCGGGCATGTCACTTCACCAGCCCCTGGATCGTCTGCAGCACCAGCGTCCGTTCGCTTTCGGGCCCTCCCTCGCCGGAATACCGCGTCGCAAACGCGTACCGCAACGCCGTCTCGAGGGAATGGCCGCGCCCGAGGAGCGCCGCCGCCGCGAAGGCCGGCCGCATGCCCGTCGTCTGGCTGAGCAGGTCTTCCTCGTACATGCGGTCCAGTTTCACCGTCACCCGGGCCACGATCTCCGCCTGTTCGGCCGAAATCGCGTATTTCTCCGCGAGAAGCCGGGCGATGACCTCCTCGGGCGGAAGCTCCAACCGGATTTCCTGGAAACGGTCTTCCAGCGCATGGTCGAGCCGGAACGTCCCCGTGTGGTGCCGCCCCGCGTTCCGCGTCGCAATGAACAGCACCTCCGGGTGCACGCGGACGTGCCGCCCCAATTCCTCCACGTACACTTCACGGTTGTCGTCCAGCAGATTGAGGATCGGGTTGTGGTTTTCCGGCGCCGTCCGGTTGATCTCGTCCAGAATGATGAGCCCCGGCCGCTCCAGCATCTCCAGAAAACGGGTGGAAACAAAAACCGTCCCCGTCCCCTCGCGGAATTCGTGTCGGCCGAACCAGTCCCGGGGACTGCGGATCGCCCCGCAGTTCACCTTGTGAACCGCCATGCCGCGGCTCGCCGCCCACACCTGGCCGAAGGTGGTCTTGCCGCAGCCGGAATGGCCGGTCAGCATGACGTGGAACCCGCTGAACAGAAAATCTTCGATCACCCTGAGCGTCTCGGACGGTATATAAAATCCGGGCAAGCCGGACAATTCCCCCTGTGGCAACGGTGGTCCCTCCCTCTTGTGCGGGGTTTCCATGTCCTTTTTGCGTCTCCATGGTACCACCGTCGCGGCGGACAACGCGTGATATGGCTCACATTCCCGTGCGGAAGACATGAAATGACGCCGCAAAAAACAAGCCGGGCCAACCCCGTCGGTTGACCCGGCTTGTTTGCCCGTCCGGCCTGCCTCTTACCCGTCCGATTTCTGGCCGGCCAATTCCGCCAGCAGCGATTCCACCATGTCCCGGCTCACCCGGGCGATGCCGTTCTCCGTCAGCTCCCTGAGCGTGGACGTGCGGAGGAAATGGAGTGCCGGCGTTTCAAAAAGATGGGGCATGCGGCGCCGCACCGCCGCGGCCGCCCGATCGTCGTTCAGGAGCTCGACGAGACGCGAGTTTTCCGTGTACGTTTTGCGGAACAGGCGGCTCGCATCGAAAGAAAACCGGTATTCGCCCGAACCGGCTTCCAGTTCCACGCCCCGTTCGGTTTCGGCCACCGAAAGGATGCCTTCCGGATAGCGGCCGGCCGCCATCGGCACGCCGTCCACGGTCAAATCGGCCAGCCCGGCCCCGCGAAGCACCACCCGCGCTTCCGCGTTGGGCGGAACGACGACGTGCACGTGCATCCGTCCGCCTTCCATGAACCAGCCCGCCTCGCACCGCCCGTACATCGACAGGTGCGACGCTTTCGCATGGGTCAGGAGCCCGGCGCCGAAAAGGGGTTCAATGCGCAACTTTCGGAAACCGGGCGCGTCATCGTCCATGTCCAGGCCGGCGACCCGCCTGTACATCCACTCGCCGATGGCGCCGTAAGCATAGTGGTTGAACGAGTTCATGTCGTCGCTCCAGAAGGTGCCGTCCGGCTTGATGCCGTCCCAGTGTTCCCAGATGGTGGTGGCGCCTTTGGTGATGGAATAGAGCCAGCCCGGATAGCCTTCCTGCAGCAGCAGCCTGACGGCCGTGTCGTGATAGCCGTGTTCCGACAGCACGAAGCAAAGATACGGCGTGCCGAGGAAGCCGGTCGTCAGATGATAGTCGTTTTGGATGATCATGTCGTTCAGGTCCCGGGCGATGCGCGGCGCCGCCTCCCCGGCCAGGCCGAACGCCAGGGCCAGCACGTGGGCGGTTTGCGTCGGGGAAGCCAGCCTCCCGTTCGGCGTGATGAATTCGTCGCGGAACGCCCGGACGATGTTCTCGTGCAGGCGTCCGTACGTTTCCGCATCTTCCGTCCTGCCCAACACCAAAGCCGCGTCCCGCACGATCCGGGCGGACCACGAGAAGTACGCCGTGGCGATCAGCGGCAGCGGCGTCGCGCCGACGTAGCTGCCCTCCTTGGCGTCGAGCGCCACCCAATCCCCGAAGTGGAAGCCGGTATCCCACACGCATTCGCTCGTGCCCTGCGACCGGATGTATTCCACCCACGCTTTCATGCTGTCATACTGCTCGGCCAGCAGCCGGCGATCCCCGTAATACCGGTACACCGCCCACGGGCAGATGACCGCGGCGTCGCCCCAGCCCGCCGAACTGGCGCCGACATCGATATCGGGAATGACGAAAGGCACCCCGCCATCCGCATGCTGGTCCGCCTTCAGATCCCGCAGCCACTTCGTGAAAAACGGCCCGCCATGATAGTTGAACAACGCCGTTCCGATGAACACCTGGGCGTCCCCGGTCCAGCCGAGCCGTTCGTCCCGCTGCGGGCAATCCGTCGGCACGTCCAGGAAATTGCCCCGCTGCCCCCACCGGATGTTTTGCTGCAGCCGGTTGACCCGTTCATCGGAACAGCGAAAATCCCCGACAGGCGGCATGTCCGAATGCAGCACTTCCCCCGCAAAGGCATCCAAAGGAAGCCCATCGCCCGGCCAGCCTTCCACCTTCACATAGCGGAAGCCCATGAACGTAAACGCCGGGGCGTAGGTTTCCCTGCCCTTGCCTTTCGCGATGTAGGTCACCGTCTGCCGGGCCGCGCGCAGATTGCCGAAATAGATATTCCCGTCCCGGTCCAGCACTTCCGCATGGCGCAGCACGATGGCGGTGCCTTCCGGCGCCTCCACCGTCAGCCGAATGCGCCCGACCATGTTTTGCCCCATGTCCAGCACCTTGTCGCCGGCCGGCGTCACGAAGGCGGCGACGGGCCGGATCGTCTCCGTCACGCGGGTCGGCCAGTTTTCCTGGGGCACCAGCATATCCACGGGCAGATCGATCTCTTCCGCCGGCGCCCAGCCGGCGTCGGCAAACCCCGCTTCGCTCCAGCCGTCCTGTTCCAACCGGGCGTCGTATGTTTCCCCGTGGTAGATCGTGGAATATGTCACCGGGCTCGTCGATGCGCGCCAGGCGGCATCGGTGACCACCACGTCCTCCGAGCCGTCTTCATATCGTACATGGAGCTGCAGCAAGGCCGCCCGGCGGTCGCCATATTTGAAATTGCGCCCTTCGAAGCCCATGCCGCTGCGGTACCAGCCGTCGCCCAGATGGATGCCGACGGCGTTGTCGCCGGCCCGCACCAGCTCCGTGACATCGTAGGTTTGAAACTGCAGCCGGTGCCGGTAGCTGGTCCATCCCGGCGCCAGCACGTCGTCGGACACGCGCCGACCGTTCAGATACAGCTCGTACACCCCCGCCGCCGTCGCGTAAACCCTGGCCGCAACCACCCCGTCCTTCAACCGGAACACCTTGCGCAGGAGAAAGGCCGCCTCCGTCCGCGGATCGATGGCCGAAGCCGCCGGCGTGATCCAGCGCGCCCGCCATTCGGCCCGGTCCAGCATCGTCGTCTCGAACCAGGCCGTCTCGCTCCAGGGCGACTCCTGCCCCCGGTCGTCCCACACCTTTACCCGCCAGACGTACCTTGTGCGTGAGGCCAGCGGCGGGCCCGCATATTCGACCAGCACCGATTCGCCGCTTTCCACGACACCCGAATCCCAGATCGGGTTTTCGAAATCGCCGCCGGACACCGCCACCTGCAAACGCCGCGCCCGCTGCCGCACGCCCCGCCGGCCGGCTTCGAGCCGCCAGCTGAACCGGGGTTTCGCCGTGCCGATCCCCAGCGGATTGCGCCGGTATTCGCATGTCAAATCCGTTACTTTCAAACCTTCCATTTGCCCTCCTCCCCTCCGCATCGTCGCAGGCCGTCCGAAGCGCCCGCTCAACCTTTGACCGCGCCCGCCACCATGCCGGACACGATTTTTTTGTTGAAAAAGATGAACAAAAACAGCGGCGGAATCGTAATGAGCAAAATGTCGGTGAACAAGAGATTCCACCGGGACAGGAACTGGCTCGTGAAATTGTACAACGTCAGCTGCACGGTGACGTTCTTCGCCCCCGGCAGGAAATACAGCGGGTTGACGAAGTCGTTGAAAATGACCACCGACTGGACCACGATGATGGTCGCGGTCACCGGCTTGAGCAGCGGAAAGATGATCGTGAAAAAGAGCCGGAATCCGCCGTACCCGTCGATGATCGCCGCTTCGTCGATGTCCCGGGGGATGGTCGCCATAAACCCCCGGTACAGCATCACGCAAAACGGAAACCCGAGCGCCACTTCCACCAGCACGAGGCCGATCAGGGTTTTGAACAGCCCGAGCCCCTCCAGCACCCAGATGGTCGGCACCACCGCCGGCGGGATGATCAGGCCGGACAGCACGAAAAACGCGATCCAGGGCGACGCCCGGTCGTTGCGCCGCTGCATGACGAATGACGCCATTGCGCTGACCACCGTCAGCAGGGCGATGGACAGCACCGTCAGCAGCGTGCTGTTCCAGAATGCCAAGACCAGCATGTAGTCCCGGTAGGTGAACACTTCCACGATGTTTTCCCACAGGCGGATCTCCGAAGGCCAGGCCAGATTCATCCGCGCCGCTTCCTGCGGAGTTTTCATCGCCGTCAAGATCACGAAATACATCGGCACCCAAAACAGGATGACCGTCAGCAGCACGGCGAAGATTTCGACGAAAAGCAAGCGGACCTTTCGGCTCACAGTTCCACCTCCCTGCGGGTCAGGAACCGGGACAATGGAAATGCGATCAGGCTGACGAACAGGAACAGGATGACGTTGCCGGCCGTCGACAGCCCGTAGAAGCCCGCCTGGTACTGCTTGTAGATGATGGACGCGATCACGTCCGTGGCAAAACCGGGCCCGCCCTTCGTCATCGCCCAGATCAGGTCGAAGCTGCGCAGGCCGCCGATGAAGGACAGGATGATCACCGCGTTGGTCGCCGGCCGGCAAAGGGGCAGGATGATGTTCCAGAACCGGTGCCACTTGCCGCCGCCGTCGATTTGGAGCGCTTCATAATACTGCTCCGGAATGGACATGATCCCGGCGATGTAAATCACCGTGGCGAAGCCAAGGCCTTTCCACACGTCCACCAGCGCCACGGAAAGCAGCGCGATGGACGTGTCGCCGAGCCAGTCCGGCCCCTTGACGCCCAGCGACTTCAGCGCCACGTTGATCAGCCCCGTCGTCGGATGCATCAGCACGACAAAGGTGATGCCGACGGCGATGGTGCTGACCAGCGTGGGAAAGAACACGACAGACCGAAGGTACCCCTTGATGCGGACGGCCCCGGTGAGAAACACGGCGAGCAGCAGGCCGATGACCACCTTGAGCCCGCTGGTGACGACCGCGTAGATGAGCGTGTTCCGGAACCCGATGGACAGGTGGGGTTCGCGGAAGAAGGTGACGAAGTTTTTGAGCCCGATATATTCCCAGTCCGTCAGCGTCCAGCGCGTCAGGCTGAAGAAGAAAGACAGAAACGTGGGCACGATGAAAATGATCAGATAGATGATCAGAGCGGGCATCAGAAAACCGTAGTGGTAAGTTTTTTTGTGCAATTTGCCCAAGCGGATCTCCTCCCACGGGTGAAACAATCGGCTCTGCCGAGTCCGGCAGAGCCGATTTTCCGGCAACCGGCCGTCCGAAACCCGGTCACCAGCCGGGCAGGCCGAGCTGCTGCGCCTGCTTCTCCACGTCCTGGTCGTAGAGCGCCGCCGCTTCTTCCGGCGACCGGATGCCGGCGCCGACTTCGACGGTCAAATGCTCCAAGTTCGGCCCCTTGACCGGCGACAGGAATTCCAGCGCCGGCGCCGTGAGCCCCTCCGTTTCAAAGTACGGCATCATGTCCTTTACCACCTGCGGCACGTCGTCGGGCAGCTTTGCGCCCTTGACGACGAACGGACCGGAAGGCGTGGATACGCTCGAAACCACTTCCGTTCCTTCCACGGAAGCGATGAACGACAGGAACAGTTTCGCCTCTTCCGGATATTTCGTGTTTTTGTAGATATAAGCGGCGTCGGGCATCCAGACGGTCACCCCGTGCTTGTTCGGATCGTCGCCGGGCTGGCCGAAGAAGCCGATGTCGTCGATTTTGTCCGGAAGGTTCAGCATGATGGCCGGAATGGCGAAGGTCAGCATCGGGTAGTGGGCGCCCTTGCCTTCCGCCAGGGCCGCGAGGGCCTGGTCGTAGGTCATGGCCAGCAAATCTTCGTTGTAGTAGCCGACCGTTTCGGCGAGTTTCTGGAAGCTGCGCAGGGCCGCCGGTGTCGTGGCGTATTTCGCCCGGTTGGCCGTGTATTCTTCCGGGAAGTTCGGCACTTCCTGCAGGACGTTGTAGAAATCCGCGAGCACGATCAGCTGGCTTGTCCAGGTGTCCCGGTAGGAACCGATGATGGGCGTCACGCCGGCATCCTTCAGTTTCCGGATGTTGTCCATGAGCTCGGCCCAGGTTTTCGGCAACGACAGGCCGTGTTCGGCATAGATGCGCTTGTTGTACAGCCACCCGCCGGCGACGGAGGAGCGGAAGGCCACGCCGAACACCTTGCCGTTCGCGGTCACGACGGATTTGAACGAATCGAGCAGATTGTCCATAAACGGCTCATTGGTCAGCTCCAGGATGTTTTGCTCCGGATTGAGGGCATGCATGAGCGAGCCGGAATTGTAAAAGAAGATGTCGTTCATGTCGCCGGTCGCCAGACGCGTCTTGACGAAGTTGTCGCCTTCGGCGCCGCCCGGGCGCGTCTCGAGTTCGATTTCAATGTGCGGGTATTTTTCGTTGAATTTTTGGGCCAGCGCTTCCCCGATGGCGACGGAGTCCGGCGTGTTGTCCAGCAGGAGGCTGAGCTTCACGTGCTCCTGGCTGGGAGACGGGCTGCCGCCGGACGCCGACGGCGAACCCGTCGACCCCGACGATCCGCCGGAACCGCCGCCGCTGCAGGCTGCCAAAGCGGCCGCGAGCACAAGAAGGCAGGCCGGCGCCCACACGGTGAGTTTGCGTTTCAAAGACGGTTCCCCCTTATTCCAAATGGCATACTGGCAGGTCCCGGGAACCTGGTTGGTTTCATTGTAAGGGATGGTCTGCAAACCTTGAATCGCGACCTTTTTTGGATCGGAGTCCGAATTTTTTGGATGGCCGGCCTGCGCAATTAAGGCTGGTGCGGCGCGTCCCGGAACTGGCCGGGCGTCATGCCGGTGTATCGCTTGAACACCTCGCTGAAGTGCCGGGGCGTCATGTACCCGATGCGCTCGCTGACCTCGTTCACCTTCAGGCCCTTGCGCAGCAGCGATTTGGCCAGCTCCATCCGGTTGCGGGTGAGATACTTGATGAACGACTCGCCCGTCACTTCCTTGAACAGCACGCTCAGGTAGGCGGGATGCAGCCCGACCGCCTCGGCCGTCTCCTGCAGGGATACGTCGCGGAACGCGTTTTGCACCACATACTGCTTGGCCTTTTCGATCGCCTCGTGCTTTTCCCGCTCCCGCCGGCCCGCCGCCAGATCGGCGAAATGCGCCATCTTCTCCCGGAACCATGCCCGAAGCCGGCCTTCGGCGGACGCCTCCGCGATTTCGATGTGATGGCGCGGCGGTTCCGTCCGTCCTTCACCGCCCGCATCCCTGGCCAGTTCCCTGGCCGCTTCCTCCGCGGCGAACACGAGCTTCAGCATGTCGCATTCCACGCATTCCGGGTCCAGGCGGATTTCCTGGATTTCCTGCAAATAGCCGTCCACTTCCCGCATCAGCACTTCCCGGTTGCCGGCGCGGAGGCTGATCAGGATCGCTTCCATCCTGGCGGACAACTGTTCCGGCGCGTCGGTCCAGGAGCCGAGCTCGCCGAATTTGAGCCCGCCCCGGATGCCCAGAAGCAGCGCCCCCTTCAGGGCGTGCCGGGCTTCCTTCAGGCTGCTGCGCGCCCCTTCCGCCGTCGGGTACGTGAGCCCGGCGCCCACGGTTTTCCCGGCGCTTTCCAGCTCGTCGAAAATGCTGTCCCAATGGGCGGGGGGCAGTTCCAGGAAATGAAACATGACGGCCAGAAAATCCTTTTCTTCCCGCAAATAGACGACGCGGTACGCCGGGTGGTCCGGCACGTTGAACGGTTCGGCGGAGGCGAGGACGGTCACCCCGCTCAGCCGTTCCTCGTCGAGCCCGAATTGGTCAAGAGCGGAGAGGTCCGCCTCTCCCCCGGACAAAAGCAGGTCGCGCACCGCCTTTTCGAGCAAAGCCTCGCCGCTGCTTTGCAGCATCCTTTCCATGGAACGGACCGCCCGTTCGCGCTCCAGCTGGCCCAGCGCCTTGCGGAGGGCCTGTTCGATGGCCGTTTCCGTGATCGGCTTTTCCACGTAATCGGCCACGCCGAGCCGGATGGCCCGCTTGACGTAGTCGAATTCGTTGAAGCCGCTGAACACGATGCAGCGGACTTCCGGAAATTCGGCCATGACCTTCTCGATCAGATCCAGCCCGCTCATTCCCGGCATGCGGATGTCGGTCAGCACGATGTCGGGCCTTACCCGCCGCACCAGCTCCAGCGCGGTCAGGCCGTCCATCGCCGTGCCGGCCAGCTCGATGTTCAAGCCTTCCCAGTCCACGGCGGACGACAGCGCTTCCAAAGCGATGAATTCGTCGTCAAACAGCACCGCCTTCAGCTTCCTCATGCCCGATCCCCCCTCTGTCCGGCCGGAAGCGGATCTCCACCCGGGTTCCCGCCCCCGGCGCGCTGGCGACGTCAAAGGAACAGTGCGGCCCGTAGTACAGCATCAGCCGGTCGCGCACGTTGCCGAGCCCGTATCCCTTGGTCGTCTGCGACACGTCCTCCATGCCCACGCCGTCGTCTTCCACCACGAACACCAGCTCGCCGCCGATTTTCCGCCCCGTGATCCGCACCATCCCCTCTCCCACTTTCGGCTCCAGGCCGTGGTACACCGCGTTCTCCACCAGCGGCTGCAGCGTGAGCTTCAGCATCTCGTACCCCATGATGTCCGGATCCACGTCGATCTCGCAGCGGAAACGGCCGTTGTAGCGGATGTTCTGGATCGTCATGTAATGTTCCACATGCTTGATTTCCTTGAAGACGGGAATGGTCTCCTTGCCCTTGTTCAGGCTGAGCTTGAAGCTTTCCGACAGGGCGAGAGCCATCCGGGCCGCTTCCTCCGTCCGGTTGAGCCGGGCCATCCAGTAGATGGAATCCAGCGTATTGTAAAGGAAATGCGGCTTGATCTGCGCCTGCAGCGCCTTGAGTTCCGCCTCCCGCTCCCGCAGTTCCGTCTGGAGGAGCCGGTCGTTGAGTTCCTGGTTCCTCCTGGCCACCCGCAGGAACGTCTCGCCGATCGTGCCCACCTCGTCGTCGTGGAACCGCGCGCCGAAATCGAGCTTCCCCTGGGTCCAGTCGACCATCATTTTTTTCAGCCGGAGCAACGGTTTGGTGATGCTGCCGGACACGACGAACGATATGGTGAGCGCCACGACGGCGATGACGAGGGCGATCAGCCCCGTGTACGTGCCGATCCGGCTGGACTGGGCCAGCAGCTCCCCTTTGTCGATGAGATGAAAAAAATGCCAGCCCGTGGTGACGTTGCGGAATCCGCTGACCAGATAGCCCTGGTTTTCCCAGCGGGAAACCAGATCATCGAAAGTGGTCCATTCCTCCTCCTGCCGGGAAGTTTCGCTCCAGTGCTCCGGGTACAGAATGCGCGCCGAATCGCCCGTGGCGTCCACCACCACAAACCGGCCGCCGTCCGCACTCTCCCGGAACACGCTCTGGAACATGGATTTGGACAGATTGGTGATGAGCAGGCCGATCGGCCGGCCCAGGACGTTCTCCGAATCCCGGAACAACTTGACCGTCGAGAACGTGGCAGGCGAATCTTCCAGCACGTTGTAGCCGAAAAACACGACCCGCCCCTGGGCTTCCACCGCCGTCCGGTACCATTCCGACCGCTCGATGCGCTCTTTTTTGTCCGGTCCCTCGTAAAGGCCGGCATTGTCCGGGCGGCCGAGGCAATACGTCTGAAAATGCAGGTCGAAAATGCACAGGGACTTCACGAAACGCGTGTCGAAGGAGTTGTTGTTGATGACCCGCTGCAGCCGGTTGATGGTCAGCGCGTTCATCTCGCTGAGTTCCTGTTCGGTTTTGATCTTGCTGTCGCGCAGGTCGTCCCGGATCTCGTCGTTCAGCACGATGAAGCGGTTCAGGTTGACGATGTTGCGGAAAAACAGATCGGCCACTTCGCTGGACGTCCGCAGGTGATCGCTTTTCGTCTCGAGGATCGTTTCCGTCAGCGTGTCTCGCGCAATGTTGTAGGACAGAATGCCGAGGAAAAACAACGGGGGGAGGGAAAGCAGAATCATGGCCGCGAAAATGCGGTCCCGGATGCGGGGGCGCCGGAAGCGGACAAGCCATTTTTTCGCGAGATGACGCACGGTGCTGTTCACCCCCGGATTTTTCGGCCCAATGGGAGGAGTATGATCTTAATTCCTATAATAATAGAGTTTGACCGGCTGGCGATACGCGCGTTTTCTTTGGATGAGATGTCCGTTTTTTTAAGATGCAGGAAACTGAAGTCCCCGTCACAGCCGCCCGAGCTCGTCCGTCACGCATTTCCGCCTTTCGCGGATATACCTTCGGATCACGCGCAGTTCCCACGGCGCCGCCGAAGCCGGCCGGCGGTTTCCCCCGGTCCGCCCGAGGTCGGGCAGGATTTCCTCCAGCATCGTGCGGATGACGGGCAAAAGGATGTCCTCGCGGAAATGCTCGTCCAGAATGCGCTCCAGGAGCTCCCGGTAGCGGCGGCGGAAAGCGGGAAAGCCCATCAGTCGGGCGGTCAGGCGGTTGTATCCGGTGATCCGCACCGCGTTGGCCGGAGCCGGTTCCCCGTAGCAGTCGCGTCCCCACGATCCCTCGTAATCCCAGGGCACAAAGGCGTATTTGCGGGTGGCCTCATCCCGGTATACGGCGTAGTTGTGGTCAAAGGCGTCCTCGTTGCCGGTCAGCACGGCCCCGGCCAGCCATGCGAGGTACTTGCCGACATCGAGATGCTTCCGAAGATACTCCTCCAGATTGGGGCCATGCAAGAGATTGATATGGTAGATGAATGATTCCCACTTCCTTTGCTCCCCTTCGCCGCCAATGACCAGGCGATACCCCTCGAACAGCGAAGCCTTCCGCCTCCGGGTCCCCGCGCAGAAAAGCCCGAGATGGGCGTCGTACGTTTCCGCGTATGCCAGCATCGCCACGTCCATGCCCCGCTCCCGGAAAAAGTCCCGGTCCACCGACTCCAGTTCCACGTATACCCCCGGCGGTCCGCCGTTCACCTGAAGCAGGCAGAAACGCGTCCGCGGCGCCGGCACGCCGATCCGGTTCATGAACCAGAACGAAAGGGCGTTGCGGATCATGGAAGGATCGTTGTACTCCGCGTTGAAGTGGCGGATTCTCCCGGCGGTGAGGATTTCATAGGATCGCTTCGGATATTTCCGGTTGTGGTTGCCCCGGAACCTTACCTTGACGGCCGCCTCCTGTCCTCCCTCCACCAGAACCGCCTCGATGAACCGGTCCGACCACGGGTCCCGCTCCAGGCGGCGGAGCGCCCTTTCTTCCATTTGCAGCGACAACATGGGCAGACTCATCGCTTGATCCCTTCCTCAAAAAAATAAAAGTCTATCGCGCGGGTACGATAGACTTTCCGCGGACCGTTACCGTTTGCGGTTGTTGCGCCCGCGACCGCGGCCGAACACGCGGTTGGCCGGGCCTCCTCCGGGCCCGCGGGTGCGGCCGCGCGTCCGGCCAATGGTTCGCGCGCCTCCGCGGGTGCGGCCACGGGCGCGCCGGTCATACCGCGTGCGTCCTGCATAGTAGTACCGTCCTCGCCAGCCCCATCCCCGGCCGGCGGTACGGCCGCCGTAATATCCGCGGGTACGGCCCGGGCCCTGCGTGCGGCCGCGCCCGCCGCGGGTTCTGCCGGCTGTGCCGCGCGTACGGCCGCGGGTGCGCCCGGTGGCAAAGTTTCCATCCTGCGGTGCCATGTCCATCCCTCCTCGTATAGTAGTTTTTGAAGGCAGTTGCCTGGCCGATTTCCAGTCTCCTCGGGGACTGGAGGCCACCTTCAAAATTTCCAGCTTGCTCTTTGAAAATTTCACATCAGGGACTGGACTT
>Ga0310826_100218_pt1 | contig 80923 bp, 73 predicted proteins | sample WT_ome_FD_201306 | JGI IMG/M metagenome (GOLD analysis project Ga0310826, IMG submission 201306) | Sorghum-adapted microbial communities enriched on wild type (WT) sorghum from Joint BioEnergy Institute, Emeryville, California, United... ... | reverse complement strand
ATTTACCGGTGAGAGTTTTCGTTTCAAGCAAGCGATGGAACGAATCCCGGGATGAACTTTTTGCTGGCAAGATGCTGTTAGCATTTTTCGCTGCGGAAATGAGCATTTTTCTCTTGCGAAATACATCCATCGTCCGTATTCGATTAGACGAGATTCTTCGGGAGCGCCGCATGACACGGCAACGGCTTGCTCAATTAACCGGCCTTCGCCCATCTACGATTAGTGACTTATGCAAGCCGACTGCCAGTCGCATTTAGCACCATTGCCGTGCTGTGCGATGCGCTGAACATTACCGTTGGTGAACTGATCGTCCTGGAGCCAAGAGAATCGGAATAACCTGTCTGTCACGTTCGCGCTTTGGTTCTGCACCCGTTCAAACGACTGCTCGGTTACGTTATACCGATGAATGTTGAATTACATGCAGATCCCGTATTCTCGCTCTCTGCTCGCCTGTTCCAGTTCCAGCCGGGCCATTCTTTCGCGATAATCGGCTTCCAGCTTCAGAATCGCTCCCATGATGGCCGCGCTTACTTCGGAGTACTTCGGCGGAGTCTGTTGAACCGTCTGCACAATGCCCGCTTTGAACCTCTCACAGACTTGCAAAGACTGCTCCATCCGAACAATCTCCCAGCAAAGTTTTTCCATACCCATCCGTTCTGCTGATTTGGTCATCCGCTTTGCCCTCCTTTCGTTTTGTGTGTTGATGATCAAGATGTTCTTTTCGCAAAAAACAAAAAGAACACTTGATAACACCGCCAGCTAACGGTGTAAAACAAGTGTTCTAAGGTTATGTGTTTAAAAGTTTGCAAGGTTGACCCGGCGGTTTGTTGTCCACCGCCTTCGCACCTTCATTATTGCACAGCAAATTGCCTGCGGTCAACCCCCAATTCTTCATTTAGAACGTTCATTTGCATGAGTTCTTTTTTGCTTATGGTTTACCGACAACATTTACCCACATGGGTCTTTTGTACGTCACATTAAAATCACCATCATGAGTTCTTTGTAAAAATACAGAATCGACGGATTCCTCCTACCCACGAATAACTGGACTCTCCCAATAGCATCAGTGAGGCAAGTTCCCGATCTTTGTTTTGACATACACCTTCATACCGCTCTGACGTTCCAGCATTGAGTCTGCGACGTTTGCAGTTTTGCCACGTATTTTGCCACCCTTGGCGGGTTGAAATGTCGGATTCGTCGTTCCTCGCGAGTCGATAGTGATTTGCTTGTTTTTTCAAAAAGAGAGCCACATGGAGTTGTTACACTCGCATGTGGTTTTTCAGTTTATTGCTTTAAATGCACTCTTGTCAATTTAATTTTTTCAAACTCAATATACAATGTGGCGCCAGTGGAAAAAAGTAGCTCGTGTGAAAATAATCGATCATTTACATCCAAGAGTTCTGAATATACACATTCATGAACACCTAAGTAGTTTATACCAGTATCACTTTCATTAAAGATGAATTTGAATTCATGAACTTTTGAGTATTCTAATTGAACAATCTCTTGGGAATCAGACAATCGTAAAATAATATTTATCGGTCTTTTCTTACCGATATTTTCCTGCAAAACAGTGAAGTTATTAAATTTTAAATCATGTAAATTAGTTTTATCAAGATACCTCCATGTTCGAGATGGAATTTTTCCTTTGAGAGAATTGAATCTTTCTTTGTATTCCCTCATAGCCTTCTTCCAAAGTTCATCTGTTTTTTTGTCCTCTTCTTCTATTCCTGACAGTATTAGAAGTTCGTCCCTAAAATATTTCATAACTCACCTCCTAAAATCGATTTAAGGTACTGGAACTGGTATTCTAGAAACTTTGATTTTAATTCCCCCTGCCGCCGATGTCCCTCTAGGAATTACTGTATTATTACCGGCAGAATTGATAATAACTTCACCATGCGACGAGGGGATTTCTCCAAATAGCATATAATAATCTCGATCAAATTGACTTTCAAAATAAATAACTCCAGTATCAATAGGGACCATATAATATTTCTTTGTATTCTTTTCAAATGATTTTGCCTTTGCATCCCAATCCCATATTCCACTTTTTGCCAAAGTCTTTTTCATTGAATTTGGCGGACTACCTGGACTATTGCTACCCTTGTCGTGGGGAGAACCATCCTCGTTTTGTGACCAACTCTGCCCTTTAGGTCCGTTAATATGAATGTGCCGTTGACCAGTTTTTTCATCATGTGCCCTATCTATTCTAAATGACCATCCTTTTATACCTAATTCATAAGTCTTGCCGTAAATTATACTTCCAAGTCCATAAATGTAAATTCCAACAGGACTTCCATTCTCGATAACCACCCTTCCATCATTGGTGGAATCTGGTGTATACCCAGGTCCGTAAAAACGCTGCTTACCATCTATTCCATCATTACATCCACCTGGATGAGCCCACTTACCATCTGCCGACTCGCACCAATGCCCGCTTGGATCAACATACCTCAACGGATTATTCAGCACATACGTATACAAATTCAACGTCAGCGGATTCGTAATATCCCCTTCATACGTATCCTAGTTTATAAACCACACACCCTTCCCTGTTAAAATTTAGTATATCATCCTGCCTTTTGTTGCGGGATGACCGGCATTTGATACATGGCCTTATATTTCAAAAGGTAATATACGACGTTGACCAGTTTGCGCATCAGGCAGACAATGGCCTGGCGCTTTGACTTGCCTTCCTTCAATTTCTGTTCATAATAGTGGAGCAGATACGGGTTTCGCGGTTGCTTGGTCTTCTTGGCGACGACAAGTTGACGAATGGCCAGTTGCCTGAACAGATCATGAAGTACCCGATTCCCTTGCTTGCTTTTATACCGTTTGTCTTTGCCGCCTGTGCCATGCCTGACAGTTGCAATCCCTGCGAACCGGGCCAGTTTCTCAGCACTTGCGAATCTCTCAATAGCCCCAATCTCAGCTACAAAACAAGCCGCTGTTACCTTGTCTATACCCGGCATACTGTCTAACGTACATCCGATCTCGCGAAGCAGAACACTCAACTCACCCTCCAGTTTCTGCATTTCCTCGCTGCAGGAACGCAGTGTCCTGACAAGTGTCTGGATAATTAAATCCCGCTGATCCTGATATTGCCGCTCGGTGTCACCATCTTCAGCAATCAGGTTCAGAATTTGCCTCGCCTTGGACAGCGATAAGTAACGGTTGCTCTCCCGTTTCAGAAATTCGGCCAATTCCGCTTCTGACACATCTTGCAAACACCGGGGAGACGGGTACTTCTCCCAAAAGGCAAGGGCAGTCTTGCCATCTACTTCTGAAAAAAACTTCTTGTAACTCGGATAGTGATAGCTGAGCTGCTGATGCAGCCGACGAAGGGTAGAGGCGTAATGTGCCGCCAATCCCGCACGAACCTTCACCATTTGACCAATCGCCCAATACACGTCTGATGGATTGGCATCCGGCAGCTTGTCCCACTCATCACGAACGACACGCGCCACACATTCGGCATCCCAGCTGTCATATTTTTCAATGATCGTTTGGTTTTTTCGCTTTCCGATGCTGAGTTTCGGATTAACTTCCTTTACGATGAAACGCTGTTCCCGCAGAAACATTGCCAGCGAACGCCCAAAACCGCCGACATCCTCTAACCCGAAAATGGCCGTCTGTCCGCGTTTCAAATGTTTCTTGACCGCTTGAACAAATTGCGGAAACGCCGAAGGACGATTGTCAAACGTCATTTCGCCCAGCTTTTCGTTCCAGCAGTCGATCACCACCGCCACATGCTTCTCTTTATGCAGGTCTATGCCGACATACAGGAACTTGTTCGGTTTAATTTTCAAAGAGCCTCACCTCATCTTGATTGGTCAGGCAGCCAGCGTGAAGGCTTGCATCCTCAGTTCGAGCGGACGCAGGTCGCCGCAAGGATACCACAGCAAATGCCTGCACGCTCGCCGCCTGACCTCTCTCAAAACTGTCTAAATGATTGCTGTATAACGACCTGGAGCCGTAATATCATATCTGTAAATGCCGCGGTAAAAATCTTCCCGGTCGAGTATCCTTTTGATTTGCACTTTTGTAAAGGGCTTGCCTTGCGCCGTCTTATAGCCGTCGCAGTTGAGCTGCTTGGCGTACTCTGACAGTGACCAATGGGGAAACAGTTCTCTTAGCTCAAACAGCCGGTGAACAATTGCAGCGCATTTCCAGTCAATGGTGATCGACTTCTGTCCTTTAACTGCGCGATAACCGAACGGAACACCACCCCCGGCATAACCGCCTTGCTGTGCTTTCTTCTTCCTGCCCCGGCTCAGCTTCAAAGCGATTTCAAGGCGTTGATACTGATCCAGCAATTCCAGCATGCCATTGACCAAAATATCGTTTGGATCATGGGCGTAGATGCTGTAGTTCGGCTGTTCGATGGCCTTAACGTCCACCTTATGCCGCTTCAACTCACGCTGGATGAGAACCTTCGCCATCTCAGAACGCCATAGCCGCGATGTATTCAGCACAACAACCGCTGACACATTCCGGCCTTTCAGATCGGCCAGCATTTCCTGCAGCCCTTCGCGCTCAACGGTCAGCCCTTCTTCATCCACCGCAGCGCCGCTTAACCCTTTGTCCTCGTAAATGCGCAGCAGTTCCAAACCGTTCTGCTGACAATACCGCTCAATCTCTTCCACTTGATAAGCCAGACTGTAACCTTCCTTGGCCTGTCCATATGTGGACACCCGAACGTATCCAACGACCTTCTCCCTCAAAAGAATCCCCTCCCGTTACACGGATTAAAGTCCCTTTAACGCGCTCCCCGTTTTCTGCGGATAACTGCCCGACATTAACGGTTAAACGTTGATGCGTAGTATACGATTTTTTCCAAATGTTGCACAACCCGCAAAAAACACTCGTTTTCCCGCTGGAGAAGGTCGTACACTGTTCGCAACCCATCATTCGTTAAAGGAGCGGTTTGCTGATGCCTTTCATCGTCCGTATTCGATTAGACGAGATTCTTCGGGAGCGCCGCATGACACGGCAACGGCTTGCTCAATTAACCGGCCTTCGCCCATCTACGATTAGTGACTTATGCAAGCCGACTGCCAGTCGCATTTAGCACCATTGCCGTGCTGTGCGATGCGCTGAACATTACCGTTGGTGAACTGATCGTCCTGGAGCCAAGGGAACGGGAATAACCCGTCTGTCACGTTCGCGCTTTGGTTCTGCACCCGTTCAAACCACTGCTCGGTTACTTTATACCGATGAATGTTGAATTACATGCAGATCCCGTATTCTCGTTCTCTGCGCGCCTGTTCCAGTTCCAGCCGGGCCATTCGCTTGCGATAATCGGCTTCCAGCTTCAGAATCGTTCGCATTATGGCCGCGCTTATTTCGGGGCACTCCTGCGGAGACTGTTGGACCATCTGCAAAATGCCCCTTTTGAACATCTCACAGGCTTGCAAAGAGTGCTCTATCCGAACGATCTCCCAGCAAAGTTTTTCCATCCCCATCCGCTCTGCTGTTTTTGCCATCCGCTTCGCCTCCTTTCGTTTCGTGTTTATTATCAAAGCGTTCTTTTCGCAAAAAACAAAAAGAACACTTGATAACACCGCCAACTAACGGTGTAAAACAAGTGTTCTAAGGTTGCGTGTTTTAGAAGTTTGTAAGGTTGACCCGGCGGTTTGTTGTCCACCGCCTTCGCGCTCTCATTATTGCACAGCAGTTTCCTGCGGTCAACCCCCAATTCTTCATTTAGAACGTTCATTTACATGAGTTCTTCTTTGTTTAAAGTTTACCGACAACTTTTACCCACATGGGGTCTTTTGTACATTATATTAAGTTCACCATCATGAGTCCTTTGTAAAATGCGGGTTCGGCGACATCTTCCTACTCCCGAAAAGCCGGGCTCTCCCAATAACTGTCCGGCACTTTTTCAAAGTTTTCCCTGTCGAAGCCTTCCCAGTTGATCTTCGCTGCTGTTGCTTTTGTAAGTGAGATTTTAAGAACTGTAGATAGATTTGAATTTCCATTAACATCTGTCGTCGGGAACTGCCATAACAGGGAGACTTCCGCGATCTCCGGCATGCTGAACAGTGATTGAAAGACCTTCATCGACTCCAATTGCATGCCGCCCTTTATCATGTTGGCGGTCAGGTTGTCGTTTCCGCGAAGGGTTGCTACGACGATCTTATCTCCCTCTACGGCTGTTCCGTAATGGTCGTTGACTTGAAGATCAATTATTTTCGGCTCCCCGGTGTTCGTTGTACTGCCTATCGCCTTTAGAAGCAATGTTTGAACCTGCTCTTCGATTCCATTCGTGGCTGGACTTTCTACTGCGGGCGTTTGTGTAGATGTCTTCTTCTCTTTCGGCTCATTTGAATCCTCAAAAATTGCCATGACAACAATGGCGACAAATGCGATTGCAATCAACATGCCAAAGCATCCCAGACAGCCGGTTAAAAAGTTTGTCTGTGGCTTCTTCGTCGCTGGTGCACTTCCTTGCTTCATATCTGCCCCGCTCTTTTTCAATTGATCGCTTGCTCCACTTTTCAACTGGTTCATACGTTTTTCCTGCATCTTCTACACCTCTCAGCAAGATATGACAGGTAAAAGTATACAGGAAATTGATACTTTTTAGTATTGTCCAAAACGATACTTTTCCGCGCATTACCGAGGAGTCTGCCTTTGTCTACACTCATCTTAGAGGTGTTGCCTGTGGCAGATATTCGCCGCTTAGTCGGCTCTAAGATACGAGAATACCGTAAAGCAAAAGGGCTTTCTCAAGATCAGCTTGCCGAACGGTGCGGGTTCCATTATTCCTATATTGGCGGTGTCGAACGCGGCGAACGCAATATCTCGCTGGAGAACTTGGCCAAGATCGCCAATGCGCTTGAACTTGAACCCAAAGCATTCTTTGAATTTGATATTTCGATTCAGCAGTCACCATCGGACAAAAAGGATGCTGCTCTTCAAGAAGTCATATCCATTCTGAAAGGAAAGGACATTCGGTATATTCAAATGACAAAAAGGCTGCTTGTGGAGATATTCAAAACATTTCCTCGCCAATGAGGCCGGTTCCCCGGCCTTTTTTATTTCCGGTACACATGATTCATACCGCTCTGACGTTCCAGCATTGCGTCTGCGACGTTTGCAGTTTGTCTCGGTATTGTTGCCAGCCTTAATGGGGTGAAATGTCAGAATCGCCAATTCTCATAGGTCGAAAGTGATTGATGATTTATTTCAAAAAAAGAAAACCACATGGAGTTGATACACTCGCATGTGGAAAATACAGAATTATACATTCAAGTTGGTACTACCTATCTTTCTTTTTTGAAGCAAAAAAACTGTTTTTGATTGGTGGAGTATACTCCCAACTTATCAACTTAATGTTGTACTCTTTAAGCAATTGTTCTGCACTAATAATCCCCATATACTCCCCTTTTGAGTCGAAGAACAAAGCATTGGGAAACAAATGATTGAAAGTTTCATACTCCTTCATATCATTCATATAATAATATGCACTGCCTGGGTTGTAATATATTTCCGCTGTATCATTAATTTTATACAACGTAACTCTTTCATTGCCGCTTGCTAACCAATCCTTCCATTTTCGAAATTTTTTCCCTTCATCCATACCAAATCCATCAAATTCACAGATCAGTGAATCTTCGATTACATAACTTTGGCCATTGATTTCATATTCCAGGCGAAACGGAAATTCACCGTATGTGATTTCAGGCCTTGGAGGATTTGGTGAAAATAAAACTCCCAAGTATATTAGAATCCATGGTAATACAAAAATGAAAAAAAGGGTAAGAAGTAGTATAGATAAACCTATTATTAACTGCTTCATTAGCTCGCATACCCCGCCTCTTTCAATGCCTGAATTACTGCTTCCATGGAATGGTTTTTAATTGAATTCTCTATATTTTTTACAAAGTTGATTTTATGGTTTACTTTATACTGTGTTGGCAGGTAAACAACCTCATCTATCGGAGTTGATATTGGACCAAATACTTGGTTCAATATTTCCCCCTTAACTATAAATGCTGTCATACTACCAGTATACGTTGTAGAGTCTAATTTGTATGCAGATAAATTAACAGATGCAGGATTAAAAATAATAGCATTCATATTGGTCGCCACTGCATTTGCAGCAGCCTCTGCACCACCTTTTGAATGTCCAATCATTGTGATTTCATAGTCAGTATATTTTGAAACAAAATACTCTGCGAATTTAATTGAGTCTTTTATATCAGTAGAAAAGCCTACTGGTTGCTGAATATTATTAATCCAGTCAGATATTGAAGAAGGAGTCGTACCTTTATTGACTAAAGCATACTCCCGCGTTCCATCAGCTTTATCACGGTAATAAATTCCAATTTTCAAACTCTCTTTATTTGTTTTTATGTCTTCTAATACCCAGCCTCCTAATAACTCAACCCCTTTACTACGATTGGTTGCATAGTAAATATGATCCGCCATTTTAGCAGCTTCAAGTGGAGTTGGTATAAAACCACTTGGATCAATGTACCTTAACGGGTTGTTAAGCACATAAATATACAAATTTAAACTCAGCGGATTCGTGATATCCCCCTCATAAGTATCCTCATTGATAAACCTTCCGATACTCGGGTCATACCAACGCGCCCGCAAATATTGCAATCCGGTGGTATCGTCCCAATACTCACCCGAATAGCGAAATGGCGTATGGACCAGTTCCGAAACGGTCAGCGGATTGCCCCAGATGTCATAGCTGTATTCATTGACAATGTTACCAGCACCGTCCACGACGGCCATCACATCACCATGACCGTTGGTGACGTAATACAAAACAACTTCATGTTCAATATCGTCCCTGGCTATCGGAACCGTCGATGCTCCGTTGTAGATATACCGCGCCGTCAATGTCACGCTACCGTCCGCTTGCACGGTGCCTTCGCGGATCAGCTGGCCTCTTTCATTGTAGTAATAACGGGTTGTCACCCCGTTCTCCACGCGCTCCCACAGCATACCGTCACCGTTATAGCGGTATTCCACGGGGGTGCCGTTTTCCGGCGTGACACGCACCAGCCGGTCCCAATCGTCATATTCGTAGGACGCCAGTGGAACGGTCGGCGCCAGGTCGCTGGTCAGCGTCAAGCGGTTGCCGCGAGTGTCGTACTGGTAGCTTTCGTTGAACAGGCTGGAAGTTTGGATCCGGTTCAGCGCATCGTATGTGAAGCTGGCTATTTGGCCGTTTTCGTTGCGCGATACGATGTTCCGGTTGTTGTCGTAGCTGTATTGGAACGAACCGATTACCGTTTGATCGGCTTTCTTGTAAGTGATCGCCGACAGGTTCAAACCGTCGTAAGCGTAAGTTTTGGCAAACAAACCTTCGTTGACGGACATGCCGGACAACGTGCTGTTTGCATTATACGTATATTGGATGCGTCCCGCTTCATAGATGAACCAGTTGTTTCCTTCAAAATGGTCATGCCGTTGAATCTGGATGCCGACAAGCCGATTTCTCGCGTCATAGGCATATTCCTCGCGCGAATCGCCCAGCACGTACTGGCTTTCCAGAGACTGCACATCATAGTCATATACCACCGTCGTCCCATCGGGGAATGTGATGTCCTTCAATCTTGCCGTATCGTTATAGTAGCTGTATTGTGTCGTTCCCGTCGCATCGGTCATGCTCAAACGTTTGCCGCCTGCGTCATAGGTGTAGGTAACCGTCTCACCCGGCGTACTGCTGCTGGTCAAAAAGTTTCGGTTATTGTACGAGTAGGTAATGACACCGCCTTTGCGATTCACAAACTGGACCAGATTGTTGTTGGCATCGTATTTGAATTTCTCCACCTGGCCGTCCGGATTGGTTTGCTGGATGAGGCGGCCGATTTCATCATAAACCTTGGTCGTGGTACGGTTATCGGGATACCGGATCTGGATCAGATTGTTGGCCATGCTGTACGTGTATTGGGTTGTCCGGTTTTCAGGATCGGTTACCGAAATTAGCCGACCAAGCACATCGTAACCGTAAGAAGTCGTATTCCCCCGGGCGTCGGTTACACTTGCGAGATTCCCGATATTGTCATAAGTGTTGGTGGACAAAATGACAGTTTCGGTCGGCTTCACCTCTTCCGTACGCAACAACCGACCCACTTTGTCATAGACTTCTCGCATCGTATTGCCGTTTTCATCAATGGTCGTCGTCGTATACAAAACATCATCATATTGCTTTTGTACATAACTGTTGTCCGGATGGGTCGTTCTGGTCAACCGGCGCCATCCGTCATATTGATATTGAGTTCGTTGCCGCTTGGCATCTTCGCTCCAGATCATTCTGCCGTATTGATCATAGCCATAGGATGCATATCCCAAGCCCAACGTTTCATATTTCAGCCAGCCGAACGGGTTGTAGAACTTTTGCGTCACTTGGCCCAACATGTCCGTAACGGTGACGAAATTTTGCACATCGTTGTATGCATATTGGATTTGGCTGCCGTCCGCCAGCGTTTCTTTCGTAACGCGCCCGAGTTTGTCATACGTAAACGAAGTCGAATAGCCCTTGCCATCCGTCAACTTCGTAAGTTGTCCGGTCAGCTTGTCATACTCCATCAATTGGGTAATGACGGAGGTTTGTCCGTTTACATCCGTGACGGTTGTTGTCTGTTTCGTCGGATAGCCATAGTTGTATTGCGAACCGTATTCGTAGGCGATCACCGTTTGGCGGTTGTCATCCTGGATCGTTACCTGGGTGACATTGCCATACGCATCGTAAGCAAACGAGATATGCTGCTTCAGCGCGCCACCTGCATGATTTTCACGGACCGTAATGCTGGTAACGCTACCCTGCGCATTGCGTGTATATTCGGTGTATTGGTTCAAGGCAGCTGTCGCTGGCTTTACGCTGTTTTTGAGCAATCGGGTTGCATTGTCGTATACATAGGTCGAAGTGACGCCGAGTGGACTTGTCTCGGACAACAGGTTCCCGTAGTCGTCATAGCTGGCCGAGATGGTAACGGCTTCGGAAGTGGCGCCGTTTGAAAATTGCGTTGTCTTCTGGATCGGCACCGGCAATCTTCTGGTCTCGTCAAACACTTGTGTTGTCGTTTTGGTCGCCGTGCCGACTTTTTCGGCAATGGATGTCGTGTAATAGACCGCAGGCGTATTCTGGTCGATAAAATCTTTTTTGATCGTATAAATGGTTTGTTTCAGTCCGTCATTGACAGTTGAGGTGAAAGTCGTATCCACACCGTACGTGGAGCCCGGAAACGCTGAATGGCTGAACGTAATCAGGTTGGCCCGCTCTTGCGGAGCATCCACATAATCCACGATATCTTCCCGTTTGGTGACATACCAGGCGTCTCCGCTGGCCTGATTGCCGAGCAATTGTCGGTAATTCCCGTAGGTGTAATCGGTATGCGCCCCCGTGGGGTGGTAAACCTGATTCAGGAGCAAACTGTAATTTTCGCCATCCTCGTAGCCGGAACCGAGCAAATTATAGTTGGTTTCGGTAAGCTGATAGCCGTAGTAGGTTGTCCGGCCGCCTGCATCTGTAACGGAACCGAGAAACTCTTTGTTGCCGGGAGCTGCACCTTTGTTGTAAATTACGGTCCGATCCCCGGAAGTGATTGTCACTTGCGTGGTGGTATACGCGATCTGGATTGTGTTCTGCAGCGCATCGGTAACCTTTGTCAATACTTCACCATACGGTGAAATGTAACTGTACGTGAAGTCGATCGTATTCCCGTAGTTGTCCGCAATGCGGATCAATTTTCCATCACTTGAGAAATACTGCTTGATGCCGGAAATCGAACTCAATACATAGGCTGACGTTTTTCCATTCACCGTCACCGAGTAGTTTGTGCCAAAAGTCAGGTCTTTCCAGGGATAACCGATCAGCGTATTGTTGCTGGCAATTTCATAGGTTCCCACGCCGCTGATCGAGAGGAACCGTTTGCTGCCCTCAAATTTGATATGCGAAATATCCCAAGACCATCCTTTGCCGATCGGATATCGGTTTTCTTCCGGGAACGAAGTCGTAGGTTTGTTTTGATATCCCGCGATCAGGTTTTCATGGTCGATTGGAATTTCGATTACCTGCCCCGTCGGAATCATGGCATACCATATTTTGGTGCCAAAGGCTTCCCGATAACCCGTCCAAAGCAATTGATTTTGATATTGCATCATTTGCGCCTGGGCTGCGGCAAGCAAATTATTCTCATCGTTGTATTCGAATCCGAACATGGCGGGCGGAATGAATTCCCAATAAATGTTGTTGTACAGAACATACTGCGCATCCCGGAAAAGCGGAATCAGCCCCAGTCCGGAGGAATGGTGAATGCCGTTGGCATCGACGCTTTCAATGTACAAATTGACAACCGGATAAAACCACTTCCTTTGATAAATGCGCCACTTTACATCATCCTTGTAATATTTCGCATCAGAACTGTTGTAGACGCGGTCCAGCGAAAAAGACAATCCGTTCCGTCCCGGCAGGGTCATATCCGTGTTCCGGATCGTCAATTCGCCGGTAAGGGTCGATACGCTCTCTCCACCGTTCGCAATGTTGAAGGGCGCCTGGTCTGTCCGGACATTCATCAACCCGGCAGCAGCCTGATCGTAATTGGAAGCCAGATTGGGCAGCGGCGGGGTGCTCGAATTGGTCGCATTGGCCGACATTGTGGACATGCCCTTCGATTGGGGCGTTGCGACAATCTCGTTGCCGGAGGAAATGGACTCTGTGATCCTTTCTGGCGAAGCCGATACCCTTGCATTTTTGGACAAGTTGACCCTGGATGTGGAGGTCTGCCGGAGGATTTCCGCAATCTTTTCATCCATGATTAGCTGTTTGCTTGCATCATTGCCGATTTCTTGCTCTTGTTGCATACGGATAATGGACTTGTTGATCTCATTCCATTTTTTCTCTGTCTGCGGACTGATGGTGGTCAGGGCTGACTCCAACCGGGAGGCGGTAACACCGGATTTCAACGCATCCCGGATTTGGGTGAGCGGGTACCCTTTGATTGCCTGTTCCAGTATTGTGGATTCCGGCACTTGGTATTCCCGGCTCAGCCACTTGGGCGTCAGTATTTCCGCCGGTTGAGGCAACGGTTCAGGTGCGACCTCGGCATCCGGATTCCAGCGAATCGGTTCGCCCGGCCGGGGACCGGAGAAGACACTTCCGGAAGCCTGGACGGATTGCGGTGCCGCCCATCCGAAGAGCAATGCGATGGACAGCAGCAAGGATAAATATTTTTTCATCAATCGTTAATCTCCTCTCCTGCCTCGTGCGAATCAAGGCTCCAAATAGGTTCGAATCAGATTGCCGTTCGCATCATAAAGGAATATCACTTTCGTACCGTCTTCGTACTGGATGCTTGTCAGTCTGCCAGATGCGTCATAGGCATAAACCGGCTGTTTGAACGTTGTAATCAGAACCGTATTGCTGGGTGCCGAAAGATTTCCGGCTTTATCAACGGCCCTTACTGTCAAGCGATATACGGATGAAGGGAGCAGTCCGATCACATTGGCAGCCGTACCATCCGTATCTCCCAGAAACAGATCGTCGTAGTAGATATAGTAGCGGTCTACGCCAACATTGTCCGTTGCCGCATCCCATTCGATATCCACACTGGATTCGCTGAATTGGGTCTTGATTAATCGACTTGGTGCGGACGGAGCCGTACGATCGATTTTAACTACGGCTTCAGCTTCTTCGCTGATATTGCCTGCGCGATCCAGGGTACGGGCAAACAACAGGGTTTCTCCTTCCGTATCGATCACGAACGGAACGGCATAATCCATCCACGTACCCTCAAGGCCGATCCGGTATTGACTTTTGGATACCCCGCTGTAATCGTCCATGCCATCCCCTACCGCTACCATTACAGCCTGATTGGTCCAGCCATTTGCACTCAATATGATCGACGGTTTCGTCGGCGGTACAACATCATCGCCAAACAGCAGCAAGCTGACGGCATTGCTTGCTTCCGAATCCAGATCAATGCCATTGCTGGCCTTAACCGTATAGGTGGCTGTCGCGCCGCCGGTCAAATTTTGCAACGTAATTGTCGTCTCCGGTGTGCTCACCAGGTAAACATTGTCCTGGTATACGGAATACGTCACGCTGCCCCACTGCTCGTCCAACGGACTCCAGGCCAAGACGGCGGTCGCTCCCGTGTGGGATACAACGTGCAAATTTTGGGGCGTATCCAGTTGATACTGTGCAAGCAATGCATAGGGAACATCTCCGTAATCCAGCGCATCTGCACCATGGACCTTGAACCAATAGGAAGTGCCTGCTGTGACCGGGAACGCGACCCGTACGATCGGATCAATGGGATTCCGGTCGCCTGCAGCGATTAAGTTCGCCTCTTCGTCGTACACTTGCAGTTGATAGTTCCTGCCCTGCGGCAATGTGAGTGTTGCAATCAAATTGGCGTTTCTCGTGGCATCCAACCGGTAGAAATCAACATCCGTTCCGGCAGACAGATAGGACAACACGGCACTTCCCGCAGCCAGCGGTGTTGCGCCGGATGGGACATCATTGGGCTCAAACGAATCCGGCAGCGACAACTCGCCTGAATCTTCCGTCGTAAAGGTAAACTGGATCGGCGGATTCGGATTGGCCGACGCATCCTGTACGGCATGGTAGGGTACATAAACGGAATACGTGACACTTGGCGCAAAATCAGTAAGCGGTGCCAGCTTCAGCAGATTCTCGTAAACGGATGGCGTCACCGTTTTCGGTTGGTCACCTTCAAACAATAGAATTTCTTCGAAATGGGGACCAACACTGATCTCGCGATCAAACGCGATCCAGATCTGTTCATGGACCGGTACGGATGACGAGCCATTGACCGGATGGACCGCGATCACGTCCAGTGGACCGACTTGGGTTGCAAAATGGAGGTTATATGCTTCTTGCATCGGGTTGCCCGCCATATTCTGAACGGCATTCGCCGGTACATGGACGACATAAGCCGTCGCATATTCGAGCGGTTGATCAGGTGTAATGATCAATTGATTACCGTAGACGCTCGCAGTGACGCTAATCGTCTCATCAGATGACACCGTAATGGATGGTAATCCGCTTCCCGGCTGGATCGGCCTATCAAATACGAACGTAATTGATGAATCAACGGTGACGTCGCTGTCAAATGGTTCCGGATTCGACTGGATGATGACCGGTGATCCATCGTCCCCCGCTTCCGCATGCACGGTATGGACCAAAAATGGCCAACACACCAAAGCAAGCATGCTCAACCACAATAGAGGTTTTGTTGCAAATTTGATGCTTTGCAAAATCAATTCTCCTTCCATATGTAATTTCTAGCATTTTTTAGTTAAATGCTAATAATATGTTTTATACGAAATTTCGGGAGGTTGAAAGAGGGGAAAAGTGCAGAATAACCACTTGTTTTGTCGATTAATGGAGGATAGACGAAAAAAGAAAAAGAACCGTCGATTGCAGTCGGTTCTTTTCTAATTGGCGATTCTTTTCCAAACAGGCGATTCTCATTCCAGGCTGGCCTTCAGTTCCAGCAACGCATCCCGTAATTCTGCCGCCCGCTCGAACTGCAGGTTTTTGGCGGCTTCCTTCATCTCTTTCTCCAGACGCTCGATGATCGATTGGCGTTCTTTCCTGGACAGCTTCTCCAGATTTTGCTTGCCGGTCAAATAATTGGTCTTCTGCTCGGCGACCTTGGTCGCTTCGATGACATCCCGCACTTGTTTCCGGATCGTCTGGGGCGTAATGCCGTGTTTCTCGTTGTATGCCATCTGGATGGCACGGCGCCGCTCCGTCTCGGCGATCGCTTTGTCCATCGATTCCGTCCGGTGGTCGGCATACATGATCACCCGGCCATCCGCATTCCGCGCAGCCCGGCCGATCGTCTGGATCAATGACCGCTCGGACCGCAAGAAGCCTTCCTTGTCCGCATCCAGTATCGCAACCAGCGAAACTTCCGGCAAATCGAGCCCTTCGCGGAGCAAATTGATGCCCACCAGCACGTCGAACGTGCCCAGCCGCAAATCGCGCAACAACGCCATCCGTTCCAGCGTCTTCACTTCGGAGTGCAAATATTGCACCTTGACGCCGACATCCTTCAGGTAATCCGTCAAGTCTTCGGCCATCTTCTTCGTCAGCGTCGTCACCAGCACGCGCTCGTCTTTGGCGACCCGCTTGCGGATTTCGCCCAGCAGATCATCGATCTGCCCCTTTGTCGGCCGCACCTCGATAACCGGATCAAGCAATCCGGTCGGCCGGATGATCTGCTCCACCACGACGGGACAATGTTCCAATTCGTAAGGCCCCGGTGTGGCCGATACATAGATGAGCTGCTTGGCCTTCTGCTCGAATTCCTCGAACTTGAGCGGCCGGTTATCGAGCGCGGATGGCAGTCGGAATCCATGTTCCACCAGCACTTCCTTGCGGGCGCGGTCGCCATTGTACATGGCGCGGATCTGCGGCAGCGTGACGTGCGATTCGTCGATGACGATGATGAAATCATCGGGAAAAAAGTCCAGCAGCGTATAGGGTGTGGAACCGCGTTCCCGGAACGTCAGCGGACCGGAATAGTTTTCGATGCCGGAGCAGAAGCCCATCTCCGCCATCATTTCCAGATCGTAACGGGTGCGCTGTTCCAGCCGTTGCGCCTCCAGCAGTTTGCCCGCCGCCCGCAATTCGGCCAAGCGTTCCTCCAGCTCCCGCTCGATGTTGATCAGCGCCCGCTTCATCTTCTCGTCGCCCGTCACAAAGTGTGATGCGGGGAAGATCGCCACATGATCCCGTTCCCCGATGATTTCCCCGGTCAATACGTCGATTTCGGTAATCCGTTCGATTTCATCGCCGAACAGTTCAACGCGAATGGCATGCTCGCCGTGCGAAGCCGGGAAAATTTCCACCACATCGCCCCGCACCCGGAACGTTCCCCGCGTAAAATTCAAGTCGTTTCGCTGATACTGGATATCGACCAGCTTGTGCAAAATCGCATTGCGCGGCTTCTCCATCCCGACCCGGAGGCTGAGCCGCAAATCGCGGTACTCTTCCGGCGAACCGAGACCATAGATGCAGGAAACGCTCGCCACAATGATGACATCCCGCCGTTCAAACAGGGATGAAGTCGCGCTATGGCGCAGTTTGTCAATCTCGTCGTTGATGCTTGAATCTTTTTCGATATACGTGTCCGTTGACGGAATATATGCTTCCGGCTGGTAGTAATCGTAGTAGCTGACGAAATACGTGACCGCATTTTCCGGGAAAAACGCCTGGAACTCGCTGCACAACTGCGCCGCAAGCGTCTTGTTGTGCGCGATGACCAGCGTCGGCCGGTTGACTTTCGCGATCACCTGGGCGATGGTGAACGTTTTGCCCGTGCCGGTAGCGCCCAGTAGCGTCTGGTGGCGTTTCCCCGCCAGAATGCCGTCGGCGAGCTGCCGGATCGCTTCCGGCTGGTCGCCCTGCGGCTCGAAATCCGACACCAGCTTGAATTTTTTGTCCAGCAAGCCCTGATGATCTGCCAACGGGAAACCCTCCATTTCCGCCCTTTCGGGAATGTGTGTTCCCATTGATTATACTGGTTCCGGAAGTCGGCGTCAAAAACGCGGCAACCTTCGGCACCTCTCGCTGCTCCCATGCGAGGTGCCGCACGCAACGGCTGTCAACCCATTCGGCTAGTACCAGTAGCTATAACGGCCGACAGAACATGCAACACTCCGGAGATCGTAGTGCCAGACATTCCTGCCCGGCCCTCGTTTTATTTTTCCGTCAACATCCCTGCCGCTTTGCGAACCTCGTTCGCCAGCCGGTGAAATTCATCCTTGTCCGCTTGCGTCGTGGCCGCCTGCCAGGCCGCCTGCAAAAACCGGATGATTTTCTCCGCATCCTTCGGGTCCATCAACTTCGCCTCCTTTCCGGCCAGACGCCACCAGCCTTCGTTGCCATACGACTCATTCAGGTCAACCGTAATGCCTCCCGCCTGAACATTGTTGCGATATTGATACAGGTTGGCGTGCGCGCTCCGGCTGCCTCTGCTCCAGGCGTAAGTTTGCCAGAAGTGCGTACAGGCGCGTCGTCTTGCCATTTCTTCGATGACGGCATAAGATCCGTAAACCCCTACCCGATAATCCGGCAGCTGCGCTGCGGCTTCCCGCAAATATGCGGCAATGGCATCGTAGTCCTGCTTCCCTGCATCATAATCTACGGCAAAATAAATGGTTGTACCGGCCGGTTGTCCGATTTCCTTGGCCTCCCTGCAAGCAGCCGCTCCATCCGCCTTTCCCGCTGCCGCGCCGCCAGCCGGCCGATTGGCGGATGTCTCGAATACCGACACGATGTTCATTCCCGCTGCGGTAATCGCTTCTGCCTCCGCCCGCGTCAGACGTTTCCACGCATATTGGGGCGGAACCAGATACCTCGCCGCAAACCGGAAACCTTCCGCCGCCAGCGCTCGCGCCGTCTTTTCCGTCAAAGGAGTTGCGCAGTCAATGCCTCTCGTCGCTGTCATGGTTTGCCAGCTCCTTTCGACAAGAATGTCCCGTCGTCAGAGGACGAATCCTCTATTACCAATTTATCCCTTTTCTTGGTAAAATGATATACACCAGATGCCGTCAATCCGATGACGGATATCGTCGTCAATGTCTGTTGAACCGGTTCGGGGACCAGTACGAACAGCGCAGCCACCGCCAGACTGAGCAAATGGTTGTATCGGCTGGGCATCCGGAATTCCTTGGCAACGCCGACATAGGCCGCAACAATAGGAGCCAGCATGGCCACCTGTTCGGAAAGTCTCGTCAAATCGTCCATCTGTCAACCTCCTCTCAAATTCGTCAAAATTGCCACGACTGCTGCCAGAATGGTGCCGATTACCGTTCGCCAGAGCCAACGCTGGTTGTCGGCGATTTCATCGATTCGGTGCTGGGCGGACTTCACCGACTGCAAAGCCTGAAGGGCTGCATCACGTGCCGTCTCGGCCGACTCGCGGACATCCGTCATCGCATCGATCTTCGTTTCCAGCCGCACGACACGCTCCCGGATATCCGAAAGCACACGCACTTCTTCGCCCGACATGCGCATCACCTCCAAAGTGAAAGGCTCCGCTCATGCGGAGCCTGGATAAGTCTGTCCCGTGATCCATTCATATTCTTCCGGCGTAATGACTTCAAACGCCACGTATTGCTGCAATTGGTCAACGCCTGCCCATCCTTTGTCGTAATAAAACTTGATGCGCTCAAAATCCGTCACGCGCCCGCACCTCCCTCAAGCGCGGCCAAACGCGATTCCATGTCCGAGAGCTGCTGGGAGAGCATCCGGTTTTCGGACTGCAACGCCAGCAGTTCAAGTTCGCGCAACACCAATTGTTCACCGATGATGTCCAGTTCGGATCGCGGCCGGGGGGCATTGTGGAGTGCATCGATTTCCTCCTGGGTCAATCCTTCTGTCCAAAACCCCCCGTCGAAATCGAAACGCGGCTTGTACAGTCCCGGCGGGACGGGGATTGCCACGCGGTAGCCGACAAGCGCCAGTTCGGGATCGGACGCCCCTTCTCCCTCTTCCGGTTCATGAAGTTCCAGCGTTTCAAATAGATTGGTAACACCATAAGTGTCTTGCGGAACCAGTTCCACGTCGATAATAAAACCGTCAAGATCGACAATAAGTGCTTCTTTCATGGTTTGGCCCTCCTTCAAACGGAAAACGAAAGTCCGTATAGCACGATATAATCTTGAGCGGAAAACAAACGAATTCTCACTTCTCCATTCAGTACATCCAACTGGCAAATGTCTTTTGTGCCGCCGGTATATGTTTGTGCATTCAGAACCACCTGTTCCCCATTGGCAGGAAAATAGCCTGGTGGCAATTTGAAGAGAACCGTTCCAACTGTCTTGACCCCTGTTTGGATGATGCCTTTAAACTCTACCGTCCCATCATCCCGTTTGCGATAAGCTACGTTTCCGCCAGATGCGCCGTTGAGCAATGTGGGCGTGATCCAACCCGGTGGCTGTTTCTGCGCTTTTGTGTTTTGCAACACGGATAGTTGTGTTTTCATTTCCTTGAACCCTTTTGCCAGGTCGTCAATGGATTCTTTGATGTTCGGCGTGTACTCACCGGATATGGACAATGGCACAATTCCGAGCGCATGTGCATCAAGGGCAAGGTAAGTTGTGGCATATGTGGAAGTTACGTCAAATTCCGCATCGGACAATCGTGCACGAACTGGGCCGGTTCCGCTCGACATACCACCATCATATAAAATTTCCCATTTTCTATAAGAATCCGTGTTCCGGAAAATAGAAATAAATTCCCTTGCTCGATACTTTAACCAACTTGCAGGGATTCCAACGGTATTAATGTACCAATACCCTCCAGAAAATATCGGGTTCACCGTCTCCCGAACCACAATCCCTGTACCGACTTCAATTTGATTCAAACCTTCATGCAACTGGATAGCGCCTTCAAAATCAACGGCTTCATCAACAGTTTTTTTGAGTTGGTATACGAGTCGATAGTTGCTTCTAAATTCATTTTGAGTTGCTGGAACTGTCGATACAAATTGATTTTGATATATTCCAGCGTTATCAAGCTTAGCCCATCCTTTGGCATTCGCTGTGTTATCATAAATGGAAGATGGACTACCATTGGTCCTGTTATACATTTTCCAACCCCAGAAATAAGCTTTAATCTCGTCGACTGTGGGGATATACGAATCTCCCCAGCCACTGTCTGAAGCAGCAATCGAGAGATAGATAAAGTTGTTCCAAACAGTTAACTGATTTGCACCATCCAATGCCGCTTTATCAGGTAATATGGTGCCATTGTATTTTATACCCACTCCGCTACGATCTGCTCCATCTGTTAATGGAAACTTAACAATTTTGTACCCGGCTGCATTGGCATGAAATTGCCATGCCAAAGAACCATCCAGCACCATTTCCCGGAACCTTCTGACGGCTCTCGGGTTTCCTTCGCCATCCATGTAAAATTGGTCCGCAACACTGCCATCTGCATTGGCGCGAAGCTTCACGTCCGGTAGATACAGATAGGACGGTTGATGCGGTTCGAATGGCAGGGCTTTAGAACCCACATTGAACATAATATTCTTGAAAGTGAATAAACCCTCTACTGTTCCCCTAATATAGACACGTGCCTTTACAGCGTTCTGTGGAGCTGTTACCACCAATGGTGTGTCGCTATACATAAGCGTTGGGGTCAAGGATATATATTGATCGCTATTTTCAGCATACCAGGCAATGTGACTGGCAATATATCCTGTGCTTGCCGTTCCTGTAATTTTCAAAGTATAAGTTTGACCTCCCGTCACAGAAACATCAACATAACTATTTTGATAGCCAGCCGATGCGTTTAATGTCAGTTCATAAGGACTTGTCACGACTGCATTTGCATGCAAATTCCATTCCGTAAATGGCGGAAGCAGATTTTTCCCCGGATTCCGAACATACACCGCATTGACATGCTTTATGTCATCTACGTAAGGATACTTGGCGTCGATATAGGCTTGTGCTTCCGAAGTTGTCAGCCCGTCGATGAACAGCTTTTCGGCTTCCGTAATTTCATACATTCGAATCGCATCAACGTAAGCATATTGGCCAATTTGCGTATGGCCATCAGTATAAGCCGCATATATGATGAATTGTGTAGCTCCTGTCAAATCAGAAGGAGCAACCGTCACATAACTGGTCTCAAAACCGGAAGTGCTGGTAACGATATTCCCATATTTGGTAGAACCGGTGCCCACCCCTTGTGCAACAACAAACACGCCATTTGTGACCGTTCCATTTTTCAAACTGGATGCAACCAAATAGTATTTTGTCGGATCAGGAAATGGAATTACACCCAAAGCAGACTGTAAATTAACAGAGGCAGCTCCATTAATCGTGGACGTAAATTTAATGCTTTTTGTCCCAATGGCAAAATTGCTTGTATTTAACTCCAATGTTGCATTCGCAACGTTAAATCCTGCCGTACTTTCACAATTCCCCACACGCCCCAGCAAATTGACAAGCGTACGGCCCCGTATCCGGATGTTCCGCAAACGGGATACGCGCGAAGCCTCCACGATCTGCAAGCCGTTTTTCAACGTGACCGTCTCGGGCGCTCTGGAGACCAATTCCCCGCCGACTTTTTCGTCAATGACATCGAGCGGATCGTTGATCTGCTCCTTGATGTTGAAATAATGGTTGCCTTCCGTAAGCGGATCTCGCTTGAACAAGCCCAGATTCGGTGTTGTCGTTGGCATCGTAAGCCCTCCTTGTCAAACAGGAATAAACGGCGCGAAGTCCGTCAGTTTGTGGTTCTGGATTTCATCCAGCGTCATGGCCTCTACCTGGTCGATCAGCAAATACCTGTATTCATAATCCACCGCCAGATGCGCAGGCTTGATCTCTTCAATCGCCGCCTGCAAGTCTCGCAAATTGTCCGGAACGCCCAATGTATCGATAAACTTCACCGTAAAACGATACGATCCAGGCTGTGCGTACACCTCGACGGTGCCGCCGTCGTAGGCTTCGGCGACCGACTTCAGCAGTTGCGGCGTCACGCTGCCGATGCCGCGCAGCTTCGACAGAATGACGCTGCGCCGCTGTTCGACCGGCTTCTCCGGATCTGCCGGAATGCCCAGTTCGCGTTCCCACCCTTCCAATCCCCAGGTCGCCGTGGTGACATAGAATTGCCGCAGCGTCTCATCCAGCGCTTCCCACAACTTGTCCAATTCCGCCCCCTGGGCGTCCAAAATGCTTCTCATGATGCGGGAACGTCCATAATAGCCGGGAAGAAACGACAGCATCTCCTGTCCCCGGACGCTGTTCATCGCCTCATTGGACATGGAGCGTCACCGTCCCGAGTACGGCCACTTCGCCAATGGCCATTTCGATATTTTCGTCATCGCCGTTCACTTTCAGATTGGAAAAATCGATGACGGGCGGTATATCCAGCAAAATGGAAGCAATCCGGGTATAACGGACGAGCGGATCGGCAAAAGCAAGCTGCCGCAAATACGTTTCCACACCCGCCTCCAGCATCTGCTGCACCTCCTGCAGCGTCGTGCCGCTTGCCAGCGACAACTCCACTTCGATGTCAATCGGCACTTCTACCGCGGGGACAACGGTAACGGCAGCGCCGATCGGCGCCTTGCCTTCGCCCATACCATCAACCGGCGCGATATATGCCTGCACCGCATTCACCAGCATCTGGTCTGGCGCGCGTTTTTCCGAATCCAATAAAAACACGCGCACGGTCCCCGGGCCATTCCATAACGGTTCCACCTGCGCTCCGCTAATGCCGGGCACTTCCAGCGCCCATTGCTTGTAATCGGCTTTGTTACCGCTGGTGCCGGGCTCCCGTACTTTGACCAGATAACGCGCGAGCAACGATTCGTCGCTTTCCGCTTCGGCCCCGCCCGACACAACAGACGCGTTCGTCACGCCGGTAATGCCTGGCACCGGGTCAACGAGAATCTGGATCGCACCAACTGGGACATTGCCGACCGTTCCCGCTTCTACCGCTGCAATCGGTATGACGGCTGTACCCGTATCATCCAGTTGCCCTTCTTGCAATGTCTCGTATTCCACGGAAGAAGTCGCCGTCATCGCATCCGCAGGTGTCGCCACCCGCGTACCGACCGGAACCACCGTTTGCGGCACGCCTGTCATCGTGACTTCCCCCGTCGCCCTGACCGCTTCCCGCCGGCGCAATCCCCGTTCTTCGCAACGCGCATCCAGATAGGTTCCGAACGTACTGGTCGCAAACCCCCTGCGCAACACCTCCCGCGCCCACAACGATGCGAGATACAATTGGGAAGCGGCGGGCGCAAGCGCATCCCATATATAGGAACCTTCCGTTTTGTCCACGTCCGCCGGCACCGAAGCCAGCATCCGCTCGCGAATCATTTCTTCCGTGATTTCCGACAAATAATCCGGCAGCGCCATCAACTCTTCACCACACTTCCCGTAATCGATCCGGTCTCATCCCGGACGTTCGTAATCGTACACGCAAATTGGCACATATCCGCATCCCAGTTGAAGCTGAACCCATCCACCCCCGCCGTGCGGGGATCATACATCAACGTCTCTGTCGCAATCCGGCGAATTTCACTTTCCACCGCCGATCTTGACAGTCCACTGCCAATCAGTCCTTCAAATTCCTGGCCGTAGTCTCTTGAATAAGCCAGATAGCGATAGCGTTCCGTGTGCAGCGCTTTGCGGCACCATTCCGCCCAGGCGTCTGTACCCTCAGCCACGGCGATTTTGCCGGTGGGCGTCAGCACGAATTCACCCGCCTCAAAATCGAAACGCCAGCTTCTGCCGAACTTGACCGCCACGCTTTCTTCGGCCGATTGCACCGGGTTGTCCGCTGCAGGTGTCGTGTTAAGCGGAAACAGGTTAGCCACCTGCGCCCACCACCCTGCACAGCACGACCACATCCTGTCCGCCATGGATCGGCAACACAAGCACGCGGTCTCCCGTTTTCAATCCGGCATGCGCCCACTCCGAAACGAGGTATTCCGGAATTTCATGCTTGAACGAGTCCAGCTTGAGACCGGTGCCGGTGATGGTGCCCAGTTCTGCCGTCAAGCCCGAAACCGCTCTTGATGTCAGATGATTCATTCTCGTCTCCAGCGCTGCGGCCAGCTTCCTGAACGGATCAGCCATAATAATCCCTCCTCACCTTGTCCTCCGCAGCAAGTTCCAGTTCCATATGGGCGGAGTCGCCCAATCGGTGTTTCACCTGTTTCACGATCAAATCCATGCCGTTTAGCCGGACGAGGTCTCCCGCGCGAATGGTATTGATGTCGGGTGCGGTGACGGTGAACGTCTCCTGCATGCCGGACAATTGCTTGCGGGCGGCCTCCCTGGCTTGCGCTGCGGTTTTGAGTTTGCTGTCTTCCACAATTTTTTGCAGCGTGCCGTATTTTTCGGTGTCTTTTTTCTCGATCGCTAGCACCGGGGAAGGGAGATGGTCCGCCGATGCGACCCCCAAAACCTTGACCTGTGTAGTTGCACCTTCCAGCGTCCGCGTTTGCGTGACCTGCTCCAGCATGGAAAGTTCCCACACGGGATGGTTGCTGCCCAGCCGGACCAGCCCCAGGCCTTCCGGCGTCATGCGCGGTCGGAACAGCTCCCCGCCCTTGTCCACGGTCTCCTTCAGGTCCTCCATGATCATGGACATGATTGACTGGGCACGCTTGATGTTCCTGGCGAGCGCAATGGACGTATCCGCCACCGTGCCGATGGGAATCTCCCAGTCTTTCGCATAGGCACGCAGCCGCTGCGAAGCGGTCTGTCCCGCCGGCATCAGCCGCTCGTCCTCCGATTTGGCCAGATAGATGCTTCTGTCATAGACGGTGACTTGGAGATGCTTGCTGCCGCTGTTGTCGCTTTGGCATTCCCATACAACACCGGGATGAAGCAATGGCACCCACTTCGACTCTCCGAATGGCACACCCGAGATCCGGATGGCCTGCCCCGGTCCGATAAACGGCAAATCGGCGGTGACGATCAGGCGCAAGTTCGCCCGATAGGCTATTTCATCGAGCGACTCCTCCAGCGTCAATTCCTCGACAAAAGCTGAGATATCATGCTTGTCTTCCAGCACCACTTCCCAACTCATGGCATCACCAGTTTCTGGCCGGGTTTGATCAGATTCGGATCGGGGCCGATGACGGATTTGTTAAGGTCGTAAATGAGTTGCCATTTCGCACCGTTTCCGAGATGCAGCTTGGCGATGGCCCACAACGTATCTCCGGACTTCACGGTGTAAACTTTCGGTACGGGCTTATTGTCAGGGCGGGCCGAACCGATGATTTGGCCGACCGGTTTGACCTTCAGTTCGCGATACGTGCGAAAGGTGACATCAAAATAGACGTCTCCTGCCTCACCGCCCTTGAACGTGGAATTGTGGACCGAAAGCGTCACAAGCACATTCACATGCGTATCCGAGATAATCAGTTGGACGGGTGTTTTACTGTTCATTAATGCCGTCAACCGGTTCATGGCGTCCTGCGGGTCCGGATGTTTTGCCTCTCCCGGACATTGACAGTACCGTTCGTCATGCCTGGCCGGAAAAAAAGAAGAGAAGGCGATTTCCCTCACCTTCTCCTGCTGCGGCACATCGACTTCACCCATCGACAGGATGTTGACCTTCTCGAATTGCCTGTCCCGCCGGATCGAAATTTCCTCGGGATTGACAGGAAACACGAATTCCTCCCCTGACGGGTAACGCAGCGAAATGTTCATGTTGAATCCCCCTCTCTTGGATGCAATTAGAAGGACATGGCCCTGTTTTCCATGGTCCGCTGAATGCTGTCCGAAATTTTGCTGCCTACGACAGCGGCTATCCGGTCATAGTCCAGCCGATCTTCCACCTTCAATTGGACGGCGCCAACCGGGAGATGGACATGAATCGTGGGACTGGCTGGTTGGGAACCGGATGGATTCCTTGCTGATGAAGCAGCATAAGTGAGCCCGGGATCAGCCAACTGCCTTAAAGGCACAGGCAACTGGCCGGGCGGTTCAGACGCCGCTTTGCCGGTTTTCTTTTTGCCGAGTAACCCGAACGTCAATCCTTTGCCAATTTTTTTCCAGGGGATTTCAACTGCCAATTCTCCAAGATATCCTCCGATCATGCCACCGACCACTGTCCCTGCTCCTGGAACCAGGGAGCCGACTGCCGCACCTATGGCTCCGCCTACCATACTGCCAATAGCCTTGTTGCGCGCCTTTCCCGGTCCGGCTGTTGCAATCGTTGCCGCATCCGTTACGTAGGATAGCGGTTTGAATATTTTTCCGGCGGTTTTGAACGCGGTTTTGGCGACAGAAGCCACGTTAAGATTCAAACTGCGAAATCCGCTTGTTTGCTTCGCGTCCGGGAGCTTGGGCGATGGAAACTTGACGACCTGCCCGGGGGTTTCGGGAGGCGGCTTGGGTACCCATCTGCCTATTGCCGCTTTCTTGTTCTTGTAAGCTTCCAGGTCGGTCACAGGTTTGGACTGGACTGCAGCAGCACCTCCTGATGGTTTGTTCGGTCCTCCTCCGCCACCAGTTGGAGGAGGACCTTTTGGCTTTTTGTTAAATAGATTTCTTAATCCGCCAATGAGTTTCCCTCTGTTTTTCACCGCTCGAATCATGCCTGTGGCAGCCAAACTGGATGCAATACCGATCAAGAAATTTTTCAGTTCTTCCCCGCCTTTGGAATCCTCTTTGTACCCGGTTTTGAACTGCACATTGACAACGACATCGTTGAGAGAAGTCTTCATTTTCTCAGCCAGAGAGTCGATGTTCAATGCCTGCTCAAAAGCATCCGCAAACTGTTTCCCCGCTGCTGCCCCTTGCGAGGCAAACAACGGCAAATCCACATTTGGTTTCACTGTAATCACTATCGGTTGCGTCAGCATTTGCAGCCGGCGATAAATCGCATGCGTCACATTTGCAATCCGGTCCAGCGCACGCTGAACCGTACTGAACTGCAGGCGGCTCAGCATTTGCGCTCTCCACTGCATGCGTTCCATATACCTGTCCAGGCTTTGCATCGTCTGCTGCATTTTTACAAGACCATTGCCGTCAATGACCAGTTCCACGCGAGAAACGACTTCCTCCGCCACTCGCTTACCCTCCTTTCCGGTTAGCTTGTTCCCGCTCGGCTTCCCATTCCAGTTCCATGCTTGCCATCAGGAAAATTTGTTCTCCGCGCGGGAGTTGCCAGAACTGTCCGGGGCGCAGGTGATGACGCACCCAGATGGCATGCAGCAAGCCGGCCAGCGCCCCGGTTCGGATCAGTTTTTTACGTCTTCCAGCTCCGTATTGAAACCGGACAAATCCAGCACAACATCACCCAGCGCCGACAGCTCTCCGGCCAGCAACAGGCGTTTGATGACTTCTTCCGGTCCGCTGGCGCCGTACTTGGCCAGCAGCTTGGCATCACCCCAATTGGGAGAAACCGTCGAAGCAGCGATCAGCGACACATTGAATAGTTCCTCATCCAGCCGCTCCAATGTCTGCCCCCGGCGCTCCCTTCGCTCCGTGCAGCGTTCACGAATGCTGTATACCTGCTTGCCCGTCAGACCGCGCAGCCGAACCGGAATGCCGAGCCGCTCAAGCCGCACGATCCGCTCCGGAATCGCATCGGCGTTCAGCAAACGCTCCAGCACCTGTTCCTCGGTCAATTGCTCGAAATCCATGTACGCTCTCCTCCCTTTCCCGTTTAGCCGGCCACAATCGGGTCGAGCAGTTCATAACCTTCGAACGTAAACGGGGTTTCTTCCATCACTTCTTCCCCGGCCGTCCAGTTGGCAAGCTGGATCTTGTCGGCGACGCAATTGAGCAGCCGGATTCGTTCGAAGCCGTACGCTTCCGGATCGGCCAGCTTGTTGATGATTTCGAATTTGCCGAAGCCCCGCTCGATCATGGCGCTCGTCACCTTGTAACCGCTCATCGTTCCGGTACCTTTTTTCGCGCCAAGCTTGTGCGTGGTCCATTCCCTGCCTGACAGCTTCAGCTCGCGCTTTTCCACTTCCACGGAAGCTTCCAGCTTGTTGATGTTCGTCTGCCACACACCGTCAATAAACACTTGTCCGTAAGTACCCAGAATCGCCTTCGTCGGATCCATCATGGACGTGATTCCCCCTTATCGCACGACAAACGTGCTGAAAATTTGTTCGACCACATCGGTCAGACGCGCTTCCCATTGCAGGAATACCTGGTCCGGCTCAGGCACGACAGCCGGATCGACCCTCACATCGTAACCTTCGGCTTCAATGACGCCCGCCTGGGCCAGCGTTTGTAGGTATTGCTTGCAAGCGCCGATCAGTGCCAGACGGCCTTCTTCGGTGTTGTTCACCTTGCCGATGTAATTTTGTTCGGCCGTGCGCTGCAAATCACCATTGATGCTGTCCATCACGCGAATCGTGCGGATTTTTTTCCAGGCGTTGTTCTGGCCTGTCTTGGGTGTTTGCAGGCTGTTGACGCCACGAAGCGCTTTCACCTGGCGGCCGTCGTGAACGAGCAGAAATACGCCGCTTCGTACGGCCTGCTCCTGCTCGGCACGCGTCCAGCGGCGCGTGACATCTTCAAAAGGCGTCGGGGCATAGGTAGCTGACGCGTTCAGGCTCTGGCCTGCAATCAGCCCTGCGACGTAGGCGGCCAATTGCGCAGAACAGTAGCTGATGCCGCCAAGTTTGGCGCCGGTGCCTACATTCACCACGCCTTCATGGTCGAATCCGGCACTGCGGGAAACCGCCTTGTTTACCGCATCCATAGCCGTATCGTCCGATGCGGAGCCGCCCAGAACGGCAATGACGCCTTTGCCTTCGCTGCGGATGCGGTCGATCCAGGATACGACACTGGCCTGCAGCGAACTGTCGCTGATGCCATCCAGCGCAAATGCATCAAAATGCTGTGTTTCGAAAGCAGCCAGCGCATGGATGTAATCGCTGTTGCTCAGGCCGTCGATGCCGGAGTCGCCACCGCTCAAGGAAGCACTGGTTACCGGCGCCAGCACGCCGTTTCCGCTGTCCATTTTCTCGGCCCTGATCCAGATGTTGCCGCCATCACCGTTCACGGCGGCTACCGCTGCGTTGATCGAACCGCTTGCAAACGTAAACGTCCGCAACAAGGTCGTGCCTTCATACAGACGGAGATCTTGTTTGCCATTGTCCACCGGATTGGTCTGCACCGTCACGTTGAAGCTGTTGCCGCGCGCCCCCGGGTATACGGCATCGAGTTTCAACACATTGACCGGATTTTCGGATGTATCTTTCAGCGTAATCGTCGCGGCAGCTTCACCGCCATCCGCCAGCCGGTAGGCCAACACCCGGCGAGCGCCGCCGAGCAGCGCTAGACGCAGCGCCGTATAAGCCGTTGCGCCACTGGACGTATCGCTTGAATAGGCGGCAATCGCCTCCGCCTCATCGGTGACCGTGACAAATTCGCCAACCGGCCCCCAATGCGCCTTCACCGGTATAGCCAGCACGCCGCGCACGCCCGGCTGGATCGCTGCGGCTGCCGCCGCCCTAAATGCCATATAAAATCCCGGAAGTACCGGTTTATCCGTCAAACTCCAGGTTCCACCTGCCATTTTACTTCACCTTCCGTTTCATGAATTGTTGAACCAGGCTGCGTGCCTCGTCCAGCGACAAAGCCGTTTGATGAATGCCATGCAGCGCGCCTGCCGCGGCTTCAGGCCTGACGCCGAACAGCGCTTCCGCATTGCCGATCAGCAGGTCCAAACCGTATTTCTCCGGGTTTTCACTGCGTTGTTTTTTGCTTGTCATGGTTTGTTCACCTCATCGATTATTTGGAATAAATGCTGATTTGCTGCATCAACGGAGCCTCGAGGGATGCACGGTTTTCCCGTCTGGAGAGGGTGATCGCAATCTGCCCGGCCGTCAAGGCGTCGGCCTGCAAGTCGGCTTCCACGTCCATCACCCGGACCCAGGACGTTTCTTCATCGTCAATCGGCAGTTTCATGCCGGTCCGCATTTGCCCGAACAAGTCTGCCACGGCAGCCAATTCCTGTTTGCGATCCAGTCCAACAACGTGCCCCGCGAGCCGTTTGCGCACCTCGTACGACCCGTAACTGCCATCATGCAGCGACATTTGGGCGACTCTCCACAACAGCGCCGGCTTCTGGAAATTTGCAGGCCAGACATCCGCATACACAGTCCAGCCACTCCCCAGCACATCCACTGACCAGGCTTGCAATGCCGCCAGCCAGCCATCATCCTGCGCCGCGCCCGGATGGCCGCCGATCGGCAGTCCGCAGGCCGCAAAGCGCAGGCCGCGTGTCAAGGCGGTTTGCGCGTCATTGAGCGCGTCTCCGTCAATGGAACCCGCATAGCGGCAAACAAACGACCGACCGGCATCGCCTGTTGTCAGCATCTGTCCATCCAGCGCCTGAATGGCGGCTTCCGCCAATGCGTCCACGGCTTCAAAGCCTTCGCTCTTGTCGGCATGCGGCCAGATTTCAAACGTCCGTTGCCACCCCATCCAGCTTCTGTCCACGGTTTCAGGTCCCTGGACAACGATGGCGTATGGCAGGGATGCCGACGATACGTCTTCATGTAACTGGTATGCCCTGCCATTCAATGCGGGAACCGCAGTCAGCAACCGCTGGCGAATCGCCTCTCTCATCGTTTCACCTCCCCTTCCTCTTGATGGCCTTGCACCCATAAGTGGCAATCGTATGACATCAACCGACCCGTGACTTCAGGGACCCGGTCGCCAGCGCTATTTTCCGTTGGGCCCTTGCCATGTAGGTGCCGACGCTGGATTTGCTGATTTGGAGCAAATTTGCAATTTCCGAATAGGTAAATCGTTCTCCGTATGCCAGCACATAACAATCCCGTTCCCGCTCCGTTAACATTTGCAGCACCCGCTCCAGGCGGTCGCGGTCCGCGCTCGTGCATCCGTCATCTCCACTTCGCCTGTGCTCAGTGTACGAATCGGCCTGGCGGGGCATCCGGAAAGGGTCCGTCAACACTTCCCGCTGATATCCCGCCCTTCGCTCCATGCTTCTCCGGTTTCCCGGCATGCTGCCTGATGCCAGCCAGTCCATGACATAGGAGCAGCTGGCGATCATGCTGACGATCAGCCTGCGCTCTTCCTCCAAAGCCAGTAGCGTGTTCATCTGTTCCAAATCGCGAACCGGTTCCAATTTCGAAATGGCTACAGTCAGTTCATCCGCTTTGCGAAGCAGTGCGCGACGGGTAGCTGCGTAATTTTCATAAGTCGACTTGCCCAGGTCAATGATGCGGTACGTTTTCATTTCTGATTCCCCCTTGCCGCTCTTGTCGAGCATGTCACTTTGCCATTTTGGCAAATCCGGTGCGCAAGATTGCTTGGATTTTCCAAAATGGGCGTTGTAAATCGATCATAGATTACCATTCAGGTAAAGTCAATCATCATTTTTTCCGTTTTGGCAAAACAAATGGTTTACCAATCCGACAAAATATGGTATGCTGGAGTCAGCTCATCCGAGAAAAGGAAGATTCACGATGACACTGGGAGCCCGTCTTCGCGAGCGCAGGGAAAAATTCAACAAGACGCAGTTGGACGCAGCCAGGGAACTCGGCATCAGCAATGTTCAACTGTCCCGCTACGAATCGGACGATCGTAGGCCCGATCCGAACATGCTGATCCGGTTTGCAGCCTATTACCGGACGACAACGGACTATTTGCTTGGCAGGACCGACGACCCTTCGCCTGCTGGCGAATCTGGTCTCCGAACCGTCCCGGAATATCCGGAATTCGAAGCGTTTATCAACAATCCGGAGCACGGCGTTTTTTTCAAGGAATATTTGGCCGCCCCGGAAGAACGAAAAGAAGAAATGCGCCGGTTTTGGGCGTTCATCCGGGAAAAAGAACGCGGCAGGCAGCCTGGCGACCGGCAGGGCGATCCGTAACCATCGTTGTCTTTCGATCCATCCAAGCCCGATCAGGGCTTTTCTTTACCGCAAAAAACCGAACATATATTCCCGTATTGGTGGTGATCCGATGTATATACATTATGTACCGACGCCGTTTGAGCAATGGACGGAACAATTGTGGTCCAGAGCTGGCATTCGATCCGTGGCACAGCTGAATATCGAAGAGGTGGCTGATCGGCTCGGCATTTGGGTACATTACGTGAATGGAGGCAGTTGTGCGCTTGAGTACATGGGAATGCGGTCCATCATTTTGGACAAGCGATTAAGCGAGCGGGAGCAATGGGAAACGTTTCTGCATGAACTTTGCCATCTTCTGCGCCATGCAGGCAACCAAACGCTGATGCCCAAATCGTTCTGCGAAAGCCAGGAAGCGGAAGCCAACCGTTTCGTCCTGTACGCGGCCATACCTGCATCCATGCTGGTCGGGGAGGAGCTGCCCGACAGAATGGACGAAGCGGCAGAGTGGCTCGCTGACAAATTCGGTGTTTCCGTCGCACTGGCCTGCAAGCGGCTGGAACAAATTCAGCGAAGAATTTTTGAACGGATATTGTGGGAAGAACGGTGGCGGCTCCGCAAAGAAGTGGAAAGCCCGTCCACCGGACGAGCTTCCGCGATTGTCGGCCTTTGACGCCAGAATTCGGGCGAACTTGGGCTGGATGATCACCGATTAGCGGTTGCCTTGCGGATTTCGGCTGCGCATGCCTGCCAGTCCGATCAGACCCAGCAATCCGAGCCAACCCCAGTTGCCGTTGTTCGTCGTGGCACGTGTCCGGTAATTGCCGGTGTTCGTCGTGCCATATCCGGTCACATTGTTGGTGCCGTAACGGTTGTTGCCGTTGATCATATCGTTCGTCGGGTTGCCACGCGGGATGCCGCCATCCCACACGCCATTCGTATATCCACGGGTGGTTCCGGTTCCGCCATCCGTTCGCATGCCGTGAATGGTGCCCGTCCGGTTGGGCGTAATCGTATCCTTCAACGTTCCGACGCTTTTATTGATCGTGCTGTTAATGCGGGCCTCCGTCCGATCGACGACCTCCCGTGGCGTATCGGCATACGCAGGAACCGACAACATCAAAGACAAGCTCGCGACCATCAAACCGCTTTGGATCAGTCTTTTCATGTTGCACCCACCTTTGAGGAATTTTTAATCCTGTGTTAGCTTGCCCGCGGCGCGCAATTTCATTCTGCCAGACAATGCCGGCCAGAGACCCGGAAAAAACAAAAAGCGCGTCTCCGGTTTGCCCGGAGGCGCGCTGCGCATGATTTCCAAGTGGTGCTGATGAAGGGATTCGAACCCCCGACCCACGCATTACGAATGCGTTGCTCTACCAGCTGAGCTACATCAGCAAGTCACTTTTATAGAATATTGATTTTGGAGAGAAAAGTCAAGCCAATTTGCAAGCAAAATTTTTGCCTATTTTGTGAAATGGTGTGGAAAATGTTTCCATTCGTTGCGGAATCAACTCCGGCGAATCCCTCCTCGCGCAGATCCCCGCGCGAGGAGCAACGACTGCGCCTGATGCCTTAGCGGTCACCCACGCCGCAAATCACCAGATGCAGATTTTGCTTCAAATCGACTTCGTATGGTTTTTCCAAAGCGACGCCGTCACGGTTGCGGATAATGCGAACAACCGGACGCTGTTTGCATTCTTCGCGCACTTCGGAGACAACGCCGACTTCACCCGAACTGAGCCGTACCGTCGTTCCAGTCGGAAACAGCAACAGACGGTCCCGGAGGCGGCAAACTTTTTGCATGTCAAATTCCGTTCCCGCGCCCCCATAGATGATTTCCAGCGCTTCATGCGGCAGCATCGCCTCCATTGGACCACGTCCATGCACCAGCGTGTCGAACCGGTCGACGATACTGACCCATTGAATCAACGGATGGATCTTGGCCCCTTGCAAACCAAACGGATACCCTTTGCCATCAAAACGTTCATGGTGAAACAGTGCGCATTGGGCGGTCAGGGACGGGAATCCGCTGTTTCGGAGCAGAAGAAACCCCAGTTCGGTATGACTTTCAAACCCTTTGCTTCTTTTGTTTTGCTCCAGCTTGCCCGGCAGCAACAGGCGGCCGATATCATGCAGCATCGCACCCAGCGCCATGGCATGCAGTTCCTCGTTGCCTACCCCTTCCTGATAGACCAACTGCGTTGCACATACACCAACGTTCAACGCATGCTCCAGAAAATGCCGCTTGTCTCCGCTGGGGAGCGCCGTGTTCAAATGGATGGGCAAACAAAGCGGATTTTTGCGCCTGCGGAGATCTTCTGCCAGCACCTTTACCGCGTCATGGCAGATCTTGACGACGCTGTCCGGCAAAACATCCGCCGGCTCATACGCCAACTGATTCATCACATATGTCATGGCAGCATGCAGTTCGACCAATGTCTCATCGCTAATGGACTGTTCCGGCAGAATGTCCTCCGTTCCCTGTTCGTCAATGTACAAAAACGGAATCTGCAATTGCTGGAGCCGGACCAATGCCTGCGGCGTCAACACGAACCCCCGGCCTGCCAACACATGTCCTTGCTCGTTGTAGATCGTTTTGCCCAGTTTCATCCCCGGTCTGCATTCGCTCGTCCTCATCAAGATCATAACCGTCCATCCTCCGTGCATTTTTATGCCCGTCTCATGCTGGTTCTATCGTACTTGCGCCATATGTCATATGACCAGTGACGGTAGTCAGTTGAAAAGTCACCATATGTCGAAAAATCTGACAAAAGCTATATGCTCAATTGCCTACAATGACATATAATGGAGTCGGAAAGGAGTGGGACGCCATGCTGCGCGTGCTGATCGCCGACGATCAGACCTTGATGAGAGACGGCTTGCAAACCATTCTTCAGCTCGAAGACGACATTGAAGTGGTGGCGACCGCGGAGAACGGCGAAGAAGCGTGCCGCCTCGCTGCATTTCACGCTCCGGATTTGGTGTTGATGGACGTTCGCATGCCTGTCATGAATGGCATTGAAGCTGTCAAGCAATTGCGGAGGACGATGCCCGGTCTGAAAATTTTGATGTTGACGACCTTTGATGAAGACGAATACATCATTGAAGCGCTGGCCAATGGCGCCATCGGATTTTTGCTGAAAGACATCCAGACGGACAGGCTGCTTGAAGCAATTCGGCAAGCCGCACGGGGGGAAATGATGTTGCCTTCTTCCATCGCAGCGAAACTCGCCGCCCGTTTGAGCGCTTCGTCCCTGGTTGCAACCGCCCCGGCACCTGCGGAAGTACGTGCACCCGGCATCAAGTTCTCCGATCGCGAACTGACGATCATTCCGCTGATGATCGAGGGACGGACCAATCGGGAAATCGCCAGCCTGTTGTTCATGAGTGAAGGAACCGTAAAAAATTACATAAGTGGCATTTATGACAAAATTGGCACCAATGACCGGACGCAAGCGGTCATCCTGCTCAAAAAAATGACCGTCATATGACACCAGTCACTATGAACCGGGGCGTTTACCGAATACAATGAAGGAACATTTATCATCGGAAGCGTGTTGGCATTGACCCGGGAGGAATGGCGATTGAGTGGCATCGGTTGGCGTGTCCATTTACCATTGATTCGCTCGATGATGTTGCTGATTTGCATATTGCTGCTGTTCGGTTGGGGCCTGAACGCCCTTGGCGCCAATGCGAAACATCAACCGCTGGACCACAACCGGTGGCAATGGTCCCCTGCCGCCTCCTTTCAAGACCTTTCTCCGCCATTGGACAATTGGGTTCCATTTGATGCTGCACATGAATTGATCAGCCAGAATGACCAATATTGGCTACGCATCCCGCTTCCCGCAGATCACCAGCGCGATCCGCAGCTCCTGGTGTCCAAAATCGTGGCCATCCGTGCGTTTGACGGCAACGAACAAATCTATGCCTACGATCCGCACGTACAGGGACACCGGATCAATTTGTTCATGCATTGGAATCTTGTGCCGCTGCCCGATCCGATACCGGCAGAAGTTTATTTGCTGCTGGACAATCGCGGTGATGCACGTCCGATCCCCTCGGTCGAACTGGTGGGCAAAGGCGCGTTTTACATTTCCCTGCTCCGTCAGGACAGCTATCAGTTCGTATTGAGCGCCCTGTTTTTGTTTGCTGCCGCAACAGCATTCGGGGTATTTGCCGTTCGCCGGACCTGGTTTCAGTTTTACGTCGGCTTGTTGTCCCTGTACGCATCCTACGGCTCACTGGTAAGAAACCGTTTGTTGCAGTTTTTTTGGGATCAGCCCTGGTTCGGCTACATCGACCTGGCTTTGTTTCCGCTGGGCATTTACGCGTTTTTGTCCGTCCTGGACCACGTTTTTCCCGGCGCCAATGCCCGCTTGCGTCCTTTCCGGCAGGTGTTGCTCGTCTTTGTCGTGATTGTGCTGGCCGGTTCCATCCTGCTTCCGGAAAAACTCTATAACCCGATCATTGGCTATCCGTTGTTGCTGATGTTTCTGGCGACGGCCTTCATCGTGTTCCAGACGCTGCAGGCCGCCTACCGAATGCATCGCCGGCCGGACGCCGTCTGGATGTTGACGGGTTCGATCGTTGTTGTCGTATTTGCGCTGATCCATGCCATACAGGTTTATTTCCCCGTTGCATATGACAAAATCGTAGAATACGTGCCCGCCATCGTAGATGCGCCCTACGACCGGCTGTCGGTCAGCCTGTTTTTGTTCCAGATTTGCCTGATCCGCGTCATCTTGTACCGTTTTGGGGTCATGAACGAACAATTGCAGCATATCGGAGATTTTCTGGAGCGCAGCGTGCGGGCCAGGACGGCGGAACTGGAACAGCAATCGAAGCAGTTGCAACAAACATATGCGCGTTTGGCCCAAACGACGCAGGAGACGGCCGAGACGATGGCTTCTGCCATGGTGCTGGATGAGCGGAATCGGCTGACCGGCAAAATCCATGATACGGTCGGCCATGCCCTGACCGCGACGATCATCCAGCTGGAGGCGGCCAGACGGCTCCTGGACCGGGATGCTCGTTTGGCCATGGACAAGCTGGTTGCGACCCAGGAATTAATCCGCAAAGGTCTGGGAGAAATCCGGCAGTCGACCGGACTTATCCGGAACGACTCCTCCAGCTACAATCTCGAAGAAGCCATCATCGGACTCGTCATGGAGACGGAGCAATCGACGGATACGAAATTTGATCTGCAATTGGACAAGATGCCGCCTTCACTGACGGACCTGCAAAAGAAAGTCATTTTCCAGGCGCTGCAGGAAGGTATCACAAACGGGCTTCGCCATGGCCGGAGCACCCGGTTCCACTTTTCGCTCAAGGCCAACCCGTCCATGATTTTGTTCCGGTTGGAATCCAACGGGGAAACCTATTCGCCAAGCGAGTACGGATTCGGCCTGAAAGTGATGGCGGAACGCGTATCGCAGTTGGGAGGCGCCATGACGGTGGAGCCGGGACATCCCGGCTGTGTGCTGCATCTGTCGCTCCCCTATCGGGATTCGCACTCCAGGGCCATGAAGGAGGGTCAGTAAAGATGCCCTTGCAGAAGACACATGTACCGCTGATCCGCACCTTTACCATTATCATCACCATCCTGTTTACGGCAGCTGTCATCATTGGCACACTCGAAAAACAGGGTGATACCCCTTTCCCACTGGATGCGTCCCGCTGGCAATGGGCGCCGGCCTCTTCCTGGGATGCGCAAACGCCTTCTCCGCACGAATGGCGTCCCTATACGGAACCCGTTCCATTGACGCACCCTTATTTTTGGCTGCGCATTCCCTTGCCTGAGCATAACTGGATGAATCCGGTACTTTTCATGCTCAGATCAAACGACAACCGTGTATATGTGCATGGCCAACCCGTCTATGAAGGTGGCTGGGAAAATCATGGCATCCGGATCAATACCTCCTTCTATTGGCACATGATTCCGTTACCGACGCAATTGCCTCAAGAAGTGATTGTGCTGATGCGGAACGGGACGGTTGGCCCCTTGAGCCCTTCCATCGAAATCGGTGCGCAATCCACATTCATCGACCGCTTGCTGCACAGGGGAATCGACAACCTGGTTTTGGGGAGTCTGCTTGTTTTCGGCGCATTGATTTCCGTAGGTCTGTTTGCCACCAATCGCGACAGGCTTTACTGGCATTTTGCGCTGCTGATGTTCTCGGGAGGATGCGCTGCGCTGGTCGGCAACGAATTGTTCCAGTTGCTCTGGAACAATCCGTGGATCAGTTCGCTCCAGGAAACGGCCATGCCCTGGGCGACTTTTGCTGTTGTCGGCATTCTGGGGCAGTTGTATCCGGATTTCAACCGCCGGGCCGTGAAGACGCTCTATTGGATCGTGCTCTCTTTTTCCGTGCTTGCCACGCTCGGGGCATTTGCGAGCATGAAATTTTACATGATCTGGACGGCTTATTTGTACAGCCCGGTTTTTTTGTGCATGCTGATCGTTGCTTACTGGACCATCTGGAAAGCCTACCGTGAACAGAAGGATACCGAATCCATCTGGGTGATGGCCGGTTTCTCCTCGCTGGTGGCCGTTGCGTTCGTCCATGTCATCCGCTACTGGCTGCCTCCGGGTATTTACATGCAGTTTCCTGAATTGAAGACCTATCTGGGAACATTGCCTACCGACTTTATTTATCTGGGCTTATTGGCCTTCATCGTCTGTTTGATCCGGGTCATGATCTATCGCTATACCGCCATGAACCGGCAATTGGCGGAAGTCAACCGTTCGCTCGAGAAAATGGTGGATTCGCGGATCGTAGCGATTTTGGACAATAACAGGCAATTGAGCGAAGCCAACGAACAGCTTGCCGCATCCCAGCGGGAACTCGCAGAGGCGTTGGCCGAATCGATCATTATCGAAGAGCGGCATCGCATCACCGGAGCGATTCACGAGACGGTGGGGCATACGTTGACCACCTCCATCGACAAGCTGGAAGAAGCGAGAAAACTGCTGCTGGAGGAACAGGCGGCGGCTGCCGAAGTGTTGATGCACGACGCACAGGAGTTGGCGCGGAAAGGCCTGGAGGATATTCGCCAATCGGTACGACTGTTGCGCGAGGATACCACTCATTACGACTTGCACGGTTCCATCGGCGCATTAATGAATGAAACGGAAAATTCGGCCAATATCCGCATCGAGAGACGCTTGGGCGATCTTCCCGACACACTCACCGTCCTGCAGAAACGGATCATTTTTCAGGCCTTGCAGGAAGGGCTCGCCTTTGGCATCAAACAGTGCCAATCCCGTCATTTCGAATTCTGGTTGTTCCATGATGAAGGAACAGTCCGGCTGAGACTGCTCGGGGATGTCCATTCCGTGCCGGAGGAAGAGATCAGTTTCGGCTTGCGCATATTGGCTGAACGGGTCGCCCAGATCGGCGGGCAACTGCGTCTCAACTTGTCCCCCTCCGGCATGTCGTTGTCATTGTCCTTGCAGGCACCATCGCCATAAGGCCCTTCGGCGATCATTCCCGACGGCATTTCCCAGGAAATACGCGTTTTCGACAGCCGCATTGCGGCGCCAGCCGATGCGCCAAACCAGAAAAAAAGCAAGCCATTCCCATGGATGGATCGGTAATGGCTTGCTGATGCACGTCATTCAATAACGAATCCGATGCGGATGCGTATAAATGTTCATTCCCCCGGCACGGATAAACCCGACGCAAGTAATGCCCAGATCTTCGGCCATTTGCAGGGCGAGATCGGTTGGCGCCGATTTGGACAGCAGGATCGGACACCCGATTTTCGCGGCTTTCAGCACGACTTCAGAAGACAATCTGCCGCTAAATGCGATAATATGCTGCCGCGCCGGCAGCCGATGCCGCAAACAATGGCCAAACAACTTGTCCAGCGCATTGTGCCGGCCAATGTCGGTTCGGGCGGCGACCAAACCGGTTTGCTCATGAAACATCGCCGCGTTGTGAACGCCCCCGGTCTGATGAAACTCGACCGATTGCGACTGCATGAGCGTCATGTATTCGAAGCAGCGTTCCCATGCAATGGTTGCCCCGCCAACCACGGTTTTGGCCGTACGCACATCGTTGTGAAAGTAGAACTGGCGGCTTTTGCCGCAGCATGAACCGATGAACCGTTTCGAATAAAATTCCTTGGCGGTGGATTGCGGGCGAACGAGCGACACATGGGCGAATCCGCCTGCCTCGTCCACCGACAGATCCCGGATATCCCCGAATTGCCGGATCACACCCTCCGCTGCGAGAAATCCGACGATCAAATCCGTCAGATCGCTTGGAGAACAGACCAGCGTCGCGAATTCCTCACCATCCACCCGAATCGTGAGCGGAAACTCGGCCGCAATCGGGTCCTCTTTGTGTTGTACGACTCCGCTTTCGATCCGGATTGTCTGCCATTTGACGCTAGATGGCCGTTCGTTCATGGCTTGCTTCCTCCATCAGCCCGGCAAATCCATTTCCAGTTCTTCGATTCGCTTCTCTACATATCGGGTATCTTTCATGGCAAAATAGGTATCCGCTTTTTCAACGATGACTGCCGTATTGTATTCCGGAATGCCTGCATAAGGTTCGTAGACACCTTTTGGGAACAGCATGTTGCCCTCCGGCCAATACAGTTCGATGTTGCCGGCAGCCAGCCCTTCCGTCCGCCTGGCCCGCCCGTGAAATACGCCGTTGCGGTTGTATACGACAATTGCTTCCCCGTCTTTGAGGCCGAGCTGATCCATATCGGCATGGCTGATCAGTACATCATGGCGTCCTGCGCCATTAAATGGATCAATCTCGCTGTAAATCATGGAATTGAACTGTTTGCCCCTTCTGGTAGTCGCCAGAAAATGTCCTTCCGGCTTGCGCTGTTCCGGCAAATCGATCGGCAAAAGCCGTCCGCGGCCATCCGGCGTGGGGCAAACTCCGCCTTCGCAAAGCCAGGCGCCGCCCCATTGAAACACATCACCCTGTTTCGACAGATGCTGGATGCCATCATAGTTGGGAGCCGCCTTGGCAATTTCCGCCCTGATTTCGGCCGCATCGCGGAACATGCCTCCGGTGCGTCCGGGGATGGGCTTCACCCTTGTCGCCAAATCGCCATAGATCTCCCATTCCGCCCGCGCTTCCCCCATCTTGGGGCCGCGAATCTGGGGCGAAAAGTAAACCATCCGTTCAGTGGACGTCGATGTACCGCCACCCGGTTGCTCATAGCGCGTCATCGCCGGCAATACCCATACTTCTTCCTTCGCGTCCAGCAGCGTGGACGTATTCAGCACGATGTCCTGATGGACCCGGATATCTACATTTTCCAGACACCGCTTCACAAAATCCGGGTCGGGCATCGTTTCGAGGAAATTGCCGCCCGACGTATAAAACACCTTCAGTTTGCGTTCATGATCTTCGGGCAGGAGCGCATTTTCCAGCGACACACCCACGATGTCGCCTTGCCATCTCGGAATTTCGAAACCCCAGATTTTTTCGATCCGCGCCGCTTCCGTTTCATTGAAATCGCCGCCCGGCAAACTGAACGGATCAGCCCCCATTTCCCCGGAGCCCTGCACGCCGCTATGTCCCCGGATCGGCATGACTCCGCAATGCGCACGACCGATAAACCCGCGCAGCATCGCCAAATTGGCCACCTGGGAGATGTTGTCCGTTCCGAACCGGTGCTGCGTCAAGCCCATGCTCCATACGAACACACCGGAACGCGAACGCGCCAGCAATTCTGCAAACTCCCGCATCCGCTGGCGTCCCAATCCGGAAGAACGCTCCAAATCATCCCACGACAACCGCTCCACATGCGCCTTCAGCGCTTCGATGCCCTGGGTATGTTCACGGACAAATTGCCAATCGATGGCCGAACCCGTCTCCGCCTGTTCCATTTCGAACCAGATCTTCATAACGCCGTTCATGAAGGCGATATCGCCACCAATATTCACCTGGTAGAAATCGTCGGCCAGCTTCGTGCCGAACAGGGCCGACTCCGGGATCGAGGGCACCCAATAGCCTTCCATCGCCGGTTCCCGGTACGGATTGATGACGATGATTTTGGTACCGGCCCGCTTGGCCGCATACATGTATTTGGTGGAAACGGGTTGATTGTTGGCGGCGACGCTGCCCCAGAAGATCAGTACATCCGTACCGATCCAATCCTTGTAGTTGCAGCTGGAAGCGCCGATGCCAAGGGAACGCTTGAGTGCCGTCTTCGACGGCGAGTGGCATATGCGGGAAGCATTGTCGATATTGTTCGTCCCGATATAGCGCGCCACTTTGGCGGCTGCATAATAGGATTCATTGGTGATGCCGCGCGCGGTCAAATAAAACGCAATCTGCTTGGGATCGACGCTGCGCATTTTGGCTGCAATCCGGTCCAGCGCTTCATCCCATGTCGCACGCCGGAACGACCGCTCCCCCCTGGCGCGGACGAGCGGATAGGACAACCTGCCCAATTCGCGCAATTGCGTGCTGTTCATTTGCCGGAGTTCATCGATATCCGCATGCAGTTTTTCCGGCCGGATCGCGGGCATCGTATTGAGCCGCAGCACATTGAGCCGCGTCGTGCACAAATGCGGTCCCTGCAAAGTCTGATCCCGCAGCCCGGCGACACCGAGCGCACATCCGTCGCAAACCCCTTGTGTCAAAATGCGATAGGCATACGGCAAGTTGTCCCGGTTTTTCCAGACAACCTTCAATGTATCGCGAATATGCTTGGGTTTGATTTTGCCCAATCCGAAAGGAACCTTGCTGACCCACAATTTGGGGTCCGGTCTGGCTGGCAACTTGATGGGGCCAGTATGTTTTGTCGTACCCATGAATGCATTTCTCCCCCTTCGCAATGAAAAAACCGCACGGTGCAGCATCTTCGAAATCGAAGAAACCATACCTGCGGTTTTATTCTGGCAGGTTCGCAGCTCGGCACCTGAAGGCTGTCATCATCATCAATGTCATCATCATAATCAATATGATATATGAAAGCGCGTACAATGACAACAGCGATTTCCCGGAAATCAAAACCGGGCTTTGCCCGCTTCCTCCCTGCCATAGGCGGTCGCCGCAAACCGATAGAGGCCATAACCCGCCAACGCATACAATACCGCTCCGACAATGCCATGCAGTCCGATATGCTCGAACGGAAACAGCAGCACAAAAGCGTAAGCCCACAGGCCGAAGGGCAAATACTTCACATTTTTGGAAATGAGCGTCAGCCAGCCGCCGAGGAAGAACCCGTAATAACCGATTACGTAAAGCGGAATTTTGTTGAACAACACATCGACAGTGCGAAATGCGGAATAGGACGAGACGACTTGCAGCAGCAATTCATACAAAAACAAGACACCGACACCGCCAAACAACAGGTACAGTGAAAGCGGGAACAACGCCCGAAGCCAGACAATCGATATCAGCCATTCCCGCAGCGCATGGACAACCAATCCGAACCGTTGCATGAATGAAACCAGCCTCCTTCCAATTCATATATATCGATCACCAGTTCCATTCATGCAACGGATCAAGCGGTATCAATGCATCATTTGCAATTCCGGTTGCGCTGCACCCTCGCCATGCAGTTGCCGCTGCGGTTTGCGAAGGAGCAAGCCCAGCAATGCCCCCAGAATGGCCACGTAGACAAGCACGCCAAATGTAAACCCAAACGAGTCTGCGTAGAACGGCAGCAATTGCTCGGGGGTTTGCGGCGGTTGTGCCTGCACTTTCAGCAGGTCATTCATGCGACCCGTCGCAATCGTCGTCAGCCCGGCCACTGCAAACGACATGACCACCTGTTGCGTTGCATTCGTCAGCGAAGTCACGCGGCCGACCAGATTCAGGGGAGCCGACTGGATCAGGTGGGTGTTCAGCGGCATCATGAACAGCCCCATCCCGGCACCAAGCATGGCCAGCGGCAACACGATCATCCAGTCGGATGAATCCGCGGACAGATTCGACAGCATCAATCCCGACACCATCGTAATCCCCATGCCAATGATGACCAGCGGACGGGCGCCAATCCGGTCGGACAGCTTGCCGCCAAGCGGCATGAAGATACCCGAAGCGATGGCCTGAGGGAGCATGAAGAGGCCCGTTTTGATCGGGGAATAGCCGTGGGCCTGCTGCAAAAACAGCGGAACCAGAAACAACGTGCCGAACAGGGCGATTTGCGATGTCCATTGCACGATGATCCCTTTGGTGAAATTGCCGGAACGGAACACGCGCAACTCCAGCAGCGGATTTTGGCGCCGGAGTTCGGCGACGATGAACGAAATCAGCAACACGGCGCCAATAGATAGCCCCAGAATCGTCTCAATGGCGGTCCATTGCGGCTTGTTGGTCGCAGGATCGATCGTTCCGCCGTTGGATACGCCATATACAAGTGCCGCGAATGCCAGCGGCGCGAGCAGGATGCCCGGCAAATCAAGCCCAGGCACTTGCTGGCGGGGCAAATCCGGGAGCGAGCGAATGCCGATCAGCACGCCGAGCAGACCGATCGGCAGGTTGATCAGAAAAATCCATTCCCAGGAAACTTTCTCGACGAACCATCCGCCCAACACCGGCCCAAGTGCGGGTGCCAGCAAAATCGGTATGCCCATCATTCCCATCACCTGGCCGACCTTGTTCGGCGGAGACAGACGGTAGGTGAACGCCATTGCGATGGGCGAGACCATGCCACCGCCCAATCCCTGGATGACGCGAAACGCGATCAGCGACTCAACCGAGTTGGCCAGGGCGCACAACCCCGAACCCAGCGTAAACAATCCTACGGAAACCAGAAAAATCCGCTTGGCCCCAAAGCGATCGGACAACCAACCTGCCAGCGGAATGACGGCTGCCATCGCCAGCGCATACCCGGTCACCGTCCATTGGACCAGCGAAAGATTAGTCAACCCGAAATCAATCATCAGCTGTGGCAACGCAACGTTGACCGCCGTACCATCCAATATCACCATGAAGATGCCGACAATGATGGCGACAAGCGGTACCAAAATTTGGCGGATGCCGATCGCATCCGCCGAAGATCCTTGTATTCCCTGCATGGTTGACCCCTCCGTTCCTTATTTGCAACATGGATATTACTGGGAGGAGGCGCAAAAGTCAACCCTTTTTCCTGCAATCGCCCGGCCACCCGGACGTCAATTCAATTTGGGCAAGCTCCGAATCAACCGATCCGACATCTCCAGCAGTTCCAGCGCCTGGTCGTATTGGGTCCTGGTCACCCCGTCGTCAACGGCCTCCAATCCGTATATCAGGCGGAATTCCCCGTCATCGAAGCTCTCGCCCGGCACGAAGATGCCCGCATCGTTGATGAACGAACCCGATGGCAAATAATAACGCTGCGGAAGCAGATTCCGGGAATGATTCAGTAAATCCTGCCCGAAATGCACCTTGTCGCGAAGTGAAATGCCCAGCAAATTGGCAACGGTCGGATAAATGTCCACCTGGCCGCCCACTTGCGGCAGAACCGCCGCCTTGTCCATGCCCGGCACTGAAATGATCAGCGGGATGTTCAGCATTTCGGCAGTCGTATAGGGCCGGCCGAGCATTTCCTCCATCAGCGCCAGTTCATGACCACTCAACGAATAAATCGGCAAGCCCATATGATCGCCATATATGACAACGACGCTGTTTTCCCACAATCCCGTTTCCTTGAGTCTGCCGATCATCTGCCCCAACGCATGATCCGCATAGTGCTGCGCCTGGATATAATCGCCGACCAGCGTATCCGCATAGGATTCCGGCAAGCCGAAAGTGATTTTGCGATCCGGCAGGTTGAACGGATGATGGCTGCTCATCGAAATGATCTGTGCATAAAAAGGCTTGCCGGACGCCTGCATCTCGAGCAGCCGGTCCAGCGTTTTGGCATACAGCACTTCATCGGAAGCGCCGAAAAACACCACATCTTCGTCTCCGAAATAAGTCTGGTCATAATAGGCTTGAAAGCCCAAGGCGCCATAAAGGGCGTCCCGATTCCAGAACTTCACGTCATTCGTATGAAAAGTCGCGGTTACATAGCCATTTTCCGCCAGGACGCGCGGCATGCCGGGCAACAGACGGTCGCCATATACCTGGGAAGCCGCCCCGTGCAACGGAATATAGAACGACGTATTGACGACATATTCGGCATCCGATGTATTCCCCTGGCCAACCATCTGGTAGAAATGCGGGAAATAAAGCACTTCATCCAGCAGCCGATTCAGGTTCGGCGTCACTTCTTCCCCGCCCACGCGTGTGTGAAGCAGGAAATTCTGGAAGGCTTCCAGCTGGATGACGATCAGATTTTTGCCTTTGGCGATGCCTTCGTAAAGCGGTTCTGCAACAGGCGTGATATTTTTCCGCGCCGCAATTGCTTCCGGTGTCACATCCAGCGCCAGATCCGGCTCCGAAACGATGCTCGCGATGGCTTCGCCGGCACCGGCGGCGATTTCGACCGTCTGGTAGGGGATGATGCCCATGTTTTCGGACTTTTTCAGTTCGTTCATGCTTCTCCAGCCCTGCCACACGTTCGCCAGACAGATGATGAGCGATGCGATCAGCAATGCCTGAACAGGACGAAGCGGCAACCGCCGGACCCATTGCCTGCACCAGGCGCGAAACCGCCGGGAAACAAGCAGCAGCAAAAAAACGGCAACATCGATAAAAATAAAAAGGTAATAGGGGTGCAACAATTGCATGACACTTCCCTGGACTTCCGTAACCTGGCCGATTTGCTGCAGTGCATGATAGGTCACAATGATACCGAAGTATTTATAGTACATGATTACCGCAAAATAAATGCAGGTCATGACCAGATCCGCGATGAGGTAGGCTCCGAATTTGCGTTTGCGCGCCCACCACTCAATCAGGCAAAACACGATCCATATCGCCGGCAAATCCGTGGTAAGCGGAAGCCACCATGGACCGTCCGGAAACAGCACCGATTTGACCAGATACAGCTTTGGCAGCATGATGAGCGTAAACAACACGAAGGGTTTGTCCAACCACTGCCGCAGTTGTGCGAAACGCATATGCAACCTCCTGGCACGAACATGCTTGTCGCGAAGTGCCAAAATGGCACCTGACTTCATCCATTATATTAGATTCACTTCACCCGATAAAGCCAAGTGGCATAATTAATTTCTATTACTGTATAATTATGGGATTCCAAAACGGCTTGCAATCGAACCGGAAAGGAAGTGTCACCTTGGGCATCCGCTATACCCGGGATTACGACAAAATATTGGATGATCTTTCACGTGCCATCGCAACGATTCCCCGTTTTTACGAAATGTTTGAAATGAACGGTGCCGAATGGACCGAGCTGAGCCAAAACGACAAAGACATCTGTCTGCGCACGCTCGCCGACGATGTTTTCTACGTACTTGGCGCAGATCTGTCGGCCCATGTGGGACCGGGGTTCGCGGAATACGACGCCGGCCATGGCATCATCAAAATTACGGCCGGGCCCAGACTGACCCATGTCGTCACCCTGTGCGATTGACGCCACTTCCCCTTCAGCATGGACTGGCCTGCGTCAAGGCAACCGGACCAGGTTCAGTGCTCCTGTCGCCGGATCACCCAATTCCAGCCTCGCTTCGTATACGGTTCCGTCCGCTTCCCTGAATTTCAGCTTGTTCGTTCGCCCCTTCTCGATCAGGCTGCGAACCATCGCATCGGACAATTGCTTGCCGAAACTGGTCTTCCAGATGACAAATCCGCATCCGTCACGATACTCGCTGCAGCCGTAACCTTTGCGCCCCATAAAAATGTGCCCAGTGCAGCCAGGACGGGGGCAACGGGCAATCACCACACGGGCGCCGGCGGCAGCCGGGGATGCGGACATGCGGCCGGCTGCGGGGCGCTCGGCCTGCCCCGCAGGCGTCTGGGCAGACATCGCTTTGTGCCTGATAGGGCGCGTCGCAACTGGCGAAGACTTGCGCTTGCCGTAATGCATCGCTGCCGATGGGGCTTTGCGGCGCTTGCCCGGACGCATCACCGCCTCTTCAGGCGCAAATGCCGACCGGGCCGCTTGTTGCTGCGCACGAACCCGGTCGACCATGGCCATCGCAAATTTCTTTACGTTGTCCATAAATTTGTCCGCCGAAGCTTGACCCCGCGATATCTCGGTCAGTCTCCGCTCCCACTGGCCTGTCATTTCCGGCGAAGTGAGCAGTTCGACACCCGCGCCGCGGATCAGTTCGATTGCCGACCGTCCCTTGCGCGTAATCATCAGCCGTTTGCCCTGCATTTCAATATAGCCAACCTGCTTGAGCCGCTCGATCGTCGCCGCCCGGGTTGCCGGCGTGCCGAGTCCGGCATCTTTCATCGCTTCACGCAGCGCTTCATCTTCGATCTGCCTGCCCGCGCTCTCCATCGCTTTCAGCAGCGTTCCTTCCGTATAAGGCTTGGGGGGCTGCGTTTCCTTTTCTTTGGCTTCCGCATCCGTGCAATACACAGGCAGAAGCGGGTCTGTCACGAATGGCGTCTTGCGTTCCTCGGTTTCATCCGCCTCTTCCGGTTCCCTGCCGGCTTCCGCCGGTCCCGCCTTTTTCGCTCCCCTTTTTCCGCCGCGTCCAGCCGGTTTTTCTTCGCTTTCGTCCGTCTGGCCCGCATAGACGACTTTCCAGCCTGCATCGCGCTGTTCCTTGATAACTGACTTGAATCGTTCTTCCTCCGCTTCGGTCAATAGGGTATGGACCATGTACAATGCCGGAGGATAATAATGAGACAGAAACCTTCTGACAATCAAGTCATACAGTTTGCGTTCGTCGGGCTGCAAAGCGCCGGGTTTCCTGAAAGTCGGCAAAATCGCATGATGGTCTTCCACTTTCGCCGGATTGCAGACATTGCGATTCCCCTCGTGCACCAGGCCGGGATCGGCGCCCTGCACCAGCGCATCGTATTCCGTCCCCTGCAGGGAGCGGAGCACGAGATGCATTTCGGGAATGTTTTGCTCGGTGACATAATTGGAATTGGTGCGCGGATAGCTGATGGCTTTGTGTTTTTCATAGAGCGACTGGGCAATGTCCAGCGTCTTTTTGGCGGAAAATCCGAATCTGGCGTTCGCGTCACGCTGCAACAGCGTAAGATCGTACAATTTCCACGGATACTCCTTCGTTTCCTTGCACGCATGGGACACGATCCGGGCAGCGGCGCCCTTCACCCTGTCGGCAATCCGCGCCGCCTGCACCGGGTCGGTCAGCCGCCCGCCCTGCCAAAGCCCGCGATAGGTGGTCTCCATCTGGGCGAAAACGGCTCGAACCTCGTAATATTTGACAGACTGGAACGATTCAATCTCCAATTGCCGGTCATAAATAAGCGCCAGCACCGGCGTCTGGACCCGACCGACGGAAAGCAGTTCCCCGTGTTTCGTGGAGAAGGCGCGGGAACCGTTCATCCCGATCAGCCAGTCGGCTTCACTGCGGGAGCGGGCGGCAATCGTCAGGTTCGCGTATTCGGCATCGTCCTTCAACTGTCCGAATCCCCGGCGGATCGTCTCCGGCGTCAGATCGGAAATCCACAGCCGTTTGACCGGATGCCGGAGGTCCAGATATTCCCGGATCAGCGCAAAAATCAGCTGTCCCTCCCGCCCGGCGTCACAGGCGTTGACGATTTCCCCGCAACGATCGGCCAGCGAACGGATGACTTCAAGCTGGTCCTTCGTCCGGGGATTGGGCAGCAGGCGAAATGTCTCCGGAATGATCGGCAAATCCTGCAACCGCCACTTTCTATATTTTTCATCGTAATGTTCCGGCTCGGCCAGGCCGATCAAATGCCCAATCGCCCATGTGATGATATAGCGCTCCCCTTCCAGATAGGTGCGCCTGTTTGCGGCTTTGGGCTCGATGGCAGCCGCAATGTTGCGGCCCATGTCCGGTTTTTCGGCGATGACGAGCGTCTTCAAATCGTGATCCTCTCCAAACCTGCTACTGGATTGACCGAGCGGGTCCAACAAGCCCATTATACAACATGCGCCGCATTTCCGGGTTCTGGTCATTTTTTTATTAACTGGCGCACAAAGCACCCTCAGCAGGTATAATGAAATCTAAAGTGTACAAAGGGGTATGACCGGTATGGGAAACGTGAAAAAGGTTGGCGGCAACGTGACGGCACAATCCCGCTACGTCCGCTCTGTCTGTCCGCTCGATTGTCCGGACACATGCAGCCTGAAGGTCAGGCTGGAGGAAGGCCGGATCGTGGAAGTCACGGGAGATCCTGCGCATCCTGTCACCCGCGGTGCCATCTGCAACAAAGTCCGGCAAATGCCCGATCGCGTCTATCATGCTGATCGCCTGCGCTATCCGCTGCGCCGGGTCAAGCCCAAAGGAACCCGTACCGCCGGCGATTTTGTCCGCATCAGCTGGGAAGAGGCGTTTGCGGAAATCGTGGAACGGATGCGGGAGACCATTGCCAGGGACGGACCCGAATCCATCATGCCCTACAGTTTCTACGGCAATATGGGCGCCCTGAACGCAAGGGGCATGGATCGACGGTTTTTCCACCGCCTTGGTGCCACGCGACTGAATCGCGCGATCTGCAGTGCGGCAGGGATGGCCGGTTATCGTTATACGATGGGAGAGCACGCCGGCATCGACCCGGAAGATACCGTTCATGCCAAGCTTATTCTGGTATGGGGCTGCAATCTCGTCTCCACCAACATGCACCAGGTCATGTACGCCACGGAAGCGCGGAAGCGGGGAGCCAAAATCATCCATATCGACGTGCATCGAAACCGCACTTCCCTCTGGGCGGACGAATTCATCGCCGTAAGGCCCGGCACCGATGCCGCACTCGCGCTCGGCATGATGCACGTCCTGATTCGGGAAGGCTTGACGGATGGGGCTTATATCGAACGTTATACGGTAGGGTATGATGCGCTGGCGGAACAGGCGTCCCAATATCCTCCGGAAACCGTAGAATCGATCACCGGCGTGCCTGCGGAAACCATCGTCCGGCTGGCGCGGGAGTACGGCACGATTGCCCCCGCCTTTATCCGCATCGGGAACGGCTTGCAGCATCATGACAACGGGGGCATGGCCATACGGACGATCGCCTGCCTGCCGGCGCTGACCGGCCAATGGGGCGTGCGGGGCGGCGGCGCGATCAAGGGCAACGGCTATTACACCAGCATCAACGAATCGCGGCTTGAACGGCCGGATCTGCTTGCCAACCCCGTCACCCGCATCGTCAATATGAACCAACTGGGCGATGCGCTGCTGGATTTGCAGAATCCGCCGATCAACCTGCTGTTTGTTTACAACAGCAATCCCGCCATCGTTGCGCCGGATCAAAATCGCGTACGCCAGGGGCTGATGCGGGATGGATTGTTCACCATCGTGCACGATCTGTTTCTGACCGATACGTGCCGCTATGCGGATCTGGTGCTGCCCGCGACCAGCCATTTTGAAAATATGGACCTGTACGGTTCCTTCTGGCACCTGTATTTGCAGCTTCACGAGCCGGTCATCGAACCGGTGGGCGAATGCAAATCGAATTTTGCGTTGTTCAGGGAATTGGGGCTGCGGATGGGCTTCGAACCCGAAATTTTCGACGTAACGGAAGAACAGATGATCCGCGACGTACTGGCGCATACGACCAATCCTTTTCTTTCGGGCATTACATTTGAACAGTTGCAGGAGCAAGGCTGGGTCAAGGCGAAGCTGCCCGGACTGTCGCTGTTCGAAGAGCGCATCCCGACGCCGTCCGGCAAGATCGAGTTGTATGCCGAAAGCATGCTGGCTAAAGGCCTGCCTCCGGTTCCGACGTTCACGCCCATTCAGGATGCCGGGAACGAATCGCTTCCATTCGTGCTTGTCGCCGGACCCAACCACAGTTTCCTCAACTCCACTTTTGCCAACCAGGAGAAACTGGTGCAACTGGAGAAGCGGCCGGTACTGCACATGCATGCCTCGGATGCCGCTGCGCTCGGCATCGTTTCTGGAGACCTCGTGAAGGTGCGGAACAACCGGGGCGAAATCGCGATTGTCGCTGACGTTGCCGAAAACGTGCTTCCCGGCGTTCTGGTGACACAAGGATTATGGTGGGACAATGCCGGTGGGAACAATAGCGGGAACGAGGGCGGGAACAACGCGGAAGCGCCCGCGGGCGGCAAAATGCTCCAACAATCCGAAGGCCTGGCAAATGGCGCCCAGACTATCAACGCTCTGACTTCCCAGCGGCTGGCCGACATGGGAGGCGGCGCGACATTCTTTTCCACCCGCGTGGAAGTATTGAAGATGAAATCCTGAAAACGGGAGGAATGAGGATGACCGCCATCCATCGCCGCCTCGTCACCGATCGGGATCTCGAAGAAGCGATGGAAAACCGAAGCCGCATCCGGGTATTCGAGCATGACCAATTCGTACATTCCGGCGGGATCATCATCCGGTTCGACGATGCGACGGTCGTGATCCAGAGCGGCGCAAGCGACATTTTCCATTTTTCGAGGGAATCATGCGAGCTGTTCCAGTTGAAACGCAGGTAAAAACGCAGGTAAAGGAAACGTCCATCGGGACTGCGAACAAACGCGCTTGACATGGCAACGATTTCCGGATATAGTGGACTCAAATTATGCGAACGCGCATTCGGGAAGCACCCGTAAGCGAAGGCATTTTGCCTGGCTTGCGGGTGCTTTTTGCATGCGCATTCGCCCACGAAGGAGAGATCACCATGCTGGGAAGCAAGTTCTATCGACAGTTCTGTTGGCTGGTTCTGTTCACACTGGCAGTTTTGCTGGCAGCGGCACCGGTCTATGCCGCCGATCCCACGCTGACCCCCACGCAGCAAAAGGCATTCGATCGCACGGTCGCCGCAGCCGACAGCGCGGGTGCGGCCCAATTGACCCAACAATACCGGGACTATGAATCGTTGTTAAGGACCAGCCAGGAATGGGACCGGAAGATTGAAGCCCTCCGCAGCCAGAATGCACAACGGGAAGCGAACATCCGCAAGCGCATTCCGGAAATTGATGCCCCCCGTCTGGATCAGCTCAAACGCGCCTACGAATCTGCCAAAACCCAATACCAGAAAACACGTGCGATGTACCAGAGTATCAATCAACAATATGAAGTGGCCAAAAAAATGAAAAACAGCTGGTTGGCCGATGTATTGAAATTGCAGGCGAATCTGCTGAAGATGTCAACCGAGCAGGCCAGAATCGAAATGAAGGCGCGGGAGGCGGCCCATCAAGCCGCCAAAAAAGCAGCCGACGCCAAAAAGAAAAACATCCGCGACACCCTGTCCGGCATTCAGCAACTGCAAACCCGGGTCCGGGCTGCCAAATCGGCCTTGAAATCTCCCCGGGACAGCCGGGGGACCGTATGGAAAAGCTTCACCTCCAGCCTGACCAAGCAGGATACACCTTCGGCAACACGTTTTTTGACGTCTGTCAACCAGTTGACCCGCCAGATCATCGACCAGCAACAAAAAATCTACGCACTGGAAAGTCAGATTGCCGATACGTTGTTTACCGCACAAAGACAATTGAATCAGTTATCATGATGCCCCATTTATTCCCACGGTTACAATTGGAAGGATGAGAATCGGTTCAGATTCCACTTCTGCCCCTGTTGGATATGTTATAGTTTTTCCTACATCAGATAAATAAACTTGCAACAGGAGGTTTAATATGAAATTCCCATCTTTGATAAATAAAGTATTGCTTGCATTTGCGCTTGGCTTGTCCATCATTGCTGCCCCCGTGATCGGCTCCATCGGCACGATGGAAGCTGCGGCGGCTTCCAAGGCAGACCAGGTCGTCAGCTTCGCCAAATCGTTGCAGGGCAAAGTCAAATATCAGTTTGGCGTCAACGACACCAGCAAATTGATTTTCGACTGCTCCTCATTCACCAAATATGTATTTGCCAAATATGGCGTGAATCTGAAATGGAGTTCCAAAGCCCAGAGCAAACAGGGCAAATACGTTTCCAAAAGCAATCTGAAGGCAGGCGACCTCGTCTTCTTCAGCGTATCGACCAAAGGCGTGGTCAACCATGTGGGCATCTATATCGGTGACGGGAAATTTATCCACAACACCAAAGGCAAATCATTCAACGGTGTCCTGATCAGCAAATTGAGCGACTATAACAGCCGTTATATTACAGCGCGCAGAGTGCTCTAATCGGCCCTTCCAAACATACCGGCTACTTGCAAAAACCGTCCCGGCAGCTTGCGCTGCGGGACGGTTTTCTCGCTTGCTGGCAGTTTGGACTGCGCACCGTGATGCTATTCGCTTGCTGGCAGCTTGCGTGACGAGATGATGCTATTCACACGCATGCAGTTGCACGACCGAGACGATACTTTTCACACGCTTGCAGTTTGCACTGCCAGACGATGCCTTTGCGCCGGTTTACAGCTTGACGACATTTTCGGCTTGCGGGCCACGGTTGCCTTGAACGATGTTGAATTCTACACGCTGGCCTTCATCCAGCGTCTTGAAACCATCGCCAACGATTGCGCTGAAATGGACGAACACATCGTTGCCGCCTTCGACTTCGATAAAACCGAAGCCTTTTTCAGCGTTGAACCATTTGACAGTACCTTGTTGCATATTGCGGGCACCTCCTAACTGTACCGTGACTTTCTTATTTCGCACAGAAATAAAAAAATCACATTCTGTACAGGGTTATTCTTGCTCAAAATGATAACCCTCTACACAATGTGATTTCAGGTCAAAATTAAAAGCAATGCCATCTTACCATATCCCGTCATGAAAAGCAAATGAAGCAACCGTGGCCTTTCCCTTATTGTTTCAGGCCTCATTTCCGTCCATAATCCGCCTTGATTTCTCCCCAGCTGGCGGTATCCCATTTGAGCAGCTTGTTCGGGTACGAATTGTTATGCAGCCAGAGCAGAGCACGATCGACCAGCGACCAGATTTCCCGCGTGGATTCGTCCCGCACCAGTTGCGAATCTACCCGCTTCTGTCTGACCCATTTGATCGCCGTGCTGGAATCACTATAAACGGTTTTGCTGCTGCCCCGTTTTTTCAAAAACGCCAACGCATGCACAATCGCCAGAAACTCGCCCAGGTTATTTGTTCCTTTGGCAATCGGGCCGTATGCAAACAGCACCTCGCCCGTGCGTGTATCGACGCCCTTGTATTCCACCGGGCCCGGATTCCCGCGGGTACCGACATCAACAGATATGCTGTCATAGTCGATCACTCTTGCATTGGAAGCGGGGCTATCGCCGGATTTGACCGATGGTGCCGCCCGTCCGTTTGGCCCCAGACCATTTGGCCCCAGATTTTGTTCCCATCCGTTTTGCCATGCCTGTTCCGCTTCCGAGCGCGAAGGATATGACTTGAATTTGGCGCCCGCAAAACCTTCGACCTGAGCTTTGCACGCGGTCCAATCGTCATAGATGCCCGGATTGTGGCCAACCCAGACGACATAATATTTTTCCTTCGCCATCGTTTCGTTCCCACCCATACGCACGGCTTTTCAACAAATTATAGCACAGGAACGCCTTTTCTCCACACCCCTTACATGACCGCATCCCTATCCCAAACCCGTTGCATGGGAACGTCGTTCATTCCACATCCAACTCCTCCGGCGTCGTGTAGCCGGACTTCACCCAGCATCACCTTGCCAATCGCCAACGACATCATCCTGCCGATTTTCTTGCCCATTTGCGAAACAGAGAGCGTTCGGAAATGATGCTCCCCGCATCGGCTGCAGGCATCGGCGTACCTGGCGCGGCATAGGTCATGTCCATGTTCACAATCCCGCTGGCATCCATGATGAACGACACCCCGCCAATGGCCAGACCGATTACGCATCCCCACCATTCCGGAGGTATGATCAGCCCATATCGCAACGTCCTTTTCGAAAATCCCGTACTGGCTTTACGCAGCAATTCTACAGTCATCGATGTCACCGCCAAGTTGAGATTCGTTCCTATTATTGGTCAACCTGGCCGCTGGCAAACATTGCAAAACGATGAATACTTTCCACCCGCTTGCGGCATACTAGCCCCATACTTTTGGGTAAAGGAGCGTTCTCATGCAACAAGTCCAATCCATGGCAAACCAGCAACAACAGCAAGTGCCGCCGCAAGTAATCACCACCAAAGATTGCATGTACCTGAAGGATGAATTGTCCTGGGAACTGCTTGCGATGAAAAAATGCAGCGAGTTGGCCAAACAGTGCACTGACCCGGAAATCCGGCAGGCCATCGACAAAGTCGGGCACGTCCATCAGCAACATTACATGCGCATTTTGAATCATCTGCAAACGAACAATGAATTGGCGATGCAACAAGCGACGGGTTCCCAGACGCAAACGATCCAAAATCCCACTCCCGCAAATCAACAACCGCCCAAAACACCGGAAATGAACGACCGGGATCGCCTGAACGATGTCCTGACCATGGAGAAATATTTGACCGACAGCTTCAATGCCGCCGTGCGCGAAGCCAGCCATCCCGCCCTCCATCAGGACCAGCTTGCCATCTTGAACGAAACGCACCAATGCCAGTACGAGCTGTTCGAATTGATGTTCCGCAAAGGATTCTACAAGATGGAAGCCGAGCAGCAACCGAAACTCGACCAGGCTTTCCAGCAATTCAGCGAATACAAAAGCCAGTTCCCGTACGCCACCCAGACACCGACCTCCCTCCAATAAGCGGAAAACAAAGCGTTGGAACCGGTTGGTACCAGTTGCCGGTCGTACCAATCGGCACCGGTTGGAACCTCGTCCAACACCCCGTGTGAGAGAGGCTTACTGTCGGGTATGCTGGCTGTCAGCGACAAACTTGGGCACCGCAAGCAAACATGCGCGGTGCCTGGCTTTTTGGTGGACAATGCAACGACTGCCGCTCGTGGCAAATTGTCCTGCTGTTAATGGCGTGGCGTTTATCCCCCGGTGCAAGCGCCCTGCAAATACTGACGATTATCGCTCGGTGCGTTGAAACACCGCAAATCGGCCAATCGCCCACAGCCTTGGACATTTTTGTCCGTTAAATGATCGGAAACGGCGTTTTGGCCAAAATTGCGGTCATGGATGACCGTTAAATGCAAATTTCGGGGATTTTTCTTTGAAATTAATCTGTAACGGACATTTTTGACCATTAAAACACAAAATTTCAAAAAAACGGCTTCTAACGGTCATCCATGTCCAGACAACTCGGGACCAAGCCGGGAAACGCCAGTCATGGACGTCAAAAAGAGAACCCCAAATCACCGAATGATCTGGGGTCCTCTCGAAAATCTCACGATAACCCACCCTGTTTTCACAGTTGTTCCTGATTTGGCGCTTATCCCTGTTTTTGCGCCTTCAACAAGTCGCGGATTTCCGCAAGCAACAATTCCTCTTTGCTTGGTTCTGGCGGAGCGGGTTGCTCAACAGACTTCTCTGCTTCTTTCCTTCTGGCCTTGTTGACCAATTTCACAAACAGGAATATTGAAACCGCAATCAACAGGAAATCGATAACCGACTGGATGAAGTTGCCGTACAAAATGGTGGCTTCACCCACCGTGACGCTCAGTTGCTTGAAGTCCAATCCCCCGACGATAATGCCCAGTATCGGCGTAATCAGGTCGTTGACGGCTGAACTGACGATTTGGCCGAATGCTGCGCCAATGATGACACCAATTGCCAAATCCAATACGTTTCCCTTGAAGGCAAACGCTTTAAATTCCTTCCACATTCGTCTTCACCCTTTGCTCTCATCCAAATTAGCACCATTATACAGGAATGCATGAAAATCCACCAATCGCATCAATAAGCCCGAAACAACGGTCGAAACCAACGGGAAAGGAAGCTTGGAACAGATTTCGCTAGGAGAAGGTGCCAAGTGAAGGCGACAGGAGAAGGTAGCGGTTCATTGTTCGGATCCCGTCTGCGCATCTTCGGTCGGTTTCCACAAAAAGTCATCCCGAACGCACCAGAACGCACCTGCCAAATCGACAAGACGCCATATGTACCGCTATACTGCTCATATTAGCATGCACATTTTTCTGCCCAAACGGAATGCGCACAAAGTGAGAATCGGAGGAAATCCCATGGAAATTACGCGTGAAAAAGCGGTTATCGCCGGCGTAAATTTGAATGATCGACCGGATTTTGCCCATTCGATGGAGGAACTGCGCAATTTGGCCGCGGCTTGCGGCGTTGAAGTGGTAGGAGATTTGCGCCAGAATGCCGATCGCATCAATCCCGCCCACTATATCGGAAGCGGAAAGGTGCAGGAACTGCTGGCGCTGATGGAAGCAACCGGCGCGACGACGGCGATTTTCAATGACGAATTGTCGCCGTCCCAAATCCGCAATCTGGAGTCCGAACTGGACCGGAAGGTCATCGACCGGACGATTTTGATTCTGGACATTTTTGCGGAACGTGCCAAGACGAAGGAAGCCCAATTGCAGGTGGAAATCGCCCAATTGCAATATATGCTTCCGCGTTTGGTCGGGCTGCGGGACTCACTCAGCCGCCAGGGAGGCGGCGCCGGATTTCGCAACAGGGGTGCCGGTGAAACCAAGCTGGAACTGGATCGGCGTAAAATCGAAGCGCGGATTGCGGCCCTGCAGGCGGAACTCGAAAAACTTGTGGCCCGTCGCCAGGTGCAACGGAAACAGCGACAGAAAAACGAGGTGCCCGTCGTCTGCCTGGTCGGCTATACGAACGCCGGTAAATCGAGTCTGATGAATGCGCTGATCGAAAAATTTCATCCCGGCTCCGACAAGCAGGTGTTCGCCCAAGACATGCTGTTTGCGACGCTGGAAACGGCCGTGCGCAGCATCGAAATGCCCGACCGCAAAAAATTTCTGCTGACGGATACGGTCGGCTTCGTCAGCGGGCTGCCCCATCATCTGGTCCAGGCGTTCCGTTCAACCCTGGAGGAAGTTGCGGAGGCCGATTTGCTGGTCCATGTTGTGGATAGCTCCAATCCGGAATACAAATTGCATATCGAAGTAACGACGGATACGCTGAAGGCGCTCGGCGCAGATGCGATTCCGACGGTTTATGCCTTCAACAAAGCAGATTTGACCGGTCTGGCTTATCCGCGGGTCCAGGACAACACGGTCTACCTGTCCGTCAAAAACAACGAAGGAATAGACGAATTGGTGGAAGTGATCCGGGCGCGCATCTTTGGCGACTATATCCGCTGCGAAGTCGTCATTCCATTCAATCAAAGTCGTCTGGTGGGCTATTTCAACGAGCATGCCCATGTCTTGTCCACCGAATATGAACCGGAAGGAACACGGCTTCGGTTGGAATGCAAGATGGCGGATTTCCAAAGACACCGGTCAGCGTTTGCGGAAGTTCGGATGCTGGACTGATGCGGATGTTCGTTAATTCGGATGCCGGCTTCGTTGAATAATGAGCGATTCGCCCCATTTCGGCTCCGGCTTGGCATCCGGTTTGTCTACCTTCCGCTGGAGAGGCATATAACAGGGGAGGCTGGCGTTGGCGGCGATTTTGCCCATCCGCTCCGCTTCTCCTTCGAAACCGGCATTGTTGTTGACCAGCGTACCGTCGGCCATGCGGCCGGTTGGCGTGACTTTGCCGTTTTTTTGTTGGACGACGTGCGCCAGCTCGTGACCGAGCAATTCCAGTCCGCTGCGGCTGTACGGATCGTAATGCCCGGGAGCAATGTGGATGTCGGTCCCCCGCGTATATGCTTGGGCACCAATGGCTACCGCCTTGGCCGAATTGGGATAAATCTTGACATCCGACAAATCGGCATTGAATACGCTCTCCATCCGGGTCTGCACTTCCAGTGGCATCCGTCCGATGTCAGCGACGTCTTTTCTGCGTTGAGTCGTTCTGGACATCCGCTGTGTGGCCTGATTGCCCGCACTGCCCTGCAGTGCAAGCGCAAGCAGTGCCCCGGCCGCAGCAGCAGCCCCCGCCTGAAGCGCTCTCGATTTCCCGTTTTTGCCGTTCTGGGTCGATTTGTTGTTATCGGCGTGCATTCGACTCATTCGATTCACACTCGCTTCGATGGAATCAGATGCCATTTCGAACGATCATTGTTATGCCTATTATAGCAAATCGGAGAACGGGTTCGTACATGATTGGCAACATTTGAAGCGGTATTGCAGCAATTGAGAGGGAAATGGCAGCATTTGAGACAAATTCATGATACCATGAAATGAGAAATTCGATAGGAGCGAATTGGATGAGCGATATTTCTCCCTATCAGCATGGTCGTGAACATCTCGCGGACGAATGGATTTGGCTCGACGCCGGTCTGCAGGCACTGCTGGATGCGGGCGGAGGCGATCCGTTCGCCGATCCGGCAGCAAACAACAGGGGACTGTACATCACGGAAGAAGAATTGCGCGACCCCAGCCCCGACGGTCCCGAAGCGACGGAAATCTGGGAGTCATATACCCGATTTCGCCGGGCCCAGGAACACCGGATTCGCGAACGCGTACATATCAGCCTGCAAGCGGGCATCCATCTGCCGCTTCCCCGGTTGGCCGCCCAGTTGGGCCTGACCGTTTGGGAATGCCGATTCCTCGTACTCTGTCTGGCTGGCGAATGGAACCGCAAATATGAAAAATGGTACGGGTATTTGAACGATGACATCACCTGCCGCTGTGTTACACCCGATTTGGCCTTGCGATTGCTGGCCGATCAAGCCGAAGACCGGCAATACGGCAGGGAAAGATTGGGCGGCAATGGTGTGCTTCGCCGGTTGCTGCTGGAACCGGCCGACGACAGTGCAGCGGCTGGCCAGCCGATCCGTCCGCGGCTGAAATCACCTTTGCGTCTGGATCAGCGGACGGTCAGTTATTTGCTGGAAACCGAGACGCTGGATGCGAGACTGGAAGGAATCGTTACAGCTTACGAACCTGAGGAACATGCCAGCGAATGGCCGGGCGGGGATGAAATTTACCCGCAGATGCTCGCGACAACAAACCCAAAGTCGGGGCTCCCGAAAGAAGGCTTCCCCTTCCTCTACTTGTGGGGCCCTGTGGGTGGCGGCAAATCAACACGCCTCCGCCATCTCGCCGCGGCCCGCAACCAGCGGCTGCTCCTCGTCAAATTCGACATGCTGCCGCAGGATGCGGACAATCTGCGGCTCACGTTGTCCCGCATCGTCCGGGAAGCGGCGTTCACGGATGCGGCAGTACTCTTCGAAGAAGGCAACTTTACGCCGGGAACGGTATCCCACAAAACCGAGCTGCTTGCGGCTTTCCGCGATTACAGCCGCTTCGTCCGCAGGCCCCTTCTGGCTTGGACAAGCCGCCAGGAACGGCGACGCGGCGAACTTCCCGTGCCGGACGATGCACTGTACCGGTCCTGGAATGTCGGCGTGCCGGATGCCTCTGAGCGCATCACTGTATGGAAACAATTGGGAGCCGATGAACAACTGGCCTCGGAGTTGGGGGACAAGCTCCGTTTTACCCATGGCCAAATCATATCCACATGGAATCGCGCCCTGGTGCTGGCGTCAGATCGCGGTGCAGACAAGCCCTCGCTGGACGACCTGGAATTGGCCGCCCGCACGCAATTCAATCACCGTCTGGCCGAACTGGCAGACCCCATCAAGCCTACCCGCAGCTGGGACAGTCTGGTACTGCCACCCGAAACGCTATCGCTGCTCAAGGAAGCTTGCAATCGGTTCCTGCTGCGCGAAACCGTGCTGGGCCGGTGGGGATTCGGCCGTAAACTTCCATACGGCACCGGCGTCCATCTGCTGTTTGCCGGCCCACCCGGCACAGGTAAAACGATGTCTGCCGAAATCGTAGCCAAGGAATTGGGACTCGAACTGTACCGGATCGATCTGTCGCGGATCGTAAGCAAATACATCGGGGAAACGGAACAGCGGCTGAAAGAACTGTTCGACGAAGCGGAGCGGAGTCGTGCCATTCTGTTCTTCGATGAAGGAGATGCCCTGTTCGGCAAGCGGACGGAAGTCAAAGATGCCAATGACCGCTACGCGAATATGGAGGCTGCCTATTTGCTGCAGCGCATTGAAGCCTATGACGGTGTAACGATTTTGGCCACCAACCTGTTGCAAAACCTCGATGAAGCGATGTTTCGCCGCATGAGCTTCATCATCAAATTTCCGGCGCCGACCGCGGAAGACAGGGAACGCATATTCCAGGCCCACCTGCCGCCCGAGGCACCACTTGCAGACGATATCGATCTGGAGTTTCTGGCCAGCCGCCTGGAGGTGTCCGGCGGGCAAATCAAAAACATCGTACTCGCCGCCGCCTTCATGGCCGCGGCAGAGCAGATGCCCATTGGTATGCGCCATCTTGTGCGGGCCGCCGGACAGGAACTCCGCAAGATGGGCAAAATATTCATGAAAGAAGCGTTCGCGCCCTACGCGGAAGATCTGTAAGCCGCAACGGGCTTACCTGGCAGCAAGGGCCGATGTTTCGCCGCCCAGCAAATCCCGCACCGCTGTCGGCAGGGAGAAACTGCTGCGCAGCACGGCTTCATTGACATAGCGGCCGCTTTGCTGGAACCGGATGTGTTCCGGTGGCGGAAGCTCCCGTTTGGAACCGAGCGTAAAACTCCAAAGCCCGCCCGGATAGGTCGGCACGACCGCCGTATACATCCTCTGGTGCGGGAACAGGCTGCCGATGCGTTCATAGGTTTGCGTCATGATATCCGAATGGAAGATCGGCGACTGGCTCTGGCATACCATCAAACCGTCTTCGTTCAACGCGCGGTGCAAATCCCGGTAGAAGGCGATTTCGAACAATTGCTGTGCAGGTCCAACCGGATCGGAAGAATCCACAATGATTACGTCATACTTTTGGCTGACCTGTCTGGCGAATGCAACTCCGTCCTCATAATGAATATGGATGCGGGGATCCGGAGAATGGCCGGCCACTTCCGGCATATGCCCTTTGCAAGCGCGGACGACCGCTTCATCGATTTCGACCAGATCGATCCGTTCGACGCTGTCGTATTTGGCAGCTTCGTTGGCCGCTCCGCAATCGCCGCCTCCGATGATCAGCACATGGCGCGGATTCGGATGAAGAGACATCGGAACGTGCACGATCATCTCATTGTAGATGTGCCCGTCCAGGGATGTGGTCTGCACGACGCCGTCCAGCACCAGCATCCGGCCGAAATCGTACGAATCAACCACCATGACATGCTGATAGGGACTCGTCTCCTCGAACAATACTTCCTTGATGCGATAGTTGATTTTCAGATTGTCTCTTTCTTCTTCGGTCAGCCACAGCGTACCCTGTGAATGCTGAATATACTTTGGCAACTGTTTCATTTTCAACCTCCTTGGAATGGGCGAATGTCAATCGACAATACTTTCCGGATAACGCCTCGACAATATTCTATCAATACAATCAAAATGATGACAAATGATAATCAATCCCATAAACCTGGGAAGCCCGCTTGATATGATCAATCATGATGGCCTCAGCCAGTTTCAAATTGCGTGCGTCCAGCGCCTTGTATAATTCTATGTGGTCTTCAAGCGACTGCTTCCTTCTAGTTTCATCCGAAAAATATATGGAACGCCTGTTCATGTTTATCATATATAAAGTATTCAAAAGCCGAACCAGCAGTTTGTTTCCCGACGCCTTGGCCAGACCGAGATGGAACATGCGATCGTGTTCCTCGCTTCCGGGTTCCACATCCTTCGGCGACTCGATGATCGACAGCAATTCCGATATATCGGCATCACTTTTCCGCAGACAAATTTTTCGGATGGCGTACATTTCGAGAACCGCACGGATATCAAGCATATCCAGCATCTCATCTTCCTTGATTTCAATGCCCACATCGTTCTGCAAGATGAGCATTTCGATGCTGCCATCCAAATCGGGATCCTTGACATAGACGCCGGAGCCTACCCTGGACTCCAGGATCCGGAACGCAACCAGAATGCGTACCGCTTCTCTGAGCGAAGATCGGTTCACCCCGAAAATCGACGCGAGTTCCCTTTCGGGAGGCAAGCGGTCCCCAACACCGAGATTTCTTTCCTTGATAAGTTGCTGGATTTTTTTGATGATTTCCTGATATTTGTTCAGATTCAGTATCATCCGTATCAAGGTTCACCTTTCAATTTGGATTTCCATAATCTTATGATAACTCGTTGTCAAACTGCCGGGCGAATCACACCATCAGACAGCATGAATTCCCCGGCAGTCCCCATTTGCTTGCCCAAATGTTAACGTTGTCCGGCATATGCCGGATGATTGTCTTCTCCGATCCCCAATATCGCTTTTCGGTCAACCAATCTGTTTTGCAAGACGGAAATATCCAACGCGCGGCTATCGGTGATCGAATCCCGGACGATCTGCGCCGCCGCTACACCCGCGGCTTCACCCATGGCCATCGCCGGACCAATGACCCTGACAGCGCTTTGCGCGTCGTGTGTAGCAGAAATGCACCTGCCTGCGACCAGTACATTGTTCAGGCCAATGGGTTGCAGGCAACGAAAGGGAATGCCGTGATATCCGGGATCGGGAATAAATGCCCACCGGGTAACCGAATCCCCCGTATGCTGTTCCAAAGGCCATGCATTCAGGGCGATGACGTCCTCCGGAAGGAAATTTTGCATGATGTCTTCTTCGGTCAGCACATATTCACCTTTGATTTTCCTCGTTTCCCGGATCCCGACTTGCGGTGCGACTTCGGCAATAAAGCAGTTTTCAAACCCCGGCACATGGGATTTCAGGAAACGGAAATATTCGCGCACCTGCTTGCGTCCTTCGATTTCCGCAAACGTGAGGTCCCGATGGTCGATCCCGTTGATCACACCCTCGTCGTTGCTGATCAAGGTGACATTCAAACGATAGTATCCTTTGTGCTTCAGATTGCGAAGCGTACCGCTGATGCGTGGCAGCCGGTACCCCCGGGATCTTGCTTCCTCGACAAGTGCAGCCCAGGTTTTGCCGTCTACGCTTGCCGCCTTTTCCTGATCTACATTTGCCACGGTAAACAATGTTGACGGCAATTGCAACTCCCGGGGATCCAAAACAAATGGCGCACCAGCCGCAGCGGCAATGTCCCCGTCACCTGTCGCATCGATGAACACTTTTGCCCGCAGCTTTCCCGGACCTTCCTTGGTTTGGACGAACACTTCCCGGACCATTCCGTTTTCTGCCGTCACACCGGTCGCCCAGGCATGCAATATGAGATCGATTCCCGTCTCTTCGATCCAGTCGTCGCATACAAACTTGAAAGATTGGATGTCATAGGGCATGACGTAGGTTTTCCCCATGATCAGGATATCTTCACCCAGACCGCCCATCTCCTCAAGCCGATCCAGCAACCGGCGGGCGACACCGCCCACAACAGCAAATTTGCCGTTTGCGTTCAAGCCATAGAACCCGCATAGGGAACCCAGCATGCCAGCTGTCGCCATGCCACCCATAAAACCGTATTTTTCAACCAGCATCACCCGGGCACCTTCTTCCCTGGCGCTGATGGCAGCAGCTACCCCGGCCGGACCGCCTCCCAGCACCGCAACGTCCGTCGTCCATTCCAGCATGTTCATTCCTCCAGGTGTTAATCCGCATTTCCGTTCTTCTTCAATACTTCCAGAATGCCGTTATCCCCGTCCACCCGGATCAGGTCACCCGTTTGAACAAGACCAAAAGGACTGGTCTCCAACTCGCTGATCATCGGCAAATTGCATACGATGCATGCCAGCACCGCCATGCAATCCGTTTCCATGGTGACCATGGCCAGCGGATGATTGTTGCCGCGTTGTGCCAGCGAAATCATGCCGGACGTTCCGGAAGAGCCTTTGGTGGATTTGAACACGAGAATTTTGCCGGATACGTCCTGATCTTTGAGCGGACCGTCCTGGACGATCTTTCCCGTTTTCGGATCGAACCCGCCCCAGAAAGAGATTCTCGTATCCGCCACAATCGCTTCCGCCTCTACGACACCGGACGACATTCCCTTGCCTTTCAGACGAAGTACAGGTGCTATGACAACCATCTCCCTTTGATCGCCGACACCACAATCTGCTCGATCGTGCCCAGCGCCACCCTGTTCCCCAGCAACTGCTGGGAATAGTGCGCCTGCTTGCATGAATGCGTCGCCATGGCCCGGCCTTGGCTGATCCGGCTGATGGCAGGGCAGGAATCTGACAGGACCATGCCGCCGGCTTCCTCTATGATTTTCACGTACCCCATGTCTTCCGCATTGCTGCGGATCGCACGGGGCGTCCAGACTTCAAACTTGATGTTGCTGTCAATTTTTTTGCCGTCCAGGAGTTCTGCTACCAAGCGGATTTCTTCCAGCGATGCATGCGGGCAACCAATCATGACATGATCGATGACACCATCCCTGACCGTTGTCAGCTTGTCAACAACCGCTTTTTTCGCCTTGTCATCAAATACGTACCGCGCCTTTGGCGACTTCCCCTGAAACGCATCGTTCCATGTACCCGCTTCCGGCGTAACGCCAATCGCATGAAACATCGTCACGCCGCCGGATGTAGCCAGCGCGGCGCTGATTTGTTTGGCGGACTCCAGCGAGAACGGAGCCATGCCTTCAAATACCGGGATTTGAATGCCGGCCACTTCACCGGCAAAATATCCGGCCAGTCCAAAGTCAAGCGAATCTTTCAGTTCCGTTTCAATGGAAATCAGGATATCCCCGGCGCGTTCTTCCGTTTTCAGTACGCCAAATTCCGGCACGACCCCGAGCGCGGCAGCCGCAACAGCCGATTCCTGGCCGTTGCGCGTCGATCTGGCTCCCAGGACCGAATTGATATAGACGACGGCGGAAGACTCCGTCCATGCGCAGATTTGTCCCTTGCCCGGCACTACGCCAACCAGGTAGGGCGCACAGGACCAGGTGAGCACGATTCCCGCCTTGCGGGCCCGTTCGATCACTTCAAGCTGAAACGCCATCTGATCCGCTTCCAGTCCGCGCTGCTCCGCATAGTTCATCGTGATTCTGGCCACATGCGTAAAGGTGGGGGCTTTTACTTTGAAACTGGTAGACTCCCGGATTTGCCGCTTCATCCCCTCCATCACTTTGTCGCTGTCGTTCATGCCAATGACCATATGTCCCGGCGCCGAAATACCGGATACGTGTACGTTTTCGACCGGAATGAACCGCCGGGCATTCATCGCTTTTCCCCATCGAACCATCTGCTGCATGTATTTCTGCATCAGCGGCCCTTCGTGTCCATTCAGGATGTCTTCCTGTTCTCTGGTCAATTCCATCATTTACTCAGCCCCTAAAGCGATCTGTACTTTCCATAACCCTCAAGTTTCATCAATCCAGCGAAGGCAGCCACAACGACAGTTCCGGGATCAGGATCACGAGCAGCAGCGTAACCACAAGTATCAGATAGAAAGGCATATTTGCCCGTGCAAATTGTCCAATCGACACATTGGCAAATTTGATGGCCAAAAACATCGGCGCCCCTACGGGCGGGGTCACTTCCCCGATGACCAGCGCAAGCACCACGATGACGCCAAAATGGACCGGATCCACATTCAGCAACGGCACGAGCGGCATCAGCAGCGGCACCATCATGATGAGATTGGCCGTCACCGAGAAAAACATACCCAAGATGAGCAATACTGCCGCGATCATGAGCAAAATGAGGGTAGGATTGTCCGTGATCGATGTCAGCCACTCCACGACCATCTGGGGAATGCGTTCCCGGCTCAATATCCAGCTAAATCCGAGACCCGTAGCCACCATGAACATGACAATGGCGGTCGATTGCACCGTATCGATCAGCACAAACCAGAGGTCTTTCCACTTTAACTCCCTGTATACGAATTTGGACAGTACAAAAGCGTATGCCGAAGCGACAACACCCGCCTCCGTCGGCGTAAATACGCCGCCCAGAATGCCGCCCAGAATGATGACAGGTGCAAAAAGCGTCGGCCAGCTTTTGACAAAACTGTTGAAGACCCGTTTCCACTCGAAAGATTCATAATGCGGATAATTTCTTTTTTTGGCCAGATAGTAGCACAAGATCATCATGAGGATCCCCATGACGATCCCCGGGACGGCGCCGCCCAGAAACAGGTCGCCTACCGGAACCATCGCGATGCTGCCAAACAGGATAAAGATCGTGCTGGGAGGAATGATCGGGCCCATGACGGAAGAGGAAGCCGTTACGGCGGCACTGAAGCTTCTGCTATAGCCCTGTTGGATCATGCCATCGATCAGCACTCTTCCCGGCCCGGCCACGTCCGCGTTCGACGAACCGGTAATCCCTGCGAAAAACATGCTCGTCAGCACGTTGATCTGTGCCAGTCCTCCCCGGATGTGACCCACGAGCGCGGAAGCGAAGGAAATCAGCCGGCGGGTTACCCCGCCGACATTGAGGAGGGATCCCGCAAGCACGAACATGGGAATGGCCATCAGCGGGAACGATTCCGCCCCCTTGACGAACCGTTGGATCATGATCATCGTGGGCACGTCGGGCAGCATCCAGAAATAGATGAGTCCCGTCAAACCCAGGCTGAATGAAATGGGAACCCCGATGATGATGAAAACAGCCAGAGCCAGCAAGGCGACAAAGAGCATGCGCGAGATGACCTCCTTTTATGTTTTTTTGAAAATGCCAACCGACAGGCTAACGGATTCAAGGACGATCAATCCCCCGCCCACCAGCACCGGCATGATGAACAATCCCCTTGACAAGTTCAATGCGGGGCTGTTGACGTACCATGATTCTGCGGTCATCTGGATGCCGTAGTAAAACATGCTGAAGCCCAGTATGCCTACCAAAACATGAATCAATATCAACAGCGGTTTTTTCAATGCATCCGCTATCTTCTCTTGCAAAAAGACAAGAGAGGGATGACCGCCTTTGCGAAGCACGATGGAGGCCCCGAGAAAGACAACCCATATCTGCAAAAGGAGGGTCAATTCTTCCACCCAATAGAGCGGGCTGTTGAAGAAATAGCGGAGGATGACCTGCATCAGCAACAACAGGGCCATCACAGTCAGCCCGGCAGCGGTGGCAATTTCAACTGTGCGATCCAGCAGCTTCTTCGATTGGGACAAAAGACCGCTCATCGATTGTTATCCCTCCCGAAATGCAAAGTGATCATTCATAGCTTTTGAACTTGGCATACAAACCTTCTCCCCAGATATTCTCCAATTCCAGCCCCAGACCGTCGGCTTTTTCCCGCCATTTGTCACGGTCGACCTCAATGATGGTTACGCCTTCCGACTGCAGCTTCTTCACTTGTTCATCAACGGATTGCTGAACCATCCGGATATGATATTCTCCGGCTTCATTCGCCGCTTCCGTAAGCGCTTTTTGTTGCTCCGGCGTCAGTTTTTGGAACAGACCTTCGTTGATGAGAATAAGGTTCGATTCCAATACATGGTTGGTCATCATGACATAGGGTGCGACATTTTGGAAGCCGTTCGTGCTGTAATAGGAGATACCCGTTTCCGCTCCATCGACGATTCCCATTTCAATGCTCGAATAGAGTTCGCCCAATGCGATCGGCGTCGGCGATGCCCCCAGCCGTTCCCAGGACTTGATCCAGACCGGCTGCTCCGGTACGCGAATGCGGAAACCTTTCAGGTCTTCAAGCGTGTTGACCGGTTTTTTGCCAAACAGCACTCTCGGTTCCCGTATCCAGTTGCTCGCCAGCACCCTGGAACCCGTCTTGTCCAGGAACTTCTGGCTCAACTCCTGGCCAAGTTCCCCTTGCAAAATGCGGTTCAAATGTTCCATATCTTTTGCGATATAGACCAGGGGGAAGATCTGGTATTCCTTCAGGAAGTTCCCGGCAACCCCCGTACCGGTAATGGTCATGTCTATCGCGCCGATATTGACGCCTTCCACCATTTCCGCTTCCGAACCCAGCTGTTCCGAAGGGAAATGGACGATTTCAATCTCCCCGCCGGTTTTTTCTTTCACCAGTTCTGCAAATTTCAATGCGGCCATGCCGGTTGGATGGTTTTCATTGTAGATGTTTCCGATCCGCAGCGTTTTGGTTTCCGCCTTCGGTTTCGATGAACTGGCCTGATTGGATGAAGCGGATGGCTTGGGGGCTGCACTGCTTGATCCGGCTCCGGCATTGTCCGATTTGGACCCGCACGCGGCAAGCAATACTGCGACAACCAACATAATCATCATCAATGTCCAACCTGCATGATGGGTTCTTTTCCACATGGACTATGCACTCCTTCGCAAGTCATTTTACTTCCCCAAATCAAAATTGATCCAACCAATTTTCATATAGATTCCTGTTTATCTATTATTTTTTTTCGTATTTTCCCCCTTGTCGTTTTATGTAAGCGCTTTTAAAATATTAATTGGTCGGGTCAATTTTCATCTTAGTTTACGATTTTGATGACTGTCAAGCACTTGATATAATTTTTTGGTTTGATTAAATACCCTGATTTGTTTAACATTCCAATTGATGGGATGAATTTGGAACGAACTTTTATTCCCTGGAATGATCGCAAGCTTTTCGCATGCGCAGTGCAGACAGAACGATTTGATGGTTAGGGTAAAAACGAATGATCAACCGGCAAGGAGGAAGTTCCCATTCGAAAACATCTGCTGATCGGAGGCAAATGGCTGGAGGCCAAACGGTATGAACCGTTGCGGTCACCCTATTCGGGTGAAGTGATCGCGGAAATCCCATCGGCCGACGAAGCCGAGACGGACGCGGCCATCGAAGCCGCTTGTGCGGCCATAACGGCGATGGCCCGCCTGCATGCATACGAACGGGCCGCCATTTTGGAAAAACTCGCCCTCTCATTGCAGCAACGCAAGGACGAAGCGGCACGGATTGTCGCGCTGGAAGCCGCCAAGCCGGTCTCGATTGCGGCGGGCGAAGTTGCGCGTACGATCCAAACGTACAAATTTGCAGCGGAAGAGGCCAAGCGCATCCATGGAGAGACGATTCCCATGGATGCCGCCCCCGGCGGAGAAGGCAAGTTCGCCTATACGACGCGGCATCCGCTCGGGGTCATCGGGGCGATTACGCCTTTCAATTTCCCGTTGAATCTGGTCGCCCACAAAGTCGGCCCGGCAATCGCAGCCGGCAATACCGTCGTACTGAAACCGGCTTCACAGACGCCGCTTTCCGCCTTCTTCATCGCCGGGCTGTTGATGGAAGCCGGATTACCGGAAGGCGCACTGAACATCGTAACAGGGTCCGGAAGTGTTGTCGGCAACCGGATCGTCACGGATGACAGGGTGGCGATGGTAACGTTCACCGGCAGCCCGGAAGTCGGCATCGGCATACGCGCCAAAGCCGGACTCAAGCGGGTGACGCTGGAGCTGGGCTCCAATTCGGCACTGATCGTGGACCAGGGGGTCGACCTGGACGCGATCATGGGCCGCTGCGTATTCGGGGCGTTTTCGAATCAGGGGCAGGTATGCATTTCACTGCAACGGATTTATGTCCATGAAGCGATCTTTGATGATTTTGTGTCCAAATTTGCAGACAGAACGCGTCAATTGGTCCTGGGTGATCCACTGGACCCCCGGACGGACATTTCCGCCATGATTTCGGGCAGGGAAACGGACAGGGCGCTCGCCTGGATTGAAGAGGCAAAAGCGGCCGGGGCCAGCATCATCACCGGTGGCACGGTCCGGGATGGCATACTTGAGCCGACGGTCATCACCAACGCTTCACCCGAGATGAAAGTGTCTTGCCGGGAAGTATTTGCGCCCATCGTCATCCTGAATCCGGTTTCTTCCCTCGAGGAGGCGTTTGAGCGAGTCAATGATTCGCGTTACGGCCTGCAGGCAGGCATCTATACGAACAATATCCACGCTGCCTTGCGGGCGGCCGAAGTGCTGCATGTCGGCGGCGTAATCATCAACGACATCCCGACATTCAGGGTCGACCATATGCCCTACGGCGGTGTTAAAGAAAGCGGTACGGGCCGGGAAGGCGTCAAATATGCCGTGGAGGAAATGACAGAATTGAAGCTTGTCGTGCTGAATCGCCAGATTTCCTGAAACCATTATACGGGAGGTATGCGAAGTGCCATTTATTCATGTGGAAATATTGGAAGGTGTATCGACAGAACAGAAGCAGCAACTTGTCAAGGAAATGACCGATTCATTCGTCAGAATTGCCGGTGCACCCCGGGAGCGCGTATTCATTTTCTTTGAAGATCTGAAACGGGACAATTATGCTCGCGGAGGAAGTCTGGTCAGTTTGCTGTCCCGGGACGCTTCGCAACCAAAACCCGATGGCCAATGAGCAGCCACGAGGAGGCGCTATTTTTCGTGAGCGTGTATCAATACCAGTTTCCTTTGAAAAGTTACGTGGGCAGGGGTGCCCTTCAACATCTGGAGCAGGAGGTGCTGGAACGGAAGCCTTCACGCCTGCTGGTGGTCGCAGATCCGGTAGTCGTGCGGATCGGCGTTGTCGCGCGTATCATGCAGCCGATCCGGGAAGCGGGCATCGCCATCGATATTTTCCAGGACGTGACGCCCGAACCGGAACTGGCGCTGGCCGAGCGACTGGTCGGGTCCGTCCGCAGCGGCAATTACGACCTGGTGATCGGCCTCGGCGGCGGAAGCGCAATGGACTTGGCCAAATTGGCCGCCGTTCTCGCCGTGCATGAAGGTCCTGTCGCCGACTATTTGAATCTGACGGGCACCAGACGCATAACGAAAAAAGGCATACCTAAAATCCTGCTGCCCACCACGTCCGGAACCGGGTCCGAGGTGACGGATATCGCCGTACTGTCGCTTGGCCATACGAAGGATGTCGTGACCCATCGTCATTTGCTCGCCGATGTGGCCATTGTCGAACCCGATCTGACGCTGACGGTGCCGCCTCGCGTGACGGCCGCAACCGGCATCGACGCGCTTACGCACGCCATAGAAGCGTATCTGTCCGTCAATGCCAGTCCGCTGTCGGATGCCCTGGCGCTGCAAGCGGTCAAACTGGCCGGGCGGTCGCTTGTGGCCGCCGTGCAGGACGGTTCGCTGTTGACGGCGCGGGAAGAGATGAGCATGGCCAGCTATTTGGCAGGCATCGCCTTTTACCATGCTGGCGTGGCCGGGGTGCACGCGCTGGCCTACCCGCTTGGCGGACAATTCCATCTGCCGCACGGGGAAGCCAATGCGGTGCTTCTCCCCTACGTCATGGCATATATCCGCTATGGCTGCACCGGGCGCATGAAGGAACTGTACCTTGCCATGGGCGGCGATGCGACGGATCTCGATGCGGATGAAGCGTCCCGCAGATTTGTCGGCCAGCTTCGCCGATTGCCCGAAGCGACCGGCCTGCCCGGCAGTCTGGCGCAATACGGCATCCCGGCCGATGCGATCAGTGCATTGGCCCAGGATGCCGCCAAACAATCCAGACTATTGGCCAGAAGTCCCGTCGAGTTGCGTCTGCGCGATATCGAAACGATCTACAGCCGTGCGTGGCACCAGGACTATGGCGAATAAGGCCCCCGCGCCCTTTCAGCCGCCGAATTTGTGCGCGGGCAGGCCGCTTGCGTCAGGCTGGGCCCGGAACACCGCTCCGTTTAGCGGTTGTGCCGCCAATTCCTCATCACTGGAACCGATCCGGGCTGACGTGATGTACAATTGGTCGAGCGCATCGCCCCCGAAAATGCAGCATGTCGGCTTGGACACGGGCATCGGTATTTCGCCGATCTGGCGCCCGGTTTGCGGATCCCAACGCGTGATGCGGCTGCCGCCCCAGTGAGCAACCCACAGCTTCCCTTCCGCATCGATCGTCATGCCGTCCGGCGTACCCAGATTTTCGGGGATATGGGCCACAACGCCGGATGCGCCCAGCTCCCCCGTTTCCAGATGAAACTCGTAAGCCGTAATCCGGAAGGTGGGAGAATCGATATAATACAGGACGGTGTTGTCCGGACTCCAAGCGAGACCGTTGGACAGGTTGACGCTTTCGACCATCTTCCGCACCGTATGATCCGGTTCAATGCAGTAAAGCGCCCCTTTTCCCGGCTCGCCGTTCATGCTCATCGTTCCGGCCCAGAAACGGCCCTTTGCATCGCATTTGCCATCATTGAACCGGTTGTTCGGCAGGTCGGCTTCGGGATTGGCTATTCGTACCTGCTCCCGCGTTTCCATGTCAAACAGATAAATGCCATGCTGTGCCGCGACAATGAGTCCGCCGGACTGCCGCAAGGCGACGGCCCCTACTTTTTGCCCGAAATCGGCCGTTGCCACCTGGCCCGTGTCCACGTCCAGCCGATGGATATGACCGGACTCGATATCCACCCAGTATAGCTGCCGGTTGTCCGCATCCCAGCAAGGCCCCTCTCCCAGCATGGAAGGCTGGGCATGAATCACTTGCAATTGTTGCACCGCATCTTCCTCCCCTGCAATGATCGTCAGCAACGAATCAGTGCTCTGCTCATGCACGGCCGTTCATCCATGAAACCCCATGCATCTTTTCTCATTATCGGAGATTATAACATTGTTTTCCACCGTTTTCTTCGCATTTCCACCGGACTGACAACAACTTGGACATAAAGGTATAATCATCTATAAATCTGTTTCGAACCGGAGGATGACCAAACTTGTATATCGTAACATCGGAGGAAATGCGCGAGCTGGACCGCCATGCCATTGAATCACTGGGCATCCCTTCGATCGCGCTGATGGAAAATGCCGGTCGTGCCGTGGCCGAGGAAGTGGTTGCCTTCTCGAAACGTGCTCCCGTCCCGGATGCCGGCAAGCCATGGCTTATCCTCGTGGGCAAAGGCAACAATGGCGGCGACGGTATGGTATGTGCACGTCATATGCAGGAATTCGGCATGAAAGCGGAACTGCTGTTTGCCTCTGACCCTGGGCACCTGACGGGAGATGCTGCGCTTCAATATGAAGCGATATGCAACATGGGCTTCGTACAGACGGTGTATTCGCCAGGAAACGTACAATGGCACCGGTATGCCGGAATCGTCGATGCGTTGTTGGGTACCGGCACAAAGGGTGCGCCCAGGGCGCCATATGCCGAATTGATCCGCGAAGCCAACGACAGCGGGCTGCCGATTGTGGCGGCGGACATTCCGAGCGGACTGGATGCGGATACCGGGCGGATCTACGATCCCTGCATCCGGGCGACGATAACCGTCGCACTGGCTTTTGCCAAATGCGGATTGCGCCAGTATCCGGGTGCGGAATGGGCCGGACAGGTAATCACGAGAAAAATCGGCATCCCTGAATATTTGGCTGCACAGGCGGGCGTGCAGACGTTCGAGGCCAACAGGCGGATGTTCGCGGAACGCCTGGGGCTGACCGTACCGCCCGTACGCCCGGCTGACTCGCACAAAGGTACGTTCGGACATGTGCTCGTTGCAGCCGGTTGCCTGCAATATAGCGGCGCTGGCGTGTTGGCGACATCGGCGGCGCTGCGGAGCGGAGCCGGCCTGGTCAGTTGGGCATTGCCGGAACGGTTGCGGGATGCCATGATCGGGCGTGTACCGGAAGCGATGCTGCTGGCAGTTCGCGACGACGGCAGGGGAGACTGGTCAGTTGCAGCGCCGCACGAGTTGCTGAAACTCGCTGAAGGCAAGGATTCTCTGGTCATTGGCCCGGGAATGGGCCGGTTTCCTGGCGACAGCGCATGGCTGGGAGAAATTTGGTCCCATGCAATGTGTCCCCTGGTGCTGGATGCGGATGCGCTCAACATGCTGGCCGAAGCGGGAGGTCCGGATGCCCTGGGCCCCAGGTCCGGACGTGCCCCCGCCGTGCTGACGCCACATCCTGGCGAAATGGCGCGGCTTGCCGGGATGACGGTACGCGAAGTGCAACAGGACCGCATTGGCCTGGCGCGCCGTTACGCAACCCGACATGATGTCGTACTTGTGCTGAAAGGAGCCGGAACCGTAACTGCCACCCCCGACGGATCGGTCTATGTGAACACCTCCGGCAATCCGGGAATGGCCACGGGAGGAGCGGGCGACGTGCTGGCAGGTATCATTGCAGGATTGCTTGCGCAGGGACTTGCACCCGGTCCGGCAGCCGCGCTCGGCGTCTATTTGCATGGACATGCGGGTGATCGTGCGGCGGCAGGCCGCATGGCGCCAAATTCAATCATCGCCGGTGACCTGGTTCAAAATTTGTAAAATTGTAACTTTTTCTGGCCATTAAATCGTGTATGATTAAGACGTAATCAATCATATCAAATGGAGATGGTAACGATGTCCATCAAAGATGAATTGAAGGGAAAGACAATTCTGATTCCTGAAAACCCGGTATCCAGGTTTTTGTTCAGTGACACGCGTTCCGGTATCATCTGGCTCGTTATCCGGCTCTATTTGGGTTATGCCTGGCTGACCGCAGGATGGAAAAAAGTCAACAGTGAAGCCTGGGTGGGCAGCGATGCGGGCACTGCGCTAACGGGTTTTGTCAAAGGAGCGCTAGGCAAAGCCACGGAAGGCAAAGACGTCACGGGCTGGTATGCTTCCTTCCTGGAACAGCTCGTGTTGCCAAATGCCAAATTGTTTTCCTACCTGGTGGCCTTCGGCGAATTGGCCGTGGGTCTGGGTCTGGTCCTTGGCCTGCTCACGGGCATTGCGGCATTTTTCGGGGCCTTCATGAACGCCAGCTTCCTGTTTGCCGGCACACTCAGCACGAACCCGCTCTTGTTCATTTTGGCCACCTGGATCGTGCTGGCATGGAAAACGGCAGGCTGGTACGGGCTTGATCGCTGGGCACTTCCTTTCCTCGGTACGCCCTGGAACTTCAGAAACCAGAACAAGTCGGCAACTCCTTCCGCATAACGGACGCAAGACGTACATTTGCAACCCGCGAAGACGACCGTCAGGACATCCTGGCGGCCGTTTTTTTGTTTTCCGCATGACCGGAAGCCGGCAGGCAGTCAATGTCGTGATTTCCCTGACGATCGTAGTTTCCCTGGCGGTTCCGATTCCTCGTCTTCCTCTTGCGAACCCGCTATTCTATAATACAGACAGGTGATGAATCGTGAATGATATCCCCAAATTGCTAATTGCCGCAGGCGTCGTCCTGATCGTCATTGGCCTCGTCTGGTGGATTGGCGGCAAATGGTTCAGTCTCGGACGATTGCCGGGTGATGTGGTCTATGAGAAAGGCAATGTCAAATTTTATTTTCCGCTCATGACCTGCATCATCATCAGCGTTGTTTTGTCGCTGATCATGTATGTCTTGCGCTGGTTTGCAGGGAAATAAAAACAAGTGATCAATCAGGGAGAGGATGGCGAACATGCAGTATCGCACGTTGGGAAGAAGCGGTCTGGTCGTATCGGAACTTTGCCTGGGCACGATGACCTTTGGCAATACCACGAGTGAAAGTGATTCAATCAGGATGATTGACCAGTTCCTGGAATTGGGCGGCAATTTTCTGGATACCGCCAATGTATACGTCTCGGGCCGTTCCGAGGAAATCGTCGGCAAGGCGATCCGCCACAAACGTCCCGAAGTTGTGCTGGCAACCAAAGTGCGCATGAAAACGAGCGATCACCCGAACGGCGCCGGTTTGTCCCGTAAACATATCATGCAGAGCGTCGAAGAGAGCTTGCGGCGATTGCAAACAGATTATATTGATCTCTATCAGGTACATACATGGGACCAATTGACACCCATCGAGGAAACGCTGCGCACGCTGGACGATCTGGTGACCTCCGGCAAAGTTCGCTATATCGGCTGCTCCAATTTCTACGCCTGGCAAGTCATGAAATCGCTCGCTGTAAGCGATGCCAACCGGTATGTCCGCTTCATCTCCATCCAGCCGCAATACAGCCTCGTCAGCCGGGAGATGGACCTCGAAATCATCCCGCTGTGCCTGGAGGAAAATGTCGGGATCATTCCATGGGCGCCGCTGGGCGGCGGATTCCTGACCGGCCGCTATACGCGGGAGGAGCCGACTTCCGGCAGACTGTCATCCCAAACAGCCGGGGAAAGCTCCTGGTCTTTGCGTGCGACGGAACGCAACTTCGCGATTCTCGACGCGGTCCGGGAGGCCGCCCGCGAGCTAGGCAAAACACCGGCACAAGTCGCGCTTCGCTGGCTTGTGCAGAGACCCGGGATCACTTCGCCGATTTTCGGCGCCAGTACGCTGGAACAGTTTGCGGATAACATGGGCGCCACAGGCTGGACGATGCCGCCGGAAATCTGGAACCGGCTGGACGCCGCCAGTGCGCTGCCGATCAGCTATCCGACCCGCTTCATCAACAAGTTTGCCCGGTCATTGGCTGCGGATTGACCCATCCATCTGCGCTGCAGAAATACCAGCCAACCGGGATCTGTGGGACGACAGGAAAAACAAGAAAAAGGGCAGCCAAGCCATGGCTGCCCTCCCGAGCCTGAAGGCGGAATCTCCGGCAATGGCCCGTATGAATGAAGGCCCAGCTCGCCTACTTGAAGGCCAGATATCATCCGGCGTCTTCCGCCATTACAACTGCTGTGCAAAATAAATGACCAGCGTAACCGTCAGCACGCTTACACAAGTCGAAACCGTGACGACTTGCGCTGCGAGTTCCGGCTCATAATTGTATTCCTGTGACAGAATCGCGCTGTTGACCGAAGTCGGCATCGCCGATGAGATCAGCAAGGATTGCGCCAGTATGCCTTCCAGTTGCAACGCAACCACGATGATGTAGGCAATAATGGGACTGACAATCAACCGGATTCCCGTGCTCAAATAGATCATGGGAATCTTCCAGTTCCATTTCAGATTGGCCACTTGCGCACCAAGCGTAAAGAGCGCCACGGCAACCATCGCATCCCCGATGTAACGGATGGGGATCAGCACGAAGTTCGGCAATGCCACGTTCCCCAAATTGAACCCCAGCCCAAGCACCAACGCAAAAAATACCGGCATTTTCACATACTGCAACAACACCTGCCCAAAACCCGCAGGCTTTTTTTGCATCACAAAAACCCCGTATGTAAAGGTAAACATGTTCTGCAGCGTCATTATCCAGATTTGAATGGAAGCTCCAAACGGATCACCATGAAAAACGAGGTTGTTGACCGGTATGCCATAATTGCCCGAATTTTGCAGCAATGCCCCGTTGATCGTAACCCTGCTTTTGACCCGGTTCAACCGGAACAGCCGGGCTGCCAGGGCGGCCACCGCATACAACAGCGTTGTAGACAGCACAAAAAAAAGAAACACGTACACGAAAACCTCCAGGGAAAACGTCGTCTCGTACAAATTGATGAACATGATCCCCGGTACGATAAAATACAAATTAAGCTTGGCAAGCGTGTACATGTCCAATTGAAATTTGCGTTGCAAAACGAAACCGATGCCCGTCAACAAGGCGATGGGCAGAATGATTTCACGCAGTATTGTCCAAAATGCAACCACCAAGGAGGAATCCCCTCTTCCCGCCAAATTCCTTGTCAAGTTCAAACACGTCTCAGATGCATACATTTGCGGGACCGGCTACAAGATTGCGAACCTCATTCCCATGGATTGAAAAAATTGCTGCGTTGCGTTTGCCGATATCCTCTCCGGCAGTTGACTGACATCCGGCCTCCTGCTTCTCCTTTGCCAGCATACATCAACCGGCAGGGGATTACAAACCCCCCGGACCAGCAGTCCGAGGGGCTGTATGGGTGCGCGATTATTCTTCGTAGTCCGCGGTCGAATCGATCGTGATCGTGCTGGTTGCGGCATCCCAGCCTACGCCAAAGTTCAGGGCGCGTGCCAAATCGCGCAGCTTGAAGTAGTTGTTGCCGTCTATGTTGTATGCGGTCAGGTCAACAGGCTCACCGTCCAGATAGATGACAGAATTGGACGGCACACCGGTCTTGCCCGAAGCGTTGCCGGATTTGGTCAATTCTCCGCCTGCAAACGTATACTCCTCGCCAGAGGTCAAGCTGATGGCATTGGCTTCGGCGTCCCAGCCGACCGAAAATTGCGAAAGCGTACCGTTCAGTGCCGCTGCGATGTCACGCAATTTGAAATAGTTGCTGCCATCGATATTGTAGGCTTCGAAATCAACGCGTTCACCGTCCACCAGCACGACAGACGGCGTCGGAATGGCTTTTACGGCCGGCGTTTCGGCAGGTGCTTCAGCTGCCGGTTGGCCATTTGACCCCGCATCCGGAATCACGGCAAAGTACCATGATTTCTCGTAGCCTTCTTGCCAGATGTGCAGCTCATAGAATTCAATGTAATCTTGATGTTCCAAAACGACGGTGCCCGTCGTGCCTGCTTCCAGATAGTTGTATCCGCTCAACTGTCCGCCCACGGTCCAGTAGACCGGACCATCTTCCATATAAACACCATCATAAAGTCCGTAAGTCGTTACAACAGCACCCAAATCAAAATCCGTAGACAAGGACAATACCGCGCCATCCGGCACGAAAATCATTTCCAATTCCTGCTCGACAGCCGCATCCGCTTCCCAGTCATAAATCGGCACATTCAGTGTTTCTGTGCCGAGTTTCTCCGTCACAGACACTTCATATGTCGCTTCTTCCGCAAATGCGCTGCCAACGCCAAGCGTGAAAACAAGCATGATGGTGGTGATGACCGAAACCAGCTGACGACGAATTTTCATGTTCTACCTCCGACATTTTCATATTTTAGGGAAATTTGACGCGGGAAAATCTTCCCACTTACCCTTCCATTTTATAATAGAATGCGCAATTCGTCTGCCACAAGTTTTGTCAATATTAGACACTCAACTTTCGCAGCTTAATTTTCCGAACAAAGCCTTGATATAATTGGGCAAACTCGCAATCCATTGCTGGAGTTGACGAAAAACGGCAGACTGATTCCGTTTGGATTTTGCTTCCGTGAACGCC
>Ga0310826_100214_pt1 | contig 82056 bp, 72 predicted proteins | sample WT_ome_FD_201306 | JGI IMG/M metagenome (GOLD analysis project Ga0310826, IMG submission 201306) | Sorghum-adapted microbial communities enriched on wild type (WT) sorghum from Joint BioEnergy Institute, Emeryville, California, United... ... | reverse complement strand
CGCGGCGTACGGTCAGGCAACAACGGCTCCAACCGAGCCCACTCCGCATCCGTCAAATCATGACGACCAACCACAAAAGTGGTCTATCCCACCCGCCGTCAAAGATCCAGGAGACACGCCCTAGGCGCCCGTTCTCGTCAATGACGATCGCCCGCGCCGACCGCCGCCGCACACGATTCGCCGAACCCATCACCCACCTAGTGTTCCGCTCCTGCCCTTCCTGACGGCGTTCGGCGTGGACGAGGCAACGGGCGTGAGTCCTCGTCGGGCCGTCAGCAGCGGAACATCATCCTCGTTCTTTCTCCGGCGAAGATTGCGGAGCACGGCTTGTTGAGTCTCCGGGGTCCAATAGATCTTGAGGCTCTTTCGGGCGCGTGTGACGGCGGTGTAGAAGATGTCGTGCGTGATGTCGTCCTCGTTGGCGTCGGTAATGACGATCTTGACGGAGTCGTACTCGAGGCCCTGTGCCTTGTGAATCGACACGGCGTAAGCGACCTGAAACGGCACAACGGTGTCGAGCGAATCGTCGTCCTCATCACTGGTGTCGTAATCGTAGACGGTGAACCGCACGGTGGAGTCGCCCACCAGCTCTAGGCTCCGGGGTACGTCGACTCCGGTCAGCGATCGGGCCAGTTCAATGTCAAAGGTGATGGTGCCTGGGCCCGTCACGACGTCAACGATCCGACCCTTCAGGTTGTTGTAGATCACCGGACTGAACCGTTCGGTCTCATGGAAGAGGACCGGGTCGCCGACCTTGTAGGTGGCGGCGCGCCACGTGATCGCACGGTTAGGGTTGCTGCTTTGTAGGAAGCGGTTGACGTTATTGATGCCATAGAGGCCGTCGTAGTTGAGGCACAACACAATCTCATCGTCTCCCCGGGCCTCGAACAGGGACTTGTCCAGCGTGGCCGAGTAGCCATTGCGGGCCATGACCTCAGCGATGTCATCGTCGACGTTTCGGACCTTGTTCCAAAAATGGACCAAGTCCTGGTTCTTTGTACGGAACGGCGTAGTCAATTCAAAGACCGACGCATCCGGGACGAAGGAGCGGACAATGCTAAACCAGTTACCGAACCAAATCGATCCAACCTGATATACATCGCCGACCAGCACAAGCATCTTGAACGACGTCCTCTGGAGCACCCTAAGCATGTCGTCGTTACTGACCGTGCTGCATTCGTCAACGACCAGCAGGTCGCAATCGGTATCAACAGCTCGAGCGATGTGACTACTGATCGTTCGGAAGGTCGAGTGCCGGGCGCTGACCTTGTGGCGAAGGTTGTCGACGGCCGGGTGGGTATGAGCCAGGAACAGTTTCGTCTTGTCGTCGAAATAGCTGGCGATGTAGTTGACCATGGTCGACTTGCCCGTGCCGGCCGCGCCGTAAATCAGGGCGACCCTAGAATGGCTGAACAGGACCTTGAGGGCGTTCTTCTTGGCCTCGTCGTCAACGCGCCCAGGGTCCTGCTCCAGCCAGCGCTCAACCGCCGCCGTATAGCCGTCGATCCCGGATGCGGCGTACTCCTGGAGCTTCTTGATGATGTCGACGGTACCGTCCTCGTACCCCCGGATGACGACGTGACCCTTGTCTTGCACCAGTTCACGGCCAGCGTGCTTGTAGTAGAGGCGGCTGTTGTGATCGGCAATCAGCTTGGTAACGTCGCCGAACGGCTCCAGCTCGACGACGGGCGTGTAGAGCATCCAGTAGATGTCGACGTTGTTGCGCACTCGCCGCGCGAGCAACTCGTGGTCCCGGCCCGTCGAGTCCAGGCTCGCGACGAGATCCCAGTAACGCGGGTTGTGTTCTCGCAGCGCCGTGCAGAAGGGCATCTCATCGAACGGGATGCACTTGTAGGACAAGTTCAGCCCGGACAGTTGGGGGCAGGCGTCCGGTGAGTACTGGAGCTTCAGGACCTGGTTGCGCATCCGCAACAGAAGATAGCGCAGCACGTTGTGCCCCGGCTTGGCTGACCTTACGAGACGACGTGCGTGATCCAACATAGGGAAGATTTGCGGGCTAGCCACTGTGGCGGTGGCTGCGCTCTTCAACGCGTCGTAACGCTCGTCAGGCAGGTCAATCAAGTCAAGCAGGCTGCATCGACCCCTGGTCAGGACCTGCATCAGGTAGCGGTACTCTGGTGAGTTAGTCCGGACCTTGGTATTAATGCCGAGCAGACTCGCAAAGTTGTCGAGCTCACACGGACGGATCGAAACCTCCCACCCGCGGATGATCGTGATCGGCACTCGTACGCCCAGCACCTCGATCGAATCGCCTTGGAGTGTGAGCACGGCCGCGTACTCATCGGTCATGTCGATGTCGGTAAAGGCAATAACGCGATCGAACTTGTTCACCCTGTTCACGGCTGGGTAGAACGTAACCTCGTAGTAGATGCGCCCGTCGACAAAGAATGGGCGGGTCTTGTGAATGTAGAACCGGCCTCTCGTGACGTTCCGCGGTGGCTGCCCCGATCGAGTCCCCTCGATCCGAGCAGCAATTTTTTCGTGATACTCACGCAAGGATGGGTCGAGATCGACCGGGAACGCCTCGAGGTTCGCCAGGACGTTTATGCGGCATCTGTCCCGGAGAAGGCTGCGAATGCGATGCAGGTACTCGTAGTACTTGAGCATCAGCCGCTCCGACGGGTCACCGTCCAAGGTGTAGTGCGACGCACTCGCCTGGAGCAGCTTGTGAAACCTGCCGAGAAAGTTGAACTCTGCCCTGCTCTTGATGAAGGCGAGCGCTGGCTTCACGCCCGCGTAGCTGAACTCGGCATTCACCGAGCCCGTATGGAGCAGCACAGCTACGGCCTCAACCAAGTTACGCAGCTGCGCGAGGATGTTCTGGGAAAGCAATGCGCGCTGCCCGGCGAGCGCGTCGATGTTCTGGCAGATGACGGTGTCCACGTTTCGGATCTGCCCGCCGACAGTGGTCACTGACTCCTCCCCGTCCGCCCACGGTACCGTCGCGTCGTAGAGCCTGTCTGCCCGGCCGAAGCGGCGTCGGCTACGGCGCCTTCACCAGCACAGGTCTGACCGTTCTCAGCACCTATCCCCGACAAAGGTACTGCCGCCGTTCGCATCACAGAAGGTCCGAAGTAACACGTACGTGTAGCGCTGCCTATTCGCGGTTCGCGGCTCGGAGCGATCAGCCCTTCGAATCGCCTCCGCGAGGTCCTGTACCAGCCGTGACAGCTCAACCAAGGCTCAGCTGCTTCCGCGCCGCTGGTGGACCAACTCCCGAAGTTCTTCGATGGTCAGCCACGGACTGGTGCGATGGATCATGCGATGGCAGTTCGAGCAGATAAGCGCCAGGTCGGCTAGCCTCGTGGTGACCACGCCGGTGACGTGCAGCGGGGTCCGGTGGTGACACTCGATGTAGTCCAGGCCGCGGTCGCCGTACGTACGGTAGAAGTCGAAGCCACACACCTCGCACGCCACAGGAACGCCGTGACGCTTCGCTTCGGCGATCTTCTGTTTCCGCAGCCGGGCGTCACGTTCTCGACGCACGTGAAGCTTGAGGAGGACACCGCCCTCCTCAGCCGAGATGTCGATGTCCGGGACACCAAGCGCCGACGGCTCGTCCTCCCAGCTCTGGAATGCCTCGCGGATGGCCCTGGCCCGCTCGCGCATCCCCGCTGGATCGCGCAGAAAGTCCTCAACGACCTCGCGATCGAGGCGGTTGCCGTTCGTCGGCTTGCCGTGATAGTTGGGATGACACGACAGAAGATTCGATGACTTCAACTCTATGCTGGCAGGGTTTCGAAAGTCCGTGCGCCGACCTTCCAGCGGGTGGATTGCCGTCGTCTGGAGCAGCCGCGACAGCTCCACGGCCCGCTGGTCCTCCTGAGCAATGGTGCGCCAGCCGTTCTCCGCGACGAGCGCACAGACAAGAATGATCTCTTCCCGGGTCCAGTCGGGGTTCCGAAAGAAGCGAACGGTGAAGCCGAGTTCACGAAGCCGCTTGGCAACCGTCTGCTCGCCGCCACTGAAGTCCTCGGGCCGCCAGGTCCGGTCACCGCTGATTCCGTGCGCGACGCCGACGATAGCCTTCGAATCGTAGAGCTTCCCGTTGATGTCGAGGAAGTACGCCTTCGCGGCCCCGAAGCCGTACTTCTCCAGGAAGGCGTCTCGGCCGAGGTCGTCGAACTCGGAGACCGCAGCGAGCACGGCCTCGGCGGTGACATCCGCGAGAGTCATTCGGCGACGCCCCACCAACAGCCAGGACTGGTGACGCGGCCGGCTACACGAACGTCACGCATGTTCACCTGGTCGCTTCCTACCCACGGACTTTTCGCGCCAGTGCGCACTACCAACGCGCCTGACTAGCAGCGCCGATCATATCGATGCCCCAAGGAACGAGAAAGTGCACATTCGGTTCCCCATCCCATGGCCGGGTGGCGGACAACCACGCCCGACGCTGACGAAAGCCCGGTGCGCTACATTCGCGGGGGTGAACGCTGCGGCTGATGGCCCGTCAGAGACGAATGGGTTGCCTCACGGCGTTTATGAACACGTGGTAACGGCCGGGCTGGACCGACGCCTGCGCCCTATCGAGCCCGCCCGGGTCCGGAGGGTGCGCCTGGACCCCGCGGACGCCCACGAGGTGCTGACCCGTCATCTGGCGGCACTTGTCCGACAGGCGCTGCGGGCCGCCGGCCATGGTGAGGACGCCGGGACAGTGGCTCGCCAGGTTGAGCTCGCCAACCAGATCGCGGCCGCCATCGCCGAGGTCGCCCCGCCGAACGTCACCGACCCGGCCGACCTGGTCGCCGCCTCCCACGACCTGCTCCACGCCATCGCCCCGCCTCCGCGGCCACCGGCACCGCCGGCGTTTCCGCCCCGGCCGAGCGTGCCGATGAGTACGAGCGCACTCCTCGTCAATGCTCCGGGGCAGCCCAACGTCGGAACGGAGCTCCGGCACGAGATCGCCTCGGCCGACCGGGTCGACCTGCTCTGCGCCTTCATCAAGTGGGAAGGACTGCGGATCGTCGAGGAGCCACTTCGGGACCTGATTCGGCGCGGCGGGCAGCTGCGGGTCCTCACCACCACCTACTTGGGCGTAACCCAGCGCAAGGCGCTCGACCGTCTGGTCGACCTGGGCGCCCAGGTGCGGGTCAGCTTTGAGACGCGCAGCACGCGCCTGCATGCCAAGGCGTGGCTGTTCCGGCGCAACACGGGGTTGGATTGCGCGTACGTCGGCTCCTCCAACCTGTCGCGGACCGCCCTCTTGGACGGGTTGGAGTGGAATGTCCGACTCTCCGCCATCGAGCAGCCCCATCTCATCGACGCGTTTGCCCTGACGTTCGACCAGTACTGGCACGACGGCGACTTCGAGCCGTACGACCCGGCCCGTGACGGTAACCGCCTTGACCAGGCGCTGGCCCGGGAACGGCGCGGGCCCACCGACCTGCCCGTCCAGATCGCGGCCCTCGAGGTCAGGCCCTGGACGTTCCAAGCCGAGATCCTCGACGAGCTCGAGGCCGAACGGACCATCCACGACCGCTGGCACAACCTGGTGGTGATGGCGACCGGTACCGGCAAGACCGTGGTCGCCGCCCTCGACTACCGGCGGCTACGTCAGCATGAGAAGGTCGACTCGCTGCTCTTCGTGGCGCACCGGGAGGAGATCCTGCGTCAGAGCCTGTCCACCTTCCGGCAGGTCATGCGCGACGGGACGTTCGGGGAGCTGATGATCCGTGGCGCCGTCCCGACCGAGTGGCGGCACGTCTTCGCCTCTATCCAGTCGCTGTCCAACGTCCAGCTCGACGCCGACCGCTTCGACATGGTGATCGTCGACGAGTTCCACCATGCGGCGGCGGCCACCTACACGAGACTGCTGAACTCACTCCGCCCCAAGGTCCTGCTAGGACTCACCGCGACTCCCGAGCGCGCCGACGGCCAGGATGTGACGCGATGGTTCGGCAACCGGATCGCCGCGCAGCTGCGCCTGTGGGAGGCGTTGGAGCGCAACATCCTGGTCCCGTTCCACTACTTCGGCATCCACGACGACGTCAGCCTGGAACACCTACGGTTCCGCCGCGGCAAGGGTTACGACGAGCAGGAGCTGAGCAACCTCTACACGGGCAACGACGCCCGTGTCCGCCTGATCCTGGCCGCGCTGGCTGAGAAGGTCGCGGACCTCGGGGCGATGCGGGCCATCGGCTTCTGCGTCAGCATCCCCCACGCTCGGTTCATGGCCACGAAGTTCACGGAGGCCGGCATCCCCAGCCTCGCCGTGACCGCGCAGTCGTCGGCCCTGGAGCGGCAGCACGCGCGCCGGGCGCTCGAAGCCGGCACCGTCAAGGTGCTGTTCACTGTGGACCTCTACAACGAGGGTGTCGACATCCCCGCCATCGACACGGTGCTCTTCCTGCGGCCGACCGAGAGCGCGACCGTGTTCCTGCAGCAGCTCGGCCGTGGTTTGCGCCGAGCGGACGGCAAGAGCTGCCTCACGGTGCTCGACTTCATCGGCGCTCAACACGCGGACTTCCGGTTCGACCTGCGGTTCCGGGCGCTCACCGGCGTCAGCCGCCGACGCCTCGAGGACGAGATCACGCAGGGATTCCCCACTCTGCCGGCCGGCTGCAGCATTCAGCTCGACCGAGTAGCGCAGCGCCTGGTGTTGGAGAACGTTCGTCGGAGCCTACGGATCAACTGGGCCGGGTACGCCACAGAGCTGCGGCGGCTTGGGCCGGAGACGACGCTCGAACGATTCCTCGACGAGATGGGAATCGAACTGACCGACCTCTACCGACCCGACCAGGGCGGTTGGACCGGGCTCCGCCGCGCCGCCGGTTTCGACCAGCGACCGCCGGGCCCCGACGACGCCGCGCTCGGCCGGCGCATCTCACGCCTGTTGCACATCGACGACCCCGAACGCCTGCGCCACCTCCGCGATGTCCTCGCCACGGGCGGCGTTCTGGGGCCTGCGGATGACCCTCGGCAGGCGAGGCTCCGCGACATGCTGCGGATCTCCTTGTTTGGGCTCTCGGCGGCGAACGCGGCGAACGCAACACCCCAGGGCGGGGCGGCCGACCTCGTCCCCCACCCCAGCCGCCGGGAGGAGCTGGCCGAGCTGGCCGACGCGCTGTACCGGCGCATCCGCCGCGTCACCCTCCCACTGGACCCGGACGGGCCGGTGCCCCTGCACATCCACGCCCGCTACCGCCGCGACGAGGTGCTCGCGGCGTTCGGCGATCCGCAGCACCTGCGCGAAGGTGTGCACTACGTCAAGGCGGCGAAGGCCGACCTGTTCTTCGTCACGCTGCACAAGACCGAAGCCCACTTCTCGCCGACCACGATGTACGCCGACCGGGCCATCACGCCCGAGCTGTTCCAGTGGGAATCCCAAAGCACGCTCACCGCGAAGGCGCCCACGGCGCAGCGGTACATCCACCACGAGGAACTCGGCTCGACCGTGCACCTGTTCCTGCGCGAGTCGGCCGCGGCCGACGGGCAGCTCGGCGTCCCGGCCTTCTTCTACGCCGGCCCCATGTCCTACGTGGAGCACCACGGCGAGCGTCCGGTCCGCTTCGTCTGGCGGCTGCACCGCCCCCTGCCCGCCGACATCTTCCACCTCGCCAGCCCGACGGGCTGACCACGCCACCTTACGCCTTCCGGCCGACCGACAATGGGTGGGATTGGTGCTGCTATAGCGACACCAATCCCACCCGATCATGGGCTGTCTGCCCCGAAGCCGGACCGCCGGCGTCAGCGGAGGGCAGCCAGGAGTCGGCGTACGGCGGCCGTGTCGCCCTCGATGCGGACGCCCGGACCTTCGGTGCCCCGGTAGACCAACTCGCGCAGGCCGGCGACGTCGGCTGTGATGGTGGCGGCGGGGTGCTGGGTTGCCCCGCGTCGCATGCGGATCTGTCCGTCGGCGACGGTCAGCGCCACCCGGTCGTCCTCGATCCGCAGATCGACCTCGATCGCCAGGTCCCCGGCCGCGGCCGGGTTGAACGTGGTCCGCAGGGCCAGCAGCAACGCGTCGACGCTCATGGGCTTCGTCGCGGTCAGCGGCCGGTTCCGGCCCCACCGGCCGAGCGCGATGAGCACCGGCTCCAGGGCGGCGCCCTCCTCGGTGAGCTCGTAGACCGGACCGCTCACCGGGGGGCCGGCCATGACCCGCCGCACGATGCCGGACGCCTCCAGCTCCTTGAGGGCAGCATCGTCGTGCTCGGCAGTGGCGCCCTCGTCCAGCACCTGATGGCCGCGAACCTGATGGACACGTACACGCTCTTCGTGCACCCGCTGGTCCTCGGCACCGGCGCCCGCCTGTTCCGCGACATCGACAAGCCCATGCCGCTGGATCTGCTCGACGTCACGCGGACGACGACCGGCGTCCTGGTCCTCACCTACGCCGCCCGGCCGGCCCAGCAAACCCACGCCTGATCCGGCCCTCCACCCGAAGGCGTACGACAGAAACGCCAAGGCGTACGACAGAAACGATCCGGGCGTCCCGCCCACGGTCAAGGCGGGACGCCCGGACGGCGCTGCGAAACGTCAGCCGGTGATGGCGTTCACCAGTGGCAGGTAGCCGGCCGAGTAGCCGGTGGCGTTCGGGTGGTACGACTCGACGATCTGCAGCAGCGAGAACCGGTTGATCCACGGGGACGGGCCGCACGCTCCGTGACCATCGAAGTGGGCGATGGCGCTCTGGTAGACGAAGCCGGGCCCGGCCGCGGCGACCCGGTCCGCGATCACCGCATCGAGCACGTCGGCCCCGTTGTTGAGCGCGGCGCGCTTGGTGCTGCTCAGGTTGAACAGTCCACAGGAGCCGGTGGGCGAGACGAGGCGCGGGTAGCCCAGCACGATGACCAGGGCGTTCGGGGCGGCGGCCCGGATCGCCGCGTAGGTCGCGTCGAGCCGCGCCGGCAGAATCGTCTGCGCCTCGGCCATTGCCTGGTTGACCGCGTTGATGCAGGTCGAGTCGCCGCCGAGCGTGCAGGCGGTCATCACCGAGGCGAAGCCGACGTCGTTGCCGCCGATGGTGATGGTGACCAGATCCGTGTTCGCGTTGAGCGCCCCGAGCTGGGAGTTGAGGACGTCGCTGGTCGTCGCGCCCCCACAGGCCGCGAAGGCGAACGACGAGACGGCGTGGGTACTCGCCCAGAGCGCGGCATAGCTGCGCGAGCTCCGCAGGCATCCGATGTCCTGGTACGGCGGCGCCCCCGTGCCGGACGAGTACGAGTCCCCGAGGGCCACGTAGTCAACCGGTTCGACCGCGTGGGCGGGGGTGGCGGTGGCGGCGACGGCCGCGATCGCGGTAGCGATCAGGGCCGCCAGCCGGGCTGGCCATCTCTTCATGGGAGACCTCCTATGCGAGGGACGGCGGGAGGTGAGAGGCAGCCTAGGCCCAATCCATCGAAATAGCTACCCATCAGTAGCCAACAATTATTGCCGCCCATCGCGCAACGCGGCATATCCCCACCATGTCCCGCAAACCAGACGGCCCGGCACCCCCGCCGACGAAGGCCCCCGAGCCGACATCCCGGCCGAGCCAGCATCCCGGCCGAGCCAGCATCGCGGCTGGGCCAACGTCCCGGCGAGCAGTCGCACGGCCCGCCCCAAGCGTCGACGCCTACCCGTCGACGTACTGGCGCATCTCCTCCGGGCTGCCCGGCAGGCCGTACTCCCGCATCATCAGGGTGAAGTTCCCGAACGACATCCCGCCCCGCCGCCACGTCGACGGCGACTCGGCGAGCGCGGTCAGCAGGCGACGCTGCCGCTCGTCCAACGCCGCGAACGCCTGCCCGGCCGGGACGGGGCCGTTCGGGAAGGCCCGCTTCAAGGCCTCGCCGACCACGGTCAGCGCCTCCGGCCCCGACACGGACGGCAGGCGGGTCAGCAGCGCCGAGAACGCCGCCTCGTCGGTCTCGCTCCCGAGCTGGCCCAGCGCCAGCGAGGCGTACCCGGCCAGGTCACCGTCGAGGAACGGGATCTCCTCACGACTGCCCTCGTCGGAGCGCGCCCAGGTCAGCAACTCCTCGGCCACCCGGGGACCGGCGGCCGGCCCGCGCAGCCGGGCCAGAGCGATCGCCGCACCCCACCGCACCACGTCGCGCGGATCGTCCAGCGCCGCCTCGATCGTCCCCACCTCAGCGTCGCCGCCCACCAGACCCAACGCGACCAGTGCACTCGCCGCCACCGCGGGCTCCGAATCGGCGGCGGCCCGGGCCAACGCCGGCACACTGACCGACGCCTCCTCCGGGAACCAGGCCAGCGCGTAGGCCGCCCCGGTGCGATCCCCGGCCGAGGCGTCGGGCTGGGCCAGGATGTCCACGAACGCCGGCACGCCCGCCCGCACCGCATCGTAGGCGGCCAGTTCGACGTACGCGTAACCGCGGGCCTCCGCCTCCGGGTCCAGGTTGTCCCAGTACAGCAGCCGGCGTTCGGCCGACTCGTCGCCGTCGCCGAGCGGAGGCGCCGAACGGAGGACCTCCTCGCCGCCCCGCGCCGCCTCCCGCAGCTGGGCCACCGGAAAGCCGTCGGGCAGCCACGCCACGTCGTACCCGATCGCCAGCGAGGTCAGCAGGCCGAGCAGATCCCGGTCGGGCCGCTCCGGATTCCGTACGAGCTCCAACAGGAATGGCACGGCGTGCGCGCTGGCCTCGTAGCGGGTGCCCTGGTGGAAGATGTTGCTGTAGAGCTCTCCCAACGCCCGGTCCCGTTCGTCCGGATCGACTGATGTGAGCGCCCGAATCTGATCCGGGACGTCGGCGGCGGACCCGTACGCGTGCTCCAGCCGGGACCAGTCGATGCTCTCGAGCTCTTCCAGCATGCCGGCGACCATAGCGGGTCGTGACAAGCCGCCGAGCCCCGCCCGGGACATCGGCACCGGACCAACCAGGGCGCGCGGCCGAGCCCCGATACGCACGGCGAGCACCCCGACAACGACGAGCACGCGCAGCGGCACGAGCGCGACCACCGGTGACCACGCGAGCACGGCCGACCGCGTGCACATCGCCCCTGCGCAGAGCCCCAGCGTAGAGCTCCTGCGTAGAGTGGTTGCCGGCACGACCGGCCGCGAGGACGCCTACCCAGCGCCCGTGCGCGGTCGATCGCGCCCGCCATACGGAGCCCGACCACACGGAGGTGAGGGCGTGACCAGCACGGTAGCGACCGCGCCCGCCAGCGACCCGAACGCGGCCCGGCAGCCCGCCGGTCGACCGCGGCTGGTGCGGGCCGAGCTGCTCAAGGCGCGCACCACCAACATGTGGTGGGTCTTCGGCCTGGGCGCGCTCCTAGCGGTCGCGGTGGCCTTGGCCGCCAACTGCTGGCTGGCGAGCGTCGACATCGGCATCGCCCGGGACCCGGAGAATCCCCCCATACCCCTGTCACCCGACGCGTTCGGGCCGAGCACCGACCTGGCCGGCGTGGTCGCTCGCAACGCCGCCAACATCTACACGTCGGGCCAGTACCTGGGCCTGCTGCTCGTCATGCTGTTCGGCGCGCTGCTGGTCACCAACGAGTACTACCACCAGACGGCGACCGCGACCTTCCTCGCCACCCCCCAACGCACCCGCGTCGTCGTGGCGAAGCTGGCCGCCACCGCCGTCATCGCGGTCGTGGCCTGGGCCGTGACCACCGTGGTGAGCGTCGGCGTGGGCTCGGCCTTCCTCGCGGGCATCATGTCCGAGTCGCCCAGCCTCGGCCTCTGGGTGGTGCAGCGGTCCATCCTCATGAACCTGCTCGCGTACGTGGTCTGGGGGATGCTGGGCATCGGGCTGGGCGCCCTGCTGCGCAACCAGTTGGCCGCCACCATCACGGGCGCCACGGTGTACCTCATCGGCGACCCGATCATCCAGTCCGCGTTCCTCATCCTGCACCTGCTCATCGACCATCCGTTGGTGATCCAGGCGATGGTGCTGGCGCCGTCGGTCGCCTCCCAGGTCATGATCGCGACCGAACCCCGGACGCTCCTGCCCGATCCCGACAATCCGATCCTCAGTCCACAGTGGTGGGTCGGTCTGCTCATTCTGCTGGCGTACGGTGTCGTGGCCGGCGTGGTCGGTACCCTGCTCATCCGTCGGCGGGACGTCGCCTGACACATCGACCGGAGGAGCAGCATGGTCACGATCACCGAGGACGCCCGGACGCACCGCATCGACCGGCGGATCTACGGGCAGTTCGCCGAGCACCTGGGCCGGGGTATCTACGAAGGCGTCTGGGTCGGCGAGGACTCGGACATCCCCCACCACAACGGCATCCGCTCCGACGTGGTGGCGGGCGCCCCCTGCGGGCCATCAAGGTGCCGGTGGTGCGCTGGCCCGGCGGCTGCTTCGCCGACGAGTACCACTGGCGGCGGGGCATCGGACCGCGCGCCGAGCGACCTACGATGATCAACACCCACTGGGGCGGGGTCGTCGAGTCCAACCACTTCGGTACGCACGAGTACTTCGAGCTGCTGCACCAGCTTGACGCGGAGGCGTACATCTGCGGCAACGTGGGCAGCGGCACCGTCGCCGAGATGCGGGACTGGGTCGAGTACATCACGCTCGACGGCACCTCACCCATGGCCGACCTGCGCAAGCGGCACGGGCGCGAGCAGCCGTGGCGACTGCACTTCTTCGGCGTCGGCAACGAGAGCTGGGGGTGCGGCGGGAACATGCGGCCGCAGTACTACGCCGACCTGTACCGGCACTACCAGACGTACGTCCGCCAGTTCGGCGAGTTTCCGATCTACAAGATCGCGTGCGGGGCCAACGGCGACGACTACGCGTGGACCGAGGTCTTGATGGCGCAGGCCGGTTCCCTCATGGACGGGCTGAGCCTGCACTACTACACGATTCCCAGCGGGGACTTCTCGGCCAAGGGGTCCGCGGTCGACTTCGACGAACACGAATGGTACGAGACCATCCGGCAGGCCCGGCGGATCGAGGAGATGCTCGCTCGCCACTGCGCCATCATGGATACGCACGACCCCGACAAGCGGGTGGGCCTGATCGTCGACGAATGGGGCACCTGGTACGACCCCACGCCCGGCACCAACCCCGGTTTCCTCGAGCAGCAGAACACCATTCGCGACGCCGTGGTGGCCGCGCTGACCTTCAACCGGTTCCACCGGTACGCCCACCGGGTCCGGATGGCGAACATCGCCCAGATGGTCAACGTCCTGCAGGCCATGCTGCTCACCGACGGCCCGGCCCTGGTGAAGACCCCGACGTACCACGCGTTCGCCCTCTACACCGATCACCACGACGCGTTCTTTGTGGACGCCCGACCGGACCCCGACGATGCTCCCGGCGCGATCGGGGCTCACGGCGAGTACACGGTGTCGTGGAAGGACGACGCGTACACCATCACCGTCACGAACACCAGCGTGTCCAAGGAACTCGACGCGACGGTCGACCTGCCCGGGCGCGTCACGACCGTCCACCGTCACCAGATCCTCACCGGGCCGCGCCCCGACAGCCACAACACGGTCGCTTCCCCGAACGAGGTGACATTAGCCGACTTCGATTCCTACCATGTGGACGGTTCCCGGCTGCGGCTGACCGTGCCCCCGCACAGCATCGTCACGCTCCGCGTCAGCCACGCCTGACGGGGCGCCACCACGGCGAGCGAGCGGCGTCCTCGGCCGCCGGAACGAGCGCCAACGCCTGGGCCCGGTACCGCTCGAGCGGGCTCCGAATCGGCTCGGGCAGACCCACCGCGAAATCCGGGGCCTCGCCCACGCGACCATGGTGCCAGTCACTCACAGGCGTCGGTGGCGGCCCCGGCACGCCGGCCCCGAAACACCGGTGGGGGTCGGTCAGTGCTTGGCCGCCTCCAGAGCGGCGCGGATCGTATCGGTGCCGGCCGGGGTGCCGACCTCGTTGTCGGGGCCGCCGTAGGGGGCGACGTACGCCGGGGTGCCGACCTGGAACAGCCGTCCGGCCTCCAGTGGCCCCGCGTCGACCACGTCGTAACCGATCGCGTTGATGAAGCCGGTCGCGGCCTGCTTGGCCGACTCGTCGTCGCCGGCGATCGGCAGGGCGCTGCGATCCGGCGCTCCCGACGGCCGGGGCAGCGACTCCAGGTTCTTGAAATAGATGTTGTTAAACGCCTTCACCACGTGGGCCCCGATGAGGTGCTTGGCCACCAGGTGGCTGCTCGTCGTGGCGTCGGTGTCCAGCACGGCGATGTGGCCGTCGCGCTGCGGGTAGTAGTTGCAGGTGTCGAGCACCGGCTTGCCGATGAGCGGCTCCACCGGCAGCGTCGGGTAGGCCCGCAGCGGAACGCTCACCACGACGATGTCGCCAGCGGTCGCCGCGTCCGTCGGGGTGCCGGCGCGGGCCTTATCCCCCAGGGCGGCGACCTGGTCCTTGAGGCTCCGCGGGGTCCGCGAGTTGCTCAGCACGACGTCGTACCCGGCCTCGACCGCGAGCCGGGCCAGGGTCCCGCCGATCCGGCCGGCCCCGATGAACCCCACCGTCGTCATCGTGTCCCCCCTCGCCGTGCGGCCCGTCCTCGTCCGACACCCCGGACCGTACCGCCGCCCGCCGTACCGTCAGGCGGCAACGGCCCAGGCGACCGCTTGCGGGTGAGGCGACGTGCTGGTGGCCAGCCCGGCGGGTAACGGGGTGAACAGGTCATCCCCGGGCGGGCCAAGCGAGACGGGTAACGGCCGGGCGGATAGGCCGCCCGGTGTCCGGCCGGCCAAGGGTGAAGCGAGCGCCGGACGATTCAGGTACGCCGGCGCCACAGTCCGACGACGGCCGCTACCACGGAGACCAGGTACAGCTGGCCGGCCAGGGCTTCGACAACGGTCACCGCCCGGGCCACCTGGCTCGCCGGCGTGATGTCGCCGAAGCCGACGGTCGCCATGGTGACGACGCTGAAGTAGAGCTGATCGGCTGCGGTCGGCCGCCCCACCACTCCATCGAGGTATCCCTCTGGATTGAAGGAGGCCAGGAGCTGGTTGAGGGAGGCGAAGAACAACGCCAGCAGCAGGTACACGGACAGCACCCCGAGCACGGCCGCCGTGTCCACCGATCGCCGCGCGATGATGGCCCGGGCGAACAACGCGATGATCGCCGTGGTGAACGCGAGCGAGACACCCCCGACCACGCCCGAGGTGGTCGTGGCCGGCGCCTCGCGGGCCACCACCGCCACGACGACCAGCGCCAGGACGCTGCCGAGCCACGCCGCATGCCGCGACCAAGCCCGCGGCCGGCCGCCCAGCTGCCACGCCTCCCACAACAGGTAGCCGAGCAGGGCCAGGCGCACCACGCTTCCGGCGACGGCGTCGGCGAAGGCGATGATCGCGCCGTAGGCCAGCACGATCGTTGCCAGCATCCGCGGGTACCGCCGCTGCGCCACGCCCTCATTGTCGGGGGCCGCATCGTCGGCGCGCGGCCATTCTCGCCTGTCCACTGTCGGAGCGTGGCCATTGTCGGAGCGCGGCCAGGATCCGGGCGTAGCCGCGATCTGCGCACCGCCGTTGTCGGCGCGCGGCTGCCTCTTGCGGGGCGGTCGCCGGCGGCGTGCGGCCGCCCGCGCCGCTTAAGGCTCGATGAGGCCGGCCCGGATGGCGTACCTCGTGAGGTCGAGCCGGTCCCGCAGGCCGAGCTTTTGCAACAGGTTCGCCCGGTGACGCTCGACCGTCTTCACACTGATGACGAGCATCTCTGCGATTTGCTTCGATGAGTAGCCTTCGGCCACGAGCTTGAGGATCTCCTCCTCCCGCTCGGTGATGACCTTCGCCGACCGGTTTCCGCGCGTTCGGTCGAGCAGGTTGCGGATGAGGGTGCTCACCGCCCCCGGGTAAAGAAAGGGCTCGTTGCGCATCGCGGACCGGCAAGCCTCGACCAGGTCGCGGTCGACCACCGACTTGAGCACGTACCCCACCGCGCCGGACTGCAGCGCCTCGATGACGTACTGCTCGTTGTCGTACATCGTCAGGATCAGCACCCGCGTCTGCGGCGAGATGCGACTGATCTCGCGCGTCGCCTGCAGGCCCGTGAGGCGGGGCATGGCGATGTCGAGGATGGCGATGTCGGGCTGGTGGATCCGGGCCTGCTCCACGGCCTCGGCCCCGTCACCCGCCTCGGCGACCACGGTGAGGTCCGGCTCGTTGTCGAGGATCAGGCGAAGACCCCGACGGACGAGCGCATGGTCGTCTCCGAGCAGGATCGTGGCCGGCGGACGATTCTCGGGCGCCGCCGCGCGGTTCTCGGGAGTCGTCGTCATCGCACCCCCACCAACGCCGCCGGATACGGCACATCCAAGCGTACCTCGGTGCCGCCATTCTCACCGCTGGATATAGAGAAATCGGCTCCAATGAGCAGCGCCCGCTCGCGCATGCCGCGGATACCCGCGCCCTCGACGGCGTCAGCCAGGCCCACGCCGTTGTCGGTCACGCGCAACGTGACGCCCTGCGGGGTACGACGCAGCGACAGCACGGCCTTGCTGGCCCCGGCGTGGCGCACGGTGTTGGTCAGGCTCTCCTGCGCCACGCGGTAGATCACCAGCTCGGCGTCGTGGCTGAGGTCGGGCAGGTTGGGGTCGACCAGGGCCTTGACGGTGAGCCCGGCCCGGGGCGGAACCTCCTCGACCAGGGCCTTGACCGCACTGCACAGCCCGCGTTCCTCGAGCTGGCCGGGGCGCAGGCGCCGGGCGATGCGGCGAATCTCGTCGAGGCTGGTGCGGGTCGTCTCCTGGACCTCGCGCAGCTCCTGACGTGCCTCCTCCGGCAACCGGTCGGCCACGCCTTTGAGCTCCAGCAGCACCGCGGTGAGAGTCTGCCCCACCTCGTCGTGCAACTCCTGGGCGATGCGTCGCCGCTCCGCCTCCTGGGCGGCCAGCATGTAGGCGTTGCGCTGGGCCCGCTCCGACCGCAGGCGCTCCTGCATCGAGTTGAAGGCTTGGATCAGTGGACGGATGGCGCCGTCACCCGGGAGCATCGGCAGCGGCGTCGGTGACGACAGGTCGAGGGTCGCCATCGCCCGGGTGAGGCGCTCGATCGGGGCCAGGCCGATCCGCAGGAGGACCGCATTGGCCACGAGCAGGACCGCGAGCCCGGCGGCGAGAATCACCGCCTCGGTGAGCACGACCGGCGTCGAGACGGTGATCGGGCCCACCACGAGCAGCACGGTCGCGGTGATCAGGATCGCCGCGTTGATCAGGAAGAGCCGCCAGAACAGCGTCACGACGTCCGAATCCCTCCCTGCTATCGGATCATCAAGCCTGCGCCGCCCCGACCAGCCCGTCCATGGGTGCTGACACCCAAAGCGCAGGCGAAACACCCCTCAGAACGGGGGTTGGCCACCCATGCAGTTGGGTGCCGCGCCCAATGGGCGACACCCACTCTACGCGGTGATCATGGACGTACGCCCATCGAGGATCGAGGGCGGACGACTCCCCCGAAGGGAACATGCTCGATATGTTGAGAACACTCGTCCGTCGCGCGCGGGCGTGCCCCCGCGTGCCCTCATCACAATCAGACCGTACGGTTACCCCCACCCGCCACACCGCGACCCCCAGCCTGCTCGGCCGCGAGCGGCACGGACCCCCGGGGGTCCGCCCGTGAGCTGGCCGGCCATCACCTCGCTGGCCATCTTCGCCGTCGCCTTCATCCTCATCGCCACCGAGAAGGTGCACCGCACCGCGGTGGCGCTGGCCGGCGCGGCGGCGATGGTGGTGCTCGGACTGGTCCCCGGCAACGACATCTTCTACTCCCACCACACCGGCATCGACTGGGAGGTCATCTTCCTGCTGCTGGGGATGATGATCATCGTCGGTGTCATCAAGCACACGGGAGTCTTCGAGTTCCTCGGCATATGGGCGGCCCAACGGTCCAAGGGACGGCCCTACCGGCTGTTGATCTTCCTCATGGCCATCACGGCGCTCGCCTCGCCGTTCCTGGACAACGTGACCACCGTCATGCTCGTGGCGCCGGTCACAATCGCCGTCTGCCGCCGGCTGGAGATCTCCCCGGTGCCTTACCTGATCGCCGAGGTACTCGCCTCGAACATCGGGGGCGCCGCCACGCTCATCGGCGACCCGCCGAACATCATCATCGCCAGCCGCGCCGGGCTGACGTTCAACGACTTCCTGATCCACATGACCCCGATCGTGGTCGTGCTGTTCGGGCTCTTCGTGCTCATGGCCCGCTTCCTGTTCCGGAAGTCGTTCGTGTACCACCCGGAGAAGGTCGAGCTGGTCATGGCCATGGACCCCCGGGCCTCGATCACCGACATGCGCAAACTCGTGCGGTGCCTCGTGGTGCTCGGGCTGGTCATGGTCCTGTTCACGCTGCACACCGTGCTGGATCTCAGCCCGGCGATCATCGCCCTGCTCGGGGCCGGCGCCATCGTGATCGTCTCCAAGGACTGGACCAACGGCTACCTGAAGGAGGTCGAGTGGTCGACGCTCGTCTTCTTCATGGGGCTGTTCGTCATGGTGGGCGCCCTCGTACACACCGGCATCATCGAGGTCGTCGGCGACTGGGCGATCCGCACGGTCGGCGACAACTACCTGGCCGCAGCGACCAGCCTGCTGTTCGGCTCGGCGTTCGTCGGTGCGGTCGTGGACAACATCCCTTATGCCGCGACCATGGCCCCGATCGTGGAGGGCCTGGCCGCCCAACCGGCCGATCCGGGTATCAGCCAGGCGCTGTGGTGGGCGTTCGCGCTCGGCTGTGACCTGTCCGGCAACGGCACCGCCATCGCCGCGAGCGCCAACGTCGTGGTGCTCGGCATCGCCGCCCGGGAGGGTGAGCCGATCAGCTTCGGCCAGTTCACCAAGTACGGGGTGATCACGACGCTCGTGACGACCGTGGTCGCCTGGCTCTACGTGTGGTTGCGGTACTTCGCCTTCGGCTGAGCGAGTCTGGAAGGAGTTCGTTATGCGAATTGAGCGCGTCCCCCTCCCCGGTATCGGCACTCGAATCCGGTTCGCGACCGCGACGGGGAGATGGGTCGGAGTGATCCAGCACGCCGACGGACACCGGGAACTGCTCCTCTACGCCCCTAACGACTCCGACACGGTCCAGACCAGCGTGCGGCTGACCGAGCAGGAGGCCCACGAGCTGTCCGAGATCCTCTTCCCGCACCACAACGGCAGCGACGGGTAGTCACCGGGCTCGCACCAGGCCCGAGCCGGGCTGGTACCGGGCTCGGGCCTGGCTGGTGCCAGGAAGGACGCCCTCTTGACGCCCAGTGCCTAGGAAGGACGCCTTCCTGACACGTAGTGCTAGGAGGGCGTCCTTCCTGACATCGCCGACTCGTCGGACTCGTGGCCCGGGCACCAGTCCTGCGGCGGCACCTGCGCACGTACGTCATCAACGTGCTCACCACACCCGGCCCACGTCGTCTTGCCACAGATGTGGCAGGGAACCGGTCGGCACATGGCCTGCTCCTCCTCGTCACCGCATCCCGGATCGGGCGATTCGCCCCGGCCGGAGAGTACAACGCCGGCCGGCTCCGCCCCCGCGTCCTCGGGTGTCCGGACCGTCTCGAGGACCCGCCATCACCCGGCCGGGCGCGGCAGCCGCGCCGCCCCCGTCGCGGGCGTAGTCAGCGCCCGCCGACCCGCTCCATCCCCGTGATCTTGGAAGTCTGACCCCCCTATAGGGGGGACAGAATTCCTAGATCACAGCTCGCGGCGTCGATGATCTCCACGGGTCGGCGCCGCGGCCAGCGTTCAGTCGGCGAGCGAGACGCCTCCGTCAAACAGCCCTCTGGTCGTCTGCGACCAGCACGGCGCCGCCCCGCCCGCCGGTGACCGACGGCAGGCCGTGCGCAGGAGGCGTCAAGAAGGCGTCCTTCCTGGACGCTAGGCGTCAAGAGGGCGTCCTTCCTGCGCAGAGCCCTGGTCCTTTCTGAGCCAGCAGCCCGGTCAGAGGCCTGAGCACTGGGCGGTACGGGCGCCGAGGACATCGTTGGGCCGGCCGTCGTTACTCGGCGGGGGTTCGTTGCCGGTGCAGGCGAGCGCTCCGACGATCTGGTTGCCGGCGACGACGGTCCCGCCCGTGTTGCCGTCCAACCGCACGGCGCCGACGATCACGTTCGCCGGGCACTCCGGGCCCCCGACACGGACCGGACCCGTGGCCCGGTCGACCCGTACGGCGCCGAGCAGCTGCGACCCGCACACCGTCACGCCGGCTGCCTCGGTCGCGGCCAGCGCGCCCACGACGGAGCTGTCGCGGACCAGAACCCGGGCGCCTGGCCGGACGGTCACGGGGCCGAGTTGCACCGCCCCGTCCAGGCACAGCGTCCCGGAGGTCGCTTCGAGGACGCCGATGTGCCGGCCCGACACGGTTCGCGTACAGGCCGGCGTCGGGCTCAACCAGGCGATCTGCGGGTCGTGGTCGCTGGTCTGGTCGGCGAACTCCACGTTGATGTGCACCACCTGATACCGGTCCACCCGCAGCGCCGGGCTGACCAGGATGTGGTCGAGCACTTGCGATATACCATTGAATATGTATGTGTACCGTTGATCAGCGGGAAGGGTGTCGACCAGGCTGACCAGCCCCGGCCCGCCGGGGCCTGGCGCGGTGAGGGTCTGCAGCACCGGGCTGAACTGGAAGTCGTTGAGGTCGCCGGCCACGACGACGTTGGCCCACGGGTCGACCGCGAGAACCTGGTCGACGAACGCCCGGACCGCGGCCGCCTGCTGCAGACGCTGGACCTCCGAACCGCGGGTGGGTGGCTGGAACCGACCGTCGGCGTTCTGGTCGCCCCGCTTGGAGTTGAAGTGGTTGGCCACCACGATCACCTTGGCGCCGCGGAAGATGAACTCCCCGACCAGCGGTTTGCGGCTCGCCTGCCAGGCCGGGTTCGCCGGGTCGATGCGACCAGGTGACACCGATAGGCGAGGCGTGCCGTCGACGTCCATGCTCACTGCCACTGGTGTGGCGTGGTCTCCCCCGGTCCTATCCACAAAGGACACTCGTACCGGGTTGAACAGGAACGCCACCCGGATGTTGGCGCCCTCCTCGCCACCGTCCTCGCCGTCGGCCGGGTTGATCTGGCGCCACTCGTAGGCCGGACCGCCGGCCCGTACGATCGCCTCGACGAACCGGTCCAGCGTCTGGCCGGCGTCGACCACCCCGTCGTCGACCGGCCCGGTGTTGTCCTGGATCTCCTCCAGGGTCACGATGTCCGGGCTGGCCAGGTGGGTCACGATGCCCCGCGCCAACTCATCGAACGTGCTCTGCGGATCGCGCGGGCTCAGGTTCTCCACGTTGTACGTGGCCACCGAGAGCTGCTCCGGCTCACCCGGGGTCACGACCTGCCGGGTCAACCCGCCGGAGGTGAGCGTGCCGATGCTGGTCGCGGCAATGCCGAAGCCGCCGAAGAGGGTGTAGTCCACCGGACCCGTGGTCGTTCCGCTCAGCGTGTCGCCCACGTTCGCCGGCGGCACCGTCCCGGTCACCGGGAACACGACGATGCGCCCGGTCGGAGTAGCGTCGTAGCCGGTGAACAGCGTGCCGCCGCGGGCCGACCGGTACTCGTCCGGCTTCACCGTCACGTACACCTCGCCGAACTCGTTGCCCGGCCCCACGACGCGTACGTCCTCGACCCGTACGAGCATGCCGAGCCGGCTGCGCCAGAACTCCTGCACCGAGCGGGTCGGATCGACGGGCACCACATCCTCGACGTTGCCCGTGGGTGAGGAGGCCGCGTACGTGTCGGGCAGCGACGCCGCGGTGATGAGTTCCGCCGCAGGCAGCGGGTTGTCGCGCGAGCAGATCAGCACGGTCGGCTGGGTGATCTCGGTGATGGAGAGGTTCGCCGTGTCGGGGAACACCTCGCCACTGGAGAGCGGGTAGAAGTTCTGCACCCGTCCGGACACCATGACGGCGTCGCCCGGGCGGACCGTGATGGCGCTCGAACTGGTGAAGACGAAGACGCCCTCGCTGGTCGCCGGGTTCGCGTCCGGGTCAGGGTCCTGGATCCAGAAACCCCGCGAGCTGCCGGTCGCTCTGACGGCCGTGACGATGCCGGGTACGTCGGCGACGGTCTGGTTGCGCAGCGGCGACAGCCATCCGTCGCCCTGGATGTCCCGGATACGGGTCGGCCCCGGCTGGGCCGGACACTGCTGCGGCTCCGGCTCGACGTTGGCCGCTTGGGGGCTGGGCGGGGCCGCGAACAGGTCGACGGAATTGTCGTCGGTGTCCACTGTGGCCCGACGCTGCACCGACGTGGTGTTGGACGCCCCGAGCGCCGGGGTGCCCTCGCGGATGGTCGCGTTCCCGTAGCCGACGAGGTCGACGATGTCGGCCACGGCTGCGCACGCCGCCGCGTCGTGGCAGGTCAGTGGCGTCGTGCTGGCGACCAGCGCCACCGTGCCCCCGCCGGCTCCCATGGCGATCGATCCAGAGACATCGACGGTGGCCAGCGGCTGTCCGTTCGCGCCGGAGGCCTGGCCGACCAGGTAGAGCTCGCCGGGCTCGATGACCCCGGTCAGCGGCGTCACCTGCCAGGCGCCGGTGCCCGTCGCCGCGTGGTACTGCACCGACCAGCCCGACACGGTGATCGGTTCGGGGCCCCGGTTGGCGATCTCGATGAAGTCCCGGTTGAACGGGGCGCCGCTGTTACCGCCGCCGCCGTACACCTCGTTGATGACGAGCCCGGTGGACGGGACGCCGCTGGCCGGGGCGACCAGGACGACCGAGGCGACCACGAACGCGACGATGGCCGCCCCACCGACGGCCAGCGCCCGGCGACGTCGCCGAGCCGTGAGAGCTGCAGACATGCCTATGATCATCGTCAATGGCAGGCCAAGACCACAACGGCCTGCTCTGCGCAGGAAGGACGCCTTCCTGGACGCTAGGCGTCAACAGGGCGTCCCTCCTGCACTCGGATGTCAGGAGGGCGTCCTTCCTAGGCACTGAGCGTCAACAGGGCGTCCCTCCTGCGCAAGAGCAGCCCGGCCGTCACTGGGGAGCCCGCGCCGTGCTGCTGCGCGGGGCAAGGCGGGCGGTGGCGTGCTGCACCACGGTGGGCGCACGGCCGTCGATGATGTCGAGCAGCATGCTGGCCGCCCGCGCCCCGTAGGCCGGGATGTCGCGCTGCAGCGCGGTCAGCGCGGGGTGCACGAGCCGGCACAGCACCGAGTCGTCCCAGGCGACCAGGGACAGGTCGTGAGGCACGCGCAGGCCCATCTCCTGCGCCACGCCGAGCCCGGCGATGGCCATGACGTCGTTGTCGTAGATGATCGCGGTCGGGCGCGGCCGGGAGTTGAGCAGGCGACGGGTGATGCGGGCGCCCTCTTCGCCGGAGTAGTCCGAGTCGACCGAGTTCGCCGCGACGATGCCGAGTCGGGCACACACCTGGGCGAACGCGTCGGCCCGGATGCGGGTGTGCAGGAACTCCGGCACACCCCCGACCCGGGCGATCACCCGGTGGCCCAACGCATACAGATACTCCACTGTTTCGACCACGGCCGCGGCATCGTCGGACCAGATGCTCGCCAGGCTGCCGGTGTGGCCGGGGCCGCCGATCACCACCGCCGGCAGGTTCAGCTTCTCGATCACGGGGATGCGCGGATCGTCCACGCGCAGGTCGCAGATGAGCACGCCGTCGACGCGCCGCTCTCCCCACCAGCGTCGGTAGATCACCGCTTCGTCGGCAGGTCCGGCGGTCATCTGCAGCGTGAGACCGTACGACCGGGCCGACAGGGTGGCCTCGACGCCGCTGATCAGCTCCATGAAGAAGGGCTCGATGCCGAGGGTGCGCGCGGGCCGGCTCAGCACCAGGCCGATGGCGCCCGCGGCGGCGGCACCGGAGAGAACTCGGGCCGCGCGGGACGGGCTGAACCCGATCTCCTCTGCGATGGCGAGGATGCGACGGCGGGTGGCGTCCGAGACGCCGGGCTGGCCGTTGAGCGCGTACGACACCGCTACCTTGGAGACGCCGGCCCGCTGGGCGACGTCGGAGATCGTCGGCCGTCGTGGCGCCGCGCGCCGTCGGTCGCCACGCCGATCGCCCACGCTCTCCGCCGCCATGCTGGCCCATCCTAGTGAGCGACCACACTGCACCAGGCCGCCCTGAACCCCCGTTGATCTAGGGCTTGGAGTGGTGAGTTGATCTTCAACCACCACTCTATGCCCTAGATCAACGGGGTAGGAGGGCTAGACGAGCGGATCGATCACGTGAACATCCTGACGCTGCACGAGAACTGGACTCTCCGTCCGGCCGGGGGTCCGGTGCCGGACGAGATCGTGGCGGCCGGCCCGATTCCGGCCACGGTGCCCGGGTCGGTGCACACCGACCTGCTCGCCGCCGGCCTCATCCCCGATCCCTACCTGGACGACAACGAGCGTCGCCTGGCCTGGATCGGGTTGGCCGACTGGCGGTACGAGACGGTCATCGACTGGTCGCCCGGCCCCTACGACCGAGTACACCTCGTCTTCGAGGGCCTGGACACCGTGGCGCGAATCGAGCTGAACGGCGAGCCGGTGGCCTCGACGGCCAACATGCACCGCACATACCGCATCGACGTGGGCGACCGCCTGCGGCCGGGCACCAACCGACTCGCGGTGACGTTCGCGTCGCCGATCCGGTACGCCGACGCCATGAGCCTGATCCTGGGCGCCCGCCCGCACGTGATCCACCACCCGTACAACGCGATCCGCAAGGCGGCCTGCAGCTTCGGCTGGGACTGGGGTCCCGACCTCGCCGGCGCCGGCATCTGGCGCCCCGTCCGGCTGCACGCCTGGCGCACGGCCCGGCTCGCGTCGGTCCGGCCGGTGGCCACTGTGGAGGGTGACGCCGGAGTGCTCGTGACGCATGTGGCCGTCGAGCGGACCGGAAACGCCGGCGACCTCGCGGTGCAGGTCGAGGCCGGCGGGGTGAGCCGTACGGTCACCATCGACGCCGACGCCGGCGCGGTCGAGGTGCGCATCCCGCAGGTACGCCGGTGGTGGCCGCGCGGCTGGGGCGAGCAGGCCCTCTACGACGTGACCGTACGGCTGCGGGCCGCCGCCGAGGTGCTCGACACCTGGCGCGGCCGGGTCGGCTTCCGTACGGTTCGCCTGGACCAGTCCCGCGACGAGGCCGGCACCGGGTTCACCTTCGTCATCAACGACGAGCCGATCACCGTCAAGGGCGTCAACTGGATTCCCGACGACGTCTTCCCCCACCGGTCCCGGTACGCCGAGCGCATCGACCAGGCGGTCGCGGCCGGGGTCAACCTGATCCGGGTGTGGGGCGGCGGCATCTACGAGGACGACGAGTTCTACCGGCTCTGCGACGAGCGGGGCATCCTCGTCTGGCAGGACTTCGCCTTCTGCTGCGCCACCTACGCCGAGGAGGAGCCGCTGCGCTCCGAGATCGTGGCCGAGGCGACGGACAACATCACCCGGCTCATGCCCCACCCGAGCCTCGTGCTCTGGAACGGCAACAACGAGAACCTGTGGGGTATGGCGGACTGGGGCTGGCGGGAGCGCCTGGACGGCCGCACCTGGGGCCACGCCTACTACTACGACCTGCTGCCCGGCCTCGTGGCCCGGCTCGACGGCACCCGTCCGTACACCCCGGGCAGCCCGTGCTCGCCGGACCCGAACCAGCACCCCAACGACCCGGCCCACGGCACGGTCCACATCTGGGATGTCTGGAACCAGCTCGACTACACCGCCTACCGCACCTACCGGCCCCGGTTCGTGGCCGAGTTCGGGTGGCAGGGGCCGCCGGCCTGGTCGACCCTGCGCCGGGCCATCAGCGACGATCCGCTCACGCCCGAGTCGCCCGGGATGCTGGTCCACCAGAAGGCCATCGACGGGGACGCCAAGCTGACCCGGGGCCTGGTGCCGCACCTGCGGGTGCCGCAGTCCATGGTGGACTGGCACTGGGCCATGTCGCTCAACCAGGCCCGGGCCGTCCGCACCGGCGTGGAGTGGTTCCGGTCGCTGCACCCCCTGTGCACGGGCACCATCCTGTGGCAGCTCAACGACTGCTGGCCGGTGGTGTCGTGGTCCATGGTGGACAGTGACGGCCGGTGCAAGCCCGCCTACTACGCGCTGCGCCAGGCCTACGCCGACCGGCTGGTGACCGTGCAGCCGTCCGACGAAGGCCTGCTGGTGGCGCTCGTCAACGACACGCCGCACCCGTGGTCGGGGATGCTGGCGGTGTCCCGGCGTACGTACGACGGCGGGGTGCTGGCCAAGGAGGAGATCGAGGTGTCGGTGGCGGCCCGCTCAACCGGGCGCGTGGCAGTGCCGTGCTCGGTGGCGAGCCCCGACGACCCCGGCGCGGAGCTGCTGCTGGCCGACTTCCGCGCCGCCTGCCCCGGCGGAATCTGCGAACACGTCGGCGACGAGCGCGGGTTCTGGTTCTTCGCCGAGGACCGCGACTCGGCCCTGCCCTCGCCCCGGTTCTCGGCGACGGTGACGCCGCTCGAGGGCGGGGCGCAGGTCAGGGTGACCGCCCAGACGCTGCTGCGTGACCTGGCTCTGCTGGCCGACCGGGCTCACCCCGACGCGGTCGTGGACGACATGCTCGCCACGCTGCTGCCCGGCGACTCGGTCACGTGGACGGTGCGCTGCCCCGCCCCGCTCGACCCGGATCGCCTGCTCGCGCCCGACGTCCTGCGCAGCGCCAACCAGCTGGTTCGCCCGTCCTCGTGACGACCCGGGCGAGCCCGGGCCGCGGCCGGTCAGGATGAGCGGACCGTCGGCGGCCCGGCCGGGTCAGTGATCTGACCGCCGGCCGGCTGACGGCACGCCGGACTGTTCAACCGGACGGGCGGCGGGCCGGCCGGCCACGATCGCGACGGCCAGCAGAGCGACGCCCCAGGCGATGGCGAGCGCCGCCCACTCCCGAGCCAGGCCGCCGGCCACTCCGGGAAACCGCAGCGAGCAGACGCCGAGGTAGGCCGCGCAGACTCCGACCCGGACCGCGTTGAACCGGCGCAGGGTCGGCCGTACGGCGGCCAGCACGGTGAATCCGACCAACGTCACCGCCAGGGCGCCCTGGATCGCCCAGTGGTTGACGTTGTTGGTGATCTCCTCCGGCGGCCGGCCCTCGCGGGTGGCCCGGTACATGTCGACGGCGTAGACGAGCCAGGGCACCGCACCGAGCGCGGCGAGTCCGGCGTACGCCCACTGCACCCACGACCGGTCCGGCGCCGGCCGGGGCCGCAGGGTGGCCTGCCGCCGACCGAGCGCGGCCAGGCCCGCGAGCGCACCGATGGGCACGATGAGCGCCACCAGCATCCACCACACTTCGTACTCGCCGGTGACCACCGCCGAGACCGCGATGACCGCGGCAACCCCGGCGAGCTGGGCCGCGATCTCGGCCGACCACGCCGGCTGGAGCGCGACGAGGACCAGCCCGATCACGATGAACGCGGTGACCAACAGACCCCAGCCGCCGTCGAGGATGGCCACGGGCCGCCACAGGGCGTCCGGGTCGATGGTCACGGCGAGATCGACGAACCCGAAACCGGGCAGAGCCCACAGCAGGGCGAACACTCCGGCCACGACCCGGATTGCAATGCGCATCGGGGCATGATCCACCCGCCCGTGGGTCGGCCGGCCGGCGGGGTGGATCATGGTGGCCACGGCCACACCCAAGCCGCCGCGCCCAACACACCGCCAACCTCGTATCGCGCCCGGGCTGACGGAGGAGTTCGACTCGGGATACCTGCTCGCGGACGGCGGGGCCCGCCGTATGGCTCACGGGTCGAGGCGATCGACCACCGTGATGTCGCGGGGCCGTTGGGCCGGCGGCAGATGCGCGCGCTGCCAGGCGCGCAGCCCGTCCTCGGTGAGGTCGACGCCCGGGCGCGGCCGGACGGCGGCCGACAGCCGCTGCCCGTACTCGGGATCATCGACCGGCTCGACCCGGACCTCGGCGACCGCCGGGTGCTCGGCCAGTGCGGCCGCGACGGCACCCGGATAGACGTTGGTCCCACCCGACACGATCATGTCGTCGACCCGGCCGTCCAGGTACAGGCGTCCGTGCACGTCCACGTGCCCGAGGTCGCCGGTGGCCACCTCCTGTCCGCCCGGCAACCAGCCGACCACGTGCACCTGACCGACGGTCCCCGGCGGCAGCAGCCGGCCCTCGGCGTCGCGGATGCGCAGCCGCACGCCGTGGGGGGCCCGCCCCACCGTCCCCGGCGCGGCCTTAAGGTCGGCCGGCGTGGCGATCGCGGACCAGCCCGCCTCCGTGGTCCCGTAGAGATTAAACACAATATTTCCAAATTGCTGTACAAGCTCGGCGTGCAGCTCGGCCGACAGCGGCGCGGCGCCGCTCACGATCGCCCGCAACCCCGACGGTCCTGACCGCTGCCGTTGCTCGGCGGCGAGGCGGTGCAGTTGCACCGGCAGCGCCACCAGCAGTTCGGCGTCGTACTCGGCCACCAGGTCGAGGATCCCGGCCGCGTCCCGACCGGCCGCGAGCAGCACCGGGGCGCCGATCGCCAGCCCGGCGGCCAGGTACGACAGGCCGAAGCCGTGGTGCGGCGGCGCGGCGAGCACGAAGGGCCGGCCCGGGCGCAGCGGCAGCAGCTCGAGGTGGGTGGCGACCGCGCCGAGCAGGGTGCGGACCGGCAGCGCACGGGTGACCGCCTTCGGGATCCCCGTGCTGCCGGAGGTGAGCACGGTGAGCCGGGCCGGCCGCCGGGGCCGGTCCGCCACCGTCGCCGGGAGCATCGGACCGCGGTCGGTGCCGTCGACCGGCAGCCGCCAGCCCGGCACCGACTCGCCGTCGCGATGGCCGAACCGACTGGTGACGGCGTCGTAGCGTCCATCGTGGACGATCACGCGCAGATCGTGGGCTTCGAGCAGCTCCGGCAGCCGCGTCGCCGGGGTGTCGGGCGGCACGAGCACGGTGTCCACGCCGAGCCGGCCCAGCGCCACGAGGGCGAGCACGAACTCGCGTCCGGGCCCGCAGGCCAGGCCGACCCGGCCGATGTCGACCAGCGGGGCCAGGCTCGCCGCCCACTCCTCGGCCTGCTCCCGCAGTTCCTCGACCGAGACGGGACCGTTCCGGTCGACGAGGGCCACGCCCGTATCCGGTCCCGCGTCCACGGCGGCGGCGACCGTGCCGCCGTAGCGCCAGGCGGCCCGCCCGGCCCGCGCCAGCACCCCGGGCCGCAGCAGCCCGGCCTTCTGCAGCGCGCGGGGAACGGTGAGCGACTGGGCGAGCGCGAGGACGCCGGCGTAGCACCGCTCGAGCAGAGCCGGGAACGCGACCGCGAGCGGTTGGCCCAGGCGGGCCCACCACGGCCAGATCGTCCGTGGTCGCCGGGCGATCGCCCGGCACACCATCGCTGCGGCCTCCTCCGGACTCGCGGCCGGCACGGGCCACCGGGCCAGGGTCGGCGCGCTCATCCGGGTTCGGACCATTCCGAAGTAGACGGTGCTGACCGTGACCCCGTCGCGGCGCAGCTCGGGCGCGGCCGAGCGCAGCCAGATGTCGAACGCCCCCTTGGAGGCGAGGTAGGCCGACCACCCGGGCGGGTAGCCGGCCAGGCTCGCGGTGGAGACGTTGACGATGTGGCCCCGGCCGGCGGCGCGCATGGCCGGCAGCAGGCCGAGCAGCAACGCGACCGGGCCGAGGTAGTTGATGCCGGCGGTGCGCGTGATGTCGTGGAACCGGTCGGCGGTGGCGGCCACCGACCGGTTGATGCTGTGCCCGGCGTTGGAGACCACGACGTCCACGCGGCCGTACGTGCGCAGCAGCTCGGTCGCCAGCGCGCCGGCCGCCGTCGGGTCGGACAGATCGCAGGGGTGGATGGTCGCCGTGCCCCCGGCGTCGACGATCCGCTGGCGCACCTCGGCCAGGCGGGCCTCGGTCCGGGCGACGAGCACCACCCGCGCCCCGGCCGCCCCCAGCCGGACCGCGGTCGCGGCTCCGATGCCCTCCGACGCCCCGGTCACCACGACCACTCGGTCCGCCACCGCCCGGCGCAGGGCCGACTCGCTCGGCCCCGGCCCGGCGATGCCGGCCAGGATGCGCAGCGCCCGTCTCACGCCGACATCCTGCCCCAGGCGCGTGTCGCCGTGGTGTCCAGCCACGGGCCGTGTCGCCGTCGGCCGGGCGGCCGGCGACGCCGGTTTTGTCGGAGGTGGGGGCTAGCGTGGTCCCGTGCCCGTTTCCCGAACCGGTCGACCCTCGTCGCGGTCGGGTCAGCCCCGTCCGCCCTCGTCGCCTCCTGAGCAAGCACCGGCTCGCCAGCAGGCCTCGTCGGTCCCCCGCCGGGCCTCGTCACGTCCCCGCCCGGCTCCGTCGGCCCCTCGCCCGGCCGGGTCGGGCCGACAGCTCACTCCGGTGGATGCGGTGACTCTGCGCCTGATGAGCCTGCTGCTCGCCCCGCGTCCCGAGGGCTACGGCGGCGACCCGGCGCCCAAGGACGTGGCCGGGGTGGTGACCTGGCTCGGCGCGATGCAGGCCCAGGACACCGGCAGCGCCGCGTGGTCGTTCGGGGTGCGGTTGCCGGGCCTGACCGCGGCCGACGTCGACGCCGCCGTCGAGCGCCGGGAGGCCCTGCGCACCTGGCCCATGCGCGGCACCGTGCACTACGTGCCGCCCCGGGATGCGCACTGGATGCTCGACCTCATGGGGCGCCGCGCGCTGGCCGGGGCAGCCAAGCGTCGGGAGTTCCTCGGCCTCTCCGAGGAGGTGGCCAACCGGGCGGTCGAGATCCTGGGCGAGGTGCTGCGCGGCGGCCGGCGGCTGACCCGCAGCCAGTGCCTGGCCGAGCTGACCGAGCGTGGTCTCCCTGTCTCCGGGCAGCTCGGCTACCACCTGCTGTGGTACGCGAGCCAGCTCGGCGTGACCTGCTTCGCCCCGAACATCGGCACCGAGCAGGCCTTCACCCTCCTCGACGAGTGGGTTCCCGACCCGCACCGGCCCGATCCGGAGGAGGCGCTCGCCACGATCGCGCTGCGCTACTTCCGCAGCCACGGGCCGGCCACGGTCGCCGACTTCGCCGGGTGGACCGGGCTGCCGGTCACCCAGTGCCGGCGGGGCGTGGCCGCGGCCGGTGACGCGCTCGTGGAGGTGCTGGTCGACGACGTGCCCATGGTCGCCGACCGGGCTCTGGTCGAGGCCTACGCCCCGCGCCGCCGGTCCGGGTCGGTGCTCGCGCTGCCGGGCTTCGACGAGTTCATCCTCGGCTACAAGGACCGCTCGCTGGTGCTGGACGACGCGCACAGGCAGGCCATCGTCCCCGGCGGCAACGGTGTCTTCCAGCCCACCATCGTGCGCGACGGTCGCGTGGTCGGCACGTGGCGCCGCACGGCCCGGCGGGCGAGCGTGGAGATCACCGTGACCCCGTTGGTCACGCTCGCGACCCGGGATCGTACGGCCGTCGAGGCGGCCTTCCGACCGTACGGCCAGTTCCTCGGCCTCGCTCCCACGGTCACCTGGGCCACCTGACCAGCCCGCCCGCGCCCCGGCCAGCCCCGCACCCGGCCCGCGCCCCAGGTAGCCCGCGCCACTGGACAGCCCGCACCGCCACCGGATGGGGCCAACAATCCCCGAAGGCGCCCGGGAGCCCGCGGCCCCGCTGATACGGTCCGGGAGGGCACCGGGACGGGTCCGGAGCGCCGTCGCCGACCGAGGTTCGCGGCTGACCGCGCGCCGCGCCCCATCCGGCCGTGGGAGGGGGCATGCGCCGCATCATCGTGGGGTTCGACGGATCGGAGTCGGCCACCGACGCTCTCCGCTGGGCGGTGGCCGAGGCCCGTCGGCACCAGGCCGATCTCGTGGCCCTCACGGTCATCGATAACCAGCCGCTGCCGCTGCTGGCGTCGACCCGCCAGCCACCGGTCGACCCGCGGCCGGACGTGCTGGGCGAGCTGCGCGACGCGGTCAGCGCCGCCGCCGACGACTTTCCCGTGGTCTTCCGCTACCTCGTGGGTTCGGCCGCCGCCGAGCTGATCGCGGCCAGCCGGGACGCGGACCTCCTCGTCGTGGGGTCCCGCGGTCACGGCCGACTCGCCAACGCCCTGCTCGGTTCGGTGAGCCGGGCCTGCCTGCTGCACGCGCCCGGCCCGGTCACGGTGGTGCGGCCCGACGCAACGCGTACCCAGGACGGGCGTGTAATCGTGGGGATCGACGGATCCGAGTCGTCCCGGGCGGCGGTACGCGTGGCAGCCACCGAGGCGCGGCTGCGCCGGGTCGGGCTGCAGGCTGTCCACGCCGTGCACTGGGACCGCATCGGCACCGAGCTGATCACCCCGACGGAGGACCAGCTCGTCGAGTGGGGCCGGCATCTGGTCGATCAGCAGCTGGCTGACCTGAGCCAGCACCTCGCCGATGCCGGGGTCGAGGCCCAGCCCGTGATCGTCCACGGGCACCCGGGCGACGTGCTGATGGAGTACAGCCGCACCGCCGACCTACTCGTGCTCGGCTCGCGGGGCCAGAACCCGTTGACCAGCCTGCTGCTCGGCTCCACGAGCGACTACTGCGCCCACCACGCGACCTGCCCGGTCATGATCGTCCGGTCGGACGAACGAACCTCGGAGGGGCCGACGGCGGAACGGGCGGCGACGGCCCAGACGACGGAGAGCCCGACGACGGAGCAGGCGGCAGCCGCAAGCCCGGAGAGCGTGGTGTCGGCGACTCGGTGACCGCGGGAAAGGACGGCCGGCCGATGCCATCGTCGCCCGGTGGACCATCCGGCAGTGGCCACCACGGGCTGCCGCCCCACGAGGTGGTGCTGCTCCTGCAGACCGACCCGGAGCGGGGCCTGACCGGCGCCGAGGCGGCCCGCCGCCTGGCCCGCGACGGGCCGAACCAGTTGCCGACGGTGGCCCGGGCCGGGTGGCTGACCCGCCTGGCCCACCAGTTCGCCAATCCCCTGGTCGGCATCCTCGTGGCGGCCGGCGTGATCACGGCAGTCCTCGGCGAGTACATCGACTCGGCGGTCATCGCCGGAGTGGTTCTCGTCAATGCCTTCGTGGGGTACGTCCAGGAGGCCCGAGCCGACGCCGCCCTGGACGCCCTGCGCTCGCTGGTGCGCACCACGGCCCGGGTCATCCGCGACGGCGAGGAACGCACCATCCCATCGACCGACATCGTCGTCGGTGACCTGGTGGTGCTGCAGGCCGGGGACAAGGTTCCCGCCGACATCCGGTTGGTCCGGGAGACCGAGCTGCAGGTCGACGAGTCGGCCCTCACGGGCGAGTCGACGCCGGTCGTCAAGGACGAGGTGGTCCTGCCGCCGGAGACGCCGGTGGCCGACCGACGCAACATGGTGTACAGCGCGACTCTGGTCACGACCGGCACGGGGGCGGGCGTCGTGGTGGCCACGGGGGCCGACAGCGAACTCGGTCGCATCCACCGCCTCGTCAGCGCCGCGGAGTCGCTGGCCACTCCGTTGACGCGCAAGCTGGCCCGGTTCAGCCGGGCATTGACGGTGGTGATCCTGGGGCTGGCGGCCGTGACCTTCGGGGTGGGCCTGGCCCGGGGCGAGAGCGTCGCGGCGATGGTCACCGCGGCGATCGCGCTCGCCGTGGGGGCGATCCCGGAGGGGCTACCCGCCGCGGTGACGATCACGCTCGCCATCGGAGTGGGCCGGATGGCCCGGCGGCACGCGGTCGTACGGCGGTTGCCGGCGGTGGAGACGCTGGGCTCCACCACGGTCATCTGCTCGGACAAGACCGGCACGCTGACCCGAAACGAGATGACCGCCCAGGCTGTGTGGACGCCGGGGGCCCGTTTCGAGATCACGGGCACCGGATACGCCCCCGACGGCGAGATCCGTTCGGCCGACGGCGGCGACCGCGTGGTTGCCGGCGACACCGGCGGGGCTCCGCTGCCGCCGGCCCTGCGGTGGTGCCTGATCGCGGGGGCGAGCTGCAACGACGCCGGCCTGATCCCGGACGTAGGCACGATTCCCGACGACGACACGATTTCCGAAGACGATCGGGTTCCCGACGACGGCCGGCGGGCCCCGGCCCGCTGGCGCATCACGGGCGATCCCACCGAGGCGGCGTTGCTCGTCGCCGCGGCCAAGGCCGGTCTCACCGCCGACGCCCTGGCCCGGGACTACCCCCGGGTGGCGACGATCCCGTTCGCCTCCGAGCGCCGTTACATGGCCACCTTGCATCACGACGCGCAAACGAAGAACTACGTCGTTCTCGCCAAGGGCTCGGTGGAGCGCATCCTCGAGCTCTGCGACACCGAGCTCGGCCCCGACGGGACACCCCGCCGGCTGGACCGCGCGGCCGCCCAACGCGCCGCGGACGAGTACGCCGCGGCCGGCCTGCGGGTGCTCGCCACCGCCGTGGGGCACGGTGTCGGGCCGGACGACTTCACCGAGGAGCGCCTGCCGGCGGCGCTGGCGTTCACCGGGGTGTTCGCACTGCTGGACCCGCCCCGCGAGGACGCGATCGCGGCCGTACGCGCCTGCCGCCACGCGGGAATCACAGTCATGATGATCACCGGCGACCATCCCGCGACCGCGACGGCGATCGCCGAACGCATGGGCCTGCTCGACGGGCCGGACCGCGGGCAGGTGCTCACCGGCGCCGATCTGGCCCGGCTGACCGCCGCGGGCGACGCCACCACCGTGGACCCGGCCAACACCACTGTGGACCCGACCGATACCACTGTGGATGGAGCCGACACCACTGTGGACCGGGCTCGGGTGTTCGCCCGGGTCTCCCCCGAGCAGAAGCTGCGCCTGGTGGAGGCGCTGCAGGGCCGGGGCCAGGTGGTGGCCATGACCGGCGACGGCGTCAACGACGCGCCCGCGCTGCGCCAGGCCGACATCGGCGTGGCCATGGGGCGCGCCGGCACCGAGGTCGCCAAGGACGCCGCCGACATCGTGCTGACCGACGACAACTTCGCCACGATCGAGGCGGCGGTCGAGGAAGGGCGGACGATCGTCGACAACCTCACCAAGTTCATGGTGTGGACGCTGCCCACCAACATGGGGGAAGGGCTGGTGATCCTGGCCGCCATCGTGCTCGGCGCCGCGTTGCCGGTCCTGCCGACCCAGATCCTCTGGATCAACATGACCACGGCCGTCCTCCTGGGACTCATGCTGGCCTTCGAGCCGGCCGAGCCCGGCATCATGAGCCGGCCGCCCCGCGACCCGCGCCAGCCCTTGTTCTCCCGGGCCCTGGTCACCCGGGTCCTACTGGTCTCGGCGCTGATCGTGGCCGGCGCCTGGTGGCTGTTCGAGTCGGAGTCGGCGCGGGGCGCGAGCCTCGAACAGGCGCGGACCGCGGCCGTGAACGCCATCGTGGCGATTCAAGCTTTCTATCTGTTCAGCTGCCGGTCGGTGCACCGGTCGGCCCTGCACGTCGGGCTGCTCTCCAACCGCTGGATCCTCGGGGGCGTCGCCGGCCAGGTGGTCGCGCAGCTGGTGCTCACGTACGTTCCGGCCATGCACACGCTCTTTGACACCGCACCGATCGGCTTCGACGTGTGGGGGCGCGTCCTCGCTGTCGCCGCCGTGGCCGCGGCGATCGTCGGCGTCGAGAAACGCGTACGCCGGTGGGCCGACGAGCGCCGCGCCGCCGCCCGGCGTCACGCGCTGGCCGGCACCACCATGACCGGGCGGTGAGCGTGGTGCAGGGTGGCCCGGGCGACGCTGCCGAGCAGGATCTCCCGGGCGGCCGAGCGGCCCCGGGAGCCGACGACCAGTACGGCGGCCTCGCGCTGGCGCGCGTAGGTGGCCAGCGCATCCGCCACCGCGCGGGCATGAGAGCCGAGGCGGCGGGCGGCCGGGATGGTCACCACCTCGGCGGTGGCGGGCGACCCGGCGTCACCCGGTTCCGTATCGGACGGTCCACTGTCGACGGATGCATTGTGCACCGGTCCTCGACCACCCGGTCCCCGATCAGCCGCCTCACCCTCGGCCGCTCCACGGTCGGCTGGCTGGGCGCCGACCGACTCCGCCGCAGCCGACAAGGTCGCCTCGTCGCCGTCGACCGCCACGAGCACCACCTGTCGGGTCGGGAACAGGCGGGCAGCGGTGGCGGCCGCGGCCCCGGCTCCGGTCGAGGCGTCGAACCCGACCAGCACCGGGCCGGCGCGCAGGGCCTCGTACTCGGCGGTGAGCAGCGGACGCGGCACCACCAGAACAGGCCGGGGCGTGTGGCGGACCACCACATCGGAGACGCTGCCCAGGGCGGCGCTGGTACCACTCAGGCCGCGGGCCCCGACCAGCACCAGGTGGGCGTCGACCTCCTCGGCGATGGAGGCGAACAGCAGCCCTTCGCCGCCGTAGCTGCGGCGTACGAGCGGTTCCGCGTCCCACCCGGCGGCGCGGGCCAGGATGACACCGGTCGAAACCATCTGCTCCGCCTCGTAGGCCCCCTCGCGCTCGATGGCTTCCCGGAAGTCGTCGATGGTCGACACGGTGGCCCAGATGCGCTGGCGGATGCTCTCGCTCGCGAACGGCGGAGTCCACAAGTGGGTGACCCAGCACCGGGCGTGTGGCAGCAGCAGGGCTCCCGCATCGATCGCGAGATTCGCCGACGGCGATCCGTCGTAGCCGACGACCACCCGAATCGGCTCCGTGGGCATCCCGTCCCCGCCTTCGCCTGTCTCGTGACACCGACCGCCACCAGCGCCCGGCCCGTACGTCGCCCGGCCCGTACGGTCGTCCACGCGCACGATCGCGCGGCGCCGACCGACGGCACGTCGCCGCCCGTCGCACGTTCGGTCGGCGCTGACCTTTCTCGAAACCGTGCCTGAGCCTTCGAAACTAGTCTGACGGCTATGTCCGGTGTATCGGGTTGGCAGGTGTTTTCGCCTGTATGGGCGAGACTCGACGCCGGACGGCCCCGGGTCCGAGGTGGCGCCCGCGGCCACCGGAACCGTCTTCCGACGATCCGGTAGGCGCACCATGGTGCTCGTCGTCGCACTGGCCGCGATGGCTGGGCTGGCCGCGCTCGCCCCGATCCTGGCTCGGCTGATGGGGCGCAACGCCGGCTACGTCCTGGCCGCCGGCTTCGTGGCCATTGCGGCGGTGCTCGGCACGGTCGGGCCGGCCGTGCTCGCGGGCGAGACCCCGACCGCGTCCTGGCCGTGGTTGCCCCACTTTGGAGTGTCGCTCACGCTGCGCCTGGATGGCCTCTCCGCGTTGTTCTGCGTCCTGGTGCTCGGCGTGGGCGCGCTGATCCTCGGCTACTGCCCGCGGTACCTCCGGCCGGAGCACCATCACCGGTCGATCTACTTCCAGCTCACCGCGTTCGGCGGCGGCATGCTGGGGCTGGTGCTCGCGGGCGACCTCGTGCTGCTGTACGTGTTCTGGGAGCTGACGAGCGTCCTCTCCTTCTTCCTCATCGGCTCGGTCGGGGCCCGAGGCAATGCTCCGGCGCTGCGGGCCCTGCTGGTCACCACCACGGGCGGGCTCGCGCTGCTGACCGCGATCGTGCTGGTGAGCGTACGGCTCGGCACCACCGACCTGACCGAGGTGCTGGCGGCCCGGAACCAGTTGCTCGGCCTCCCGCTCGGCGACGCGGTGGCGGCCCTGCTCATCCTCGCGGCCTTCACCAAGTCGGCCCAGGCGCCGTTCAGCTTCTGGCTGCCCGGGGCCATGGTGGCCATCACGCCCGTGAGCGCCTACCTGCACGCGGCCACGATGGTGAAGGCCGGGATCTACCTGCTGCTGCGCTTCACCACCGTGTACGCGGGCCAGCCCGGCTGGTCGTTCACCCTGATGGCCGTCGGACTGGTCACGGCCATCGTCGGTGCCCTGCGGGCGCTGCGCGAACACGACCTCAAGTCGCTGCTGGCCTACTCCACGGTGAGCCAGCTCGGTCTGCTGGTCGCGGCCATCGGCGTGGGGACGACCGTGGCGCTCGCGGCCGCGGTCCTGCACACCTTCGCCCACGCCTTGTTCAAGGCGACGCTGTTCATGCTGGTCGGCATCATCGACCGCGAAGCCGGCAGCCGGGACCTCCGCCAGATCTCCGGACTGCGGCGGGTCATGCCGGTGACCGCCACGCTGACCGGGCTGGCCAGCCTGTCGCTGGCGGGCGTGGCCCCCATGATCGGCTTCGTCAGCAAGGAGTCGCTCTTCCAGGGGTTCGCCAGCGCGACCGTGTTCCCCGGCGCGGGCGCGGTCGCCGCGGCGCTCGCCGTCTTCGCCTCGGCCCTGACCTTCGCCTACGGGGTGCGGCTGCTCTACGGGGCGTTCGCGGGACCGACCATGCAGCGCACGCTGTACGAGCCGTCGTGGCTGTTCCTCGCCCCGGCCGCGGTCGCCGCCGGGGCGAGCGCGGTGCTGGGTCCGGGCGTGGTGGTCCTCAATCCGTTGATGCATCGGGCGATCCTGGACGTCGAGCCCTGGGGGACGCCTCCGTCGTTCCAGCTCTGGCACGGGTTCAGCCTGGAGCTGGCGCTCTCCGGCCTCACCATCGCGCTGGGGACGGTGCTGTTCGTAGCCCGGGCCCGGGTCGACCGCACCCTGCGACACCTGCCCGAGGATCGGGGCGCCCAGCGTTTCGAGGTGTTCTATTCGGCGCTGATCCGGTTCGGGACCGCCCTCGCCCGGACCGACCATCGTCGCACGACCTGGCCCTACCTGGCCCGCCCCGTGGTCGGCCTGGTCCTGCTGGCCGGGGCCGGCCTGGGCGTGGCCACCGGACTGCCGGGCACCTACCCGGCGCCGCGAGCACTGGACTGGGGCGTGGTCGGGTTGCTCGTCGCGGCCGCGATCACGGTCGTCCTCATGCGTACCACGCTCGCCTCGGTGGCGGCCCTCGGCTCGGTCGGGCTCCTCGTCACCACCTGGTTCATCACCGCGGGCGCACCCGACGTCGCGCTCACCCTTCTGCTCGTCGAAATATTGACTGCTGTCGTGGCCGCCTTCGCCCTGCGCGGGCTCCCGGCCCGGCTCGCGCCGGTGCACCGCTCCGGGGCCGTCGGGGCCGGGGTGCTCGCCGGGCTGGCCGGGCTCGCCGCGGCCGGCGGAACGTTCGCGCTGACCGGACGGCGCGGACTGTCACCCGCGGGCGAGTACTACCTCGACGCCGCCGAGGAAGCGACCGGAGGTCGAAACGTTGTCAATACCATCTTGGTCGATTTCCGCGGGCTGGACACGTTCGGGGAGATCAGCGTGCTCGCGTCGGTGGCGCTCGGCCTGACCCTGCTGTTCGCCGGAGCCCGCCCGGTCGCCGGCCGCCCGGCCCCGTACGAGCCGCTGCTCGGACCGGCACAACGGCTGCTGGCGCCCATCATCGTGACGCTGGCGCTGTATCTGCTCGTGCGCGGTCACGACCAGCCGGGCGGCGGGTTCATCGCCGCACTGGTCGCCGGTATGGCGGTGGCGCTGGGTGCGCTGAGCGGGGGCGGCCGGTTCCGGGTGGCCCGCGGGCTACGGACGGCCCCGCTGATCGCGGCCGGACTGCTGATCTGTGCGGGCGTCGGGCTGGCGGCGCTGGTGGCGGGGCAGGCGTTCCTCACTCCTCTCAAGGGCCCGTTCGGCCTGTCGACGTCGCTGCTCTTCGACGCCGGCGTGTTCCTGTTGGTCCTGGGCGTCATGGTGACCGCCATCAACCGGTTCAGCCTCGCCGAAGGGTTCACGCCGTGACCGCCGCCATCGCCGTGGGAGTTCTGGTCGCCGCCGGGGTCTTCCTCATCCTTCGCCGCAGCCTGGTCCGGGTCGCCTTCGGCTTCATCCTGCTGGGGCACGCGGTGAACCTCCTGCTCATGGCGGCGGGCGGGCTCGGACGCCGGGAACCGCCCATCCTCGGGCCGGACGGGCCGACAACGCCGGCCGATCCGCTGCCGCAGGCGTTCGTGCTGACGGCGATCGTCATCTCCTTCGGGACCACCGTGTACCTGCTGGGCCTCGCCCGGGCGCAACGCCGTGGCGACCAGGATGAGAAGCCGGGACCCGGGCCGTGATCGAGGCGCTGCTCATCGCACCGGTGGTCGTACCGTTGCTGGGCGCCGGGCTGCTGGTTGCCGTTCCGCCGCGTCGGTGGCTGCACCGGGTCGTCGCGCTGGCTGCGGGCGCCACCGGCGGAGTGACCGCGGCCGCCCTGCTTCCGTCCACTCTGGACGGCCAGGTGTCGACCCTCGCCGTCGGCGGATGGCCGCCCGGGTTCGCCATCGTCTTTGCCGCCGACACGTTCAGCGCCCTGATGCTCGGCGTCACCTCGCTCGTGGTGATCGCCGCACTGGCCATCGCGGCCGGCACCGGGGACGACACCGCCCGGTTCTACGCCCCCTTGGTGCTCGTCCTGTCGGCCGGTGTATGGGGGGCGCTGCTGACCGCAGACATATTCAACTTGTTCGTCTTCGTCGAGGTCATGCTGGCGCCCTCGTACGCCCTGTTCACCCTCACGGGCGGACGCGACCGGGTGTCGGCCAGCGCGGTCTACGTCACGGCCAACCTGCTCGCCTCCACCATCCTGCTGGCCGGGATCGCACTCCTCTACGGCGTGACCGGGACGGTCAACCTGGGTGACCTGGCCGGCGCGGCCGCCACCGGCGGTGGGGCTCTGGCCGCCGGCGTGATCCTGCTGGCCCTGGCGGTCAAGGCCGCCGTCGTGCCCCTGCACGGCTGGCTCCCCCGCTCTTACCCGCACGCGCCGCCTGCGGTGGCCGTGCTCTTCTCCGGGCTGCTGACCAAGGTAGGCATCTACGCGATCATCCGCGTCTATTCTGTGCTGTTCGACGGAACGCCCCGGTTGCGCTGGATCCTCATGGCCGTGGCCCTGCTGACCCTGGTGCTCGGCGTGCTCGGGGCCATCGGCGAACGGACGGTACGCGGTGCCCTCTCGTTCGACATGGTCAGCCAGGTGGGCTACATCCTGGTGGGCCTGGCCCTGTTCACCTCGAGCGGGCTCGCCGCGGCGATCTTCTTTCTGATCCAGTACGTCCTGGTCAAGGCCTCGCTGTTCGGCAGCGCCGTGGCCATCGAGGTGGCGGCCGGAACGGGCCGGCTCGACCGGCTGGGCGGCTTGGCCCGGCGGGAGCCGCTGCTGGCCGCCGCCTTCATGCTCGGCGCGTTGTCGCTGGCCGGAGTACCGCCGCTCTCCGGTTTCGTGGCCAAGCTCGGCGTCGTGACCGCGGCGCTGGCCGAGGGCGACTATCTCGCGGGGGCCGTCGCGGTCGTCACCAGCCTGGCGACCCTGCTCGTCATGCTCCGGATCTGGAGCATCGCCTTCTGGGGTGAGCCGCCCCGGCACCGGCTGCCCCGGACCGACGGCCAGCCGAGCGACATCCGGCCGACGGGGGCGCGCGGGCCGGTCGTGGGTCCCGCGCTCGCCTTGGCGCTGCCCTCGCTCGTGCTCGGCGTGGGCGCCCAGCCCCTCCTGGCGGCCGCAAACGCCGCAGCGGCCGGACTGCTCGATCTGTCGACCTACATCGAGGCGGTGTCCCGATGACCCGGGACCCGACCGCCGCCCACCGGCGCGGCGACGCGGCTCGGGGCGCCGCCATCCGGACCGCCCGGCTGCTGGCCTTCGCCGGGCATTACCTCGTCCTCCTCCTGCGCGCCAGCCTCATGGTCGCCTGGGAGATCGTCACACCCGGCACCTCGCTGAGCCCGGCCATCGTCCAGTTCCCGCTACGGGCGCGCACGCCTCTGGAGGTATCCGTGGTCGCCCACCTGATCAATCTCACGCCCGGCACGCTCGTGCTGGAGGTCCGCGACCGACCGCGGACGCTGTACGTGCACGGCATGTTCGCCGCCGACCTCGTGGCGTTCCGTCGTGAGCTCGCCGACCTGGAGGGGCGGATCCTGCGCGCGCTCCGGCCGGCGGGGAAGGAGAACCGATGACCTGGATCGACGGACTGCTCATCGCCCTGGGGGCGGTCATGGCCGTCGTCGTCGGGCGCCTGCTGACCGGTCCGACCAACGCCGACCGCGTGGTCGCGCTCGACCTCGGGTTCGTCGTCTTCATCGCGGCCACGGCGCTGCTGTCCGTCCGGCTGGACGTGGCGGCGATCGACATCCTGGTCCTGGCCGCGACCCTGCTGGGCTTCCTCACCACGATCGCCGTCTCCCACCTGCTCGAACGGAGGCCGCGGTGATGTGGTCCGATCTCATCGGGGGCGTGTTCGCGACGACCGGAATCGCCCTGATCGCCATCGCCGGCCTGGGCCTGCTGCGACTGCCCGACACCTACAACCGCATCAACGCGGTCACCAAGGCAGCCACCCTCGGCGTCATCGGCGTCCTCATCGGAGTGATGATCATCAAGCCGAGCGTCACGTCGATCGGTCTGCTCGCCCCGGCGATCATCCTGCAGCTGCTGACCACGCCCTTCGGCTCGTACGCCGTGGGCCGCGCGGCCCACCGCTCCAGCAGCCCGCTCGCACCGATCACCCACCACGACGAGCTGCACCGTCCCCCGCCCGCCTACCGGGCCGGGCCACCCCCGTGACCGCTCCCCTCCCGGGGCCGTCACGTACGATCACCCGGACCGAGGCGCTGGTGGTCGGACCGCGACGAGTCACCACGTCGGTTCGGTGACCGGGCAGTGGAACCGGTACGCTGGCATACGCCACGCCGGGCGCCACCGCGGCCCGGCGAGTTCCGCTGCCAACCCGGGCCCGGGCGCGTAGCTCAGTGGAAGAGCACTCGCCTTACAAGCGAGGGGTCGCTGGTTCGAACCCAGCCGCGCCCACCATGTGCCGCCTGACCTGCGTCCACTGACCTCGTCGCCAGGGGCGGTTACGCCGTGCAGGCCGATGCTCCGGTGCCGCCACCTTCGCGACCAGTACGGCCGCTGTGACCACGCCCGAGACGGCGACTGGCACGATGTCCAGCCGGCGGGTCGCCGTATCCGGCGATGGCGCCGAATGATCGCCGCCTACGTCCACTGTAGACGGCTACGGCGTACCCTCGGCTCGGGATGAGCACGCGGGGCGCCGACACGTGTCTTCCGCCGGTCGAAGACCGGCCGCGAACGGCGCGTCCGACCAGACGGTCAGCCGGGTGACGTGTCGCCGACGTTGTTCGCCAGGGTCTGCAGGATGTCGGGCAGACGCTTTCGCAGGTCGGCGGGCAGGTCTCGGACCGTCTCCTCGGCGAGGGTGACCCAGAGTTCGGTGACCTGATCGGCCAACGCCTTGCCGCTGTCGGTCAGCTCGACGATGGTGGCGCGCTTGTCGTTCGGGTCGGGCGTGCGCCGGATGTGACCGGACGCCTCCAGCTTGCGGGTCATCAGCGTGACGCTGGGTGGTTCGCAGCCGAGCGCCTCGCTTAACTGGGCCTGGATGCGGGGGCCGGTGCGGTCGAGTTCCAGCAGGAGGGCCTCCTGGCCGACGTGCAGTCCGAGCGGGGCGAGCAACTGGGCCGCCCGGGCGCGGTGGCGCAGGCTGAGCAGGCGGATCGCCTGGTTAAGGGCCAGAGCGTACGCGTGATCCATGGACCCTCCTTGACAGTAGATCGTTACGCGCATAACGTTATGCGCGTAAGGTTATGCGCATAACAATCAGCCTAACCCATGCTGCAACGTCAGGAGCCGACATGACGGTGAAGGTCGCGGTCATCTACTACAGCTCGACCGGCACGGTGCATGCCCTCGCCGAGGCCGTCGCCGAGGGCGCCACCTCGGCCGGGGCCGAGGTCCGGCTGCGCCGGGCCGCCGAACTGGCCCCCGCCGACGCCATCGACCGGAACCCGAGGTGGCGTCAACACGCCGACGCGACCGCGTCGATCCCCGTGGCCGAACTGGACGACCTGCTCTGGGCCGACGCGTACGCGTTCGGCACGCCCAGCCGGTTCGGCACGCCGGCCGCCCAGCTCAAGCAGTTCATCGACCAGGCCGGTGGCCTGTGGCGGGAGGGTCTGCTGGCCGACAAGGCGGTCACCGCCTTCACCTCGGCCTACAACCGGCACGGCGGCAGCGAGGCCACCATCCTCGCGTTGAGCAACGTCTTCTACCACTGGGGCGCGATCATCGTCCCGCCGGGCTTCACCGACGCGTCGATCTTCGCGGCCGGCGGCAACCCGTACGGCGCGGTCGCCACCGGTGGCGAGGGGGCCGACGCCCAGGCCCTGGCGGCCGCTCGGTACCAGGGCCAGCGCCTGGCCCGGTTCGCACTCCGCCTGAAGGGCGCCCCGGTCGCCGTGGGTGCCGCTCCGGGCGCCTGAGACTCGGGCCGGCGAAGGAACGAGGACATGACAAGTACTCGCACACAGACTCAGCCGGTCAAGCCGTACACCGGCCCGGCCTGGCTGGTCCTCGCGCTGGCGTGCGCCTGCCAGTTCATGGCGATCCTGGACGTGTCGATCGTGAATGTCGCGCTGCCATCGGTGCAGCGCGACCTCGGGTTCACCGCCGTCGGGCTGGCCTGGGTGGTCAACGGCTACGTGCTGGCGTTCGCCGGGTTCATGCTCCTGGGCGGTCGTGCGGCGGACCTGTTCGGCCACCGTCGCATGCTGGTCGCCGGGCTCGGCCTCTTCTCCCTGGCGAGCCTGGCCGCGGGTCTGGCGACCACGCCGGAGGTGCTGGTCATCTCGCGGGCCGTGCAGGGTCTGGGTGGCGCGCTGCTGGCCCCGGCCACGCTCGCCGTGCTCAACACCTGCTTCGCGGAAGGACTTGAGCGAGCCAAGGCGTTCGGGGCGTGGTCGGCCGCGGGCGGCGTCGGTGGCACGGTCGGTGCCATCGCCGGGGGTCTGCTGACGACCGGCCTCTCCTGGCGGTGGGTGTTCCTGATCAACGTGCCGATCGGCGTCGTACTGATCGTCGTGGCGATGACGTCGCTGGTCGCGGCGCCGGCTCGGCGCGAGTCCCTGGACCTGGTCGGCGCGGTCACCGGTACGGCCGGTCTGGCGTCCCTGATCTACGGCGTCATGCAGACCGCGAACCACGCCTGGGGTTCGGCGGCCGTGCTCGTCCCGGTCCTGGCCGGGGTGGCGCTGCTGGCGGTATTCCTGGTGGTGGAGAAGCGGTTCGCGACCGCGCCGATGATGCCGTTGCGGCTGTTCCGGAATCGGAGCGTGGCGGTCGGCAACGGCATGCTCCTGCTGTTCGGCGGCACCGCCATCGCGATGTGGTTCTTCTCGTCGCTGTTCCTGCAGAACGTGCTCGGCTACAGTGCGCTCGGCGCCGGGCTCGGGCAGACCCCCGCCGCGGTCATGTTCGTGGTGGTGGCGCGGTTCGCCGCCGGCCGGCTGCCGCGGGTCGGCGTCCGGCCGCTGCTGTTGTCCGGATGCGTTGGCTTCGTCGCTGGTTTCGGCTGGTTCTCACAGGCCGATGCCGGCAGCCACTACCTGACCGGCGTGCTGGGGCCGACGCTGCTCGTCGCGACCGGCATCGGCCTGGTGTTCCCGACCCTGATGGCGTCGGCGACCGCCGACGTTCCGCCGGGCGACGCGGGGATCGCGGGTGGCCTCGCCAACACGGCCAGCCAGGCGGGCGGCTCGATCGCCCTGGCCGTCTACGCGACCGCGGCCGCCGCTCGGGCCGCCGCGCACGACAGCGCCGGCTCGTCGCCGGAAGCGCTGGCCTCCGGATATGGGCTGGTCTTCGGCATGGCGGTCGTCGTCGCCATCGGAATCGCCGCGGTCAGTCTGCTGCTGCCCAGGCGGCAGCGGAGCTGACGGACGACGTCATGGCGCGCTGTCCACGCGGTGACGCGCCGGGTCGATTCCCCGCAGACCGCATGGACAGCGCGCCTCGTGTCTTGGTTGAGTGTCTCGGCCGAGTGTCTTGGCCGAACCGGCCCCCACCGATCAGCCCACGATGCCGTGCGGGATCGCCACGACGACCTTGTCGCTGGTGACCTCCCGCACCCGGACGCCTTCCGCCTCGCCGCCCACGGGCACCGTCACCGTGGTGCCCCCGATCTCCAGCGTGACCCAGCCGTTCCGCACCTCGACCAGCTTGGCTTCGACGCCGAACACGGAAGCCGAGGCCTCCACCCCGCGCGGGAAGGTCACCGTGCACTCCTGGAGGTTGCAGGAGACCTGCGCCCCGTCGCCGTCACCGCATCCGGCCAGCAGGACGGCCGAGAGCACGAGGGGCAGTCCGAGCGTCCAGACGGCGGCACGACCGAAGTGTCGACGCACGCGGCCCATGGTAGCCGCCATTCGGCGCCCGGCCCGGGCGCGCCCGGGCCGGGCCGATCAGCTCTCCTGCCGCACCAACTGCTCAAGGTACTCGTCGATCAGCCGATGCTGCAGCTCGACGTAATCCTTGTTGCACTCCCACTGGGCGACCGCGGCGGCGATCTCCGCCTGCTGGATCTCGCGCAGCTCGCTCATCTGATCCGGCGACAGGACGTCCTCGACCCGCAGGCCGGTGACGTCACGCCCCTGAGCCTCCAAGGCCGCCCGTTGAGCATGGAAGGCCTGAGCGAACGGCGCCGCCAGGTCGGCGAAGTACCCGACGATCTCATCACCGTCGAACTGGCCGTACCCCCGGCCCGCCATGCAGGCGCGGGCCTCTGCCCGGGCCTGCTCCACCCGGGGATCGGCTCGCATCAGTTCGATGGCCTGGCTTTCCAGCTCGCTGTAGTAGGCGGGAACCACCTGACCGCCCGGGTCCGGGGAGGGGCCGAGCTCGTCGAAGACGCGCAGTCGGCACTGGATGTCGGCCTCGGCGTAGGCGTCCCGGGCGGCCTCATCCAGTTGCTCGACGATGGCCCGATTGGGATCCTCGGGCTCCTCCGGTGGCGGGCGATCAATAAGCGTCGACATGCCGAACCCGTACATCCGCCGGAAATCTTCCTCGCTGAGGTCGAATGGCCGCAGCGACGGGCGCGGTGGCGTGTACGGCACGTACTCGAACCCGGCCGCACCCATGCACTCGACCATGATCTCGTTCAGCCGGCGGTAGTACTCCTCCCGGAAGAGTGGCTCGGATGGATCGGCCGAGGAGAGCACGGCGTCGCGGACTCCCGGTGGGATCGAGCCGGATTCCTCGCCGTTCTCGCCCGGGCCGCACGCGGTGAGCAGCACCACGGCGATCACCGCCGTGGTGCTGCCGACGAGTCGCGTCAGACGCATGGTGATTCAGAACCCGTAGGTGCTGAACCTCGGCGCGTAGATACGCGAATCCGCGCACTGCCAGTCGCCGCAGAGCGCGTAGGTCGCGCTGCTGTTTCCCTGCTGGTCCCACGCGTTGTACGTCTTCCACGGGCCGGTGGTGCACTGCGAGCCCACCACGCTCTTGGCGCTGTCCCACCAGACCGCGTAGGCGCAGAAGCCGTCGCCGTCGACGACATCCTGAAGCTGTCCGCGGTAGTTGTTGTCCCCGTCGCACGTGGAGCTGCTGCCCGAGTACGGGTACGGCCGCTCGCGCAGGATGGGTCCGGGCTGGATCGACAGCGAGAACTCGGCCGATTTGCCCCGACCGCGACACCCCGCCTCGGCTGGCGAGGCTACCACGGCTACGAGGATCGCCGCCGCGAGCACGCTCAACACCGCGGCCAAGCCGGCAAGCCGCCCACGACGAGCAAATGAATGTGTGAACACTGCTGACCCCCCATCGTCAGGCTAATGTCTGACGGCAGACTCCCAGCCGCGCCCATCGATGTCAACCGCATATTCACGGTCGACCACGGAAAGCCGGCGGGAGACGACCCCGGGCGCCGATCAACGGGTGGTTCGGTGTCGAGGCATCGCAGTAGATGATCGTCGGCCGACGGTGCCGGTGCGCCTTGGCCGGGACGCCCGGCGCCGAGGCGTTTGGCAAGATAGGCCGCGACGGCGTCGGCTGGAGCGTACACACGGGGTGAGCGTGTTTCGTCGTGTTTGGTCCTGGGGCGCGGCGATGGTGCCGTCCACCTCCCGGACCCGGATGCGCAGGCTGATGCTGGTGGTCGGGGTGGCGGTGGGAGCCGCGACGGCGGGCTGGCTGGCCGGCCAGAGCGTCCTGTCACCGGGGGAAGCGACGAGCCGGGCGCCGGAGCCGAGCCCGATCACCGTCCCGGTCGAACGCCGGGTGATCCAGAACGCCGTCGTGGTGCGCGGGACCGTCCGCTACGCCGCTCAGTTCGATCTTTCGGTCGACTCCGATCTCGGCGACGGCTCGCTGGGTGCGCTCGTGCTGACCGGCCTGCTGCCGGCGCCGGGGGCGGAGTTGGCCGAGGGCGCGGTCGCGGTGGAGGTCTCCGGGCGGCCAATCTTCGTGCTGCAGGGCAGTCTGCCCATGTACCGCGGTCTGCGGCCCGGCGTCCAGGGTGAGGACGTGCGGCAGCTGGAGTCCGCGCTGCACCGGCTGGGGTTCTTCGTCGGCACCCCGGACACCACCTACGACCAGACGACGGCCGCCGCCGTCCGCGCGCTGTACGCCGACGCCGGCTACACGGCGGTGGGGTTGTCGACGGAGGAGCAGCAACAACTGGCGGCCGCCCAGCAGCAGCTCGACTCGGCACGCGCGCAGCGGGTCGCGGCGGAGCAGGCCCTGGCCGAGGCCACCGCCGGCCCGCCGCGGTCGCAGGTGCTGGCCGCGCAGGGCGAGGTGGAGCAGGCTCAGTTCGCGGTCGAGCAGGCGCAGCGGGCCTACGACGAGGCGGTGGCCGCCGGCGCCGACCCGGCCGAGATCGCCCGGCTCGAGGCGGAACTCGCGGCGGCGAAGAACCGGCTCGCGGTGGCCCAGGCCCAACTCGAGGAGCTGACCGCCCCGCCCGACACGGCCGCGCTGCAACGGGCGGTGGCCGATGCGCGCGCCGCGGAGCAGGCCGCACAGCGCCACCTCACCCAGCTCAACGCGACGCTGGGGTTCCGGATCCCGCGCGGCGAGGTCGTCTTCGTGCCGAGCCTGCCGCGGCAGGTGGGGCTGGTGAACGCCAAGGTCGGGGACACGGTGGAGGGGCCGGTGCTCTCCCTGACCGCCAGCAGCGTCCAGGTCGACATCTCGCTGTCGGCCCGGGAGAAGGACCTGGTCGCGGTCGGCGCGGCGGCTCAGCTCGACGACTCGGTCAACGACATCAGCCTGACCGGTACCGTCGCGTTCATCGCCGACACCCCGGGCACCGACGGGGCGCCGCCGGGCAGCTACTACGCCCGCATCGAGCTGGCCGACGCCGACCCGCAGCAGGTGGCCGGCCTGAACCTCCGGGTCCGGATCCCGGTCCAGTCGACCGACGGGCCCGTGCTGGCCGTTCCGGTCGCTGCGCTGGTCACCGACGCCTCCGGCGAGGTGACCGTACGCGTGCGGCAGCCCGACGGCGACGGCTTCCGCGAACGGGACGTCCGGGTGGAGGTCGGCCTGTCCGCGGACGGCTTTGCTCAGGTCACACCGGTCGACGGCGAACTGGCCGAGGGCGACCTCGTGGTGGTCGGGAGCCAATGGTGAGCGTCGACGCGCCCGCCCGCGCGGAGGTCCCGGTCGCCGAACTGCGGGGCGCCGGGCGCACCTTTGACGGGCCGAGCCCGGTCACCGCCCTGCGCCCGACCGATCTGAGTATCTACGCCGGAGACTGGATCGCGGTCACCGGACGCTCCGGGTCCGGCAAGTCGACCCTGCTGCACCTGCTCGGCCTGCTGGATCGGCCCACCACCGGTACGTACCTGCTCGACGGCATCGACACCGCCGCGATGTCCGACCGGGAACGCACCCGCCTGCGGGCCCGGCACATCGGGTTCGTGTTCCAGAGCTTCCACTTGTTGGCGCACCGCAGCGCCCTGGAGAATGTGATGCTGTCGCTGATGTACTCCGGATACCCCCGGTCCCAACGGGTCGCCCGGGCGGCCGAAGCTCTGGACCGGGTCGGCCTTTCCCACCGCCGCGACGCCCTTCCCCCGACCCTCTCCGGCGGCGAACGGCAACGCGTCGCCACCGCCCGCGCCCTGGCCACTGAGCCGGCCCTGCTGCTGGCCGACGAGCCCACCGGCAATCTCGACTCCGCCACGGCCGAGGAAGTACTGACCCTCTTCGACCGCCTGCACGCCGAGGGGCAGACGATCGTGCTGGTGACCCATGACCCGGCCGTCGCCGCTCGGGCCCACCGGCGCCTGCACCTGGTCGACGGCACCGTCTCCGAGACCATGACCGGGGCATCGGGAGTATGCAATGTGGCGTGACCTGGTCAGCGAGGCGCTCGCCGCGATGCTCGCCCGCCCGCAGCGCACCGCACTGACCGCCCTCGGCACCCTCGTCGGTATCGCCACCCTGGTCACCGTCTCCGGCGTCGCCAGCACGGCCGGCGCCCAGATCCTCAACCGCTTCGACGAGCTCGCCGCGACCACCGTCACCGTCGTGCCGACCGAGTCGGCGGAGTCGCAGGCGACCGCGAACCTCATTCCCTGGGACGCGCCCGAGCGCCTGCAGCGGCTCAACGGCGTCGTCGCCGCCGGCACCTTGACCCCGATCCCCCTGAGCACGGCCTCGATCCGCGCCACGATCGTCAACGATCCCCTCGCTCCGACCGCCATCGATGCCCATCTAGTCGCCGCCTCTCCCGGCCTCTACCGCGCCGTGCGGGGACAGCTGGTCGCCGGCCGGTTCTTCGACGCTGGCCACGATCAGCGCGGCGATGCCGTAGCGGTGGTGGGGCGCAACGTCGCCGCCCAGCTTCAGCTCGGCGATCTCCGCCTGCAGCCAGCGGTCTTCGTCGACGACCGCCCCTACACAGTCATTGGCGTACTTGATTCGGTCGAACGGGCGCCCTCGCTGCTGTCCTCCGTCATCATCCCGGACCGGATCGCCCGCGACGTGTACGGCATCACCGCACCTGAATCCGTCATCATCGAAACCGCCGTCGGGGCGGCCGGCCTCATCCGCGCTCAGGCTCCGATCGCGCTCGCTCCCCAACAACCCGAGGCCCTGACCGCCGTCCAGCCACCCGAACCGGCCGCGACCCGGGCGCGCATCAGTGACGACGTCCGTGTGCTGTTCCTGGTCCTCGGCGCGGTCAGCCTCGTCATCGGCGGCGTCGGCATCGCGAGCACGACCCTCGTCTCCGTCATCGAACGCACCGGCGAGATCGGCCTGCGTCGCAGTCTCGGCGCCACGCGTCGCCACATCGCCGCGCTCTTCGTCGTCGAGTCGGGCCTCACCGGCCTGCTCGGCGCGATCGTCGGCGCCTCGACCGGTGTCCTGCTCACGGTGGCCATCGCCGCCACGCAAAGGTGGACGCCTGTCCTCGACGGCTGGCTTCCCCCCGCCGCGGCCGGCATCGGCGCCCTCATCGGCGTCCTCGCCGGCCTCTACCCAGCCTGGCGCGCCGCCCACATCGAACCCATCGCCGCCCTGCGGGCCCAGAACTGACCCGTCCCGACCCGCCGGCTCGGCCCTTTCGCTCGCGACGATATCTGACTAAAGTCAGACATCGTGACGTCAACGACCGTGCTCCGGCGGTTCAACCGCAGCTACACCCAGCGCATCGGGGTGCTGGAGGACTCGTTCCTGGGCCTCGGGATGCCGCTCGCGGCGGCGCGGCTGGTCTTCGAGATAGGCGCGCAGCCCACCACCATCCAGGCGCTACGGGCCCGGCTCGGACTCGACTCCGGCTACCTCAGCCGGCTGGTGCGCGGTCTCGAACGGCAGGGGTACGTGACCGTCCAGCCCGACGCCACCGACCGGCGCCGGCGGGTGCTGACGCTGACCGACGACGGCCGGAAACTCCTCGCGGAGATTGAGGATCGGTCGGAGGCCAAGGCCCGCGCGATCCTCGACCCGCTGAGCCCGCGGCAGCGGGAGCGGCTCACCGCGGCCCTGGCCACGGCCGACCTGCTGGTGCGGGCGGCCACGGTGGAGTTCGAGCGGGTCGATCCGGCCGACCCGCTGGCCCGGGATGCGGTGGCCCGCTACGTCGCCGAACTGAACGAGCGGTTCGAGCACGGCTTCGACCCCGGTCCGCTCGACCCGGCCGACGACGAGCAGTACCGACCGCCGCGGGGCGTCTTCGTCGTCGCTCGCAGCGACGGAGAGCCGGTCGCGGCCGGCGGGGTGCGGGCCTTCGGCGGTGCCGGGGAGATCAAGCGCATGTGGGTGCACCCGGAGTGGCGGGGCGCCGGCCTCGGCTCCCGTATGCTGCGTCGGCTCGAGGACGAGGCCGCCGCTCTCGGGCACCGGGTCGTCCGCCTCGACACCCGGCACGTGCTCACCGAGGCGATCGCGCTCTACGAACGCAGCGGGTATCAACGCATCGAGCGCTATAACGACAACCCGTACGCCACCCACTGGTACGAGAAGCGCCTGGACGCCTGAACCACCGCTACGCCGCCCGTGTGCCCTCGGCGGGGCCGAAGATGACGATGACGGTGAAGCTCTTCTCTATGTCAATGAAGCGGTGCTCCTCGCCGGCCGGTACGAAGGCGACGCTACCGGCAGACATCGGCACGCTGCCGGTCGGTGTCCACAATGTCGCCCGCCCACCGGTGCACACGTAGATCTCGTCCTCCGTGTGGGGCTGCTGCGGATCCGTGCCGCCCGCCGGGAGCGAGTAGGTGCCGACGCTGAGGTCGGGCACGCGCAGGTGCTCAACCCAGTGATGGGTCCCGGTGGCGGTGTGGCGGCCGGCTCCGTCGATCAGATGCACCCCACCACCGTACGGCCGGTCACCGCCCGACGGCCAGACTCACCGCCGCCCCGCCCGCATGGCAAGGGCGGTCCGTCGGCGAGCGCGTCGAAGACGCCCGGGCGCAGGGCGGCCCCGGCCGCGCGGAACCCGGCCGCATGCAGCAGATCGAGGTGCGGGCCGGGCGCCCGCGCCTCCAGGTAGTCGGCTCGCTCCGCGTCAGGCAGGTTGAGTGGCATGGGTCGCCTCCTTGTCCATCGGGAACGGTGCCGATGAGCGCGGCGCCGCTGCCGGCGGACCAGCAGGCCATGTGGCGGCGCAGCCGGCCAGGAACACACAACCCGCCGTTGCCCGGCTCGCGGCGGCCGCCGACAGAACGAAACGTACGCGCGAATGCTCGCGCGCCGATAACAAAACGGACGCATGCGAATACTCGCGGAGGCGAGAGACTATATGGCCTGAACCTGGACCTGTCCGGACATCGATTCCCGAAGGGATCGGGGACGCATATCGGCCCAGACCTTCTCAATGTGGGCCAGACATTCCGCCTTTGTCCCTACCGTTCCCTCACGTCGCCAGCCCGGCGGCAACTCCCGGCTACTGGGCCACATCGAGTACTGCTGCTCCTCATTGAGCACGACCGCGAAGACGCCTGACTCGTCGTCGAACATTCAGCTCTCCCAGGGCCGATCCTCACGCGTGCGCCCTCTGACGATTCCATGATCATCCTGAATACGCCCATGTTATGGCCGTCAATCAAGAGGTACCCTTCAGGGCATCGAGGGGCGCGCAAGGGTTCTCCCTGTATAGGGTTAGGGTAGGAATCGGACATATCCTGGCGGGCTGTCAGTTCGGCCGGGCTAGTGTTCCGTGATCCTGTTGGCGTTACTTTGAGTTGTTCTGGACGAGCTTCTTGACGTTGGTCTGGACAGCGCGGACCTTGGCGAGGATCTCGTCGGCGGTGGCCGTCCAGACGAAGGGTTCGGCTTCGGCGTTCCAGTGCTGTACGTAGGTGCGGATGCGGTCGATGAGGTGGTTGACCGAGACGAACGTGCCGCGGCGGATGGCCTGGCGGGTGATGATGCCGAACCAGATCTCGATCTGGTTGAGCCAGCTCGACCCGACCGGCGTGAAGTGGAACATGACGTTCGGGTTGGCTTCCAACCAGGCGCGCACCTCGGGGGTGTCGTGAGTGGACAGATTGTCCAGCACGACATGGATCTCCTTGCCGGCATGGGGTTTGACGGCCTTGCGCAGGAAGGTGAGGAACTGCGCTGCGGTGCGTTGCGGGTAGCAGTCGGCCAGCACGGTGCCGGTGGACACGTTCAGCGCGGCGAACAGGTTCGTTGTGCCGTGGCGCTTGTAGTCGTGGGTGCGCTGCTCGGTCACGCCGAAGTCGATGGGCAGCAGCGGTTGCGTGCGGTCCAGAGCCTGGACCTGGGTCTTCTCGTCGACGCAGAGCACGACCGCCCCGGCGGGCGGGTCCAGGTACAGGCCGACCACGTCAAAGACCTTCTCGGCGAACCGCGGATCCCGCGACAGCTTGAAGGTGCCCTGTCGGTGCGGCTTGAGGTCGTTGTCGCGCCACAGCTTGGCCACGTAGTGCCAGGACACCGAGACCCCCTCCGTGCGGCCGATGTAGGCGGCCATCTGCCGGCTCGACCAGTGCGACAGCCCGGTCTCCAACGGCGGGGTCGCGCGGGTCAGCGCCAGTATCCGGGCGGCGATGCGCGCCGGCACCTGCTCCCGCCCCGCGCCGCGCTTGTTCTCCTCCAAGCCGGCCAGGCCCAGGCGGGCGTACCGGTCCACCCACCGGTCCACCGTGGGCAGCGACACCCCGGCCAGCACGCCGATGTCCTTACGCCGCCGGCCCTCGGCGGTCCACAGCACGATCCGCGCCCTGGTCGCCACCGCACCAGACACATCCCGGCTCGTAACCACCGCCCGAAGCTCGGCGGCCTGCTCGTCGGTCAACTCCACCCCGACATGGTCACACGGCGGCGAGCCACAAGAGAGCACCGAAATACTTCAATTAGATAACGAAAACAGCATCACGAGACACTAGCCGTCCACCGGCCGGGTCCAGCTCCACGCCCAGACGGTGCCAACCTCGGGGTCTTCGCGGTCGCCGACGTGTTCGAAGCCGAGCGACACGAGCACACCCGTCGACGGATTCGGTCCGGGCAGTGTGTGGGCGCGGACGTGGTCGACCTCGCCGCTGGCGACAGCGCGCTCGACCAGTGCCCGCGCCGCGGCCGTGCCAAAACCTCGGCCTCGGAACTCGGGAGCGATCTCGTAGCCGATCTCGACGGCACGGTCAACCGGCGGGGCCGCGAAGCCACCCGAGCCGAGAAGCCGTCCGGTCGCCTGGTCGATGAAGAACTGCATCGACCACAAGCGGTCAGCCTCGGATGCGGTCCGCAGATGCTCCAAAGTGAAGTCAATGGCTTCGGGGAACTCAGGCCAGCCGTCCGGGACCGGGGAGCCGACCAGCTCGCTGAACAGCGCGCGGTCGCCCTTCAGTGCGCTCAGCAGTTCCTCGGTCGCCGCCAGAAGACGTACCTGCGGGCGCGACACCATGCGGAATCTCCCATCGTCCGTGACCTTGGAGGGTAGTACCCCCTGTAGGGGGTACTAACTTCCATGATCGGGCCTACCAGCGTCCTGGCGGTGTGACGTCAGTTCGCGACGGTGATGGCGACGCCGACCGTATCGCGGTCCTCGAGCGCGTCCAACAACGCCGCCGCCGTGGCCGCCCGGGATGTCTTGATGCCGAACCAGAGGCTGGCGTTCCGGCGAGCGCGGTACCGCCGCGTCGGCCGGTCGGTGAGGCGGGACGGACGGATCACCGTCCAGTCCACATCGGATGCTCGCAACAGATCCTCCGCCGCCCGGAAGTCCTCGAAGGACTCATAGAGCAGGAGGTTGAGGATCGGCTTGGCGACGAATCGGGAGAGCGGGTCGCCGCTGTCGGCGAACGGGCCGTCGGCCGTGACCACGGCGATGCGGGTGACACCGCTGGCGGACATGGCCTGCAGGGTGGCCGCCAGGCACTCGGTGACGACCCGGGGATCGCTGTGGCCGGTGGGCCCGATGGTGAACGCCACCGCGTCACAGCCGCTCAGCGCCGCGGTGAGCGCGGCCACGTCGCGCCCGTCGGCGATGGCCCAGCTCTCGTCCACCGCCGCCTCCGGCCGGCGCACGACCGGACGCGGTTGGTGGCCCCGCTCAACTGCTTGCTCAACGACAAGGCGTCCGGTGCGTCCGGACGCGCCCAGGACGGCGATGCGCATGGCGCAGCCTCTCCTTCCGCACGGGTGACACGGACAACCGCGGGTACCGGGCCACCGCAACCGACGCACCGTCGACGCCGGGCCGGCGCCAGACACACGCGGACGGCCAGGTCGTGCGGCCTCCCACAGTCCCCTGGTCCGGGCTGAAGGACGAACCGCGGTTGTCTCCTGTGACCCCGCACCACCGCGACGCTTGTCACACTGAGGTCATGTCACAGCCGGGACCGGCCGATCGTCCCATGGGCGTGGAGTCACAGACCGACCAGCGGGACCTGGTCGCCGCCGCCTGGGACCGGGACCGCAGTTACGTTTTCGGCGTCGCGGCTCGAATCCTCGCCGACCCCGACGAGGCTGAGGACGTCGTCCAGGAAGCCTTCGCCCGCCTCGCCCTGCAACGCATCGAAGAGATCGACGACGTACGGGCCTGGTTGGTCGTGGTCGTCCGGCGGATCGCGCTGGACCGGCTCGGCGCCGCGCACCGACGACTCTCGATGCCGTCGGGTGCGCTCGACGACCGGCCCGTACCGGGGCCCGAGGACCGGATCTCGCTCGACGACGAGGTCCGGCGGGCCCTCGGTGTGGTCCTCGACCGACTGTCGCCTGCCGAGCGCACCTCGTTCCTGCTCCACGACGTCTTCGGGGTTCCGTTCCCCGAGATCGCCGCACTGGTCGGTCGGTCACCGGAGGCCTGCCGGCAGCTCGCGGCCCGGGCGCGGCGCGCGATCCGCCAGACTGAGCCGACCGGCGGGAGCGGGCCCCTGGATCCGGCGCTCGCAGCGGTCTCGGAACGGTTCCTGGCCGCCTGCGCCGGTGGCGACCTCAAAGCCCTGGCGGAGGTTCTCGCCCCCGACGTGTCCGGGTGGGCGACGCTCGACGGCGTGCAGCTGGGCTTCGCGTCCGGTGTCGAGGACGTGTCGCGGCGGCTGCTGCACTTCCTCGGCCCGCACCGGGGCATCCAGCTCACCGCCCTGCCGCTGGAGGAGGGCGTGGGTGTGTTGGCCGTACGTCGGGCCGAGCCGTACGCGCTGGTACGGCTGGAGATCGACGGTGGCCTCGTACGCGCGATCCGGACCGCGCTGCTGCCCGGCTGACGACCCCCACGGAGCGGGCGGCGGGCCGCGACCGGCCACCGCCCGGACGACCGCGCCACTGGCCGCGCGGCACCCGCAGACGTAAAGACGAGGTTCACCACCATGGAATCGACAACAATCAAGAGACGTCCGCGGCGACTCCTGCGCCGGGTCCTCATCGCCACGACGGCCACGTTCGTCGTCGTCGTGGCGGCGGTGGCTACTTTGGCGTACGTCGCCTTCGGCCGGCCACCGGCGAACTCGCCCAAGGACTTCCTGAGCCGGCCGCGACCGCCCACCGGACAGGTCGTCGTGGCGGCCGGCGCCAGCATGACCCAGGCCTCCCTGGGGGCCGACTGGGTCGGCGCGCTGCGGGACCGTTTGGGACCGGACGGCTTCGAATTCGTCAACGCCGGCGTGAACGGCAACGCGAGCGCGGACCTGTTGGCGAGACTGGACGATGACGTGCTGGCCTGCAAGCCCGACGCGGTCATACTGCTGATCGGAACGAACGACGTACGCGACGGCGTGCCCATCGACGCCTACGAGGCGGCGCTTCAGTCCATCATGGACAAGCTCACTCGCACCGGCGCCCGGGTCGCCATCCTGTCGCTCCCGCCGCTCGGCGAGGACCTCAACTCGGCGGCGAATCACCGGCTTTCCGCGTTCAACGACGTGATCGAGCAGGTGGCGTACGACTACAAGGCGACGTACCTTCCCCTGCACGAACGCCTGGTCGAGGTGATCCGCCAGGAACGTCCGGCCGGGAAACCAACCGGCTCCTTCAGCTTCCCGCTCGCGTTGCGTACGGCCTTCGAACACTACGTCCTCAGGCGCAGCTGGGACGAGGTCGCCGCCGGCAACGGCCTGACGGTCCTCACCGATCACATCCATCTGAGTGACCGGGCCGGCGCCATCGTCGAGGAGCTGGTCGCCCACTGGCTCACGACGCCCACGTCAGCATCGTGACCTTGGAGGCTTCACCCCCCTATAGGGGGTACTACCTTCCATGATCTCGTAGCGGACGCGCCCAGGTGTGACCCTGCGAACGTGGACGTGACCCCGTGGACCACCCGGGTGGCCGAGTCCTTCGACCTCGTCGGAGCGGCGATCCTCGTCGTGGGCTTCGTGTGGTCGATCGCGCTCGCCATCCGAACCTGGCGCACCACCGGCGGCCGCGACGCCTACCGCGGGCTCCGGACGACGTTCGGACGCACCGTCCTGCTCGGCCTGGAGGTACTGGTCGCAGCCGACCTCATTCGTACGGTCGCGGTGGCGCCGTCCCTGCAGAACGTCCTCGTCCTCGCCATCATCGTCGCCATCCGCACGTTCCTGTCCTTCTCCCTCGAGGTAGAGATCGAAGGCTCACTCCCCTGGCGCCGATCCTCCGACCGCGCATCGGATCGCCCGCCCACCGGCCCTTCCCGCGACCACTGAGACGACTGCCGACGCAGCCCCAGCCGCCAGGCGCGACGGCCGTGAACCCCGTGCACCCCGGCGACCTCGAGCCGCGACAGCCAGCCGAACGCCGCTACAGCACACCCGGAATCAGGGCCCGCCGGTTGGCCGGGTAGTCCGGGAACGTCCGCTGGTACCACCGGTGGTTCTGCACGGCCCGCGGCCCGAGGTTGGCCGCCGTGTAGGCCGCAAAGGCCAGGCCGGGCCAGGACCAGGTGGCCAGCGCCCACCCGCACCACTCGATGATCTCGCCGAGGTAGTTGGGGCAGGACACCCACCGGTAGAGGCCGCCGTACGGGATCTTGTAGCCGGTCTCCCCCGCCGCCCGCAGGCGACGCAGCGTCCGGTCGGCCGAGAGGTTGATCGCGTAGCCGGCCAGGAAGACCGCCACGCCGAGCAGGAACCGGGGATCGGCCAGCCACGAGAGCGGGTACTCGCCGAGGCTCGACACCCACCGTGCGTTGATGTAGGCGTTGAGCAGGTTGAACCCGATGGCGAGCAGCACCACGAGGACCGGCATGCGGCGCCCGCCACGCATGAGGAACGGATAGATGAAGGAACGCTGCAGGTAGTGCAGTTGCCACAGCGCCAGAAAGACCAACGGTACGACCTCGGCCCGCCGGGTCCCGGCCAGGAACACGGCCGCGAACACGATCGGTGACACGGCCTCCATGACGATCCAGCCGACCCGTGCGGGGACCGTCGGCCCCCAGCCGGCCCGGCTGTGACGGCCGTACGGCGCGGTTATGAATGTCAATCCAATGAGGGTCGCCGCGGCCAGCGCGAACTGCAGGACGACGAGGGCGGCGAACGCTCCGGACATGTTGATCACCGTAGCGAAGCCCGGGGCCCACCACCAGAAGCGCGTCGCCCGGGCAACGTCACCTCCCCGGGCCACCGACCGCGCGACGGGTGCCCTCCCCGGCGGCGAGCCCGCGACCGGAGAAGCGGCTTTTGCCACATATTCCCGGCCTCGTCGGCAATGATGGTCCCAGGGGAGGCGTCCTGGCCCGACCGGGTCAGGCACACAGGCCCGACGGTTCAGGCACAGGCTCGACCGGGGTAGGCACACATGCCGGAACGACAGCTCACGCCGGACGAGGCGTATCTGAGGCGGGCGCAGGCGACGGCGCGCGAGTGCGAGGCCGCGGCCGCCGATCTCGTCGCCTTCGCCGACCGTATGTCCGCCGAGATCACACCGGCCGACATCGCCGAGTACGACACGCTGATCGCCCGGGAAGCGGCGGCGCTGTCGCGCCGGGTCGAGGCGTTCGACCAATTGGGGCTCGGGGCCGGCAGCATCGACCGCACGACCGAATGAGCCGACGCTACCGACCACCAACGTAGCGGCGACGCGAGCCGGCGTCACCGACCCACGACGGCATCCGCCCGACTCAACCGCAGACGTAATCCACAGTGGACAAATACGGAGGCACAGAACTCGCCGACGGGTCAGAAAGGTAACCGACATGAAGATACGCGCGCTGGTCGACGGGATCGAGCGGGTGACCGCGTTGGACCGGCCGGGCAACCGGCTGCAGTCCGTGGTGACGAAGGTGCTGCGTGGGCGGGTCCGCGACATGTTGCACGGGGTGTGGCTCGGCCATCCCATCCATCCCATCGCGGTCCTGGTGCCCATCGGGTCGTGGCTGAGCGCATCACTGCTTGATGCGATGCGCATCAACCACAAGGCCCCCACCACCCTCATCAAGGCGGGCACCGCCGGCGCAGTCGCTGCCGCGATCACCGGCCTCAACGACTGGTCGTCCCTGACCCGCGAGCAGCGCCGCACCGGCCTGGTGCACGCCGCCTCCAACACGGTCGCCCTCGGACTGCAGATCGCCTCCCTCGCCGCCCGGCGTCGCGGTGACCTGCGCACCGGGCGTTGGCTCAGCTACGCGGGCCTGGCCGCGGTCGGCTTCGGCGGCTACCTGGGCGGCCACCTCAGCTACCGCCAGGCGGCCAGCGTCAACCAGGCCGAGCCGCTCCTGCGCCGCATCCCGGAGGGGTGGCACGCGGTGTGCGACCTCGAGTCGCTGACCCCGGGGCGGCCGCAGGTGCACCACATCGACGAGGTGCCCGTGCTGGTCGTCCGGACCAACGACGACGACGTCACGGTCATGATCGAGCGGTGCGGCCACGAGACCGGTCCCCTCGGCGAGGGCGAGGTACGCCGCATCGACGGCGCCGACTGTGTGGTCTGTCCGTGGCACGGCAGCACATTCCGGCTCACCGACGGCATCGCCGTCCACGGGCCGGCCTCCACCACCCAGCCACTGCTGCGCTCGCGGGTCCGCGACGGCCTGGTCGAGGCCGCCCTGCCCTGACCGCCGCATCGACGTACGGTCCAACTCTGACACAAAAGTTCGATCGAGGCGCACGGCTCGATCAAGATCCGCGCTCGCTTTCCCACCGTGTCCGGCGCTGTCCACCCGTTCCACCGGTGGACAGCGCCGGGTCCGGAGCCCGTCCTCCACGGAGTCGGGACCCCTCGCCAGGCAACCGCGGCGAGCAGGAATGTCGGACACCCCGGCTAGAGTGTGAGGCCGTGTCCAGCACCACCTCCGACGCGATCGTGATCCGGACGGCCGCCCCGGGCGACTACCCCGCCATCGCCGAGCTGACGGTCGAGGCCTACGAGGCCGACGGACACCTGACCGTGGAGAACGGCTATCGCAAGACGCTCGCCGACGTGGCCGGCCGCGCGTCGTCCGGCGAGATCCTGGTAGCCGCCGAGGGGTCCGAGGTGGTGGGCGCGGTGCTGTTCCTGCCCCGGCCGGGGACGCCCTACTCCGAGCTCGCCCAGCCCGGCGAGGCGGAGTTCCGGATGCTCGCGGTGGCCCCGAAGGCCCAGCGGCGGGGCATCGGGGAACGGCTCGTGCGGGCCTGCCTCGACCGGGCCCGCACCGCCGGTGCCCGGGCCGTGGTCATCTGCGCCCGAGACTTCATCCAGGGCCCGCTGCGTCTCTACGCCCGCCTAGGGTTCGTCCGCATTCCCGAGCGTGACTGGAGCCCGGCCCCGGGCATCAATCTCGTCGCGCTCAAGTACGACCTGACCACACCAGCGATCGATTAGCGGCCAGCGATCGGCGCCATCGTCACAGGGGAACCACGTCGGGTCAGCACCATCGTCGAGTAAAGACCACCGTCCGCTGAGGGCCGCCGTCGATTAGGCCACCGTCCGATGCGGACGGTGACGCTCGCGGGCCCCGGCCGCTCGTACGCCGACGGTGGTGCTCCGCCCCGCGATCGGCGATACTCACCCCCGTGCCGGACCATCAGGGCTTCGCCATCGTCCTGCGCGGATACGACATCGGCGAGGTGGAGGAGGCGATGGAGCGTTTCCGCACCGCCCGCGCGTCCACCGACCCGGCCCTGCGGGCCGCCGTGCGCCGGGAGCTCACCAACCGCACGTTCCGCATCCGGGTTCGCGGCTACGACCGGGCGCAGGTCGACGAGTACTTCCGTCAGGCCATCGACCGGCTCGCCTGATCGCGGGCACCCGCGGCCGCCGCGCTCAGGCGAGCAGCTCGAGCACGGCCCGCTCGGCGCGCGGGCCGTCGGGCCGACACCCGCGGGGCAGGTCGACGGTCCGGCCGCGCAGGAACAGCTCCACCACCCGCGGGTCCACGTATGAGGCGCGGGCGACCGCGGGCGTGTTGCCGAGATCCTCGGCGACCTGGCGCATGACCCCGGCCACGCACCGCCGGGCCGCGGTCGGCGAACCCGGCGGTTCGGACCGGGCCAACGCCACGGCCGCCGCCACAGTGGCGTGCCAGGTGCGCAGATCCTTGGCGGTCAGGTCGGCGCCCGCGGCCCGACGCAGATAGGAGTTGATGTCACTGGCGTGGATCTCCCGCCAGCCCCGGTCCGCGTCCCGGTAAGCCAGCAGCCGCATCGATCCTCGGCGGAAGCGCTTCAGCCGCCGCACCGCCGCGGCCACGGCCGGGTCGCGAATGGACAGTTCCCGCTCGATGCCGCCCTTGGCCCGGTAGCAGAACCGGACGGTCTGCGGCCCGGCGCTGCACGCGTGGCCGGCCAGCAGCGTGGCCACGCCGAAGGTGGGGTCGTCGTCGTTGGCGTACTGGTCGTTGCCCACCCGGAACAGGCCACGGTCGATCAAACGGACAGCGAGGGCGAGGACCTGGTCCCGGGACAGCTCGTCGCCGCGCAGGTCGGCCGCGACCCGGCGCCGGAGCCGGGACAGGCACGGCGCGATCTGGAGCACGTGGGCGAACTTCCGCCGGTCTCGCCGGGCCCGCCACTGCGGGTGGTACAGGTACTGACGCCGCCCGGCCGCGTCGATGCCGGTCGCCTGCAGGTGGCCGTTGGGATCAGGGCATATCCATACGTCGCGCCAGGCGGGCGGGATGGCCAACTCCCGACACCGCCGCAACTCCTCCGGGTCGACCAGGGCGACGCCGCGCTCGTCGACGTACGAAAACCCGCGTCCTCGACGGCGCCGCCCGTACCCTGGCTGGCCCGGATCCCCCCGCCGCAGCCGCACGGGCCGAAACTACCCACTACCGGCCCACCGAATCCGGCGAACACGGTGAGCCGAGTCCGGTGAACGCTCGCTGGGCTGCCGGCTAGCGGTCACCGACGCCGAAACCGTTGGAGTGGCGGCCCGTACGACCCCGCGCCACCTTCTCGGCGTACATGAACCGATCCGCCGCCCGCAGCAGTTCATCGGGGTCGCTGGCGTCATCCGAACGGGCGACCCCGATGCTGATGCCGACCGTGGCGCCGCCCGCGGGCTCGAACGGCCGGCTCAGCACGGTGGTGAGGCAGGAGCGGATCGCCTCCGTCTCCTCCTCGGTCGGGTCGATGAGCAGGGCCACGAACTCGTCACCGCCGAACCGGCTGACCACGTGTGGGGGCGGGACGCAGTCGGTCAGCCGTTGCGCGACCTCGATGAGCAGCCGGTCGCCAGCGTCGTGCCCGAAGATGTCATTGATCGCCTTGAAGTTATCGAGATCGCAGAAGACGACCGCGCACCGCTCGCCCCGGGCCAGCACGTCCCCCAGTCGGGCGATGAACTCCCGCCGGTTGAGCAACTGCGTGAGCGGGTCGTGGCTGGCCTGGTGCTCCAGCGCCCGCTCGGCCCGGGCCCAGGCGAACGACAGCACGCCGATGCGCAGCATCACCAGCCCGGCGACCACGACCCCCTGGGCCGCCAGGAACGCACCGCCGACGTCGTCGGTCCGGAGGGCCCGGATGCCCACGACGACCGGGAACGCCGCCACGGCCGCGCACAGGAAGGCCAGCCGGGCCGCGGACAGGCGCTCCGAGCGGGCCCGGGGCTGCCGGCGCATCAGGGCGGGTCCGCTGGGGTCCAGGCCGAACTGTCCCACGGCGGTGAGCGCGACGATCGCCAGCACGCCCGCCACGGTTGTCAGCGCCAGGTGTCCGTTGTCCAGCGCCCGCAGGATGTTCTCGGCGATGGCGATGCCCACGGCGACGAGCAGCCACCGCAGCGCCGGGTTGGGCCGCAGCGTGGTGGTCGCTACCCGCACGAGAGCCCCCAGGACGCCGGTGAAGGTGACAACCACGACGAACAGGTCCAACTGGGCGGCGAAACCCTCGTCGGTGTCGAGCCGGTGCGGGAGGACGACCCATAGCACGCTGCCGGCCGCGAACGCGATCACGGCGGCGTCGATGATCCCGCCGACGTCGCGAGACCGGCGGCCGATGATCAGGGCCAGGGACGCGGCCAGGATGAGCAGGTTGCCCGCGGCGTCGATCAGCCAGCGGAGCGTGCTGGCGTGGTCGGTGGGGAGCAGGAGCGCGAGCCCGGCGACGAGGAACGCGGCCAGTGCGCCGAGCAGCAACGTCCAGGGCGATCGGCGGTCGGGGCGCACCTGGCGCCGGCCGTACGCGACGCACACACCCGCCCCCGCGATGGCGGCCACGAGGAGCAGCGGCTGCCCCGAGGCAGGCACGATCGGGTAGAGCACGGCCAGCGCGAGCGAGGCCAGACTGTACGCGACGCGGAGCGTGCGCAGCCGACGCCGACCATCCTCGGCAGCGTTCACTACCCTGATCCCCCGTTCGAGTAGCTCGCGACGGCCTGCTACCCAGTGGCGAGCCTACTGGCCGCAAGGCGGCCCAACGGCCGGCACAGTGACGAGGCGACCTGCGCAAGGGAACCCCGCCCCGGTCCGGCGCCGCCGAGGCCCGGCTCCGGCGGGATGGCCGCGGGCCGGGATCGTGACTCCTCACGCCCACAACCCTGGTTTCGAGATACCGACACAGACGGGTGTCCCGTGTTACGCTCCCGCGGTGGTCCAGTTCGCTGCCGACGTGCTGATCGGGCCGGCCCACCTCCCCCACGTGCCCTGGTCGGGCCGGCGGCCGTCTGTCCGGCGCACGGCCGGGGCCGGCGTGACCACCGCACCCCCCCCAACCCGGGCCAGCGTCCTGCTCCTACTCGTCCCGCAAGCCGTACGTCGTGGCGGAGCGGCTGGACGACCTGTGCGGGCCGGTCGCGGGCACGGTGACCCTCCCCCCGCATCTCGACTGGTCCGGCAACGCCACGTACGACCTCAGCAAGCCGGCACGCCTGGCCTCGCTGTACCGGACCGTCCTCAACGAAGCCGGCTGCGTCAAGGATCTTCAGACGTGGCTCAACGCCCGGCTGCTGGTCCGCCTGTGGCCGACCCTCTGGCTGCCGCCAGCGCTGCGCCGGGCCTGGGAGAGCCGCTTCTCCGAGCTGCGCGCGCTCCGAGTGCGCACCGCCTGACGTGGACGCGTTCCACCAGCGACTCGCCCGGATCGGACTCGAGGCGGCCGAGCGCTACGGGTTCGCCTTGGCCGGCGGCTACGCGATGCAGGCGGCGGGTTTCCTGCAGCGGCCCAGCGAGGACGTCGATCTTTTCACGATCTGGGACCGCCGGGGCGAGTTCGACACCGCGGCCTCCGCGATCGTGGCCGCGTACCAGAGTGCGGGCCTGCGCGTGGAGGCCGAGCGCCGCCACGACACGTTCCTGCGCTTGACCGTCTCGGACGGCGAGCAGACCGCGAAGGTCGAGCTCGGGATCGACCTGCGGGCCAACGAGCCGGTGCGGATCTCGATCGGACCGGTCCTGCACCCCGACGACGCGGTCGCCAACAAGATCATGGCCCTCTACGAACGGGCCCTCGCCCGGGACTTCATCGACATCGATGCGGTCCTCCGCTCGGGCCGCTACGACGAGGCCGCGCTCCTGCGGCTCGCCGAGCGGTCGGACATCACCTTCGACCGGGCCGTCTTCGCCGACGCCCTCGCGGTGGTGGAGCAGCTCGACGACGACGACTTCGCCCAGTACGGGGTCGTCGGTGCCCAGCTCGACGAGCTGCGCCAGCGGTTCGCGCAGTGGCGGGCGCGCCTGCTCGGCGAAGCTTGAGCGCCCGCGTCGCGTTCCGAGCCGCGGGTGGCGAGGCCCGGTCGAAACGTGCCGGTATGCGTCAAACGTCGGCGTCGGCGGTCTGGCAGCGGGGATCGTGCGCCGCATACAAGGCGGACAGCACGCCATGCAACCGGCGGCGGCCGTCCGGATCCAGGGGAGCGAGAAAGTCCTCCTCAGCTCGGCGCACCGCGGCCAGCGCCTCGCCCAGCGCGCGCCGGCCGTCATCGGTGATGCGGATGACCTGCTTGCGCCGGTCACTGGCACTGCGGTCTCGCCAGACGTACCCGTCCCGCTCAAGCTCGTCAATGACCGCCACCATGGTGGTGCGATCGAGGCCGGTCTGCCGGCACAGGTCCCGCTGGGAGACCTCCCCGCCGTCCACAAACGCCAGCACCCGCAGGGTTCGGCCGCGCAGGCGGAACGGCCGCAGCGTCTGCTCCATCCTCGCCTCGGCCAGGGCGGCCAGTTTGAGCAGCAGGTACCCGGTCGTCGAGGAGACGGCGTCGGCGGCGCGCATATCCGTAGCCTAGTCTTTCCTCGGCACTGACCGTCAGTTACGCTGACGATCAGATGCACTGACAACCTCGGTCAGGAGAGCAGGCCATGAAGCTCCGCGTCATCCTCACGATCGTCGGCGTGATCACGGCGACCCCCGCGCTGGCCCTGGTCTGGCCGGGCATGCTCGAGACCAGCTACGGACTGTCCAACCTCGACCCCATGACCACCGCGCTGCTTCAGCACCGCGGCGTCCTGCAGGGCGCCCTCGGCGCGGCCATCGTCTGGGCGGCGTTCTTCCCGCCGGCCCGGGTTCCGGCGTCGGCGACCGCCATCGTCACCAAGACCACGTTCCTGGCGCTCACAGCCGTCGATGCTCAGATGCGGGCCGACATGAACCTCATCTCGCTGGTGTTCGACCCCATCGCCATCGTCATCCTGGCCGGGGTGATCGTCCACCACCTCCGGACCTCGCGCACGGTCGCGGCGGCGGCGTGAGCCCAGCCGCGGCCCGTTGACGACCTCCACTGTGGATATGCCGCGTATCTCCACAGTGGACGTACGTGGTCGGCGGCCTTCGTACGATCGGTCCGGGCCGCCGGTGACACCCACGTACGGTCGGCCGGGGTACGGGTGATGCGGACGTACGGTCTGGAGCGGCGTGCCTTGCGCGGTCCCCACGTCAGGTCGGCCACCGGGCACCCGGAGCGCTCACCCCGGGACCGCGACCACGGCGCCGACGGCGGCCGAGTCGAGCGCGTCGCCCGCGTCCAGGCGGACCACCTCGTCGACCTCATCGAGCCCGAACGGCTGGTGGGTGATGAGCAGCACGGCCCGGTCCCGGGTGGCGTCGAGCAGGTCCGACATCACCGCCTGAGCGGTTTCGTCGTCCAGATGCTCGGTCGGCTCGTCGAGCACGAGCACCGGGAAGTCGGCCAGCAGGGCCCGGGCGAGGGCAAGCCGCCGGCGCTGCCCACCGGAGAGCTTCGCGCCCCGCTCGCCCACCATCGTCTGCAGGCCGTGCGGCAGCGTCTGCACCCAGTCGAGCAGGCGAGCCTGGCGCAGGGCGTCGCGCATCTGGGCCGGCGTGGCGTCGGGCCGGGCGATGCGCAGGTTCTCCTCGATCGTGGTGTCGAACAGGTGCGCGTCCTCGGTGACCAGGCCGATCACGCGCCGCAGGTCCGCCAGCGCGAACTGGCGAATGTCGATGCCATTGAGGGTGATGCGGCCGGCGTACGGGTCGAGGAACCGCACCAGCAGGGCGGCGATGGTGCTCTTGCCGCTGCCGCTGGGGCCGACCAGCGCAACCCGCCGCCCCGGGCGCAGCTCGAGATCGACGTCGGTCACCACCGGCCGGCCCGGTTGCCAGGCCGCGCTCACCGACTCCAGCCGCACCCGGTACGGCGGCGAGGGCAGCGGCCGGGGCGCGGTTGCCTCGACCACCGCGGGCGGCTGTTCGCTGAGCGCGGTGACCCGGGCCAGGGCCGAGCGTAGGCCACCCAGGTGGGCTGCGGCCATGGGCAGGGCCGACATCGCCTCGAACACCGCGATCGGGGTCAGCACGACCACGGCGAGCAGGACGCCGTCGAGCGCACCGGAGCGGACCGCGCCGGTGCCCAGAGCCAGGGCCGCCCAGACGCTGGCCCCGCCCGCGAACGCCACCAGCAGCCCGCCCAGGCCGAGCCCGGTGGCTGAGCGAGCCGTGGCGGTCCGCAACCGGCGGTCGGTCTCCAGCGCGGCCGCCACGCGTGGGCCGGCCGCACCGTACGCGAGCAGGTCGGGCGCGCCGTGCACCAGCTCCACCACCTGCGCCGCCAGCTCCCCGCGCAACGGGGCGAGGCGGCGTTCGGCCCGGCGGGCCGCAGCGGCCTGCACCAGCGGAACCCCGGCGCCCACGAGCAACAGCCCGGCCAGGACCACCACCCCGACCGGGGGCAGCAGGGCGCCGAGCAGGGCCACCGAGGCGACCCCGGACACCGCCGCGACGAGGTACGGCACCACCACCCGGGTGACCCCTTCGGCCACGGTGTCCATATCGGACACCAGCCGGGCCACCACGTCCCCGACCCGGCGGCCGCCGAACCCGCCCCGCTCGATGCCTCGATACGTGCGCGCCCGCAGCTCACCCAGCACGACGTACGAGGCGTCGTGCCCGGCCAGGCGTTCCAGGTAGCGCAGCACCCCGCGACCGATGCCGAAGGCCCGCACCGCCACAATCGCCACCATCAGGTACAGCACCGGCGGGTGCTGGGCGGCGCGGGAGATCAGCCAGGCCGAGGCGGCCATGAGGCCGATGGCGCAGGCGGCCGAACCGACGCCCGCGAGCACCGCGAGCGTCAGGCGCAGGGCCGCCGGCCGCGCCACCGCGAGCAGGACGCGAGCCGAACCGCGGCCGCGGCGGGACACATGCCCGCCGCGGCCCCCTCCACCCACGGAGTTCGGGTTCCCGGCCCAGCGGCCGGTACGGTCGGCGGTCATGCCGCCACCCCCTCACGGACCGTACGCGTTGTGCTGGCCGGAGGCCTCCCGTTGACCGTCGGCCCCGCTCCCACCAGGCACCCCTCATCGACCGTCTGTCCCGCGTGGACCGTCGGCAGGCTCACCACCCGGTCGGCCACCGCCCGCAGCGCCGGTCGGTGGGCCATGAGCACGACCGTGCGGCCCCGGGCCAGCCGCCGGATCGCCGCGACGATGTCGGCCTCGGTCTCCGGATCCAGGTTCGCGGTGGGCTCGTCGAGCACTACCAGGGGCGCATCCCGCAGGAAGGCTCGGGCCAGCGCGACCCGCTGGCGCTGCCCGGCCGAGAGGACGCTGACGGGGGCCGACAGCCCGCCCGGCAGCCCGGTGAGCCCGGCCTCGGCGGCCGCCCGCTCGATCGCCTCCGGCGGCGCGTCGGCCGCGCCGAGCATCGAATCCGGCGGCGCGCTGGCTGCGCCGAGCGCGATGTTCTCGGCCACCGTGCCGGCGAACAGAAAGCTGCGCTGGGGCACGTACGCAACCCGACGCCGCCAGGCGTCCGCGTCCAGCTCGGCCAGGTCGACGTCGCCGACGCGGATCCGGCCGGTGGTGGGCGTGACGAAGCCCAGCAGCAGGTTGGCCACTGTGGACTTCCCGCAGCCGCTCGGACCGGTGATCGCGAGGACCTCGCCGGGGCGGATCGTCAGGTCCAGCCGGTCCAGGGCGGGTTCGGCACGGTCAGCAAAGTGGACGGTCACGCCTTCGACCGTGATGGGCACCCGGCCGGGGTCGGGAACGTCGGTGCGGGCGCCACTGCGCGGCACCGGCGTCTGGAGGATCTCGAACACCCGGCTCGAGGCGGCCAGGCCCTCGGCACTGGCGTGGAAGTGCACGCCCACCTGGCGCAGCGGCAGGTACGCCTCCGGCGCCAGGATCAGCACGGTCAGCGCGGTCCGCAGGTCCAGCGTCCCGTCCACCACCCGAAGGCCGATCCCCACGGCGACCAGGGCCACCGAGAGCGTGGCCAGCAACTCCAGCGCCAGCGAGGAGAGGAACGCGACCCGCAGCGCCCGCATGCCGTGGTGGCGTTGCTGGTCGGTGAGGTCCTGGATCGCCGCCGCCTGAGCCTTGGCCCGGTTGAACACCCGCAGCGTTGGCAGGCCGGCGACGATCTCGAGGACGTGGTGGGTGAGCCGGGTCAGTGCCCCGAGCTGGCGCTTGGTCAACCGCTCGGTGGCCAGCCCGATGAGGGCCATGAAGATCGGGATCAGCGGCAGCGTCACCAGGATCGTCGCCCCGGCGATGAGGTCAGCCGGGAAGACGACCGCGAGCACCGCCGCCGGCACGAGCGCGGCCAACACGAGCTGGGGCAGGTACCGGGCGAAGTAGCTGTCCAACGCGTCCAGTCCGCGCGTGGCCAGCGTGACCACCTCGCCCGTGCGCTCGCCGTGCAGCCACCCCGGACCCAGCTTCATCAGGTGGGCCAGCAGGCGGCCCCGCAGCTCGCTCTTGGCCCCGGCGGCCGCCCGGTGGGCCGCGACCTCACCGACCCAGGCCAGGCCGGCCCGGGCCAGCACGATCGCGGCCAGCACCGCGAGCGGGGTCGCCAACTCCGACACCCCGGCGCCGCCCAGGAAGACCCGGGTGATCGCGTCGGCCAGCAGCACCGCCTGGGCGATCACCAGGGCCGCGCTCGCCCCGCCCAGGATGGCGACGGCGGCGAGGTAGCGCCCGGTGGACCTGGCCTGGCGCAGCAGCCGGGGGTCGAGCGGCTTCATCGCGTGGCCGCCTCCGTCGAACGAGGCTGCGGTGCCGGCGACAGCCCGTCCGCCGGCGGGATGTCGGTCACGCGCAGCCGCTTACGGAACACCCAGTACGTCCAGCCCTGGTAGAGCAGCACGACCGGCGTGAAGACCACCGCCACCCACGTCATGATCTTCAGGGTGTACGGCGTCGAGGCCGCGTTGGTCACGGTCAGGCTGTAGGCCGGGTCCAGAGTGGACGGCAGGACGTTCGGATACAGGGCGAGGAACAGCGTGGCCACCGCAGCGGCGATGGTCACGGCCGTGGCCGTGAATGCCCAACCCTCGCGGCCCAGTCCATTGAGGACGAGCGCGCCCACGAGCGCGACCGCGGCGACGGCGGCGGTGAGCCAGGTGACCGTGTCACCGTGACTGGTCAGGGTCCAGATCAGGAACACCACGGCCAGGACGGCGGTCACCACGCCGACACGGCCGGCCAGGCGCCGGGCCTGGTAGCGGATGTCGCCGTCGGTCTTGAGCGCGAGGAACACCGCGCCGTGGGTGGTGAACAGGGCGAGCGTGGTCAGGCCGGCGAGCAGCGCATAGGGGTTGAGCAGATCGAAGAACGTACCGACGTAGAGGTGGTTGGCGTCGAGCTTCACCCCACGGACGATGTTGCCGAAGGCCACGCCCCACAGCAGCGCGGGCAGGGCGCTGCCGGCGATGATGGCGGCGTCCCACCGCCGGCGCCAGGCGTCCGAGTCGACCTTGCCGCGGTACTCGAACGCCACCCCGCGCAGGATCAGCGCCACGAGGATGAGCAGCAGCGGCAGGTAGAAGCCGGAGAAGAGGCTCGCGTACCACTCCGGGAAGGCCGCGAACGTGGCGCCCCCGGCCACGAGCACCCACACCTCGTTGCCGTCCCAGACCGGGCCGATCGTGTTGATCAGCACCCGGCGGTGCGGCTCGTCCCGGCCGAGCACCCGCAGCAGGATGCCGACGCCGAAGTCGAAGCCCTCGAGGACGAAGTACCCGATCCAGAGGACCGCGATGAGGATGAACCAGACGTCGTTGAGAGTCATGGCCGCCGCCTTAGTACGCGAAGGTGAGGGGACGTTCGGCCGGCTCGTCCGCGCCGGCGTCGTCGGTGGACGGGATCGGCGGCGGGCCGGCCTTGGCGTACCGGAGGACCAGGAACAGCTCCACCACCGCGAGCACGCCGTACAGCACGGTGAAGACCAGCAGAGACGTCAGGACGCTGCCGGCGGTCACCGAGGGGGACACGCTGTCCTCGGTCCGCAACAGACCGAAGACGGTCCAGGGCTGGCGGCCCATCTCGGTGAAGATCCACCCGAACGTGTTGGCCAGCAGGGGCAGCCCGATCGCCCACGGGGCCAGCCGCCACACCCAGGTCAGCAGGCGGCTGTCCGGGTCGGCCTTCCGGCGGGTGAACCACAGCCCGGCCAGGGCGAGGACGACCGCGAGCAGACCCAGCCCGATCATGAGCCGGAAGCTCCAGTAGGTGACGGGCACGTTGGGCACGTAGTCACCGGCTCCGTAGAGCGCCTGGTACTGCTCCTGCAGGTTGTTGATGCCCTCGACCTCACCGTCGAACGACCCGGTGGCCAGGAACGAGGTCAGGCCAGGGATGCGCAGGCTCCACAGCTCTTCTCGGCCGTCGAGCGTGCCGATCGTCAATATCGAGAATGATGCCGGTGACGATGTGTAGTACAGCGCCTCGGCCGCGGCCATCTTCATGGGCTGCTGCTCGGTCATGATGCGGGCCTGGATGTCGCCCGTGATCGCCACCAGGGCGCCCGAGACGAGCATCACCCACATGGCCAGGCGGGCGCTGGGCCGGAAGACGTCCACCTCCCGCTTGCGGCGCAGGTGCCAGGCACTGATGCCGAGCATGAACGCGCCCGCGGTGAGGAACGACGCGGTGATGGTGTGCGGGAAGGTGATCAGCGTGGTGGAGTTGGTCAGCACCGCCCAGATGCTGGTGAGCTCGGCCCGGTTCGTCTCCGGGTTGTACGTGTAGCCCACGGGGTGCTGCATCCACGAGTTCGCGGCCAGGATGAAGTACGCCGACAGCAGGGTGCCCAGCGACGCCAGCCAGATCGTGGCGAGGTGCACCCGCTTGGGCAGCCGGTCCCAGCCGAAGATCCACAGGCCGAGGAAGGTGGACTCGAGGAAGAACGCCACGAGCCCTTCGATCGCCAGCGGCGCACCGAAGATGTCGCCGACGAAACGCGAGTAGTCGCTCCAGTTCATGCCGAACTGGAACTCCTGCACGATGCCGGTCACGACGCCCATGGCAAAGTTGATCAAAAACAACTTGCCCCAGAACTTCGTCGCCCGCAGGTACTCCGGCTTACCGGTGCGGTACCAGACCGTCTGCAGGACGGCCACGAGCGCCGACAGGGCGATCGTGATGGGGACGAACAGGAAGTGATAGACGGTCGTGATGGCAAACTGCCACCGGGCAAGATCTAGCGCGTCCATGGGTCACACACCGTTCCTCCTCGGCTGCATGACCTCGACGCTAGGTCGGGCGTCGGGCCACGATGAGGGTCGAAGGTCGTGTCCGATCCAGGACCAACGTCCCCCGGGACGACGATCCATTCAAGTCACTGTGATCGGAAAGACAGCCGCCGACGTCCGCAGGCCGGGCGGGCATCGCTGACCGTCCCGCTGGACTCGGACCGGGCGCCCAGACCGGCCGCTCGTGAGGAAAGTCACTGGTGATTCGCAACCCAGGCGAGCCAGGCCAGCTCGACCCGATTCCGCAACTGCAGGCGGGTGAGCGCCGAGCTGATGTTGGCCTTCACGGTGCTCTCCGCCAGGTGAAGCTGCTCGGCGATCTCGGCGTTGGTGCAGCCTCGGGCCAGCAGATCCACAATGGACCGCTCCCGTGGGCTCAGCACCGCCAGGCTAACCCGACTCCAGATCGGCGACCTCACGAACCAGTCGCAGAACCGGAATCCGCAGCGCGAAGGCGGCCCGGCCGACCTCCTCCTCGGTCGCCCCGGTCACCCGGATCGTCACGGTCCCGGCCGCATCCACCGGATCGGCCGCGATCTGAGCTTCGGGCAGCGCCCGGCTCAGGCGGTGCCCGGCATCCCCGGCCGATGTGACCAGGACGACCTCGTCCCGCGCCCGACCGGCCAGCTGCGCGGTCGGCAGGTCGGCGAGCACCCGGCCCCGGCCCAGCACGACCACCTGGTCGGCCACCAACTGAAGATCGGACAGCAGGTGGCTCGAGATCAGCACCGCCCGGCCTTCCCGGCCAGGTCGCGCAGGAGGTGGCGGACCCAACGCACACCGTCGGTGTCGAGACCGTTGACCGGCTCGTCGAGGATCAGCGCGGCCGGGTCGCTGAGAAGCGCCGCGGCCAGGCCGAGTCGTTGCCCCATCCCCAACGAGAACGTTCCGGTGCGACGGCCCGCCACCGCGGCCAGGCCCGTCAGCTCGAGTACGTCATCCACCCGACGGACGCCGATCCGGTTGCTGCGGGCCAGGGCCAGCAGGTGCTGACGGGCCGACCGGTGGGGATGCATGGGACGGCCGCCCAGGTGCGCCCCTACGACCCGCAACGGCTGGCGCAGGGTCGCGTAGTCACGTCCCTGCACGGTCGCCCGTCCCGAGGTCGGACGGTCGAGGGCGACGATCAGCCGCATGAGGGTCGACTTCCCCGCTCCGTTGGGCCCCAACAGACCGGTGACCGCGCCGGCTCGGACCTCGAACGAGACGTCGTCGAGCGCAACCGTCGCCCCGTAACGTTTCGTCAGGCGATCAATCTGGATCATGCCCTCGACGATCGCAACCGGCGGTCGGCCCGCACTACCGACGAAAGTTGCCCGTTTCGGGGCCTGCTCGCGCGTAGCCACACCGGTGCACATCTAGATTGTGCGCACGGTGTTTGCGGCGTGCGGCTAACGTGCCCGACCATGAAGGCGATCGTGCGGAGAACCGGCGGGGCCGTCGTGCTGGCCGCGGCGATGGTGGCGCTGGCGGCGTCCGGCGCGCAGGCCCACGGAGCGGCCGGTTCTTTGCCGACCGCCACCGTGCTGACGCCGGCGGCCGGCCCTGACGTAGCCGACGGCGAGATCACGCTCGCCGGGCCGGCGGGCCACCTGGCCTTCCCCACCGGCGAGTTCGTGAATCTGGCGCTCGACGTGACCAACACGTCGAGCGCCACCTGTGGGCTGGCGACCGAGCCGCTCGGGACCGTACGGGTGCTGTCCCTGCGCCGGGACGGCGAGGACGTCATCCCGCTGCTCGGCACCAGCTACTACCCCAACGGGATCGCCAGCGCCATCGCCGCGAGCCTGACCGCGGCCGATCCCGGATCGGCGATCTCGGTCCACGTGCACCAGACACGCCTGGATGACCGCATCATGCTGCGCTCGGTCGTGCCGAGCGCCGGCGGCGGCCTGGACACCCTGTGGCCGGTGAGCGAGCCCGGCCGTTACGAGCTCACCGTGGCGTACGCCGTGCCGCCGGTCGACACGGAGGTGACGCGCTGCACCGGCGCCGCCGCCACGACGGTGACGTTCACGGTCGGCGGCGTCCCCGCGGGCGGAGCCGGCTGGCCGTGGTGGGTCGTCGCGGTCGTGGCCACGCTGGTGCTCGGTGCGGTCGTCGTCGCGGTGGCCGTCGTCCGGCGCCGCGGGCGGGGACAGCCGAAGGCCGGGCCCGCGGTTGCGGCGATCGCGGTTCTGGTGGGGACGGCAACGGCCGTGGTCGTGCCCGCCCGGCCGGCGCAGGCCTACATCGAGATCGATCCCAACGGCAGCGCGGAAACGTACGGGAACCTTGATTTCCGCAACGCCGTGGAGAGTTGTCTCGCCCGATTCCGAGCTCCCGGGGGCGACCCGGCCAATCTCCTGCCGCGCCTGGAAGATCGCACCAGTCCTCGGGTCAGGATCATTCCCACCTACGGGGGATCGAATACCTTCCACACATTCCGATCCCCGTATGGTTTAGGCTCGACCGAAATCACGTGGAACCCCGTCAACGTCGACGACTATGAGCCCGGTGTTCCCCGGGACCCGTGCGCGTCGCTGTACCACGAGCTCGCGCATGCGTACGGCTACTCGACCGGGACGATAGCCGCGGGCTACTGCGGCGGCGACCTCCGGACAGAAGAGGTCCGCGCCACCATCATCGAGAACCTCTATCGGGCGAGCCAGGGCCTGCCGCAACGAACCAGGTACCAACGGCACCCGTTGCCGCGCCACTGGTCCGATTGCGACGCGATCGATGCCGCCGGCCCCCGGACCGACTCGGGGCAACAGGTGTTCTGCGAGAACGACGTCCACTGTGGCCGAACCAGCGGTGACCCGCACCTGGCGACGTTCGACCGGCACTACTACGACTTCCAGGCGGTCGGGGAGTTCGTGCTGGTGCGCGCCACCTCCGGGGCGGCGCTGCAGGTGCAGGTCCGGCAGGCACCTTTCGGGCGGTACCGCACCGTGTCGGTGAACTCGGCCGTGGCGATGCAGGTCGCCGACCGTACGGTCGCCATGCTTCTGGTCGATGGGGTCTCCCGCGTCTTCCTCGACGGCGAGGTGGCTGCGCTGCCGGCGGGCGAGACTCCGCTGTCCGGCGGGGCCCGGATCGTGCGCCGAGTCTCCGACATCGGGACGGCCGACGGCTACGACGTCATCTGGCCGGACGGCTCGGCGGTCAGGGTCGACCACGACGGCTACGGCTACCGCGTCCTGGTACGCCTCGACGACCGCCGGGCCGGGGCGGTGGAGGGCCTGCTCGGCAACTTCGACGGCGACCCGACCAACGACCTGGTGTCCGCGTCCGGTGAGCCGATCGACCTGCCCATTGCCTTCACCGATCTGTATCCGTCCTATGCGGATAGTTGGCGGGTGACCGCCGAGACCTCCCTGTTCCCCTACGCCGACGGGGAGAGCACCGAGACGTTCACCGATCGTGACTACCCCGCCGCGTCGGCGAGCGTCGCCGACCTCGACGAAGCGGCGCGCGCCCAGGCCGAGCAGGTGTGCCGCTTCGCCGGGATCACCGAGCCGTGGCTGTTCGCCGAGTGTGTGCTCGACGTCGTCGAGGCCGACGGGGAGTACGGCGTCGCCATCGACGGACGGTCCGGGGACAAGGGCCGGGCCATGGTGCGGGTCTACGTCAGCCGGGACACCGACGGCTCGATCGAGCCCAACGGCGACGCGGTCACGGCGGTCCTCGACCAACCCGGATCGATCGCGCGCTACACATTCACCGGCACGGCCGGGCAGCGCGTCTTCGTGGCGGCCACCGCCGGCACGCTGCCCAACCAGTGCTCCCCGCTGCGGCTGGAGGACGCGAGCGGAGCCCGGCTCGGCCACGCCTGTCTGGCCGGCGGACGTGGGCACATCGACGGCACGGTCCTGCCGGCCGACGGCACCTACACGGTCGTCGTGGACCCGGCCGACCAGGCCATCGGAACCGTGACGCTGCACCTGCACGTGAGCGACGATTCCGTGGCGGCGATCGCGCTCGACGGGCCGGCCGTGACCGCGACGGTCGACACGCCGGGGGCCGTGCAGCAGTACGAGTTCTCCGCGGCGGCGGGGACGTCCGTCACCGTGGTGGCCCGCGACGGCACGCTGCCGGACAGCTGCCCGCCGCTGCGCCTGGTCGACGCCACCGGCCGCACGGTGGGGTCGAGCTGCCTCGCCAAGGGCGGCGGCATGATCGGACCGGTCGTCCTCCCAGCCGACGGGACCTATCGCGTCGTCGTCGATCCCATCGGCGCGGCCACCGGCGCGGTGACGCTCGCGGTCAGCTCCGGCTGACCGCGGCGCCCGCCCAGGAGTCCACTGTGGAGCATTGTCCCGGCGGCCCCGGACGGGCGGCTGTACGCCTACGCGGTCATCAGGCTCCAGGACAGCACCGACGTACGGGGCTGGGTGCCCATGATGCGCCCTGTGCTGCCCGTGAATCCCACATAGACCAGACCAGATCCGAGCCGGGCGGTGAGGTCGATCGGCACCGTCAGCAGTGGCGCCGCGGGCTTGGTCGCCGACCGGCTGGCCCATACTCGCAGCGTACGGCTCGCGGCGTCGTAGCTGACCCAGGCGTGCACCGGCCCCTGGCTGTGCAGGCTGAACCCGGGGTCCGCCGTAGCGAGATGGTGTTTCATATCCCCGTCCACGGTGATGCCGACGTGCTGGGTCGGCGGGTCGTACCCGTCCGGGTGGTTGCTCCAGGCATCGAACTCGATCGCCACGCTCGGCGCGATTCGGGCGTTCGGGTCGCTGTCGTGCCCGTAGCCGAGCGCGCCACCGTAGCTCCCCAGGGCGTTCGGGCCCTTCGCTTGAAGCACGAAGGCAAGGCCGTCGGAGACGTCACTGACCTCAAAGACGAACGACGCGTTCCACGACTGGCTGGGGCTGATCCTCGTCACCCAGGCGCTTCCCCCGTCCCACGGCCCGGACGCGAGGACGAGACGACCGTCGGCGAGGGTGGCCGAGCCGTTACGCTTCACGCTGGCGAGCGTGAGGAAGTCGACGGCTAGGGTCGGCTCGGTCCGGGGCGCCACCGAGCTGGGCCGTGGCTGAGCCGCCGTCGATGACGCCGCGGTGGTCGTCGGCACCGACGATGGCGATGGCGCCGGGGGCGCGCCGCCCTTCGTCAACACGCGGACGTAGTCGACGAACATCGACCGGCCCGGCGCTGTGGCCGCGGTGGGTCCCCCGCCGTACGCGGCCGGGAAACCACCCCCGATCGCGACGTTGAGCAGGAGGAACACGCCCTCGTGGTCGGTCATGGCCCGCCAGGTGGCGGCGTCGACCTGGTCCTGGCGCACCGAGTGGTACTGCTGCCCGTCGACGTACCACCGCAACTGCTCGGGGGCGCTGCTGCGATCCCAATCCACGGTGTAGACGTGGAAGGCGTCCTGGCAGGCGCGGCCGGGGCAGGCGGTCTGGGCACCGATACCGTTGGGCTCGTTGCAGGGCCCGCCGGGATTCGTGCCGCAGTGCAGGACGCCCCACACCGCGTTGATGCCATTGACATTCTCCATGACATCAATCTCACCTACCGCTGGCCAGTTGAAGGTGCCCCGGTACGGCGCGCCCAGAGCCCAGAACGCCGGCCAGTACCCGGCCGCGGCCGCCCCGGTCACATTGGGCACCTGGATGCGGCCCTCGATGCGCAGCACACCGCCGGGCGGGGCCTTGAAGTTCTGCTGGTTCGTCTCGACCCGGGCCGACGTCCACTCCCCGTTCGCGTCACGTTGCGGGGTGATGCGCAGGTGCCCGCGCCCGTCGAGGCTCACGTTGGCGGGATCGTCCGTGTAGCGCTGGATCTCGCCGGTGCCCCAGTTCGCCGGGCCGCCCGGATACCCGTGGCCGGTGGAGAGCCGCCACCGCGAGGCGTCCGGCAACGAGCCCTCCGGGCCGTCGAACTCATCGACGAACACCTCGGTCCAGCCGTCGTTCTCGGCCGCCACCGGCGCCACGGTCCTCGGCCCGGTCGCTCCAGCGCCCTTCCCGTGGAAGGTCACCACGAACTCCCGGCACCCCGGGCAGTTGTACACCGTCTCGTTGCCGGGCATGCGGTCGTGCGTGGACCACAGGTACGCCCGCGGTCCGAAGGCACGGAGGGCCGCCGTGTAGTCGGTCTCGGCGTCTCGGTTCGGGTTCACGCACAGCACCCGGTCTCCGGCCTGCGGGTCATGGACGGCGTACGCCTCGGGGCAGGCGGCGAGCAGCGCGCCGCCCAGGCAGTCCCGGGCGCAGGTACCGGCCGGAGGACGTGACCCGGCCCCCGGGGTCTCGATGGTTATCTCCAGCGACACCGCGTCGACGTAGCTGACGTCATACCAGGGCGCGAGGCCGTCGTTACGGTCGAAGTTGAACTCAGCCAGGCTGGCCGGCTGCCCGCCAACCACGCAGCGGTCGGCGTAATTACCGCAGTCGCCGACCTGGCAGTGGAACGTGCTGCCAGGCTCGCCGCTGCACCGCTGGCGGGCGAAGAACCGGCCGCGCCAGTGCGCCGGGCTCCCCTGGTCGGGAATGACAATGCTCGCCGAGGCACCGGGCGACAGCGTCGGCAGGCCACCGATCTCGCGGGACCCGTCCGCGTTCGCCACCGCCCCGATCCACAGGGTCTCGCCCGTGCGGTTGACGAACGTGACCCGGGTCTCGTCGGCCGCCGTGGACGCCGTGGACATCACGACGACGAGACCATTCGCCAAAAGCATGACCGGCAGCATCACCGCCAAGAGTCGGCGCCGAGCCTTTGCATCGACAGATGACCAACGCTTCCAGAACAACCAAGCCTCCGCGTGGACGAGTCGTGACGAATCGGAACACGCGCCGGTTCGGCGGTAACCCCACAACGAGCCCCGCCGGGTCGAGGTTCACCGATCGGCGGGCGTCCGTCGTCAGCAATCGGGCCGCCCGGCCGCCGACCGAGACGCCGGGCCCACCCGTCCCGCCAGCAGCGGACTAACCGGACAGAGCCGCCAAGACACGATCGCGCAGGCCCTCCAGCCGGCTCACCGGCTCGTTGCTGAAGACCAGGCGAACGTAGCGGGGGGCGACCCGCTCGCCCCACGTCGTCATGGGCGTCGCGGCGACGCGTCCAGCCGTCAGCAGCCGCTGGGACAGCTCCGCAGCGCTGAAGCCGCAGGCGGACGCGTCGAGCAGGGCGGACCAGCCGCCGTCCGGCGTCACCACGGGCAGGCCATCCAGCTGCGCGAGCACGGTGTCCCGGCGCCGTTGCCACTCGGCGACCGCCTCGGCCACGCCCGCGGCCGGGTCGGTCAGCGCGGCCGCCACGCCGAGCTGCGCGAACCCGCTCGGGACCACCGTGTTGTAGATGACGGCCTGCGCGATGTCCGCCAGAATGCCCCGGGGCGCGACGACCCAGCCCACGCGCCAGCCGATCATGCGGAACTCCTTCGCGGCCGATCCCACGGTGATGGTCCGCTCGGTCAGCGGCGCCAGTTGGGCCGGGTGCCGGTACGGGTGGCCGTCGTACCGGATGTTCTCCATCGCCGCGTCGTAGATGAGCCAGGCCCCGACCCGGTCACAGGCCTGCGCCACGCTGTGCCACTCCTCCTCGGTGAGGAGCAGGCCGCTGGGCATGGTCGGGCTCATGAGGAGCAGGGCCCGGGTGCGCGGGGTGACCACGCGAGCCAGTTCGTCGGTGTCGAGCCGCCATCGCCCGTCCACGACGACGCTGGGGACCTGGCGGGGTACGGCGCCGACCAGCCGGATCCGTTGCAGGAGCCCGGCGTACGTGGGGTCGGTCACCACGACCTCGTCCCCGCTGTCCACTGTGGCCAGAAGCGCGGACAGGATGCCGGCGAGCCCGCCGGAGCTGATGACGACCTCGGTCGTGGGGTCGTACGTCCGGCCGGTCTGGTCGGTGAGCCGCCGGGCGACCGCCTCCCGCAGCACCGTGAGCCCGGTGAAGGGCAGGTAGCTGTTGGCGTCGTCGCGCCCCACGGCCTCCCGGGTGGCCGCGACCGCCGCGGACGGCGGAGCGAGGTCGGTGTCCAGATTCTCCATGCGCAGCACATCCGGATCGGTGCCGGCCGCTGCGGCGACGGCCTCGATCCCGAACGGCTCCACCCCGGCAAATCGCGCGACAGACATGCCCACCTCCGCTGTTCCGTAAACGGAACGTTTCGTTTGTGGAACACTACGGGGCGTCGTAGCCGTCAGGCAACCGAGGAGGCCGGATGACCCTCGCCGACGACGTCGGCCGTGCGCTGCGGGCCCTGCGGAGCGCGGCCGGCCTGAGCCTGTCGGAACTGGCCCGCCGCTCAGGCGTGGGCAAGGCGACGCTGTCCGAGCTCGAGGCCGGCCGGCGCAACCCCACCCTCGAGACCCTGTACGCGCTGACCACCGCCCTGGGGGCGCCCCTGAGCGCCGTCCTCCCGCCTCCGGGTAACGACGCCCCCGCCATCTCCGGCCGAGCCGTGGACGCCGTGCTCATCACCCGCTTCCCGGCCGCGGGGACGACGACCGAGATCTACCGCATGACCATCCGACCCGGGCCGACCCAACTCTCCGCGGCCCACACCCCGGGGACGGTCGAGCACCTCGTCGTCCTCGCCGGCACCGCCGTGGTCGGCCCCGAGGCCCGTCCCCGCGCGGTTCGGGCCGGCCGCAGCCACACCTGGTCGGCCGACGGACCGCACACCTACGCGGCCAAGGGACCGGACCCCGTCGACGCCGTCCTCGTCATGACCTACCCGTCCGTCGACTCGGCCAGCTTGTCACCCTCGTCCGGGACCACCACGGCCTGATCCGGGCCGTTGACGCGCGCCACCGCCGAACCGCCGAGGGCCGAAAGTCCCAACACTCGACGGTCCAACGGCCCTGGTGATCGGACCCGGGCCGAACGTTCCATAGAGGCGCCGGGATTCGTATCCCGGCCTACGGTGGCCACCACCACCGGCCGGGCCGGACCGGGCGCCTGATCTGTGGCAGGTATCCCGGTCCGGCCACGGCGCGAGCGGCACGAGCGTACGACGCCGGCCGGCCCGCCGGTGAATGTCCCCGGAACGCTACGCCGATTTTGTCCTCATTGGACGTACGGCCCTTGAGTTCGTACGCACCCTGAACCCGCGTCGGTGGGCTCACACGTCAGTGGACTCTCCCATCGCCCGCGCCCTCCCGCGACACGGCGCGCGTGGGAGCTGACGGGGCGACACGGTCACACGGTGGCGGCGCAGTCGGATCGGGGACGGTCGGTCCGGTCACGACGGGTCGAAGGTCCCGGTCGATGGGACCGGCCGGCCCTGCCGGAACCCCGGGCGCGGATGACACCGTGAAGGCGTCCACACAGGACAGCAATCGCCAGGGAACCTGGCACCACAGAGACGGAGTAGTCCGATGAAGCGCCGCACT
>Ga0310826_100213_pt1 | contig 82060 bp, 77 predicted proteins | sample WT_ome_FD_201306 | JGI IMG/M metagenome (GOLD analysis project Ga0310826, IMG submission 201306) | Sorghum-adapted microbial communities enriched on wild type (WT) sorghum from Joint BioEnergy Institute, Emeryville, California, United... ... | reverse complement strand
GGGCACGAAGACCTCCGAGGAGAGTTGGTGTGGTAGCAGCTCCACACTCACTCGGAGGTCTTCACCCCTTGTGGATCTCCAACAGTCGTGTCCCTGTCACCAACCTCTGTGGGTAGTACACCTAGGCGTTGGAGAATGGGCCGGTTGTCGTCGCTGGCATCCACCTGAAGGATGGGGTACCCCCGCGCCAGCGCGACCCGAGCTCGGTGGGCCACCAGGGCTCGGTAGATGCCCCGCCCGCGGTAGGCCGCCAGCGTGCTTCCACCCCAGAGCCCGGCTACGCGGGTTCCCGCCAGCGGCACCAGCCAGGCGGCACTGACGGCCCGATCGCCATCCTTGACAACGAATACCTCGATAGGTTCCGCACTGGCCAGCCGGGCTTCGAGATCGTCGGCGAGCCAGGAGCGATCCTCATCCCAGACCTCCGACATCAACTCCGCGATGCGCTCGAGGTCAGCCCGGTCCGTGACCCTCGTCATGGTCAGGCCGGCCGGCAGCGTCGGCTCGGCCGCCAGCGCCGAGGCAGAACCCATGACCAGGGCCTCGTGCGGCTCGGCCTGCGCCCCGCGCTCCACCAGGAGCGGAACCAGATCCGGTCGGTCGTGGTCGAACGTCTTCCACTCGAACCCGAGCCCGCGTTCGCGGTAGTAGGCGAAGGTTCGATCAACCAACGCGACCAGCTCATCGTGGGTCAGGTTGGACGCGTCCTCGGTGAACATGGCCATCCCGAAGCGGGGCGTCGTAGCCCGGAACACCGGGCCGTCCGGCTCCCCGGCCCACCCGGTGGGGAGGTGCTCAGCGAAACAGCCCCGCACCTCGGCGTCGTACACGGCGAGCAACTCGTCCGGCGTCACCCCGACCTCCCCGTTGAGTCGTGCCCAGACTCTACGCCGAGCAGGGGACGCCGACGAGGGAGTTTTGCCGGCAAACGACGGCCGCGTCCGGCTGTCGGCAGGGGCCAAACTGATCCGCCGCGGTGATACTTGAGCTATGCCTTCCGCTGCGGATAGCCAGCTCGACGCTTTCTCCCACTTCTACGCCGTCGTGCTCAACCACCGGATGGGAGGAGGCATGCGGGTCCGATGGTCACCTATTCATCGCGCATGGCTGCGCAACAGCGACTACGGCCGCTACCGGCGACCAGCATGGCTCAGCACTCCCGGCGAAACCTATGGCGAACCCGACGCGCCATATGAGGACGAACTCGCCTCCGCCATAAGCATTGCCGAACGCCTACTGCACCCAAGAAAGTCGGAATTCTTCTGCCAACGCTGCTACCGCTCCGAGCCACAGGCTCACTTCATCGCACCCGATGTCCACGGCGAACCAGAGCTGTACTGCCTCCAAGTCCCGGCCTACAGCGTGGTCGAGTCATCGGGCAACAGCGGGACGGTCAAACACTGGGGCTCACCATTTGGATGCCACTCGGTCAAGCCTTATATATCCACAGGCTACTATACGTATGATTCGTTCATCGGCCCGATGGCCGCATATACCTATGGACGTCCGCTCCCGGCCGATGAAGTGATCGACCGCGAGTGGTGTGCCCGATGCGTGAACCTCGCCGCCAATGTCCGCAACAACGCCGCCGCCGCGGGCGAGGATGAAACGCAATGGGCGAGGGAGCATGCCCGCTCAGACACGGCCCGCTTGGCCCAAACCTTGGCCACGTACTACGCCAGCTGAGACCAGCCGAAGGTTCGACCGCGCCCGTGACCTTGTGACGATGCGCGACAGCACTCCGGCCGACCTGGCAACCTCCAGGATGCCGACTCGGCCAATCGGAAGACCGATCGAGCCGCGCAGGCTGGCCCGAAACGCCGTCAGACGTTGAAGCGGAACTCGACGACGTCGCCGTCCTGCATGACGTACTCTTTGCCTTCGATCCGCACCTTGCCGGCGGCCCGGGCCGCGGCCATCGAGCCGGCCTCGATCAGGTCGTCGTAGGAGACCACCTCGGCCTTGATGAAGCCGCGCTGGAAGTCGCTGTGGATCACGCCGGCCGCCTCCGGTGCCGTGGCCCCCTTCCGGATCGTCCAGGCCCGGGCCTCCTTCGGCCCGGCGGTGAGGAAGGTCTGCAGCCCCAACGTGTCGAACCCGACCCGGATGAGCTGGTTGAGGCCGGGTTCCGCCTGACCGATGGAGGCGAGCAGTTCCCGCGCCTCCTCCTCGGGCAGGTCCATGAGCTCGGACTCGATCTTGGCGTCCATGAAGATGGCCTCGGCCGGCGCCACGAGGGCCCGCATCTCGTCGAGGAAGGCCTGGTCGCCCAGCTCGGCCTCGTCCACATTGAACACGTACAGGAACGGCTTGGCCGTCAACAGGTGGAACTCGCGCAGCTCGTCAAGGTTCGCGAAATGGCCCTGCAGCACCGTGCCGTTGTCCAGCAGCTCCCGGGCCGCGCGGGCGGCCTCGAAGACGGGGGCGCGCTCCTTGCGGGCCTTCGCCTCCTTCTCCAGCCGCGGCAGCGCCTTGTCGAGCGTCTGGATGTCGGCAAGGATCAGCTCGGTGTTGATCGTCTCGATGTCGTCGCGCGGGGAGACCTTGCCGTCGACGTGGACCACGTTCGGGTCAGAGAACGCGCGCACGACCTGGCAGATGGCCGTCGCCTCGCGGATGTTGGCGAGGAATGCGTTACCACGACCCTGCCCCTTCGAGGCGCCGCGCACCAGGCCGGCGATGTCTACAAAGGACACCGGAGCGGGCACCACCCGGGCCGAGTTGAACATCTCGGCCAGCCGGTGGAGCCGCTCGTCGGGCAGCCCGACCACGCCGACGTTGGGCTCGATCGTGGCGAACGGGTAGTTCGCCGCGAGCACGTTGTTCTTGGTCAACGCGTTGAACAGCGTGCTCTTGCCGACGTTGGGCAGACCGACGATGCCGATGGTGAGGCTCACGAGCAGGGAGTCTATCCGCTGTGACCCGGCTCACCCGGTCGGGCGCCAGCCGTCCGCCAGCCGAGCCGGCCGAGCCCGAGGCGCCACCCGTCCGCCAGCCGAGCCCGAGGCGCCCGCCGCCGGCCCCGGATCACGACCGCCGTACCCCGCGGCTACAGATCATGGAGGTCCGTACCCCCTATAGGGGGGACACGTCTCCAAGATCTCGACCGCGCCCGCACCCCCAGGTCCGAAACCCGCCAGCCACGGCCCGCCCCGGCGCGGGAGGATCGAACGCGTGGCGGACGACTGGATGCGCGACCTGGACTTCGAGCAGTGCTACCGGGCCGTGCAGAGCCGCGACGCCCGGTTCGACGGACGGTTTGTCACCTGCGTCACCACGACGGGAATCTACTGCCGGCCATCCTGCCCGGCCCTGACGCCGAAGCGGTCCAACGTACGGTTCCTTCCCTCGGCCGCCGCCGCCCAGCTCGCCGGGTTCCGGGCCTGCCTGCGCTGCCGTCCGGACGCCACCCCTGGTGATCCACAGTGGAGCTACCGCACCGACGTGGCGGGCCGGGCCATGCGCCTGATCGCCGACGGCGTCGTCGACCGGGAGGGGGTGAGCGGGCTCGCGGCCCGGATCGGCTACACGCCCCGGCACCTCAACCGCCTGCTCGTGGCCGAGGTGGGCGCGGGGCCGCTCGCCCTGGCCCGGGCCCAGCGCGCCCACACCGCCCGCTTGCTCGTCGAGACGACCACGATGGGGCTCGCCGAGATCGCGTTCGCCGCCGGGTTCGGCAGCGTCCGGCAGTTCAACGACACGATGCGCCAGACGTACGGGCGCACCCCGTCGCAGCTGCGGGCCGCGCGGCGGCCGGACGCGGCGCCCGGGCCGGGCGAGCTGGGCGTGATCCGGCTGCGCCTGCCCTACCGGGAGCCGCTGTACGCCCCCGCGCTGCTGGAGTTCCTGGCCGCCCGGACGATTCCGGGGGTCGACGAGGTGGTCGGTGATCACTACCGCCGGGGCCTGCGCCTGCCGCACGGGCCGGGTGTGGTGGAGCTGGCGATCCGCCCCGGGCACGTCGACGCCCGGCTGCACCTGGCCGACCTGCGTGACCTCGCCCCGGCGGTGGCCCGCTGCCGGCGTCTGCTCGACCTCGACGCCGACCCGGTCGCGGCCGACGCGGTGCTGGCCCTCGACCCGGCCCTGGCTCCCGCGGTCGCGAAGGAACCGGGGGTCCGGGTTCCGGGGGCGGTCGACGGGTTCGAGATCGCGGTCCGGGCCGTGGTCGGCCAGCAGATCTCGGTCTCCGGTGCCCGCACCGTGCTGAGCCGGCTCGTCGCCGCCTGTGCCCCGCCAGGGATCGACCCGTCGGCCGGGGCGCGGCTTGCGCCCGCGGGTGCCGACGGGCCGGAGAGCGACCAGACGCCGGCGGCGTCCACGTGTGGGCTGCTCCCGTTCCCGGAGCCGGCCCAGGTGGCCGAGGCGCCGGACGAGGCGTTCGCCATGCCGGCCGCGCGCCGCCGCACGGTGCGGGCCCTCGCGGCCGCGGTCGCCGAGGGGCGGCTGTCCCTCGACCCCGGCGCCGACCGGGACGAGACGTACGCCCGGCTGACCGAGATCCCCGGCATCGGTCCGTGGACGGCGCAGTACCTCGGCCTGCGGGCGCTCGGCGACCCGGATGTGCTCATGGCGACCGATCTCGGGGTGCGGCGGGGCGCCCGCGCGGCCGGCCTGCCCGACGACCCGGCGGACCTGGCCCGGTACGGGCGGGAGCACTGGGCCCCTTGGCGTTCGTACGCCACGGTCCGGCTGTGGCGGATGACCCCGGTCGATCGCCCCGGCCCCGAGCCAGCGGAACGATCCCCGTCGGGGCGGCGGTCCGCTCCGGCGGGGCCGGCCGCCACGACGCAGCAACGCGGCCCACGGTCCCGGGGCACCGGGGCGTCGGGCCAACCGGAGTGAGGAGACCCCATGTTCGTGTCCACTGTGGAGACATGGCTCGGGCCGTTCACGGCCATCGTGGCCGACGACGGCGCGGTGCTGGCCAGCGGCTGGACGGCCGACGTCGCCGGGTTGGCCGCGCTGATCCACCCGAGCCTGTGGGACGGGAACCTCGTACCCCGCCGACACCTCGGCCCGGTAAGCACCGCGATCCTGGCCTACCACGACGGCGACCTGTACGCGCCGGCCGTCGTCCCGGTACGTCAACACAGCGGCGGTGACTTCCTCGCCGATGCGTGGCGAGCGCTGCGCGAGGTGCCCCCGGGCGCTCCGATCACCTACACCGAGCTCGCGCGGCGGGCGGGCAACCCGACGGCGAGCCGAGCCGCCGCGAGCGCGTGCGCCCGCAACGCGGCCGCCCTCTTCGTGCCGTGCCACCGGATCGTGCGGGCAGACGGGACGTTGGGCGGCTTCCGCTGGGGCCCGCCGATCAAGCAGCGCCTGCTCGCCCACGAGGCCGCCTGTTGTCAGGAAGGACTCCTTGTTGGGCACCAGGCGTCAAGAGGGCGTCCTTCCTGACACGGGGTCCCTGACACGGGGTCCCTGACACGGGGTCCCTGACACGGGGTCCCTGACATGGACTGACACAGGGGCCTGCATGAGGACAGGCAGAGTGTCGGAGCCACCGGTTACCGTCATAGGGTGCCCCTCTTCCGCCCTTCCGAGCCCGCGACAGCGGCGCGGAGTGGGCGGACCCTGCACAACCTCTGGCGGACGAGGCACTACCTGCGCCCGTACCGCTGGCACTACGTCGGGCTGATCCTGCTCGGTTTCCTCGGCACCGGCCTGGCCATGGCCATCCCGCTGCTGGTCCAGCGGGTGATCGATGGCCCGGTCCGGCGCGGCGACGTCGCCGGGCTGTGGGTCTTGGGCGGACTCGCCCTCGCCTTCGGGGTGACCGAGGCCGGAGCGATGTTCCTGCGCCGATACGTCAGCTCGGACATTGCCCTGAGACTGGAAGCCCGGCTGCGCAGCGACCTCTACCGGCACCTGCAGCGGCTGCCGGTGAGCTTCCACGACGGCTGGCAGTCCGGGCAGCTCCTGTCGCGGGCCACCACCGACCTGGCGATGATCCGCCGGTTCCTCTCGTTCGGACTGATCTTCCTCGTCATCAACACGGTGACACTCATCGCGGTCACCGGGCTGCTGGTGCACCTGTACTGGCCGCTGGGCCTGGCCGTGGCCGCGAGCGGCATCCCGCTCGCCCTGATCAGCAACCGTTTCACGAAGCGGTTCAACGTGATGTCCCGGACCATGCAGGACCAGCAGGGCGACGTGGCCACGCTCGCCGAGGAGAGCGCCGCCGGGATCCGGGTCATCAAGGCCTTCGGCCGCCACGACCACATGGCGTCGCTCTTCGACGCTCAAGCAACCGCGCTCCGCGACACCGCGATCGGCAAGGCCCGGCTGTCCGCCAGCACCTGGCCCCGCTTCGACCTGATCTCCAACACGATGCTGGCCACGAGCCTGGTCGGTGGGGCGGTGGCGGTCTCCCTCGATCACCTCACCGTCGGCGGACTGGTCGCCTTCGTGACCCTGCAGCTGATGCTGCTCTGGCCGGTGAACTCGCTGGGCTTCATCATCGCCAACGTCCAGGAGGCGACGACCGCAGCCGATCGCATCTATGAAATTCTTGATACGAAGCCGTCGATCGTCGACCGGCCGGGCGCCGTGGTGCTGCGCCGGGAGTCCGTCTCCGGGGCCATCCGGTTCGAGGGCGTCCGGTTTGCGTACCCGGACTACGACGCCCCCGAGGACGAGGCCTACCCAGAGCACGATTCTGGCTCGGTTCACCAGAGCGGCTCAGATCACGAGGCTGGCAGAAGTCACCGGGTCGGGCCGAAGCGCAGGGCCGGCCTGGATCACAGGGCCGGCTCGGATGACGAGGCTGGGCCGGGGCGCGGGGCCGGGCGGTCCCGGCCGACCGAGGTCCTCCGGGGCGTGGACCTGCAGGTCTACCCGGGCGAGACGCTGGCGATCGTCGGGGCGACGGGATCGGGGAAGACCACACTGGCCAGTCTCATCCCGCGCCTGATCGACCCGACCGGCGGGCGAATCACGCTCGACGGCCGGGACATCCGGGACTTCACCCTCGACTCGCTCCGATCGGTGATCGGCTTCGCGTTCGAGGAGGCGACCCTGTTCTCGATGAGCGTCCGGGAGAACCTCACCCTCGGCAAACCCGACGCCACCGACGATGAGATACATCAGGCGATCGAGATCGCGCAGGCGGACTTCGTGTGGGACCTGCCGTGGGGGTTGTCGACCCGCATCGGCGAGCAGGGCCTGTCGCTGTCGGGTGGCCAGCGCCAACGCCTCGCTCTGGCCCGGGCCGTGCTCGGCCGACCCCGGGTCCTCGTGCTCGACGATCCGCTGTCGGCGTTGGACGTCCACACCGAGGCGCTGGTGGAGCAGGCCCTGGCCCGGGTGCTGCGCGGCACCACGGCGATCATCGTGGTGCACCGGCCGAGCACGGTGGCGCTGGCCGACCGGGTGGCGCTGCTCAAGGACGGCGTGATCGCGGCCGTCGGCACCCACTCGCACCTGCTCGCCACCGAGCCCAGCTACCGCGCGGTGCTCTCCTCGGCCGACGACACCGACGACGCCGATGAGAGCGTCACGGGTTCCGGCGCGGCGGCCGAGCAGGACGGGGCGCTGGCGTGAGCATCGACGTATCGGCGTGGCGCGGCCTGGCCCAGGACGCGGATGCGGAGCGGACCGCGGCGGAGGCCTCCGATCGCCGGTCCACCATCCGACTGCGGCGGTCGAGCCGAGCCCTGCTCGCCGACCTGCTCCGCCCGCACCGGCGGCCGTTGGCCCTCGCCGTGACCCTGCTGCTGCTCCAGAACGCGGCCGCCATGGCCGGGCCGTACCTGGTCATGCTCGGCATCGGTCGGGGCATCGAGCCGCTGAAGCGGGGCGATGCGTCGGTGCTCCTCGCCGTAGCCATGGCGTACGCCGTGGCCGTGGCCGTCGAGTACGTCGGCCGCCGACGTTTCCTCCTGATCATCGGCCGCGTCGGGCAGGATCTCCTGCTCGACCTCCGCCAGCGCGTCTACCGGCAGTTCCAGCGGCTGTCGATCGGCTTCCACGAGCGCTACACCTCCGGCCGCATGGTGGCCCGCCTCACCTCCGACATGGACTCGATCTCCGAGCTGGTCGCCGGCGGCATCGACACCATCGTGCTGGCGGTGCTCTCGGTGGTCTCGATCGCCGTGATCCTGGTGGTCATCGACCTGCCGCTGGCGCTGGTCGCGTTGCTGTCCTTCCCGTTCCTGCTGTGGTTGTCGAACTGGTTTCGCGTCGAGTCGGCGAACGCCTACCGACGCACGCGGGAGGCCGTCGCCCTGGTGATCGTCCACTTCGTCGAGTCGCTGGGCGGCATCCGAGCCGTGCAGGCGTTCCGCCGAGAGCCGCGTAACCAGGAAATCTTCGATGCAGTCAACGACGATTACCGGGCGGCCAACCTCCGGGCCCTTGGCCTGATCGCGGTCTACGCCTCATCCATCAAGTTGATCGGCAACATAACGATCGCGGCCGTACTCACCTATGGCGGCTACCGGGCGGTGCACGGCGAGGTGGGGCCGGAGGTACTCGCCGCGTTCCTGCTCTACCTGCGGCGGTTCTTCGAGCCGATGCAGGAGATCTCCCAGTTCTACAACTCGCTGCAGTCGGCGACCGCGGCGCTGGAGAAGCTCTCCGGCGTCCTGCAGGAGCAGCCGACCGTCCCCGAGCCCGCCCGGCCCGTGCCGGCCCCGACCGGCCGACGGCGCGGGGCCGTGACCTTCGAACGGGTCACGTTCGGCTACCGTCCCGACCGGCTGGTCCTGCCGTCGTTCGAACTCCACGTCCCCGCCGGGCAGACGGTGGCGCTGGTCGGACCCACCGGCGCGGGCAAGTCGACCGTGGCGAAGCTCGTGGCCCGGTTCTACGACCCGACCACCGGGGTCGTCCGCCTGGACGGGGTGGACCTGCGTGATCTGTCCAGTGAGGACCTTCGCCGCAATGTGGTCATGGTGACCCAGGAGAACTTCCTTTTCTCCGGCACCATCGCCGAGAACATCGCGTTCGGTCGGCCGTCGGCCACGCGGGCGGAGGTGGAGGCGGCCGCGCGGGCGATCGGGGCCCACGAGTTCATCCGGTCGCTGCCCGACGGGTACGACACCGACGTACGCAAGCGGGGTGGCCGGCTCTCGGCCGGCCAGCGCCAGCTCGTGGCGTTCGCCCGGGCCTTCCTCGCCGACCCCGCAGTGCTGATCCTCGACGAGGCGACGTCGTCCCTGGACATTCCGACCGAGCGCTCGGTGCAACAGGCGATGCGCACGATCCTCGCGGACCGGACCGCCTTCGTCATCGCCCACCGCCTGTCGACCGTGCAGATCGCCGACCGGGTGCTCGTCATTGAGGACGGTCGCATCGTGGAGGACGGACCGCCCTCGGTCCTCGTGGCCCGGGGTGGCCGGTTCGCCGCCCTGCACCAGCAGTGGGCCAACAGCCTCGTGTGAGGTCGCGGGGCCTGGCCAGATCGCGACACCCATGGCCCGGGCATCTCGTGATTCACTGCAACTCGTGATATGTATACCGGCATGGATTTCGCCCTGGCCGGACTCTCGTTCACCGCCGACGATCCTCTGCTCTGGACGGCCCTCGACTCGTCCACGCTCACCGGGTCGGCCGGCCCGCGAACCGACCTGTTCGTCGACCCCGCGACCGGCGAGGCGACGGTGAACGCGCCCCGGCTGCTCGCCCCGGCCCCCGACGGCGACTTCCAACTGTCGGCCCGGGTCTCGGTCGACTTCGCCTCGACCTACGACGCCGGGGCGCTGCTGCTGTGGGCCGACGACCGCACCTGGACCAAGCTCGCCTACGAATACTCGCCCCAGGGCCGCGGCATGGTCGTGAGCGTGGTGACGCGGGGGCGCTCCGACGACGCCAACGGTTACGTGGTGGACGACGCCGTCTGGCTGCGAATCGCCCGCGTCGGTGAGGCGTACGCCTGCCACGCCTCCGTCGACGGCCAGCGGTGGGACTTCGTCCGGCACTTCACCCTGGGGACGACGGCCGCCGCGATCGGCTTCGAGGTGCAGTCGCCGCTGGGCGATGCGTGCCGGGCCACCTTCGCCGACATCACCTTCTCCCCGACCACGCTCACCAACCTCCGCGACGGCAGCTGACCGCCGATCCCGTCCGGGCTTGGGGCGTCCTACAGGGACTCCCGCGGGCGTGAACCCAGGGCTGGCCGGCTCGTCGCCGCGCCGATGGCGAGCGCCGCGCCCACGAGTACCACGAGCATGCCGGTCGTGTTCGACGGCGTGACCGGGGCCTGGTTGACAACCACGTTGAGCACACCGGTGACCACCGCGGCGGGGACCAGCACCGCCGTGACGTCGATCGCCGGGGCCTTGGCCAGGGCCGAGATCCACAGGGCGACGTAGCCGGCGAGGATCAGACCCGTCACGACGGCCCACAACCACCCCTCGGCGCTGAGACCGACCAGGGTGGACCACCGCCCGGTCACGACGAGCCAGGCCATCAACAGAGCAGTGCCGCCGGCCATGCGGGCGAGCGCTACATACCGTACGGGCACCTCCCGGAGAAGCCAGGAGACCAGCACGGTCTCCGCCGACCACACCACGGTCGCGGCGAGCACGAGCCACTCCCCGACTCCGAACCGAAGGCTAGACACCCCGCCCGAGAGCACGGCCTGCCCGGCCACGAGGACCGCGATGGCCGCGACGTGCAGCAGGCCCAGCCGTTCCCGCAGGATGATCACGGCGAGCACGGCCACCCAGACGATCAGCGTCTTGTGCAGGAACGCAGCCTGGGTCGAGCTTGCCCGAGCCAACCCTTCGAAGAAGAGAACGAAGCCGATGCTGCCGCCAATGGCGGCCACGGCGGCCAGGCCGACGATCTGCCGGGGCTGCAGGCGGGGCCGGTCACGCCGCTCCCGGTCCGTCCGGCGTCGGGCCACGAGCGCGGCGACGACGGCGAGCACGACCGCCGCCACGAGGTTCTTGGCCGTGGTGTAGACGGTCGCGTCGGGCACGGCGCGGACGCCGTAGGAGTTGACGAAGACCGCGACGCCGCTGACTGCGGCGGCTCCCAGCGCCAGTGTGATACCGGCGGTCCGGTCACGGGTCATGGCACGGCTCCCTGCTGCAGGAACGAGACCCGCTCGGCGGCCTCCTCCGGCGTCAGCACGGCCACGGCGAGTCCCGTGTGGACCAAGACGATGTCGCCCGGCGACACCACGACGCCCAGGGCGTCGACGACGGTGAGGGGTACGTCGCGGACCAAGCCCCGAATGGACACCCGAGCCATCCCGTCGACCACAGCCAGGACGACTCCTGGTTCCGCGATGCACATGGGCGGGCCTTTCGTTCGTACCCCTCTACCGCTTGACGCTAGGCGCCCACCTGATCCGTCGACAGGGACGAATGTCCTGCCGGTCTGGGTCATCCGTCCCGAGCCGACGCCGCCCGAGGGGCGTACGTGTGTCCACATAGATCATTCGAGGACGGCCGCCGCCACGGGTCGGGCCAGGGCCTCGTTGGTCATGCGAAGGATGCGGTCGGTGTAGCCCTGCAGCGCCCAAGCCTGGCGATCCGACAGGACGTCGCAGAGCCAGTCCCAGTGCAGGGCCACGAGATCACCGACCCGGACGTGGGGCACGAGACTGCCCTGGGCCACCGCGTACGTCACGACCTCGACGCGGACCGCGCCCAACCGCAAGGACCGCCCGTCCCAGACCAACGGCCGGACGGCCACCTCAGCCAGGCCGGCGCCCAGCGCGAGCACCCGGCCCCATCGGATGCGGCAGCCGTCGAGGACCCGCATAGGTTCCTCGGCCGCCAGGCCGGCCCGCAGCAGCCCGACCCACGGATAGACGGCCATGACATGGAAGTTGTGGTGGGGCACCGCGCCGAGCAGCGCGAGCGTCGCGATGTCGGCCATGCCCGCCCCGGCCCGGGCCCCGAAGCGCGCTTCGAGGTGGGCGACGAAGACCCGGCCGTCCACCCGGGTGAGCAGGTCGTTGCCGATCCAGTACGCCTCGACCACATCGGCGTCCAACGGATCGGGCCGGGCGGCCGCGGCGGCGATCAGCTCCAGGTACGGCCAGGCCCCGGCGAACTGGCGGGCCAGGTGGGCGAGGTCGGGGCCGGCCACTCCGGCGTCGGCGTGGTCGAGCAGGGCGAGTGGGTCATCGGGACCGCAGTAGCCCAGCGCATTGGGCGGATAGGCGAACCGGGCGAACCGCAGCGGGCCAGCCGTTCCGGTCACCGTCGGGTGGCGAGCCACGTGATCTCCTCGGCGATCTCCTCGATCAGCTCCGCCACCGCCGCGTCCACCGCCGGCGTCAATCCCACGCCGGTCGACGTGTCACCAGCCTCGACCAGGTACAGCAGCATGCGGGCGGGGAGCCGGTCCAGCGCGGCGGCCAACGCCACCGCGTCGCCGAGGTCGACGGCGTGCGACGTCGCCCCGCCGGCCTGGCCCAGGCTCGGATGCGACAGGCTGCGCCGGTGGATGGTGCCTGGCGACGCTCCGGAGCGCACGGCATCCACCACCACGGCCAGGTCGGCCCCCGACCACAGGTCGAGGAGCCGGGTCGGTTCGCCGTCGCACTCGGCCAGCTCCACTGTGGATGGACAGCGGTGGCGCAGGCCGGCGATGACGGCGGGACCGGCCCCGTCGTCGCGGCGGTACGGATTGCCCACGCCGATGACCCGGACGGTGCTCATGACCGCTCCACCGTGAGGTCGAGGAAGTGCGTGGCGCAGGAGATGCAGGGGTCGTAGTTCCGAATGGCCTGCTCGCACTCGTGGGTCAGCCGGTGGTCGTCGAGGTCCAGCCGGGCCTGCACGAAGTGCCGCAGGTCGTCCTCGATCACGGCCTGGTTCTGGGCCGTGGGCGGGACGATGCGGGCACCGACGACGCGGCCGCTCTCGTCGATCTCGTACCGGTGGAACAGCGTGCCCCGGGGTGCCTCGGTCGCCCCGTACCCGACGCCGGGTCGGGCGGGCACGGGCACCGCGGCGGGCGCGAACGGCCGGTACGCGTCGACCAGGCGGATGGCCTCCGCGATCGCCTGGACGAGCTCCACCGCCCGCACCACGATGCTGCGGAACGGGTTGCGGCAGACCGGTTCCAACCCGACGGCGTCGGCCACGTCCCGGGCCTCGGGCAGCAGCCACGCCCGCGACAGCGCGTACCGGGCCAATGGTCCGGTGAGGTACCGACGGTGGCCGGCCAGGCGGGCCTGGAGTGCGGTCGAGTGGGGCACCTGCTCCTCGTGGATGTGCTCCTCGAAGGCGCGGACGGGAAAGACGAGGCCGCGGTCGGTGCGGACACCGCCGTCGAGCACCGCGTACCGCCCGGGCTCGACCAGGGCCAGCAGCTCATGGTCGTGTTCGAAGTCTGGGAAGGAGAAGCCGGCCACCCAGTGCACCGTGGCGACCGCTGCGGCCAACGCCTCCCGCAGTGGCGCGGCCAGCGCGACGATCTCGGCCCGGCCGGGGGCTCGGTAGAAGCCGCCCACCCGGACGTTGACCGGATGGATGGCCCGCCCGCCCACGGCCTCCAGGATCGCGTTGCCCACCTTCTTGATGGCCAGGCCGCGCTCCACCACAGCGCGGTGGTCCCGGGCCAGCTCGACCACGCTCGGGTAGCCGAGGAAGTCGGGCGCGTGCAGCAGGTAGATGTGCAGGGTATGGCTGGAGATCCACTCCCCGCAGTACAGCAGGCGGCGTAGGTCGGCGATCGGCTCGTCGACCCGGACCCCGCAGGCGTCCTCAATGGCCAGGCAGGCGCTCATCTGGTACGCCACCGGGCAGATGCCGCAGATCCGAGCCGTGATGTCGGGCGGTTCGGTGTAGCCACGGCCGCGCAGGAATCCTTCGAAGAACCGCGGCGGCTCGTAGATCTGCAGGCGAACGTCACTGACCTGCCCGTCGACCACCCGGACGTGCATAGCGCCCTCGCCCTCGACGCGGCTCAGGCTGCCCACGGTCAGGGCCCGGTCATTGCGATGGCTCATGGCTCCTCCCGGCGGCCGCCTCGAACTCGGAGGTCCCCGCATTGAACGTGCGGTAAATCCGTTCGATATCGACATTGGTCATGCCACAGGACCGCAGGATCGGCTCGAGCGCGCGAGTGTTCGCGCCGGGCCGGGGGCCGAAGCAGCCGAAACAGCCCCGGTGGTAGGCGGGACAGATGGCCCCGCACCCGGCCTGGGTGACCGGCCCGAGGCAGGGCGCACCCCGGGAGACGATCAGGCAGGCGGTCCCCCGCAGCTTGCACTCCTGGCAGACGCTGTAGGTGGGAATGGCCGGCCGGCGCCCGGTCAGCAGCGCGGTGAGCAGGTCCAGCAGCTGGCGGCGATCGATGGGACAGCCCCGCAGTTCGTAGTCCACCGGGACGTGGGCCGATACCGGCGTCGACGTACTCAGGGTGCTCACGTACTCGGGCCGGGCGTAGACCACACGCCGAAACTCATCGATGTCGGCCAGGTTGCGCAGAGCCTGGATGCCGCCAGCTGTAGCGCAGGCACCCAGAGCGACCAGAATCCGCGACTGCTCTCGTATGCGCGCGATCCGGTTCCGGTCCTCGTCGGTCGTGATCGATCCCTCGACGAGAGACACGTCGTACGGACCGTCGACGACGGTGCTCGTCGCCTCCAGGAAGTGCGCGATGTGGACGGCCTCGGCCAGGGCCAGCAGCTCGTCCTCGCAGTCGAGCAGGGTCAGCTGACAGCCGTCGCAGGAGGCGAACTTCCACACGGCGAGAGTGGGTCTGGCCACACGGGACTTGACCGTGCTGGTGTTGGCCACCGTGGCCCCCGAACCGGACATCACAACTCCCGGGTCAGCAGCAGACGGGCGGCGTGACCCGCGTCGATCACCGGGCCGTCCCGGCAGACGAGGAGCGGGCCGAGCTGACAGTGTCCACACAGGCCAATGCCGCAGTGCATGTTGCGTTCCAGCGAGACCCAGATCCGTTCGGGCGGGACGCCGGCCGCTGCCAGGGCCTCGGCGCCGAGCCGCATCATGACCTCGGGTCCGCAGACGTATCCGGTCGGCGGTGGCCGGGTCGCGTCGCACGCGGTGATCGGGACCTGGTTCAGCAGGGTCGTGACCACCCCCACGTGTCCGGTCCAGCCGGCGGTGGCGCGGTCCACGGTCACCAGGACCCGCGCTCCGGCCGCCCGCCACTGGTCGTACTCGGCGGTGAAGATGAGATCGGCGGGTGTGCGGGCACCGATGAGTACGGAGAGCCGTTGGCCCAGGCCGGCCAGGATCAGGGGCCGCAGTGGGGCCAGGCCGATGCCCCCGGCCAGCACGATGACCTCCCCCTCCGGGGGCTGCTCGGGCCAGCCGTGGCCGAAGGGTCCCCGCAACCCGAGCACCGATCCGACCGGGGCGTCGCAGATGGCCCGGCTCACGGCACCCACCGCTCGTACCGTGTGCTGGATGATTGGGCCGGACCCCCCGCTGATCGAGACCGGGATCTCGCCCACGCCGAAGGCGTAGACCATCGTGAACTGTCCGGGCGACCAGGCCGCCAGCCCGTCCCCGACCGGCTCCAGCCGCAGCGTCACGGTGTCGGCCGTCTCCTCGTGCCGGTGGACCACTCGGTACGGCAGCGGAATCATGATTCCGCCCCCGCGGACGCCAGGGCCCGTGCCTCGGCGGTGATGTCGATGCCGGCCGGGCACCAGGCGATGCACCGCCCGCACCCGACACACCCCGACTCGCCGAACTGGTCGTGCCAGGTGCCCAACTTGTGGGTGAGCCACTGGCGGTACCGGCTGCGCGCCGACGTGCGCACCGATCCGCCGTGCAGGTAGGAGAATTCCACGTCGAAGCAGGACGCCCAGGTCTGCCAGCGCTCGGCGTGATCGCCCGTGAGGTCGGTGGTGTCGGTGACCGAGGTGCAGAAGCAGGTGGGGCACACCAGGGTGCAGTTGGCACAGGTCAGGCAGCGGGCCGCCACGTCCTCCCAGTGCGGGGAATCGAGGGTGGCCGCCAGCATCGCGCGCAGGTCCCCGTCGGGCAGGGATCGTCCCATGTGGTCGGTCGCAGCGGTCACGGCCTTCCGGGCCACCGCCACGACGTCGGGCGGTGCCGGCGTCTGCGGCACCCGGGCCAGCACGTCCCGGCCGGCCGGGCTCAGGGCGACGGCCACGTAGAGCGGCTCGGTCTCGCCCGGCTCGGCCAGTTCGGTCAGGGCCAGGTCGGCGCCGTCGACGGACTCGACGTCCGGTCCGGCCCCGGCCGAGGCGCAGAAGCAGGTCGCCGACGGCTCGGTGCAGTTCACCGCCACGATGAACGCGGCCTGGCGACGAGCCGTGTAGCTCGGGCTCGCGCCCAGCACCCGGTCCTGGATGGCGATGGCTCGCAGATCGCAGGCGCGTACGCCGAGGAACGCGTAGCGCGGGGGCGGGTCGTCCGACGCGGTGACGGCGAAGGTGCCGTCGGGATCCCGGTCGGCCGCCCACAGCCGTTCGCGCGGCGGATGCAGGAACCGTTTCCACGCCTGGGGGCCTGCGCTGTGCCCGAAGACGGCTCGGTCGGCCCGACGCCGCAGCCGGTAGACGCCCGGCCCGGTCTGCACGCCCCAGCCGCTGGGCAACTGGGCCGCGGAGTCGATGACATCGAGGACGATCGCGCCTTCCCGCTCGCGAGGGCCGATGACCGTATAGCCCTCCGCCCGCAGCGTCGCGACCAGCGGCTCCAGGGTATGCAGCAGGGCGGTCATGATCTACGCTCCGTTCGGCCGGTCACGGTCAGCGTCGCCGACGCCGGCGGCGATTCCGTAGGGCCGATCGTCCTCAATCGATCGAGCCCTCCGGCCCTCGCGGATTTCGGCCGACCCACGCCGGTCCCGCCGCTCGGGTCCAAGGGCCCGCTGGTGCGGGTCCGCCGGCCCTTAACCGGCCCCACGCCCCACAGATAGACCTGCGACAAGAAGGCTTGTCGCCTGTCCGGCGACGGAGAGGTCCTGTCGCAGGGGTCAGGCGACGGGGAGGTTGGGCATGTTCCAAATCCGCATCCACGGCCGGGGTGGCCAGGGGGTCGTGACCGCCGCCGAACTGCTGTCCGTCGCGGCGTTCGTCGAGGCTCGGCATGCCCAGGCGTTCCCGAGCTTCGGCTCCGAGCGGACCGGGGCGCCGGTCGTGGCGTTCGCCCGGATCGACGACCGCCCGATCCGGCTGCGCGAGCCGGTCCTGGAGCCGGATGCCGTGATCGTGCAGGACCCCACGCTGCTGCACCAGATCGACGTCCTCGGTGGGCTGCGGCCCCGGGGCTACCTGCTGGTGAACACGGGCGCGACCCTCGACGACCTGGGGCTGGGCGCGGTCGCCGCCCACCTGCCGCTCGGGCACGCGGTCACCGTCCCCGCCACGGCGCTCGCCCGGGCCCACCTCGGCCGGCCGGTGCCCAACGCCGCCCTGCTCGGGGCGTTCGCGGCCCTGACCGGGCTCATGTCGATCGATTCGGTGGCCGCCGCGATCGCCGCCCGGTTCCACGGCCGGCTCAGCGACGGCAACGTAGCCGCAGCCCGGGCGGCCTACGAACACGTGAAGGGGGTGCGCTCCCATGCGCGCGCAGCGTGAGGGCTCCCAGGCGGTGGCCCTGACCGTGGCGCGTTGCCGGCCCGAGGTGATCTGCGCGTACCCGATCTCGCCGCAGACCCACATCGTCGAAGGACTCAGCGCGATCGTGGCCACGGGCGAGCTGGCCCCGTGTGAGTTCGTCAACGTCGAGTCGGAGTTCGCGGCCCTGTCGGTGGCGATCGGCGCCTCGGCGGCCGGGGCGCGGACGTACACGGCCACGGCGAGCCAGGGCCTGCTCTTCATGGCCGAGGCGCTGTGGAACGCGTCCGGGCTGGGGCTGCCGATCGTCATGACCGTGGCCAACCGCGCGATCGGAGCACCGATCAATATCTGGAACGATCACAGCGATGCCATGGCGCTACGGGACTGCGGCTGGATTCAGCTCTACGCCCAGGACAACCAGGAGGCGGCCGACCTGCACATCCTCGCGTTCCGACTGGCCGAGGAGCTGTCGGTGCCGGTGATGGTGTGCGTGGACGGTTTCGTCCTGACCCATGCGTTCGAGGCGATCGACGTCGCCGAGCAGGAGCTGGTCGACCGTTTCCTGCCGCCGTACCGGCCTCGGCAGGTCCTCGACCCGCAGGCCCCGGTCACCATCGGCGCCATGGTGGGCCCCGAGGCGTTCACCGAGGTCAGGTATCTGGCCGACGAGACGCAGCGGCGGGCGCTCACGGTGATCCCCCGGCTCGCCGAGGAGTTCACCACCGTGTTCGGACGGCGCAGCGCCAGCCTGATCAGCCCGTACCGGACCGAGGACGCGGACCTGGTCGTGGTGGCGCTCGGCTCGGTGCTGGGCACCCTCGCCGAGACGGTCGACGAGCTCCGCGCCGACGGCCTCCGGGTCGGAGCGCTGGGCATCACCACGTTCCGACCGTTCCCCACCGGGGCGATCCGCGCCGCGCTGCACGACGGTCAACGGGTCATCGCCCTCGAACGGGCCTTCTCGATCGGCAGCGGCGGCGTGGTCAGCGCCGACCTGCGGGCGGCCCTCGCCGGAATGGACTGTCCCTTGTCGACGGTCGTGGCCGGCCTCGGCGGCCGCCCCATCACCCGCCCGTCCCTGCGTCGGCTGATCGCCGAGACCGCTCGGTCCTCCGACGACCCGGCACCGCAACAGCTGACGTTCCTTGACCTGGACCGCGATCAATTGCCCCGCGCTCGAGGAGGTGGCGCATGGCCGTCCAGCGCGTGAAGTTCTACCAGACGGGCAGCTTCGCGGTCGGCAACCGCCTGCTCGACCCGGCCATGCGATCGGTCCAGGCCGATCCGGCCCGAACCAACGCGATCACCTCGGGCCACCGCGCCTGCTGCGGCTGCGGGGAGGCGCTGGGCGCTCGCTACGTGCTCGACGCCGCCCTGCGGGCCACTGGCGGGAAGCTGGTGACGGTGAACGCGACCGGCTGCCTTGAGGTGTTCAGTACCCCGTACCCGGAGAGCGCCTGGCAGGTCGCGTGGCTGCACTCGCTCTTCGGCAACGCACCGGCCGTGGCGGCCGGGGTGTCGGCCGCGCTGCGGGCGAAGGGCCGCTCCGACATCCGGGTGATCGGCCAGGCCGGCGACGGCGGCACCGTCGACATTGGATTCGGGTGCCTGTCCGGCCTGTTCGAACGCAACGACGACGTGCTTTTCGTCTGCTACGACAACCAGGGCTACATGAACACGGGGGTGCAGCGCTCGGGCGCGACCCCACCTGGTGCACGTACCGCCACCACGCCGGTCGAGGACCAGACGCCGGGCAATCCCTTCGGCCAGGGCAAGTTCGTTCCGCTCATCGCCATGGCCCACGAGATCCCGTACGTGGCCACGGCGACCATCGCCGACCTGCGCGACCTGGAGGCCAAGGTGGAGCGAGCCATGCAGCTGCGGGGCGCCCGTTACCTGCACGTCCTGGTGCCGTGCCCGTTGGGGTGGGGCAGCGACGCGAGCGACACGATCCGCCTGGCCCGGCTCGCCACGGAGAGCGGCCTGTTCCCGGTCTTCGAGGCCGAGCACGGCGAGGTGACGGACGTCAGTCCCATTCGCCGCCGGGTTCCGGTCGAGGAGTACCTGCGCCGGCAGGCCCGCTTCCGGCACCTGTTCGAGCCCACACGACGGGACGACCTCATCACCCGCATCCAGGCCCGAGCCGACGCCACCATTCTTCGGTTTGGGTTGATCGATGGGAAGGAGGCGTGATGGCTGAGTCGTCTGCGATCCGGCCGCCGTTCGCGATCACCCTGCCGCCCGCGACGAGCCGGAGCAACCACACCGGGGCCTGGCGGACCGAGCGGCCGGTCTACGTCGACCTGCTCCCCCCGTGCGTCAACGCGTGTCCGGCCGGCGAGAACGTTCAGCGGTGGCTCTACCACGCCGAGGAGCGCGACTACGAGGCCGCCTGGCGGGAACTGATGCGGGACAATCCGTTTCCGGCCATCATGGGTCGGGTCTGCTACCACCCGTGCCAGACGGCCTGCAACCGGGCGAGCCTCGACGAGCCCGTGGGCATCAACGCGGTCGAGCGGTTCCTCGGCGACGAGGCACTGCGTCGCGGGTGGACAGTGGAGCCGACCGAACCGGACTCGGGCTACCGCGTGCTGGTGGTGGGGGCCGGCCCGGCGGGCCTGTCGGCCGCCTACCACCTGCGCCTGCTCGGCCACGCAGTGGTAATACGGGACGCGAGCCCGCAGGCCGGCGGCCTGATGCGGTACGGCATCCCGACGTACCGGCTTCCGCGCGACATCCTCGACCTGGAGCTGGCGCGCCTGCTCGAGCTCGGCATCGACCTCGAGCTCGGTCACCGGGTTGACGACCTGCCGGCCGAGATGGCCGAGGGCGGATTCGACGCGGCCTTCCTGGGCATCGGCGCCCAGATCAGCCGGCGGGCGTACCTTCCGGCCGGCGACTCGGCCCGCATCCTCGATGCCTTGAGCGTCCTGCGGACCGTGGCCGACGGCGGTGCGCCAGTGCTGGGCCGGCGGGTGGTGGTGTACGGCGGCGGCAACACCGCCATGGACGTGGCCCGCACCGCCCGCCGTCTGGGGGCAACGGACGCCCTCGTCATCTACCGCCGGACGCGTGAGAAGATGCCCGCGGCCGACGTCGAGGTGGAGGAGGCGCTCGCCGAAGGGGTCCGCATCCGGTGGCTGTCCACCATCGCCTACGCCGGCGAGAACGCGGTCACGGTCGAGCGGATGCGGTTGGACGAGGACGGCCGGCCCCAGCCCACGGGCGAGCTCGAGGAGCTACCAGCCGACAGCGTGGTCCTCGCGATCGGACAGGCCATCGACCCGTCGATTCTGTCCGATGTGGATGGCATCTCGGTGGTCGACGGCCTCGTGCAGGTCGGCCCGGACTTCATGACCGGCCGGGCCGGGGTCTTCGCCGGCGGTGACGTCGCTACCAACGACCGGACCGTCACCGCGGCCGTGGGCCAGGGCAAACGGGCCGCCCAAAGCATCGACGCCTGGCTGCGGGGCCGGGTGACGGCGGCACCGCCGCCACGCCGGCTCGCCACCGCCGACCGGCTCAACCCGTGGTACTACGCCGACGCCCCGGCCGCCGTGGCACCGCGCCTTGCCGTCCCCCGCCGGGCCTCGACGTTCGACGAGGTCGTGCAGGGGCTCGACGAAGCGACCGCGGTGTACGAAGCCCGGCGCTGCCTGTCGTGCGGCAACTGCTTCGAGTGCGACAACTGCTACGGCATGTGCCCGGACAACGCGGTCATCAAGCTCGGTCCCGGTCGCCGCTACACCATCGACCTGAACTACTGCAAGGGGTGCGGTATCTGCGCGGCCGAATGCCCCTGCGGGGCCATCGACATGGTGCCCGAGCAGACCTGAGGACGGCGGTCCGCGGGGAGGTGACGACAACGATGTCGACGAACATGTCGATCAGTCGCCGCGCCTTCGTCGCGGCCGTGGCGGCCGCGATCCGAGCCCCCTCGCTGCACAACAGCCAGCCGTGGCGGTTCCGCCGCTACCACGACGAGAGTCGGGGCCACGACGAGATCCACGTCCTGGCCGACCCGAGCCGGACCCCGCCGATCGCCGACGCGGACGGCTGGGCCACCCGCATCGCCTGCGGCGCGGCCACGTACAACCTGCAGCTCGCCTTGGCGGTCGGCGGGCAGCCGACGCTCGTGCAGTGGCAGCCGGTGGCGAGCGAGCCCACGCTCCTGGCGGTGCTGCAACCGGGCGAACCGCATCCGCCGACCCCGCACCAACGCCGCCTCTTTCGGGCGATCCCCCGACGACACAGCAACCGCCGGCCGTTCCTCCCGCAGCCGGTGCCGCAGGAGGCCCGCCTGGCCATGGTCGCCGCCGCCCGCGAGGAAGGCGCCTGGCTCGATCTGGTGGTCGGCGCCATCCCGGCCGCAGCCGTCAGCGAGATCGCCCACGCGGCCAGCCGAGTGCTGCACCGCAACCAGGCCTACGCGGCCGAGCTGGCGTCCTGGCGCCGTCGCGAACGCTCGCGCGCCGACCCGCCCGACGGTAAAGCCGCGGCGTCCGGTCCGGACGGCGACCCCGCGGCGGAGGCGTACGACCTGCTGCCCCTCCGTGCGGTCAGCGACCTGGTCTCCGGGCCGAACCTCACCGACGATCCGCTCATCGCCGTCCTGGGGACGGCCGGCGACTCCCACCGGGACCACCTGCGCGCCGGTTTCGCGTTGCAACGCGTCCTGTTGACCATCACCGATCACGGCCTGTCCAGCTCCCTGCTGTCGCAGCCCATCGCCGTGCCGTCCGCCCGCGAGCAGCTGCGGATCGCCCTCGGCCGCTACGGCACCCCGCAGATGGTCCTGCGCGTCGGGTACGCCGGGCCGGCGTCGCCCACCCCACGCCGGCCCGTGGCCGACGTCATCGAGTCATGCGGGGACAGGATCGAGGCTTCCATCGACGAGATCGAGGCCTCCAGGGACGGGATCGAGGCCTCCAGGGGCGAAATCAAGGCACCCGGGGACAGGCCCACCGACCCGGCGACCGGTGTCCTTCGGCCCTGACCGGGGACCCGCCGGCGGGGCCACGCTGAGCTCACAGCCTCGATCCTCGGAGGAGGTCGCGATGGACACCCGCCCCAGCGACACCCGACCGGCCGGTACCCGACCCACCGATACCCGCCCCGTCGAGACCCGCCCGGCTCGTAGCCCCCGTCCCGTCGACGCCCGCCGGATCGTCGTCGGCGTCGATGGTTCTCCCGAGTCCGAGCGGGCGCTGGCCTGGGCCGCCACCGAGGCGGCGCGCCGCGGCAGCGAGCTGCTCGTCGTCCACACCTACAGCTGGCACGAGCTGGAGACGCACACGCCGGTGGGTGCCCCGTTCGCCGAGGACATCCGCCGGCACGCCGAAGCGCTCGTCGCGGAGGCGGTGACCCGGGCCCAGCGCATCGCCCCCGGCGTCACCGTGCGGGGCGAGGCGCGGCTCGGCCAGGCCGCGCACACCCTCGTCACCGCCTCGGCCGACGGCGGCACGGTCGTGGTCGGCAACCGGGGACGCGGGGGCGTGGCGAGCCTGCTACTGGGCTCGGTCAGCCAGAAGGTGGCCGTACACGCCCACGGTCCGGTGGTCGTCGTCCGGGGCCGGATCGACGTGGATCGCGGTGACATCGTGGTCGGGGTCGACGGCTCGCCCCAGTCCCAGCACGCCCTCCAGGCGGCCTTCGAGGAGGCCATGATCCACGACGCCGCGGTCGTGGCCGTGCGGGCCTACAGCCTCCTGGCCACGACGTACGCGCCCTACCTGGTCGGCTACGTCGAGGACCCGCACCAGCGGTGGGAGTCCGAGATCGCGGTGCTGCGCGACGACGTGGCCGTGGTGGCCGAAAAGTACCCCCAGGTCCCGGTCAGCCACCTCGCGGTCGAGGGCCACCCCGGCGTGGTGCTCACGCAGCGGTCGGCCAGTGCCCGCCTGGTCGTCGTGGGCAGCCGCGGGCATGGCGGGTTCGCGGGCCTGCTGCTGGGCTCGGTCGGCCTGCACCTCATCCACCACGCGGAATGCCCGGTGCTCATCGCCCGCGCCCCGTGACCTTCGGCCGCGGCGGACCGGCCTGAGCAATTCGGTCGTGCCGCCGCGGGCGTGGTCGTACTGTGGCGCCATGACGGACACGGTGGATGCCCCGGCGCGACCCTCCCCGTCGACGGCGCGCACCCGGGAGGGTCGCGCCGCCCCGTCCCTGGACGGGCTTGAGGACCGCTGGTCGGATCGATGGGAACAGGACGGAACGTACGCCTTCGACCGGTCCAAGGACCGGGCCGACGTCTACGCAATCGACACCCCGCCACCCACCGTATCCGGATCGCTCCACATCGGACACGTCTTCTCCTACACCCATACCGATCTCATCGCCCGCTACCAGCGCATGCGCGGCAAGGCAGTGTTCTTTCCGATCGGCTGGGACGACAACGGCCTGCCCACGGAACGACGGGTGCAGAACCTTTACGGGGTGAGCTGCGACCCGTCGCTGCCGTACGATCCCGCGTTCACGCCGCCGGCGAAGCCGGATCCCAAGCGACCCGTGCCTATTTCCCGGCGTAACTTCGTCGAGCTCTGCACTCGTCAGACGCTCGAGGACGAGCGATCGTACGAGGCACTGTGGCGGCGGCTCGGGCTGAGCTACGACTGGTCGTACCAGTACTCCACGATCGGCGAGGTGGCCCGGGCCGCTTCCCAGCGGGCGTTCCTGCGCAACCTGGCCCGGGGCGAGGCCTACGCGGCCGAGGCCCCGTCGCTGTGGGACGTCACGTTCCGCACGGCCGTGGCCCAGGCCGAGCTGGAGGACCGGGAGATCGACGGCGCCTACCACCGGCTGCGGTTCACCACCCCCGACGGGGCGGGCGTCGAGATCGACACCACCCGGCCCGAGCTGCTGCCGGCCTGCGTGGCGCTGGTCTGTCACCCCGACGACGACCGCTACCGGCGGCTCGTGGGCACCACCGTGCGGACGCCGCTGTTCGGCGTGAGCGCGCCCGTGCACGCCCACCCGCTGGCCGACCCGACCAAGGGCACCGGCATCGCCATGGTCTGCACCTTCGGTGACCTCGTGGACGTGGCGTGGTGGCGGGATCTTCAGCTGGCCACCCGGGTGATCATCGGCCGGGACGGGCGGCTTCTGCCCGACCCTCCGTCCGATGTGGACCCGGCCGTATACGCCGAGCTGGCCGGGCTCACCGTGGCCCGGGCCCGGGCCCGCATCGTGGAGCTACTGCGCGACGCGGGCGCACTCATCGGGGAGCCCCGGCCGATCCGGCACCCGGTGAAGTTCTACGAGAAGGGCGACCAGCCGCTGGAGATCGTCAGCAGCCGACAGTGGTACATCCGCAACGGCGGGCGGGACGCGGACCTGCGGGCCGCCCTGATCGAGGCGGGCCGGGAGCTGCGCTGGGTGCCGGCGCACATGCGGCACCGGTACGAGCACTGGGTCAGCGGGCTGACGGGCGACTGGCTCATCAGCCGGCAACGGTTCTTCGGGGTGCCGTTCCCGCTGTGGTACCGGGTCGACGAGAACGGCGAGCCGGACTACGAGCAGATCCTGCTCCCGTCCGAGGCGGACCTCCCGGTGGACCCGTCCAGTGACGTGCCGCCCGGGTTCACCGAGGAGCAGCGGGGCAAGCCCGGTGGTTTCGTGGGTGACCCGGACGTCATGGACACTTGGGCCACGTCGTCGCTCACCCCTCTGATCGCCGGCGGTTGGGAGCGGGACCCGGACCTGTTCGCCCGGGTGTTCCCCATGGACCTGCGACCACAGGCCCACGAGATCATCCGGACCTGGCTCTTCGCCACGGTCGTGCGAACGCGGGCCGAGTTCGGCACGCTGCCCTGGCACACGGCCGACATCTCCGGCTGGGTGGTGGCGCCGGGTCGGGAGAAGATCTCCAAATCCAAGGGGAACGCCACCACGGGGCCGAACGAGCTCATCGACCGGTACGGCGCGGACGCGGTGCGGTACTGGGCCGCCTGCGGCCGCCCCGGCACGGACACGGCGTTCGACGAGGGCCAGATGAAGATCGGGCGCCGGCTGGCCACGAAGCTGCTCAACGCCTCGCGGTTCGTGCTCGGCCTCGCCGGCGACTCGTCGGCCGGCGATTCGTCGGGCGGCGACGCGTCTGCCGGGGACGTCGGGCCCGCTGGCGGTACCCTCGCCGACCTGTCCCTGGCCGACGTGACCGCGCCGCTGGACCGGGCCCTGCTGACCCGTCTGTCCACTGTGGTCGATGAGGCTACCGCGGCGTTCGAGGCGTACGACCACAGCGCGGCCCTGTCGGTGACGGAAGCCTTCTTCTGGCAGTTCTGCGACGACTACATCGAGCTGGTCAAGGACCGGGCGTACGGCGACGGTCCGGCCGCGCGCTCGGCCCGGGCCACGCTCGCCACGGCCCTGGCGGTGCAGCTGCGCCACTTCGCCCCGTTCCTGCCGTACGTCACGGAGGAGGTGTGGTCGTGGTGGCGCTCCGGGTCCATCCACCGGGCGGCGTGGCCGACCCGCGACGAGCTCCTCACCGACGGCGATCCGGAGGTGCTGGCGGGTGTGGCGGAGGCCCTGCGCGGCATCCGGCGCGCCAAGTCGGAGCGGAATCTGTCGATGCGAGCCGAGGTGCGCCAGGTCGAGGTCCGCGGGCCCAAGACCACGCTGGACCGGCTCGATCCGGCCGCCGACGACCTGCGCTCCGCCGGCCGGATCGCCGACCTGCGCCTGACCCCTACCGACGACGGCGACCTGACCGTCGTCTGCACCTTCTAGCCCAACCGACCCAGCCCACCCGGCCACGGCCACGGCCACGGCCCCGGCCCCGGCCACCCAGGCCCGACCAACTCAGGCCAGGCTCGGCCACCAACCAGGCCCGGCCAACCTCATGATCGCCGTGAGGCGTTCATACGCCCCCACGTGCATTAACGCCTCACCGTGACCACCCGCCGTGATCACGGTGAGGCACCCATACGCCTCCAAACGCGCAAGCGCCTCACGGCGATCATGAGCGCAGGCGCCACCGAACAGACGCCTCACGGCGAGATGTCAGGAAGGCGTCCTTCCTAGGCACCAGGCGTCAAGAGGGCGTCCTTCCTGACACGATCATGATTCGGTCGGTGGGCGGGCGGCCTCGAGGCGGGCCCGGGCTCCGTCGAGCCAGCGCTGGCACACCGCGGCCAGCGCCTCGCCCCGCTCCCACAGGGCCAGGGCCTCCTCGAGGGTGCCGCCCCCGGACTCCAGCTTCTCCACGACCCGGACCAGCTCGGCCCGAGCCTCCTCATAGGACAGTCCTTCGACGTCGGGTTGCCCCATGTCTACGCTTCCCCTTCCGTCGCCCCGGCTCCCCGGGACGTCACCCTAGCCACAAGCTCGCCAGCGGCGAGTCTCACCCGCACGTCGTCGCCCACGGCCACCTCGGCCGGATCGCGAAGCACGGCCCCGTCGGCAGCCCGCTGCACGATCGCGTACCCACGCTCCAGAGTGGACAATGGCGACAGGGAGCGCAGCCGGGCCAGCGTGTGCGCCACCTCGCTGGCCGCCCGTTCCAGCCGGTGCGTCACCACCACCCGAACGCGGGCGCGCAGCGACGCCACCGCGGCCGCGTGCTGCTCGATGAGGGTCAGCGGGGCGGCGAGCACCGGGCGGGAGCGCAGCGCGTCGAGGCGTTGCTGCTCGCGGTCCAGCCGGTGGTGGATCGCCCGGGCCAGCCGGGAGCGGGCCAGGGTCAGCAGCCGCAACTCCTCGGCCAGGTCCGGTACGGCCCGCTTGGCCGCATCGGTCGGCGTCGACGCCCGAACGTCGGCCACGAAGTCCACCAGCGGGGTATCGGTCTCGTGCCCGATCGCCGAGATGACCGGCGTGCGGCAGGCGAAGACCGCCCGGCACAGCGTCTCGTCCGAGAACGGAAGCAGATCCTCGACGCTGCCCCCGCCCCGGGCCAGGATGATCACATCGACGCTGGGATCTGCGTCGAGCCGGGCCAGCGCCTCGACGATCTGCGTGACCGCCGACGGGCCCTGCACCGCGACCGAGATGACCCGGAACTCCACCGCCGGCCAGCGTCGCCGCGCGTTGGTCAGCACGTCCCGTTCGGCCGCGCTGGCCCGCCCGGTGATCAGGCCCACCCGCCGGGGCAGGAACGGCAGCGGCCGCTTGTGGGCCGGATCGAACAAGCCCTCGGCGGCCAGCTGACGCTTGAGCCGCTCCAGCCGGGCCAGCAGCTCGCCCAGCCCGACCTGGCGTACCTCGTCGGCCCGCAGCGACAGCGTTCCGCGAGCCGGGAAGAAGTCGGGCTTGGCGTGGACGACGATCCGGGCGCCCTCGGCCAGATTCGGCACGCCCGCGTCGAGCACGTCGCGGTGCGCAGTCACGGTAAGGCTGACGTCGGCGGCCGGGTCACGCAGGGTCAGGAACACGGTCTGGTTGCCCGGGCGACGCGTGATCTGGGCCACCTGCCCGTCCACCCACACCCACCCGAGCCGCATGATCCACTGACCGATCTTCTGGCTCACCACGCGGACGGGCAGGGGCTCCTCGGGGGTCCCGCCCCGGGGCGGAGCCGTACCGCCGGCCGCTCCCGCTGCGTCGCTCACTGTCTCGGCCTTCCCACCCGAGTCCTCACCCGTGCTGGCCTTCCCGTCGCCTGGGCTGGCCTTTCCGCCCCGGCACCCGACCGTACGGACCTTCCCGCCCCGGCACCGACCCGAGCTTGGCCGGCCGCCGGCCCGCCGCTGCGCGCTGACCGTACGCCGGCCGGGCCCGCTCGCCCCCGGCCGGGCCGGCACACCAGCGGTCCGCTCCTCGCCTCACCGGGACACCGTACGACCTGCGCCCCGGCCCCCGGCGCACTCGGCGCTCCGACGAAATGCCCCACCGACCGTACGATGGGCGAATGACCGGTTCGCCGAGCCCCGCCCAGACCACCAAGCGCATCCTGCTCGCCAAGCCGCGCGGCTACTGCGCCGGCGTCGACCGCGCCGTCCAGACGGTCGAAGAGGCCCTCAAGCTGTACGGCCCGCCGATCTACGTACGTAAGCAGATCGTGCACAACAAGCACGTGGTCAACACGCTGAGCGCCAAGGGTGCGATCTTCGTCGAGGAGACCGATGAGGTGCCCGAGGGGGCCATTGTGATCTTCTCGGCGCACGGCGTGGCGCCGGAGGTGTACGAGCAGGCCAAGCAGCGCAATCTGCGGTGGATCGACGCCACCTGCCCGCTGGTGACCAAGGTGCACCAGGAGGCGCGGCGGTTCGCGGCCCAGGACTACGACATCCTGCTGATCGGCCACGAGGGGCACGAGGAGGTCATCGGCACTGCGGGCGAGGCACCCGACCACGTGCAGCTCGTCGACGGGCCGGACGCGGTCGACAAGGTCCAGGTGCGCGACCCGAACAAGGTCGTCTGGCTGTCCCAGACCACCCTGTCGGTCGACGAGACCATGGAGACCGTCGAGCGTCTGCGCAAACGCCTGCCGATGCTCCAGTCCCCGCCGAGCGACGACATCTGCTACGCCACGTCCAATCGGCAGCAGGTGGTGAAGGAGATCGCTCCGCAGTGCGACCTGGTCCTCGTGGTGGGCTCGCGCAACTCCTCGAACTCGGTGCGGCTCGTCGAGGTCGCCCGGGCGGCCGGGGCGCCGGCGGCGTACCTCATCGACTACGCCCACGAGATCGACGACGCCTGGCTCGAGGGGGTCGCCACGGTCGGGCTCACCTCGGGCGCGAGCGTGCCCGACGAGCTCGTCATGCAGGTCATCGACCACCTCGCCGAGCGCGGCTTTGGCCAGGTGGCCGAGGTCACCACGGTCGAGGAGACCCTGACCTTCTCCCTGCCCCAGGCGCTCAAGCGCGACATGCGAGCCGCCCAGGAGAAGCGCGCCGCCGCCGTGGCCGCCTCGCTGAGCGAGTCCGGGCCTGCGTCCTGAGGCTGTGCGCGTGTCAGGAAGGACGCCCTCTTGACGCCCAGTGCCTAGGAAGGCGTCCTTCCTGACATCGGGTCAGCGGAGGGACTCGGCGAGGGCAGTCATCTCCTCGATAGGCGCCCGGCCGACGATCACGATGATGTGCTCGCTCTCCACGAGGACGAGCGACCGTTCGTCACCCCGGACCACCGACCGGGTCCAGGGTCGACCGGCCACGACCACCTCGCCGTCGGGTCGTACGTCCTCGCCCAGTTCGGCCGTCAGCAGGTCCGAGGCGTCCGCGTTGGACTCGATCAACAGCAGTTGCCCGCCGGAGGGCGTGAGATAGCCCAGGCGCAGCGTGCCGACCGACGGGTCCGCCTCATCCAGCCGGAACTTGGCCTGCACCGTGCGCCAGCCCTCGCCCAGCCCTTGCGGTACCAGGACCGGGAACAGGCCGGCGGTCCGGGCGTTGGCGATCGCCGAGGTCGAGTCCACGACCGTGGGCTCCGCGCTGCCGCAGGCACGCAGCAACCCGCCGATCAGGAGGATCGGCACGAGCAGGCTGGCCAGCGCCAGGAACATGTCCCGGCCCGTACGGTCGCGCCACCGGTTACGGTCCGACCGGGCCTGCTCCGCCGGGCCGTGGGCCGGCGATTCGGTTTCGATGGTGCTGGCGTCGGACACGTCACCCATCCTCACCCATTAATGGCAGTAAATACTCGGAGCCTGGGCAGTCAACGGCGTGCGCTGCGCAGGAAGGACTCCCTCCTGACATGAGATACCCAACAAGGAGTCCTTCCTGACAATCGGACATAAAGCCGCAACATAGGCCACGCAGGATTACTCAGGTAGCGTTGCAAGAAGCCGCAGCAACGATGCTGGAGGAGCTGGCCATGACGCACGACACGACGCTCGAACCGGGCACCCAGCGCACTACTGCCCGCCGGACCGAAGATCTCGACCGCAACCTCGCCTTGGAACTGGTCCGGGTCACCGAAGCCGCCGCCATGGCCGCCGGCCGTTGGGTCGGCCGGGGCGACAAAAACGGCGGCGACCAGGCCGCGGTCGACGCCATGCGCCGGCTCATCAACTCCCTGCCGATGCGCGGAGTGGTCGTGATCGGGGAGGGTGAGAAAGATAACGCCCCGATGCTCTACAACGGGGAGCACGTGGGCGACTGGAAGGGTGGCCCCGAGGTGGACGTGGCCGTCGATCCCATCGACGGGACCACGCTGATGAGCAAGGGCATGCCCAACGCCCTCGCCGTGCTCGCCGTGGCCGAGCGGGGCGCCATGTTCGATCCGTCGGCCGTCTTCTACATGGAAAAGCTTGCGGTCGGGCCGGACTGCGCCGACGTCGTCGACATCGAGGCGGGGGTGGCCGAGAACCTGCGCCGGATCGCGAAGGTGAAGAACTCCAGCGTCTCGGACGTGACCGTCTGCATCCTCGACCGGCCGCGGCACGAGCAACTGGTGCGGGAGGTCCGGCAGACCGGGGCCCGCATCCGCTTCATCAGCGACGGCGACATCGCCGGGGCGATCAGCGCGGCCCGGGAAGGGTCCGATGTGGACGTTCTCATGGGAATCGGTGGGACGCCCGAGGGCATCGTGGCCGCCTGTGCCCTCAAGTGCATGGGCGGGGCGATCCAGGCGAAGCTGTGGCCTCGTGACGAGGCGGAACGGGAGAAGGTCCTGGCCGCCGGTCATGACCTGGATCGGGTGCTGTACACCGACGACCTGGTCCGCGGCGACAACGTCTTCTTCGCCGCCACCGGCATCACCTCCGGTGACCTGCTGCGCGGCGTCCGGTACCGCGGCAGCGGCGCCTACACCCAGTCGATCGTCATGCGCTCCAAGAGCGGCACGATCCGCATCATCGACTCGTACCACCGCCTGGAGAAGCTGCGCTCGTACTCCATCGTGGACTTCGACGGGGCCCCGCCGGGCTCCGACGAATCGGAGCCCGGCGGGGCCTGAACACTCAGGCCACGTCAACGTCGAACTCCACCGACGGGACGTAGTAGAGGACGCCCGTTCGGGCCTCGACCCGGCCGGTGTAATTCGCCAGGGGCCAGGACTCCCCGGACTCCCGGATGACCTCGCGGCGCATCGGCAGGGTGAGCGTGACGCTCTGCCCGGGCGCGAGGTCGCCCACCGTGCACAGCGCGCTCCTCGTAAAGCCGTTCTGGGGCGACGCGCATCGACTCCAGTCTCCGCCCGAGGGCTTTTCGATGTCGAGATAGTGTTCGATGTAAACCGACACATCGGCCGCCGGTCGGGGCCCGTTGTTGCGCACCTGCACCGTCAGCGTGCCGGTCCGGAAGCCGTCGACCGGGGCGCCGAACACCAGGGTGGACACGTTCAGCTCGATGTCGGCCACGGCCCGGTTGGCGACGAACGTCGTCGGCCCGGCGACCTGCGCAAACGACGACCCTGTCCACCGGTACGTACGCTGCTGCACGACCGCGGCCTCGGACGGTACGGCGCAGCAGGTGAACATGTGCGCGACCTCAGCGCGGATCGAGCCGTCGCTCAGCCCCACGTAGCCACGGATGGTGACCGGGCCCCGCTGCGCGGGATCGCCCGAGTTGCCGGGCCAGTCCGTGACCAGCACCGGACCGACGACCGTCGGCCCGGAGGGACCGAGTCGCACCGCCAGCAGCTGCTCCGGCCCCGTCTGGCCGATGACGCAACGAATGTGGGCGACGAGTTCCAGGTTCCCGTCACGATCGACGTCGAAGGGCATCGTGCTCTGCACCATGACGTCGGCATGGCCATCGACGATAGTGAACGTACTGCTGCACCGCTCGTCCGCCCAGGACAGCGTGAGCGTGGCGTTGACGAGCTCACCGGGGCCCGGTGTCGGCTGGGCCTCGGGAGTCGGCGGCGCCGTTGGCGTCGGGCTGGAGGACGGCGTCGAGGTAGGTGTAGCGCTCACCGTCGGCGTGCTGGTCGTGGGCGGCAGGGGCGGCGTGGTCGTGCCGACGCCTCGCACCAGGGCGACGACGCTGGCGGGGACCAGGACGACGATGGCCGCGACGGCGGCCACCACCACACGCCGGGTCCGGACCCGGCGCCGAGCCTCGCGCTGTGCCACGTCGGCTCCGGGCGGCTGAACGTACGGAGTCATGGAATCGGCGAACGCGCGGAAGGCGGTCCGCACCTGACGGTCGTGGTCAGTCCCGGTCATGAGCGCACCTCCCACTGTTCGCCGAGCTGGGCCGCGAGCTGAGCGCGGCCGCGGTGCAGCCAGGACTTGACGGTGTTGGGCGAGACACCCTCCTGACGGGCGACGTCCGCCACGGACATATCGGCCAGATAGTGCAGAATGACGGCCCGGCGCTGCCGCTCCGGCAGCGTCGCCAGCGCCCGAATCAGGGCCACCCGGTCGGGATCGGGCCCGTCGACGTGCTGTTCCCGTTGGCTTCGCAGGTACGCCGAGGCGATCCGACGGCGCCGCCACCGACTCGACGCCAGGTTGAACGCGACCCGCCGAACCCAGGCCGCCGGGTCGTCGTACGTACGCACCTTCTCCCACCGGATCACCGCGCGCGTGAACGCCTCTTGGGCGATGTCCTGAGCCAGCGGAAGATCGCTGGTGTAGGCGAACAGCGCGAGCGTGATCCCGTGAAACTGCGCAGCATAGAACTGCGCGAAATCATTCATGGGGTGGGCGCTCTCCGGCTCAACTGGACTCACCGGCGCCTCCCCGTCGACTGCGGGCTTGTCACGACCCCTAACACTCCCCGGCCGCCCATCCGGTTGCGGCGGGGGCACGGTCAGGTCGCGAGCCCGTTCAGGTGGCTTGGCCAGACCCACGGCCTGGCCAAGCCACCGGGCCAGGCCGTGGGTCTGGCCACGTGGTTGGGACCGGTCGAGCAACAGACGAAAACCGACCCAACCAGGGCAGCGGCGGTCAGATGAGCGACCGCAGGGCGTCGTCGAGCGGGGTGGGCCGCAGGCCGAAGGTCTCCTGAGCGGCGGACGAGTCGATCACAAAGGGACGGTCGAACTGGTAGCGCACCTTACGGAACTCCCGCGCCATGGTGCTGAACAGCCCACCGAGGCGCAGCATGGCGTCCGACATCACCCGCAACTGCGGCTCGGGCGCGCCCACCAGGGCGGCGAACCGCTGGGCCACCTCGCGCAACGTCACCGCCGGCGCGGTCGGGACGTGCCAGGCCCGCCCGAGGGCCCGCGGGTCGGTGCCGAGAGTGGCCAGCGTCGCCCCGACGTCGCCGGTGTAGGTGAAGCTGTGTGGCACGTCGAAATTCGCCGGGACGGAGACAGGCTGGCCGCGGCGGACCCGGGGCAGGATCATCGTGGTGAGCAACGAGCTCGCGCCCGGGCCGATGAAGTCGCTGGCCCGGGCCTCGGTCACCCGGACCCGGCCGGCCCGGTGCGCGGTCAGCGCCTCGCGCCACATGTCGGCCCGGATCTTCAGCTTCGGCTCCGTGGCGGCCAGCGGTGTCTCCTCGGTGATCGGGCCATCCACCTCGCCGTACCCGTACAGGTTGCTCATCGTGACCAGCACGGCGCCGGAGCGCTCGGCCGCGCCCAGCAGGGCCCGGGCGAGTGGCGGCCACAGCTGGGGCCACCGGTGGTACGCCGGATTGGCGCAGTTGTAGAGCGCGTCGGCTCCGGCGGCCAGCGACGCCAACCGGTCCACGTCGGTCGCGTCGGCCGCAACCCGCTCCACGCCGTCCGGGCCGCTGCCGGACCGGGTGATCATCCGGACCTCGTGCCCGAGGCGGAGCAGGTGTTCGGCGGTCGCCCGGCCGACCGGACCTGCCCCGACGATGACGTGCCGTCCCATCTGTCTCTCCTGAGAAAGCGGTAACTGCTCGTGGCAGTCTGCGTACAACAAACGCGCCCGGGTAACGAGGGTTTGGGTTCGCCTCCCCGAGCGCGGCGCCATGATCATGCCAGACCCAGGCTGTACGGTCAGCGCATGGCGACGCCGATGACGATCGCGCCCCTCACCGTGGAACGGCTGCCCGACCTGGCGGCCCTCTTCGGGACGACCAGGACCACGCAGGGCTGCCACTGCCTGTGGTTCCTGCGGCCCGGGCGGGAGGTGGAAGCCGGTTGGGGCGAGGCCAATCGGCAGGCCTTCGAAGCCTGTGCCCGAGCCGACCCGCTCCCGATGGGACTGCTCGCCTATGCGGGCGGCGAACCGGTCGGATGGTGTGCCGCCGGGCCCCGGGCTCGCTACGCCCGGGCCTGTCGATCCCCGGTGTTGCGCGGGCGCGACCCGGCGGAGGACGACTCCGTCTGGCTCGTGCCGTGCTTCTTCGTCCGCCGGGACTTCCGGCATCGGGGGATCATGCGGGAGCTGCTGCGCCGAGCGGTCGACCTCGCCGCCAGCCACGGGGCGAGCGCCATCGAGGGTTTCCCGCTCGCCGGCGACGCGCGACGCGGGAGCGGGGAGGCGTACCTCGGGGTCGAGCCGCTCTTCGCGGCCACGGGATTCACCGTCGTGGACCGGCCCACTCCTCATCGGGTCGTGATGCGCCTCGATCTTCCGTCCCGCGACCGTACGGTCGGCCATCCCCGGGGGCGCCGAACCCGTGAGGGGTCGGCCGGACGCGACCGATAACGGCGGCCGCAACCATCGACCGACCGGGCTGGTCGGGCGCGACGTTCGCGCACCGACCAGCCCGGCCCGAGCGGCCTGAGGCGCCGCCTCACTCGAGGAACGTGGTCGGACCGCCAACCTGCACGAAGGACGAGCCGTTCCACGCGTACGTGCGCTCCTGCCCCAGTCGATCTTCATGCGCTCCAAGGGCGACACGATCCGGATCATCGACTCGTACCACCGCCTGGAGAAGCTGCGCTCGTACTCCATTGTGGACTTCGACGGGACCCCGCCGGGCTCCGACGAACCGGAGCCCGGCGGGGGCTGAGTTCTCAAGCCACGTCGACGGCGTACTCCGCGGACGGTGTGTAGTAGAAGACACCCGCCCGGACCTCAACACGGCCTGTGTAGTCCGACAGGGCCGGAGACTCGCCGGCCTCCTGCTCGAACGCGCGACGCATCGGCAAGGTGAGGGTGACGCTCTGCCCGGGCGCGAGGCTGCCCAGCGTGCACACCGCGCTCGTGGTGACGCGGCCCTGCGAAGACGTGCACCGGCCCCAGTCTCCCCCCGAGGCCACCTCGATGCCGAAATCGTGCTCGAGGTAGACCGAGACGTCGGCCGCCGGTTGGGGCCCGTCGTTGCGCACCGTCACCGTCAGCGTGCCGGTTCGGAAGCCGTCGACCGGGGCGCCGAACACCAGCGTGGGCACGCTCACCTGGATGTCCGCCACGGCCCGATCGGCGACGAACGCCGTCGGCCCCGCGACCTGAGCGAACGACGATCCGGTCCACCGGTACGTGCGCTGCTGGACGACCGCCGACTCGACCGGGATGCCGCAGCAGGTGAAACGGTCCGTGACCTCGACCCGAATCGAGCCATCGGACAGGCCCACATAATCAAGGATGGTGACAATTCCCGGGCCGTCCGGTGGGTCGAGCCGCCCGACCCCGTCGAAGTTCGCCGACTCGACCACCACGCCGAGCGTGGTCGGGTTCGCGCCCGGACGGATGGCCACGAGCTGCAGCGGACCAGCCTGGGAAGTCTGGCAGAAGATCTCGGCGATGATCTCCTCCGCTCCGTCCCCGTCGACGTCCAACCTCATGGTCGAAAGAATGTGGACGCTCCGGGAGTCAACCCACGGTGGTTCCGGGCTGACACCATCGGTGAACGTCACCGGACCGCGGCACAACGGGGCGGCGTCCGGGTTCGTCCAGCTCAACGTGAGCGTGGCGTTCGCCAGCTCGCCCGGCCCCTGGACGGCCTGCGCCACGACCTCGGGCGGGTCCGTCGGGCTCGGGGTGGCCGTCGGGCTCGGGGTGACGGTCGGTGTCGTGGGCCCCACCGTCGCCGGCGGCAGCGGCAGCGAGTTCGATCCATTCATCTGGGTAGCGACGATGATGCCGCTGGGCACCAGGAGGGCCACGGCCGCCGCGGCGCTGACCAGCACCCTGCGGTTACGGATGCGAACATGGGCCTTTCGCTGTGCAAGCTCCACACCCGGCGGCCGCACGTACCGGCCGGCGGTGTCCGCGAAGTCGCTGAACACGGCCCGCAGGTCGGTGTCCTGAAACTCAGTCACGACTCACCTCCTTGAGATCGCCGAGCTGGGCCGCGAGCTCCGTGCGAGCACGGTGCAGCCATGACTTGACGGTGTTCACCGGTACGTTTTCCTGTTGCGCAATGTCCGCAATGGACAAATCCGCAAGATAGTGAAGAATGACGACGCGTCGATGACGCTCCGGTAAGGTGGCGAGGGCCCGAGCCAACGCGACGCGGTCCGGGCTCGGCCCTTCGACATGCTCAGCCCGCTGCTGCCGTAAGTACGCCGCGGCGATGCGGCTGCGGCGCCACCGGCTGGCGGCGAGGTTGAACGCGACCCGCCTCACCCAGGCGGCGGGATCGTCGTAGGAACGCAGCTTCTCCCAGCGCATGACCGCCCGGGTAAACGCCTCCTGAGCGATGTCCTGAGCGAGAGGAAGATCGCCCATGTACGCGAACACCTGGACCGTCACACTGCGAAACTGCGCCGCATAGAAGTCGGTGAAATCATCCACCGCTACCTCCTTGTCGTGCGGCTTGTTGACGACACGGGACACTCCGGACCGCCGCACCCGGTTGCAGCATTCCGGCGGTGTCGTCCATCTGCCAGAGTCGAGCGGCCCCGGCTCGGCAACCCGTACGGTCGGCGGTTTCGGACCGTGCCGACTCCGTGGGAGGATGGCCGAGTGAGCGAGCGGCGACTGGTGCTCGTGCTCGGCGACGACGAGTTCCTGGCCGAGCGGGCGATCACGGCGGTGATCGAGAAGGCCCGCGCGGCGGACCCGCAGACCACGGTCGAGATCCACACGGCCGGCGAGATGTCGCCGGGCGACCTCATGGCCGCGGTGAGCCCGTCGCTGTTCGGCGGCCCCCGGGTGGTGGTGATCCGCTCCGGCCAGGACGCCCGCAAGGACCTGACCACGGCGATCCTGGAGTACGTCACGGCGCCGGAACCGGACGTGACGCTTGTGGTGACCCACGCCGGCGGGGCCAAGGGCAAGGCGCTCGCCGACGGCCTGCGGGGGGCGGGCGCGACCGTGGTGGCGGTGCCGACGCCGAAGTACCAGGAGCGCAACGCCTTCGTCCGGGACGAGATCCGCCGGCTGGGTGGCCGGTGTACGGAGGCGGCGGTCGACGCGCTGGTCGAGGCCGTGGGCAGCAACACCCGGGACCTGGCGGCCGCCTGTCAGCAACTGGTCGCTGACACCGGCGGGCAGATCGACCTGGCCGATGTGACCCGCTACTACCGGGGCCGGGCCGAGGTCAACGGGTACACCGTTGCCGATGCCGTGATGGCCGGTGACCTTCCGGCCGCGCTTGACGCGCTGCGCTGGGCTCTGAACGTGGGGGTCGATCCGGTACCAATCGCCGACGCCCTCGCCGACGGGGTCCGCACCGCCGCCCGGGTGGCCGCGGCCGGGCGGGGCGACCCGAAGCAGCTCGCCAGCTCGCTGGGCCTGCACTGGTTCAAGGTCAAGAAGGCGCAGGGGTGGCTGTCCGGCTGGTCTCCGGACGCGCTGGCCCGGGCCATGACCGTCGTGGGCACCTGCAACGTCGATGTCCGGGGTGGGGCCGAGGACCGGTCGTACGCCCTGGAAAACGCGATCATGACCCTGGTCAGCCTGCGCCAGTCGGCCGGCTCACGGCCGCCGGCCCGGTCAGGGCCGGGGGCCGGAACCCGGTCAGGGCCGGGAGCCGGAACCCGGTCAGGGTCGGGAGCCGGAACCCGGTCACGACGGGGGGCGGGATGAGCAGGGCCCGGATGAACGACGCCCCGCTGTACCACCGGTTGCTCCGGCTGCGGCACTACCGGCCGGGAACCCTGATGACGACCGTGCTGTTTGAAGGGTCGATCGCCGTGGCGACGGTGCTGGCTCTGGCCGAGATCCTCAACTGGTGGGGGGTGCTCGCCATCCCCCTCGCCGTGGCGGCCATGGTGAAGTTCAACGACCTGGTGCTGGACCTGGCCCGCCGACCGCCGCGTCGGCCCCGACCCGCGACCTCGTACGCCGGCCGTCGGCCCCGCCGACCCGCTGCATCCCGCCGACCGGCGTCACGCTGATCCCGGCGACACCGATCCGGACTCCGGCGCGCTCCGGAACGACCGCAGCCTGGAACGCCACCGTCCCTGCACAGGAAAGCACGCCGCTGCCCTTGTCACTGACGCGGGCGGCGGCGTGATGAGCAGAAGTGGTGAGCCGACGATGCGCGCGGGCTCAGCTCGCGCTGGAGCTGGCCAGCGAAGCAAGCCGCTTGGCGATCGCCGACTTCCGGTTCGCCGCCTGGTTGGGGTGGATGATGCCCTTGCTCGCGGCCTTGTCCAGCTTGCGGGCGGCGTCGCGCATCAGCGCCGTCGCCGTCTCGATGTCGCCGGTGGCGGCGCTCTCGTGGAACTTGCGGATCGCCGTCTTCAGGGACGACTTGACCGACTTGTTCCGCAGCCGGCGCTTCTCGTTCTGCCGGTTGCGCTTGATCTGGGACTTGATGTTCGCCACGCGACGGCCTCGTTCGGTTCGGTCAGTTTCTCGTTCGGGTTTCGGTCAGGTGCCGGCGGACCAGGGCGTACTACGCCCCGCCGCGCGCTCACACCGGATCTGGTCTTGCGTTCGCACGAACGGGACAGCACACCTGCCCCAGGGCGAACCAGTGGATCAGCGTACCAGCCGTGAATGTTCCCAATCAAACCGGGCCACCGGCCCGACGCGCCGGGCCGGAACTCACGGCCGGCGGGATCATCGGGTGCCAGACTGCCTGCCATGGACATCGACCGGTTCTGGCAGCTGATCGACCAGGCGCGCGCGGCGGCGGGCCCCCAGGCGGACCAGGCCGTCCGCGACGTGGACCTGCTCGACGGCGAAGGTCTCGACGGTGAGAACGCCGACGAGGAGCAGTTCCAGGCGCTGATCGACGCTGCCTGGGCCGACCTCAGCCGCGAGCGCGAAGCTGACACCGGCCTGGCCGACGACGCGGAGCTGGTCGACAGCGACCTGACCGACGACGAGCTGGCCGGCGAGGACGAGGAGGACGACCTCACCGACCCGGTGGCGATCGCCCTGTTCGACCTGTTGGTCCGGCTTCCTGCGGCCGAGATCGCCGACTTCGACAACACCTTCGAGGACATCCGGGCCCTGGCGGACACGCCCGACATGGTCGTGGCGGCCACCTTGATCGAGCACGGGTTCTTCGGCGACGCCAGCTTCGACGACTTCCGGGCCGGGCTGGTCGCGCTGGGCCGCGCCGCCTTCGAGACCGCGGTCGCCAACCCCGACTCGCTGGCCGACCACCCGGTGGTCAAGGAGATCGCGGCCGCCCCGGACCCGCGCTGGTTGGGCCGGGAGGACGTGCTGTTCGTGGCGAGCTACGCGTACGCCGAGGTCACTGGCGAGGATCCGGTGACGTTCTTCGACTTCGCCGAGTCACTGCGGGAGACCCCGCCCCCCACGCCGGCTGACGACGCGCGGAGCCAGGCGTGGGACATCTTCGACGAAGCCCAGACCCGGTCCCGGCTGCCCCGGCTGTCGGAATTGTTCTACGAGCGCTCCACCCGCAACCGCCGGCGTGCCCTGGAGCGCCTGGGCCAGACCCCCTGATCCCACTCCTGGCCCACCCGGCCCGGTCGACGCCCCCGACCGCCTGGGCGGCCCATGATCCCCGTGAGGCGACGATGCGCCGCCCGGCGTACGGGCGCCTCACGGCGATCACGCGCGATGATCAGGGTAAGGCGGTCAGGCGTCGCAAACCGCCCAAACGCCTCACGGCGATCATGGGAGCGACCGCTCAGCGATCATGGAAGCACCGCTCAGCGATCATGGGAGCGCCGTACAGCGATCGTGGGAGGTACGGGGCGCCGACGCGGGGCGGTGCCGACGCCGTACGGCCGCTCAGCGCGAGGCGGCCGGGACCGGCGTGGGACGATAGGGCCTGACCATGACCGCTGGCTCCGGCCGCGGCCTGCCCGAGCCGGACGTAGCCGACCACAGCAAGGACCACGGTGGCCACTGAGCCGATGAGACCCACCCCCGCCGACGGCTCGCCCCGGATCGTGCCCGGTGCGACCGACCCGGCCCGCATCCGCAACTTCTGCATCATCGCCCACATCGACCACGGAAAGTCGACGTTGGCGGACCGCATGCTGCAGATCACCGGCGTGGTCGATCCCCGCCAGATGCGCGACCAGTACCTCGACCGGATGGACATCGAGCGCGAGCGCGGGATCACGATCAAGAGCCAGGCGGTGCGGCTGCCGTGGCAGGTGCGGTCGGGCGAGCGGGCCGGCGAGCAGGCCGTGCTCAACATGATCGACACCCCCGGGCACGTCGACTTCACGTACGAGGTGTCCCGCAGCCTGGCCGCCTGTGAGGGGGCGGTACTGCTGGTCGACGCCGCCCAGGGCATCGAGGCGCAGACGTTGGCGAACCTCTACCTCGCCCTGGAGAACGACCTCGCGATCATCCCCGTACTCAACAAGATCGATCTTCCCGCGGCCCAGCCGGACCGGTACGCCGAGGAGCTGGCCCGGCTGATCGGCTGCGAACCCGACGACTGCCTGCGCGTGTCGGGTAAGACCGGCGAGGGGGTCGAGCGCCTGCTCGACGAGATCGTGCGCCAGGTCCCGCCCCCGGTGGGCGACCCCGACGCCCCCGCCCGGGCCCTGATCTTCGACTCCGTCTACGACGTGTACCGGGGCGTGGTGACCTACGTCCGGGTGGTCGACGGCCGGATCGAGGCCCGCGACCGCATCCGGATGATGTCGACCGGGGCCACCCACGAGCTGCTCGAGATCGGGGTGATCTCCCCCGAGCCGGTGAAGGGGACCGCGCTCGGCGTAGGTGAGGTCGGCTACCTCATCACCGGCGTGAAGGACGTGCGGCAGTCCCGGGTCGGCGACACGGTCACGATCAACGCCCGCCCGGCCGAGACGCCGCTGGCCGGGTACAAGGACCCCAAGCCGATGGTCTACTCGGGCCTGTACCCGATCGACGGGTCCGACTACCCGAACCTCCGGGACGCCCTGGACAAGCTGAAGCTGAACGACGCCGCCCTGGGGTACGAGCCGGAGACCTCGGCCGCGCTGGGCTTCGGCTTCCGCTGTGGGTTCCTGGGCCTGCTCCACCTGGAGATCATCCGCGAGCGGCTGGAGCGCGAGTTCAACCTGGACCTGATCTCGACCGCGCCCAACGTGGTCTACCGGGTGGTGCTCGACGACGGCCGCGAGGTGACGGTCACCAACCCCAGCGAGTACCCGACCGGCAAGGTGGCCGAGGTCTACGAGCCGGTGGTGCGGGCGACGATCCTGACCCCGAACGACTACGTGGGCGCGGTCATGGAGCTGTGCCAGGGACGGCGCGGGACCCTGCTCGGCATGGACTACCTGTCCACCGACCGGGTCGAGCTGCGCTACACCCTGCCCCTGGCGGAGATCATCTACGACTTCTTCGACCAGCTGAAGAGCCGCACCAAGGGGTACGCCTCACTGGACTACGAGCCGAGCGGGGAGCAGAAGTCCGACCTGGTCAAGGTGGACATCCTCCTGCACGGCGAGCCGGTCGACGCCTTCTCGGCGATCGTCCACAAGGACAAGGCCTACAACTACGGTGTCCAGATAACCTCGAAGCTGCGCTCGCTCATCCCCCGGCAGCAGTTCGAGGTGCCGATCCAGGCCGCCATCGGCTCCCGGGTCATCGCCCGGGAAACCATCCGGGCTCTCCGCAAGGACGTGCTGGCCAAGTGCTACGGCGGCGACATCACGCGGAAGCGGAAGCTGCTGGAGAAGCAGAAGGAAGGCAAGAAGCGCATGAAGATGGTCGGCCGGGTCGAGGTGCCTCAGGAGGCCTTCATCGCCGCACTGTCCGCATCGGACGCGTCTGGCGAGGGGAAGGGCTCCGGCGGCCGCAAGTGAGCGACGCTGCGCCGGCCGGCGTGCGATCTGACGACCGCTTCGGGGGTACCAATGACGGTGACGGCCCGCTTCTGCCTGCGGTGCGCGGCGGCTCTGCCCCACCACCCGCCGGTGGCCTGTTCCGCCTGCGGCTACGCGCACTGGGTCAACCCGCGCCCCACCGGCTCGGTGGTCATCGTGGACGGTCCGCGCTTCCTGGCAGTGCGCCGGGCCCGGGAGCCGCGGGCCGGCTGGTGGGACCTGCCGGGCGGCTTCTGCGACGCCTGGGAGCTCCCGGCCGACGCCGCGGTGCGGGAGGCGCGGGAGGAACTGGGTCTCGGGATACGCCTCGACCGGTTCATTGGCATGTATATAGGCGATTATCACTACCAGGACGAACGGCTCCCCGTGCTGGACTGCTTCTGGCAGGCGAGCATCGTCCACGGCGATCTCACGCTGGACCAGTCCGAGGCGAGCGAGTACGCCTGGCTGCCCTTGGCCGAGCCGCCGCCGATGGCCTTCGTCACCCAGGAACGCGCGCTGGCTGACCTCACCGGCCGTCCGCCGGCCGGAAGCCGGTGATCGTCACCCCGCCCCCGTGATCGTCAACCCGGGGAAACCGGCGCGCACCCGGGCGGGTCGCTCCTAGGGTGAGGGCATGGGGAGCCGACGGTGGCGCGTCGTTGCCTGGACCGCGGTCGTCGTGCTGTTCGCCGCGGTGGCGTACGTGCTCGTGCTCCGACCGGCGCTCGACCACGCGTTCGAACCCTCGCCCACGACCGCGCCGCCCCCGACCGCACCGGCGAGCCCGACGGCACCGCCCGGGACCGGAGGGGCCGCGCCGTCCGGTGTCCCCATGCCGGTCGGCAACCTTCCGGGCTGGCGGCAGGTGTTCACCGAGGACTTCACCGGCACGAGCCTCAGCTCAGCCTGGTTCGCCTACGAGGGTGAGCCCCAGGCCGACCCGGGTGGTTACTTCAAGCCCAGCCACGTACAGGTCACGGGCGGCCTGCTCACCATCGGCGCGTGGCGGGAGCCCGAACACAACAACCTGTACGTGACGGGCGGCATCTCCAATCGCCACACCTTCTCGTCGACCTACGGGCGGTACGACATCCGCTTCCGAATGGACCAGGGGACCGGCATCGCCTACGCGCTGCTGCTGTGGCCGCTGGACAACCACCATCCCCCCGAGATCGACATCGCCGAGGACAACGGCCGTGACCGGAGCATCCTCTACAGCGTGGTGCACCCCACCACGGGCGGCACGATCCTCAACGAGGTTCCAGGGGACTTCACCCAGTGGCACACGGTCGGTCTGGAGTGGACACCCGGGTCGTTGGTGTTCACATTGGACGGACAACCCTGGGCCACGGTGACGGGGTCGGTGGTGCCGAGCGAGCCCATGGCTCTGGCCCTGCAGAGCCAGGCCTGGTTCTGCGGGCACGCGTGGGAGGCATGCCCGGACGAGTCCACGCCGCCCGTGGTGAACCTGCAAGTCGACTGGGTCGTCGCCTACGTTCCGGAGTGACCCGTGCTCCCCGTTCTCATGTACCACTCAGTCTCCACCGTGGCTGACGGCCCGCTGCGGCGCCTGGCCGTGCCGCCCGCGCTGCTCACCGAACAGCTCGTGGCCTTGCGCGAGGCCGGCTTCACCCTGCTCGGCCTGACCGAGGCGCTGCAGCGGCACGACGCCGACTTTGTCGCCAGACGGGTCAGCGCCGACCCTGTCGGCAAACGCATCACCACCGACCCCGTCGGCAGATGCATCAACGCCGACCCGGTCGGCGAGCGGATCGTGGCGGTGACCTTCGACGACGGCTACACCAACTTCCTCACCGGCGGCCTCACGGCGCTGTCCGCGGCCGGCGCGAAGGCGACGCTCTACGTCGCCGTCGGTCACCTCGGCCGCGGACCGGCCAGCTGGATGGGGCAACGGGGTGAGGAACTTGGTCCGCTGATGGACTGGTCAGGCGTCGCCGAGGTCGTGGCGGCCGGCGTGGAGATCGGTAGTCACAACCTGATCCATGTACCGATGGACGTCCTGCCCCGGCCGCTCATGGCCCGCGCCATCGACGACGCCCGGCGCCGCCTGCAGGACCGCACCCAGACGCCGGTCCCCTCGTTCGCCTATCCCCACGGCTACCACGACCGGGCCGTCCGGGCGGCCGTGGCCCGAGCCGGCCACGAGTCGGCGTGCGAGGTGGGGTATCGCCGGTACCGCGGGGTCGGCCGCCGGTACGCGATCCCCCGCCTGCTGATCGGCCCGGACCACCGCCCCGCCGACGTGGTGGCCCTCGTCAGCGGGGCGGTCCCCTGGCTGACGCCCACGGTCAAACGCGTGGCCCAGCCCGCCTGGCGCCTGGCCCGCCGGGCGGCGAACCTGGCCGGCGTCCGCCTGACCTGAGCCCGGCCAGCGCCCGGGGCGCCGGGCTCCGGTCAGGACGTGGCCGCGTCAGCCGTAACCGCGTCGGACCTGGGCTCGTCAGATGTGGACTCCTCAGGCGAGGGCGCGCCCGACCACTCGTAGATGGTCACCTCGCCGTTGTCGTACCACACCGTCCACTCTGGATCGCGCTCCAGCGCCCGCTCGAGCGCGTCCAGGGAACCGGCGGGCAGCGCGCCGAAGTACGTCGCGTAGCGGCGCATCCCCTCGCCGACCACCAGGTAGGTGGGGCTGCCCGGAATCGACTCGGCGTACGCCTCGATCGCCGGCAGGTACTGGACGTTGAGCATGGCGTCCCGCAGGCCGGCGCCCGGAACCAGGTCCGGGTCGGGCCCGACCACCGTCCGGTTGAACTCGCCGTAGTTGGCCGCCAGGCGGCTCGGGAAGTTCGGCGTGGCCAGGATGATCGTGGCGCCCGGCTGCGCGTGTGCGTAGAGGTACCGGGATGCCTCGACCTCGGCCGGGACCTGCCGGTCCACCATCAGCTGGCCGTGCCGCCCCTGCATGGTGGCCAGCAGCGCCAGCCCGGCCAGCACGACCGCCAGGGCCGAGCCGAGCACGGAACGTACGCCTCGCCAGCCGGCCACCCGGGTGGTCGCCCGCGGGCGCGGCGCCAGCAGGCCCCACTGGCCCACGAGCAGCAGCGCACACCACGGCGCCGAGAAGAGGAACACCCGGTAGATGGCCTCGCCGCCGTAGCTCTGCGCCAGCACCAGCCCGAACGGCACGACCGCGCCGATGGCCGGGACCAGGACTTCCGGGCTCCGCCACTGACGTCCCGACCGCCAGACCGCCCAGGCCACGCCGGCCCAGACCGTCAGCGACAACGTACGTACCACGATCGCCGAGAAGGCCTGCCCGGTGCTGCCCCAGGCTCCTCCGTTGCCGCCCGCGTTGGCGAAGAGGTTGAAGCCGTCAAGCAGGTTGAACGAACCGGCCACGAAGGAGAAGCGGGGCACCAGGTAGAGCACGGGGACGGCCGCGACGACCAGCGCCACCCACCACGGCCGGACCACCCGGGCGACGACGAACGCCGCCACCACGGCCGCCACGAGGTAGGGCGACAACTGGTGGGTGGCCGACAGGACGGCGGTGGTCAGGGCGACCAGCCCGATCGCGGCCGCCCGCGTCCGCCGCGATCCGACGCCGGGCCGCAGGTACCGCAGCACCACGTAGAAGACGCCCAGCGAGAGCACGAACGCGAGCGCCTGCGGGGCGAGGTAGTCCTGCGCGACCCAGGTGATGCTGACAAACGCCAGGGCGGCCGACCACACTGTCCGCACGTCGCCGCCGAGGGCCCGGGCGATCGCGCCCACCAGCGCGCTGCTGAGCACGGTGAACACCACCGGTGCCCAGGGCGCGACTGCCATGGCGCTGACGCCGAGCAGGTCTACCAGCGCCGCGACCGCGGTGAAGAACGCGGGCCACTGCCGGTAGATGTCCGCCCCGCCGGTGACGTGGCCGTGCGCGAGCACGTACTCGACCACGCCGATGTGCTTGTACGTCCAGGCGTACTGCGGCTCCTCGAGCAGCAGGGGCGTGGTGGCGTGGACCAGCAGGATCGCCAGGCCGACGTAGGCGGCGAGGACGACCGGACGCGGTGGCCCGGGCCGGCGCACCTCGACCACGAACCCGGCGAGCGTCGCCCCGACGGCCACCAGAAACAGCGGGTGCAGCGTGGCGAGCAGCCCGAACTGCCCCACGCTGGCCACATCCGTCAGATCAAGGCTGACCAGCCACGCGACCAGCGCGATCGTCACCGTCGCGGTGTGGGCGACCAGGCTCCGCCGGTCGAGGGCGACCGGTGCGCGGCCGCGGCGCGGACGGGGCCGCTGCCACACCCACAGCGCGCCCCCGCCCACGGCCACCAGCCCGGTCAGTAGCGCGACGACCGCCGAGTGCCACCACCCCGTCCAGGCGACCAGCGCCGACGAGCCGACGAAGACCACCAGCGTGAGGATGAGCAGCACCACGGGGTCCACGGCGGGCAGGCGACCCAGCCACCGGGCGACCCGCCCAGGCCGGTCGGAGCCACTCGGGTCGGCCGCCGGCGGGCCGCTCGGGTCGGACACCGGCGTTGCCGTCGGCGTCCCGGCCGAGGGCCGCAGGGCGCGCAAGTCGCGCACCAGGAACGGCGCGACCAGGAGCGCCAGCAGCGCCTGGGCGATCAGGTACGCGCCCGCGGGCGCCACGATGCCGTACCGCGCCACGGTCGCCACGGTCCCGCCGAGGAACAGCAGCCCGGCCGCCGCCTGGAGCAGAGTGAGCAGCCCCAGCCGCTTGCGCATGAACCGCAGCGCCGCGAACAGCAGCCCCACGGCGGTGAACGGCAACGTGGCCCCGATCAGGCGCAGCGTGGTCGCCCCGTGCTCGGCGTACGCCGGGCCGAGCAGCCACAGCAGCGGGGTGGCCGCGGCGGCCAGCACGGCCGCCCCACCCACGGCCACGACGGCGCCCAGCCGGATTGCGCGCAGCAGGTGCCGCCACCGTTCCTCGGCCGAGAGCGTGCCCGAGGCGGTGGCCACGTACGACGTGACGATGTTCCACAGCATCGTGGTGACGCTCACTCCGATCAGCCAGGGCAGGTAGAAGTACGCGCCCTGGTCGGCACCGACGGCCGCGGTGACCAGCACCGGCGGCAGGAACGACACCAGGTTGGTGACGATTGCGTTGACGTACTCGGCGCCCGCGAACCGTACGAGCTCCCGGCGGTCGATCGCCTCGCTCACGCCCCGGGAATGGGCGGGGACGAAGCGCCGCAGCACCACCCAGGCGGTGGCGGCCACGACGACGGCCACGGGCAGCGTCCACACGAGCAGGACGTCCTCACCCGACAGGTGCACCCCGGCGATGCCCAGCCCCGCAAGCAGGGCGAGCTTGCCGGCCGACGCGGCGATGGCCCGGACGGGTACGGCGGCGGCCCGGCCGAGTCCATTGAGGACACCGTCGAAGATGAAGTGCAGCGCCGACACGACCACGGCCAGGCCGAACAGCCACGGCCATCGCCCGGTGTCCTGACCGAGCACGGCGTAGGCGACGGCTCCGACGACGCCGGTGGTGGCCGCGGCGGCAACCCCGCCCAGGACCAGCGAGCGTGACCGTGACCCGGCCGTGGGCAGGAAGCGGGCGTAGAGGCTCGCCAGGTTCAGCTGGGCCACGCTGGCCAGCAGCGTCATCGACGAGACCAGCGCCGAGCCCAGACCCACCGTGTGGGCGGGTAGGAACCGGGCCGCCACGATCCAGAAGGCGAACCCCAGCGCGGCACTGGCCACTGTGGACACCATGAGGGCCGAGGCCCGTCGGAGAACGGGATTGGCAGCCAGGCCGGCTCGCGCCAGGACGGCTGAAGTCATCAGGTCTCCCGTGGGTCGACGTCGGGTTTTCAAGCGTCTGGGCGTCGGACGTCCGGGTGGGGGGTGTCTGGGGTTCGGGCGTCGGGGTGTCCGCGGCGCAGCGCGCGCCGGCCGCGCAGGTAGGCCAGCGGCCCGCGCAGCATGCCGGACCGGTTGAGCCCCAGCAGCTGTCGGGGGAAGCGCTCGCTCAGCCCGGCCTCCCGGGCCGACCCGGCCCGCAGGTCGCGCAGGGCCGACGGGACGAGCGACAGCAGCGAGCCGACCGTCCGGGGGTCCTGCCGCAGCAGGCCGAGGTACGCCGCGGTCAGCCCGGTGCCGTACCCGGTCAGCTGCTTGGCCAGCCCGGGAAGGTCACGCCGGTGGTAGTGGCGGACCAACGCGGTCGGCCGGTAGGCGATGGTGCCGCCGTCGTGCAGCACCCGCATGAGCGCGAGCGTGTCCTCCGACCCCATGGCGGGGGTGCCGGCGCCCAGCGCCTCGTCGAAGCCGCCGATCGCCTCGGCCACGCCAGGAAGGAAGACCATGTTCGCACCCGCGCCGAACGGCGGCAGCGGGTACAGATGGTGCTGCCGTGGCACGCCCGGAGTCGGCTCGAGGTACGGGCTGCCCGGGCGACGCCGGAAGACGGCCGGGGTGAAGCCGCGTCCCTTGCTGTGCCCGCCGTACTCCTCGAACCACACCTGGGCCGGCGTCTCCAGCTCGGCCGGCAGGATGAGCCCGGTCACCACGTCGGCGTCCGGCACCTCCGCGAAACCCCGGGCCACCTCGGCGAGCCAGTACCGGTCAACGACCACGTCGTCGTCGGTGAAGGCGAGGATCTCGCCCGGAGCGGCGGCCACGGCGGCGTTGCGGGCCCGGGAGAGCCCGGGGCGGGGCTCAAGCAGGTACTCGATGTCCACCCCGCGACCGGCGAACGACCGCACGACGCGGGCCGTGGCGTCCGTCCGTGGAGCGTTGTCGACCACGAGGATGCGGTAGGCCGGATACTCCTGCGTCACCAGGGATTCCAGCGTCAGCCGCAGCGGCTCGGGGTGCTCGCGGGTGCAGACCACCACGGTGATCTCCGGGGCGTCGGCGAGGACCGCGGCGCGCTGGGCCACATACGGCGGGGTGGTGGTGATCCGGACCCCGTCCGGCGGCACGCCCTGAGCCGGGTCGCCGCCGGCGGCCGCGACCCGCTCGCGTACGGCCGCGCCGTACTCGCGCTCGATCCGCGCGGCCAGTTCGGCCGCCGGGACACCCTCGGCGGGAACCTCCACAATGGACTGGCCGAGCGGCTCGGTGAACGCGCGGACGAGGATCCAGGCGGCCGCCACCCGGCGCCCGTCGCGGTAGCCGTCGATGGCCGGGACCGGGCGGGCCACGTCCACATCGAGGACGACGGCCGGCACCGGATCGACGATCGCGCCCACGACCGGCTGGATGGGCTGTTGCTGAACGGGCGGGAAGACGGGTACGGTCATGCGACCACCCCCACACTGAACTCGATGACGGCACCGGCACCGGCGGCGGCCAGGCCGGCGAGAACGGCTCCGGCTCGGCGGACGCCCAGCGGGTCCCGGCCCCGCACGGCGTCGGCGATCCCACGCCACACGGCCCGGGGCAGGGACCGCAGGTAGCTCCGCTCCGGCCCGAGCGTCTGGCGGCCGGGCACCAGCCGATTCATCGCGATCTTGCCGCGGCCCTCGTTGTAGCACCGGGACAGGAAGTACCGCAGGGTGCCGTACCGCTCCGGAACCCGGTGGTAGACGCGGGCCTGCGGCACGTACAGCCACTGACCGCCCGACGCGGCCGCGACACGCACACACAGCTCGGTGTCCTCGGGCCGGGACCGGGAGCCGACCTTGCCGAAGTCGGTCCGGAACCCACCGACCGCCCAGAACGCGTCCGCGCGCACGGCCATGTTGGCCGACCACACGTTGCGGACCGGGCCCGGCGTCTGCGGCTGGCCCGGATAGGAAGCGCCGTACGCCCACAGGAACTCGTCCGGCAGCCAGGCCGGCCGGCGCTCCCACAGCGGATCGATGCCGCCGCCCGCCCCGACCACGCCCGGGTCGGCGAACGCGGCGGCCAGCGCAGCCAGCCACCCTGGCTGAGGGATGGTGTCGCTGTCCAGGAACACCAGCAGGTCGGCGTCGGAGGCCTCCGCCCCGCTGTTGCGCGTGCCGGAGACGCCGCGGCCGTACCGGTTGGGCACCACGGTGACGCCGGCCAGTTCCCGACGGGCGAGCTCGAGCAGCTCCGGGCTGTGGTCGATCGCCACGATGATCTCGTCGGGGTTCTGGGACTGCACCGCGGCGACGGCCGCCTGCAGCTCGTGGAACCGGGCCGGGTCGTGCGCGGGCAGGATGACGGCGTGACGCATGGCGCTCCTCGGGGAGAAGGAGGTCCGCGGACGGACTAGGGACAGGACCGGTCCGGGGCCGCCGTCGGCCCCGGACGAGAACGGGCGGCAAGAACCGGGGCGATGAGAACCGGGTCGGCAAGAAGCGGGGCGGTAGAAAAAGGGGCGGTCAGGAGACGACCGCCCCGATCGCATCGCCGGCCTGGGCCGAAGCCTCGCTGGCGCCCGCCATGCTCGGCTCGGACCAGGCGAGAGCCGGCTGCTCCGAGACCTGGGCCCGGCGGGCCTTGCGCCGACGACGCCCTGTCACGTACTCGTGCACGATCGTGCGGAGCACCCGGAACCCGTCGCGCACGGCGTGGAGGTTGCTCTCGCCGTATCGGCGGGGGGCCTCGATGCTGGGCACCTCGGTGATCCGGTAACCGGCCATGGCGACCCGCATGTTGATCAGCGTCTCGATCTCGAAGCCGTCACCCCAGAGCTTGCCGCTTTCGGGTGCGGGCAGGTCGATGGAGGGCAGGTCCAGGTCGGCGAGAACCTCGCGCCGGAACGCGTTGTACCCGTAGCACATATCGGTGAACCGGGTGCCGAGCAGTACGTTGACCAAGGTATTGAGCCCCCAGTTGCCCAGCCGGCGCAGCGGCGTGATGTCGTCGCTGCCGCCGCCCGCGCGGAACCGCGAGCCCTTGGCGAAGTCGGCACCATCGTTCAACGCCTGCACGAACCGAGGAATTTCTGCCGGGTCCGTGGAGCCGTCCGCGTCGAGCATCACAATCACGTCCCCGGTGGCGAGGGCGAAGCCGCACGCGAGGGCGTTGCCCTTGCCCCGCCGGGTCTGCTCGATCACGACGGCCGAGGGCCGCAGCCGCCGGGCCACCTCGACCGTGTCGTCGACCGACCCGCCGTCCACGACGATGACCTCGGCGTCCTCGGGCATCGCAGCGAACACGTGGGGGAGGTTTCGCGCCTCATTGAGTACGGGCACGATGATGCTCAACGTAGGGTTCATGAGGATTCCTGATCCGGGGAGATGGTGGCTCGATTGCCCCTGCTGGCACGCACCGGAGGCATACCCGTCGTCGATGCGCTTACCTAAGAACCGTAAATGGCTTCGAGGGCATCATCAAGGGTTGGCGCCGGTGACTGGAGGCACATTTCCGCAGGTCAGGGCCTTGATCACGAGATGTAGTGACAAACACATCTCTATTCCTGAATAAGAGATCCGGTATCTCTTGCCAATGAGATTGGTGGTGCCCCAGTGGTATCGGAGACAACAGTGTGCGTCTGTGGCCATCCGCGCGCGGCGCACCTGCACTATCGACGCGGCAGCGACTGCGCCATCTGCGGCGACACGGTCTGCCATCGCTTCCGTCGGCGTGACTGGCGCATCTGGCGTCGCTGGCGTAACGGGGAGTCGTGATCACACCGTCCGGCCGCGCGGGCACCCGGGACACGCGCCCAGCGGCACCCCCACACATGCGCGTCGTCACGTCCCGGTGCCCGTATCGTTGACCCAATTGGTCAGGCCCACCGGCCCCCACGGGACCCTAGCCACCGGCGACGGGTTCCCCGGTGCCGCCGTGACGTAACGGGGGCGACCGGGTTGAGCGCCACCCCACGGGTGCGCGCCGGCCGTCGGAAACGATCGCAACATCCTTATAACTGAGGATCCATCTATTTATGTGATGCCGCATCCTCGCCCCCCGCGCCGGATCGGCGCGGCTGACTGTGGCGGCAGCCATCGCCGGGCGCCCAACGCGCGGCCGCCCTGTCGGCGGCCCGCTCGCGTCGGCGCGCGGAGGGAGAGGAGAGCCGATCGTGGGCCTGAACAGTCGTCGGCCGCAGGCCGAGCCAACCGGAAACTCTGGCCGCAACCGGGAAACGCGTCGCGAACCCGGCACCGACCCGGACCGACGCGATCCCCGGTTCCGCTCGCGGTGGTGGCGTTGGCGCCGCCAGACCGAGGACGAGCTCGACGACCTGGTGCACCAGTTCGCCGGCTACCGCCGCCGCTTGCGGTGGTGGGTGCGCTGAGCGGCGCCACTGCGCCAGCGGCGGGGTGACTGAGCGGGCCTCGCCCCGCTGCCGGGGCGGCTGAGCCTGCCGCCGAACCGATCGAGCGGGCCTGCCGCCGGAACCGACTGAACGGTCCTGTCGCGAAGCCAGGGCCGTCGGTCCGCCGAGGACCCTACGGTGCCGACCACGGCGCCGGGGCGGCCCCATAGGCTTCGCCTGTGACCGCGCTGGCGTTGGCACTGGTGGGCCTGCTGGGCCTGCTCATCGGGTCCTTCCTCAACGTCGTGATCCATCGCGTGCCCCGGGGCGAGTCGCTGGTATCGCCGCCGTCGCGCTGCCCGGCCTGTGCTACGCCGATCCGGCCCTGGCACAACGTGCCGGTGGTGGGCTGGCTCATCCTGCGCGGACGCTGCGCCGCCTGCGGGGAACGCATCAGCGCGCGGTATCCGCTGGTCGAGGCGGGAACCGCGGTCCTGTTCGTCCTGCTGGCCCTGCGGCTGTCCGCGCTGGGGCAGCTGGCGGCGCTGCCGGCGTTCCTGTACTTCGCGGCCCTCGGGGTGGCCCTGGCGCTCATCGACCTGGACGTGCGGCGCCTACCCGACCGGCTGGTGCTGCCGTCCTACCCCGTTCTGGCGCTACTGTTCGTCGCCGCCGCCTGGTCCGGCGGCGCCTGGTCGGCCCTGCTGCGGGCGGCGTTGGGGGCCGCCGCCCTGTTCGCCTTCTACTTCACGGTGGCCTTCATCCACCCGGCCGGCATGGGCTTCGGCGACGTCAAGCTGTCCGGCCTCGTGGGCGGAGTGCTCGCTTGGCTGTCCTGGCCGACGCTGGCCATCGGCGCCTTCGCCGGGTTCCTCCTCGGGGCGATCGTCGGGGTCGCGCTCATCGCGGCCGGGCGAGCCGGGCGCAAGACCGCCGTCCCGTTCGGCCCGTTCATGGTCGCGGGCGCGCTGCTCGCCGTCTTCGTGGCCGAGCCCATCGCGGACTGGTACGCCGGCCTGCTCGGCCTCGGCTGACCGCCGGCCGACCGCATCAAGGGGCTCGGACGTCTATCGCTTGTTCCGAATGGTTCACGAACACGTGGACGAGCCACAGTCGCCACCGACCAGCACGCAACGCGAATCAGTCAAACCAGATATACTGATGATCTCAGGACAATAGAGCGGCTCTAGTCAGTTGAACCGAAGCGGTGGATGGGTAGCGCCGATTGCCGCCCTCGCGGAGATTCCGGGGCTTGTCCTTCGACCAGCCGGAATCTATAGTCACATGTGCGGATGGGCTAATCGAGACAACCACGGGGGCGCACCATCCCGCGATGCATGGCGCTAACCTCGGCCCTTCACTAGCGTGGACGTGACGGGCGGGTCGTGAACGCGGAAGTGCCTTCCATGCTGGAAGGATGACGGTTGTCGAAGCCTCATCAGTCCATCACGGAAGGCACCTGCCAAGTGAAGGTTACTCGAACCCGCCCGAGGATCAAGGTCACCGCGGATGGTCGGGGTGTCGCCGGCCATGTCGGGTCGCGGCTGTTGGCCGACGTGGCTGACGCGACCGGGTTGACCCACCAGTTCGGCGACGCCCTGGCGGGTCTGCGACGTCGTCAGCGTGGCCATGACCGGGGGCGGGTCGCGGTCGACCTGGCCGTGATGCTCGCCGACGGGGGCGAGGCGATCGCGGACCTAGCCGTGCTGCGGGATCAGCCCGACCTGTTCGGCCCGGTGGCCTCCGACGCCACCGCATGGCGAGTCCTGTCGAGCCTGGACAGTGAGGTGCTGGCACGGCTACGGACGGCACGCGCGGTGGCGCGGGAGGTGGCGTGGGCGCAGCTGACCGAGACCCGCGGACAGTTCCCGACGGCCGTCGCCGCCGGCAAGCGGATCGACGCCCTGGTGCTGGACCTGGATGCCACGATCGTGGTCTGCCACTCCGAAAAGGAGTCCGCGACGCCGACCTGGAAGAAGACATTCGGCTACCACCCGCTGTTGTGCTTCCTGGACAACACCGGCGAAGCGTTGTCCGGGCTGCTGCGTGAAGGGCGGGCCGGGTCGAACACCACCGCCGACCACATCGCCGTGCTGGACCAGGCGATCGAGCAGCTCCCCGACCCCTACCGGTTCGGCCGCGACATCCTCGTGCGCACCGACTCGGCCGGATCAAGCCTTGGGTTCCTGGCCCACATCCGCAGCCTGCGCGAGCACGGCATGCGCACCTTCTTCTCCGTCGGCGTGCCCATCACCGAACCGGTCCGCGAAGCGATCCGGACCGCCCGGGGCTGGGTGCCCGCGATCGACCCCGATGGCCAGTTCCGGGACGGTGCCGAGGTCTGCGAACTCACCGGCCTGGTCCCCGATGACGGCTACCCGCCCGGCACCCGGTTCATCGTGCGCCGCGAACGACCCCACCCCGGCGCACAACTGTCGCTATTCGACACCGTCGAAGGCATGCGCCACCAGGTCTTCGCCACCGACACCCCCGCCGGCGGCGGCAGCATCCAGTTCCTGGAGGCCCGCCACCGCGCCCACGCCCGAGTCGAAGACCGTATCCGCTGCGGCAAGGACACCGGGTTCGGCCGCTTCCCCTCCCGCGCGTTCGCCATCAACCAGGCCTGGCTGCTCCTCGCGCTGGTCGCGGTTGACCTGATCGCCTGGACCCAGCACCTGCTGCTCGACGGCGAGCTGGCCAAAGCCGAGCCGAAGAAGCTGCGCTACCGGCTGCTACACGTCGCCGCCCGTATCACCCGCACAGCCCGGCAAACCCGCGTGCGCATCGCCCAACGCTGGCCTTGGGCAACCAACATCGTCGATGCCTTCGCTCGTCTCGCCGCGTTGCCCCGCCCCGTCTACTGACCATCGACCCGAGTCCCTGCGAGCATGCTAGAGGAACCCGGCCACCGCGCCGGGCCACACCCATGCACTCCAAACCGGAGTCCATCATCGTGAGATCAACTAAGAGCCGTGACGGCCTTGATCACCAGCTACCGAAAGACCGAGGCTAACCCGGACACGGCTCTGACCCGGCCCACCTCCGCAGGCCACTCGTCACGAAGAGAGGTGACATGAGTAAGGGACGGGATCAGACGGCGCTGACAATCGACGGCGACCAGACCCACTCACCGCGCAGCCGATGGGGACGAAGGACAGCCATCCTGGCCTCCCTCATCGCCGGAATCCTGGCCATCACAGCAACCCCAGCCCTAGCCGGTTGGTGGGAGTCCGACATGGAGGGCGTCCGTGTCAATTTCGACTCGCGGACGTGGGACCACCATGGAGAAACGAATGTAAGAATCACGCTCCAGAGGTGTTCGACCAACCCGGCGCATCCCGACGGGGGGGTATACGCGAACACCCACTTGGAGTTGCGCCGTCAAACGCCGTGGTACATGCCAGACCAGGGTCACGGAGTCAAGCAGTTCTACTGCGCCGTCTCGGCCCCAGGGGTGTGGTCAAGCCTGCCCAGTACCAACGTCTACTACTTCCGGGTCAACAAGATCAACGGCAGCACATCCAGCAGCAACACGCTGGACGTGGATTACGTGCATGTCAGCTACTACTAGTCCTCGACAAACATAGCTAACTCTCCGAATACATCAATCGCAACCGAAGGTTCCGGTCAGGCTCCCTGGCCGCAACCTCTGGTCGCAGCGCTTTGGTCATTTCTGAGCTGCCGCAAGAAACTTCCGCAGGCTTGCCGCCCGACATACCGAAGTCGATAGTGACATGTGCGGATGGGCTGATCAAGACATTCACGGGGAGCACCGTCCCGCGATGTATGGCTCCGACCCGGCCCATCTCCGCATGCCGCTCATCACGAGGAGAGGTGACATGAGTCAAGGACGGCAGCAGACGGAGCTGGCGCGGGACAGCGACCAGCCCGGCACACGGCACAACCGCTGGGCGCGGAGGGCAGCCATCTTTGCCCCCCTCGTCGCCGGAATCCTGGCCATCACGGCGACGCCAGCGCTGGCTATCGGGCACATTACTACTTACATGGCGGGCGTCCGCGTCAATTTCGACTCGCAGACGTGGACTCACCGCGGGGAAACAATGGTCACGATCTATCTCTCTTGGTGCGAGACGAACCCAGTGCATCCGTCTGGGCCGGCGTACGCGAACACCCACCTGGAGTTGCGTCGCCAAACGCCGTGGTATATGCCGGACCAGGGGCACGGAGTCAAGCAGTTCAACTGCACCACCCCCTCCTCACAGGTGTGGACGGGCCTTCCCAGTGACGCGACCTATTACTTCCGGGTCAACAAGATCAACGGCAGCACATCCAGCAGCAACACGTTGGACGTGCCGTACGTCTACATTCGCTACGAGTAGCCCTCGAACCGAATCAAATCGGGGCAGCGGTTCCGGTCCATCTAGTGACCGGAACCACTGCCGCGGCTTCACCGGTCCAAGCCGGCCAGAACGCTCGCATGCTGGCTCCACGAGACTGTTGCCCGCACAGCTGGTAGGAATCGACGCGCCTCGCTCGCGCCTGTCTCGCGGTGCCGCCAGCCGTCGACCTGCGAGCCGCGATTGTCGGACTGACGCACTGGTGATCCTAGGAAAACCGGGCAGTCCCGGCCGGTTACCCGAACGCGGTGGATGGGTAGTGCGCATTGCCGCCCTCGCGGGTATCCCCGGGGCTTGTCCGTCGACCGGCCGAAATCTATAGTCACGGGTGCGGATGGGCTGATCAAGACATTCACGGGGAGCACCGTCCCGCGATGTATGGCTCTGACCTGGCCCAACTGCACCTGCCGCTCACCAAGAGGAGAGGTGACATGAGTCAGGAACGGGATCAGACGGAGCTGGCGTGGGACGGCGACCAGCCCGGCACACGGCACAACCGCTGGGCGCGGAGGGCAGCCATCTTTGCCCCGCTCGTCGCCGGAATCCTGGCCATCACGGCGACCCCCAGCGCTAGCGAAAGAATGGCAATCCGATATGGATGACGTCCGTGTCAATTTTGACTCGAGGACGTGGGACCACAATGGGGAAACAAAGGTAATCATCACGCTCAAGTGGTGCTCGACGAACCCTGTGCATCCCTCTGGGCCGGCGTCCGCGAACACCGACTTGGAGTTGCGTCGCCAAACGCCGTGGTACATGCCGGACCAGGGGCACGGAGTCAAGCAGTTCTACTGCGCTAACTCGGCCGTGCAGACGTGGACGGGCCTTCCCAGTGACCCGATCTACTACTTCCGGGTCAACAAGATCAACGGCAGCACATCCAGCAGCAACACGCTGGACGTGAATTTCGTGAAGGTGGAGTACACTACCTAGCCTTCGAACGGCATCAAACGCAGCAGGTGGTTCCGGTCAGGCCCCTGGCCGGAACCACCTGCTGTAGGCTCCCCAACCAAGGCCTGTGAGGATGGCGGCGCATGCTCTTTGACCAACTGACATTCGGCTACCGGCGAGGCCGAGCAGTGCTAAGAGACTTCACCTGGGAGGTCCCACCAGGCCGAACGGTCCTCCTCGGACCGAACGGCGCGGGTAAGTCGACGCTGCTGGCTATCGGGGCTGATGCCGAGCAACCGTGGAGCGGCGCGGTGCGCATCGATGGACTCGTCCCTCGCCGGTTTCACCTGTCCCGAGCGCAGTATCGGCGGCTGGTCGGCTGGATGCCGCAGCACATCCGGATAGTCCCCGGAATGACCGGGCGCGAGCAGGTGGCCTACGCGGGCTGGCTCAAGGGATTGAGTCGGCGCGAGGCGTGGGATGCGGCCGGCACGGCGATGGCCATGGTTGGGCTCAGCGGCATCGAAGACAAACGGGCATCGACATACTCGGGTGGTCAGCAACGCCGGCTCGGCCTGGCCCAAGCGATCGTGCATCGCCCCCGAGTGCTCCTCCTCGACGAGCCGACCGTCGGACTGGATCCGGCCCAGCGCCAGCGCTTTCGCGCCATCATGCAGTCGGCGTCGGATCAGCCTGGGCTGACGGTGATCGCATCCACCCACCAGGTCGATGACCTGTCCGACCTGTACGACACGGTCGCGGTTCTCCATTCTGGCGTGCTCCGTTTCGCGGGGCCCACCGCCGACTTCCTCGCCGCCGGGTCGGGGAAGGACCAGACCCGTACGGTCGAGGCCGCCTACGCCCGGCTGATCGGAGAGGACCAGTCATGACCTCGTCGGACGACTCGACGTCCCGATGGTTGCGGCGGGCTCGCCGCCCGGCCGTGTGGCTACCACCGGTGGCTGGTGTGGTAGCGACGTTCTCGCTCCTTGCTCTGGACGTGCTCCCCGATCGAGGAACGCTGAGCGCGTGGGCGCTCGCGGTAAGCTCCGCGAGACTGTACGCGCCGCTGTTCGCCGGCGCGGCGGCGTGGGAATCGGCCCGGCTCGCTCGCGGCGGTCTCACCGGGCTACCCGCCGTGCGGCCCCGAGCCGCGATCGTGCTGCGGCTGGGCGGTCCGCTGCTGGCCGGCGCCGTCCTCGCCGTCGTTGCCGTCTGCGTCATATTGGCCGGATGGCCGTACGTGCCCAGTGCCCAGCTCGGGAGTTGGATCGGACTGTCGGTGAGCGCCGTCGCCGTGCTCGCCGCTGCGGTGATTCTGGGCGTGGGTCTCGGCTTCCGTATGCCCCAAGTCGTGGCCTCGCCGGTGGCGCTCCTGGTGACCTACCTGTGGGTGGCCATTCCCGCGGGCATCTCCGACCCACTGTGGCCCCGGCATCTGGTCGGGGTCTTCGACACCTGCTGCGAGGCCGCCGTCGTGATCAGCCCTGACGCGATGGTGGGCGCGTCCCTCGTGACCCTCGGCTTTGCCGGAGCCGGGCTCCTGTTGACCCTCGGCCGCGCCTGGTGGCGCTCGGCCGGCGCCGCCGTCGCGGTGGTCGCGCTCTGCGTGGCCATTGGGGCCAACCAGGTACGGGCGCTTGAGTATCGGCCTGAGATACCGCGTGCGGGCGCGATGGCATGTCAGACCGCGGCTGACCTAAACATCTGCGCCTGGCCGGAGCATGCCGACCTGCTCGATGAAGCGATACCCGTCGTCGTCAGCGTCGCCGAGGCGATGCGGGCCGCCAACCTGCCGCTACCGAACACCGTCACCGAGCAACGTGGAGTGCCGGATACCGTCAATATCACCCTGTCCGCGGACGATCTTCGCAACGGTGCGGTGGGCCTGCGCCTCGACTTCGTGATGAGCGCGCATCCCGGCTGGGATCCTCCGGCCTGCGCGGCTCAGGAGGGCTGGCCATCCTCGGTGCTGGCGGTGTACATGCTGGTCTGGCTCGCGGAGATCGTCGGGGTTGACGGGACTCGCCTCGGTGCGACTGCCGAGGATCACGCGGCCGTCGCCCGCCTCCAGCAGCGTCCCATCGATACCCAGCGAGCGTGGTTCGACGAGGCTGCGGCCGCGCTGAAGACGTGCGACGACCCCGACCCGGATCTGCTCCCATGATGTGGTGGTTGAAGGCTCGGCGGCCGATGCCGGTTGCGCTGACCGTCGGCGTTCTGCTCGCGGCCGGGCTGCTGGTCGGTGAGCTGACGCTCCCGGTTCCCAACCAGCTGATTCGCATCGAGACACCGCCACTGCTGATATTCGTGCTTCCCATCGGGATCGCGCTGGCCGTGGCCGCAGTCCTGCCGTCCCAAGACGACGCTGGAGTCGAGCGGGTTGCCACGCGGAACGTGCCGTTACTGGATTCCGCATTCACGGTGGCCGTGACGGTGGCGACCATCGTCCTCGCCACGATGCTGCACCTACTCCTCGACTGGCAGCTGTGGGAATGGTTCGCGCGCAATACGGTCGGCTACCTCGGAGTCGTCCTGATCGCCCGAGTGGTGCTCAGCGGCCGGGCCGCCGGCGTCGCGGCGGCCATCGCCATGGTCGTCGTTCCTTCGGCCTTCGGAACCCGATGGGACGGTTCGGTGCGACCGTGGGCCTGGCCGATCGCTCGGGAAGCCACGGCCGTGATGTACGCCCAGATCGCGATCGCCTTCGTCGTCGGTGTGGGACTCCTGGCCCTCAGCGTTCGTGAGGGTGCGGTGCTCCGGGCGCTGCAACGACCGCTGGGGCTCCGGTCGGCCCATCGGGCGACCAACTCTCCCGAGTCGCCGTCAGCGGCCGATCACTCCGCGGCCCACCCCGCAGCCGTGGACCGACCGGGCTGACCGGAGGCATTGGTGGCCCCGGTGTCACCGGCCGCCAGCGCCCGATCCCCGCGTGAGGGTGGATCAGCCGACGGCGTTCCACGCGTAGATGCTCACCTGGCGTTGGCCGGGGACCGGCGTACCGGAGGGGTCCTCGAGACCGACCGCCGCCGTGAGATAGTGCTGCCCGCTCGTGCTGCAGGTGTTCTCGCCCGGGCACACGTACACGGCGAGGTGCACCACGGTGCGCGCCTGCCCCGGACCCGGTGGGGCCGACGAGAAGGGCATCGCGAACGTGACGTTGCCCGTGCCGTTCAGCTCGAACCGTCGGGCCACCACGCCACCGACGAAGGACCCCTGGTACGCACCGCCGGGAGGGTTGTTCAGGTTCACGCCGATCCAGGCCAGCGGTGCGTAGGTGGCCCCGCGCACGTACAGCTGGGCCGACCCGTCGACCCGCAGCATCCGGCACCGCTGCGGGTTGTTGCCGTTCTCGTTGCCCGAGGTCGCCGTCACACAGCCGGTCTGGGCGCCCACCGACCCCACACTCTGCCGCAGGCCGTGGATCGCCACCGGCGGATCGCCGGCGCTCGGCGCCATGGCGCAGACCTGGACCCGGGCGTTGTTGCTGATCGACCACTGGGACCGGCTGCCGAAGACGAAGAGCACGCCCCCGCCCGGCTCGTCACAGGCCGGCGTCGGGAACGTGGTCACCGGCTCGGCCGGCATCGCGGTCGGACGACCGGCCACGAGCGTGCCCCTAGTGACCCGCCAGATGTTGTTGCTGTTGTTGCTGGTGCTGGTGAAGTTGAACCAGTACACGCCGGGGCGGAAGTCGTAGACGACCTGGGCCGACCCGCAGCTGGCCGAGCTGGTCACGTTGTTCAGCACGGCGACGCTGGTGTACACGCCCGGCTGGAACGTGACCCGCGCCGTGTTGGCGTTGCAGTTGGTCTGGGTCTGACCGGTGGCGGTCGCATAGGTCGGTGCGGGCGCGGTCGGCTGCGGGCCCGACGGCAACGGCAGCGGCTCCGGTGGGGTCACGGTCGCCTGGCAGTAGGCCGGGTCCGGGTTGGCCCGGTTGAGGGAGACCTCGCCAACCGTGATCTCGGCCGGATTACGGATGTCGCACCCGGCCGCCGCGAGCGTGCCGTTGGTGATGGCCGTGATGCCGTGCTCGGCCCGGATGGTTCCGGTGGTGCTCACCGTACCGGCGAAGGTGACGGTGTTCTGGTTGCCGCCACCCTGGACGTTGACCGTGATGCCGACCTCGCCGCTGCTGGAATCGGGCAGGGTGAGCAGGGCGTACGGGAAGGACGCGAGCGGGGCCGGCACCGAGCTGACCCCGGCGTCGTACGTGCACTGCACCGTCGCCGCGGTCGTGCCGTCGGGCAGGGGCGGCAGGTCGAGCGTGTCGGAGTCCCCGAAACAGGCGCCGGTCGCGCCGGTGTACGCCCCTCGGCGCAGCTCGTTGATGGCGACCTGGGCGGCCGCCTCGGCCGCGGCCGCCGTGGCGGCCTGCTCGCGCAGGGCCGTGGTGGCGCGGACGTTGGCGAAGGCGACCGTAAGCACGCCGGCGATGGCGACCGAGATCACGGTAATGATCACCAGCGCCAGGATGAGTGAGGCGCCGCGGTCGCCGCTGGCCATCCGGACCCGACGCGCCCCGACCCAGCTCGCCCACGGCCGGCACGGACGTCCTGGCCTCATGTCTGCCTCCGCTGTCCGGTGAGGGTGACCGTGTAGGGCGCGACGCTGGCCGGAGCCCGCAGCGTCAACCTGAGCTCCACCGAGGCCGGCGGGGGCACGACCGAGCACGGCACTGACGCGGCCGCGGCGTCGCGGCAGGTGACCACGGGGTTGGTACCGGGATCGAGGTAGTGGGCCACCACCATCTCCGAGGTGACGGTTCCGCTCCCGTCACAGGTGAGCCGCCGCAGCTGCCGCTCCTCCCCCGCGACAGCGATGACGTACGACACCACCCGCAGGCTGGCCGGCCCGCCGATGGTCGGCTCGCTTGCAGCGAAGCGCACCAACGCCTCGGGGGTGCCGTCCCCACCGCACGGGAAGCGGCCGTCGAGCGCCGGCGCATTGATCTCGATGGACTGCTGCAGCGGAAGCCCGGTGGCTGTCCAGTCTCGCACGCCGACGTTCTGGACGTCCCGGGTGAACCAGACGGCGGCGATCTGGGCATCGTGCGACTCGGCCATCCGGTCGGTGGTCCGGTCGGTGTTGCGGAAGTACACGACGATCGCGCCGGCCAGCGGCGCGATGATCACCGCCAACACGACGATGACCACCAGCAGTTCGACGAGCGTAAACCCGTCGTCTCGACGACGAGCCCGCTGCAGGCGAGGACTCACGAGCATAGGGGGTCCTCCGTCCGGCAGGGCTTGCGCAGCACGACGTCGAGCGTCTCCGTGGCCCGCCCGTCGACGCTGGCGACCTGCAGCGTGAGCAACTGGACGCCGACGTCGGGGCAGCCGGTCTCGAACGAGCCGGTCGAGCCGTTCGGGTGCCAGAACCGCACCTGGGTCACCGACGCCTGGAAGTCGGCGGGCGCGGTGTAGATGCTGTCCACCCGGCTCTGGTAGGCGCCCACGGGATCGGCGTCACAGATGTCTTCGAGGTAGCCGCCGGGCCCGGCCACCGACGCGTGCAGCGCCTCGGCGAGGGCCCGGACCGCGGCGCCCGCAGTGGCGTGCTTGCGGTGTATGTCCGACACGCGGACCCCGGTCGCCAGGGCACCGGCCACCGACACGATGGCGATCGACATGATCGCCACGGTGAGCACGAGCTCGACGAGCGTCTCGCCCGCCTCCCGCCGTCGGCCACGACTCCCGAGAAATCTATTCATTCAGAATTCTACCTGGTCGAAGATGCCGTACATGGTGCGGACCATCGCGAGCGCGACGAACCCGACGATCAACCCCATCACGATGAGGACGGCCGGCTCGAAGACGGCGGCCAGCCGCTTGAGCCGGTGGTCCAGTTCCACTTCGTAGTAGTGGGCAGTCACCTGCAACTGCTGGTCCAGCGTGCCGGTCTCCTCACCGACCCGGATCATGCGGGCGGCCGTGCTGGGAAAGAGCTTGACCGTCCCCAGTGGACGCGCCAGGCCCTCGCCGCGCAGCATCGCCTCGCCGACCCGGTCCAGCTCCCGCATGAAGACGCGGTTGCGCAGGGACTGCGTAGCCACCCGGAGCGCGTCCGGGAGCGCGACACCCGCCGAGGCCATCGAGGCGAGAACGCGGCAGAACCGCTCGATGAGCGCGATCTTGACGGTCCGGCCGATCACCGGGAGGGCCAGCACGAGACGGTCCCTCAGCACCCGCCCGCCCTCGGTCGCGCTGATGAGGGCGCCGATCAGGATCAGCCCCACGAGGCCGCCGAGCACGGCCCACCACCAGGCGAGCAGGAAGTCGGTGAAGCCGACGAGAATCCGGGTCGTCAGCGGCAACTCGGCGTCCAGGTCGGCGAAGAAGACCCGGAACTTCGGCAGCACGAAGCCGGCCAGGATCACCACGGTGACGACGGACATGGCGGCGATCACCAGCGGGTAGGTGAGCGCCGAGCTGATCTTCCGGCGCGCTTCGAGGTCCCGCTCCAGATACCGGGCGAGCTGCTCCAGCACCGTGTCCAGCCGCCCGGTCAGCTCGGCCGAGCGCATGATCGCGCGGTAGTACGGCGGGAAGACCTTGGGGTGGTGCCCGATCGCGTCGGCCAGGCGCTCCCCGCCCCGCAGGCGCTCCTCGATGTCCAGCAGCGTGGTCCGCAGCGCGGGTCGCCGCGACTCCTCGGCGAGGATGCGCACCGCGTCGATGATCGGTACGCCGGCCTGGACGAAGGCCGCGAGCTGGCGCGACAGGTGCATGAGGTCGTCGCGCTTGACCGAGGAGCCGAAGATCTCGATCTGCGTCCAGTTACGGCGCTTGGGACTGCGGGCGGGCTGAACGATCGTCTGGTTGGCCATGGTTGTCTCTAGTTCCCTACGACGTAGATGGAGCGCAGCACCTCGGCCGCGGTGGTCACGCCGGCGGCCACGAGCCGGGCCGCCTCCTCCTGCATGGTTCGCATCCCCTCGGCCCGGGCCGTCTTGCGGATCTCCTCGTGCGAGGCGCGCTCGACCACCAGCTCCCGAATCCGGTCAGAGATGATCATCATTTCGTAGATAGCCGTCCGGTCATAGAAACCGGTGTGCGCGCAGAAGTTGCAGCCCCGGCCGCGGACGAATCCGCCCTCAGGCCGCACTCCGTTGATTGCCCGCAGCAGGGCGAGCTCCTCCGGCGCGGGCTGGTAAATCTCCCGGCAGTTGTCGCAGATGCGCCGGACCAGACGCTGCGACAGGACCGCCGTCACCGATGAGGCGATCAGGAAGCCTTCGATGCCCATGTCGAGGAGGCGGTGCAGCGCCGCGGCCGCGTCCGTAGCGTGCAGCGAGGAGAAGACGAAGTGCCCGGTCAGCGCGGCCTGCACGGCGATCCGGGCGGTCTCCACGTCGCGGATCTCACCGACGAGGATCACGTCCGGGTCCTGGCGCAGGATGGAGCGCAGGCCGCCGGCGAACGTGATTCCCGCCTGCTCGTTGATCTGGATCTGGTTGACCGACGGGATGCGGTACTCGACCGGATCCTCGATGGTCATGATGTTGCGTTCCCGGCTGTTGACCTGGGCCAGCGACCCGTAGAGGGTGGTCGTCTTGCCGCTCCCGGTCGGGCCGGCGCAGATGACCATCCCGTACGGCGCCCGCAGCACGGCCGAGTACCGAGCCACCATGTCGTCGGGCATGCCCAACTGGGACAGCTCGTAGATCTGGCGCCCCTTGTCGAGCAGCCGCAGCACGATCTTCTCGCCGTCGAGCACGGCCGTCGTGGAGACGCGGATGTCCACGCCCCGGCCCTCGATCTCCAGGCTGATCTGGCCATCCTGGGCCCGTCGACGCTCAACAATATTGAGCGATGCCATAATCTTGATGCGACTGGCGATGACCGGCCCCATGCTGACCGGCAGCTCGAGCACATCGTGCAGCGCCCCGTCGATGCGGTACCGAACCAGCACCTTGTCGGGGTGGGGTTCGATGTGGATGTCCGAGGCGCGGTCCCGCAACGCCTGCGTGATGATCATCTGGACGATCCGGACCACCGGAGCGTCGTCGGCTGCGGAGTCCGGGCTGACCGTGTCCCGGTCCACGCGGTGCTGGGCCTCGAACGCGCGCACCTCGGCGGCGACCGAGGCGATAGCGCGGTAGGAGCGCGCGATCGCTCGCGTGATGTCCGACCGGGTGGCCACCCAGATGCGGACGGGCCGGCCGAGCACCTCCTGCAGCGACGCGGTGAGCTCGGGCGTCGGCACCGCGACCGCGACGTCGACCGTGCCGTCCCGTACGGCCAAGGGGATCACCAGCGCGGCCCGCGCCTGCTCCTCGCTGAGCAGCTCGACCGCGGCCGGCTCGGCGGCCACTGTGCTGAGGTCGACCAGCTGCAGCCCGCGCTGATGGGCCACGGCGGCCGCCACCGTGGGCTCATCGGTGACCCCGGCCGCCACCAACCGCTCCCCCAGAAACTGTGGGGCGCCGTGCTGCAAGGCGCTCAGGGCGGCGACGATCTCGCTCTCACTGGCGATGCCGGCGTCGACCAGCATCTCCCCCAGCCGGTTGCCACCCTTGTGCACAGCCGTGTCCGTCGGCCGGGTCGGCGTGACCCGGATCAGCGTGGGCTCGGGCGGCGGAGCCGGCCGGGCCCGGCCCGGAAGTCTCATCGGGTCACCCCCGCGGGTTCACGGCGCGGCTGAAGCTCCTGCGGATACAGGCTGCGCACCACCGCGTCCTCGTACGTGACGTAGCCGGCGGCGATGAGCGCGTTGAGCGACTGCTCAAGGGTGATCATGCCGTCACGTTGTCCGGTCACCAGGCAGTTGCGCAACTGGTGAATCTTGCCGTCCTTGATGAGGTTGCGCACAGCCGAGTTGGCGACCAGCACTTCGAACGCGGCCACCATTCCCCCGCCCACCCGGGGAACCAGGCGCTGATAGATGATGCCGGTCAACGCGGCCGCGAGCTGGACCCGGATCTGGGTCTGCTGCTCGGCCGGGAAGACGTCGACGATTCGGGCCAGGGCCTGCGCGGTGTCGTTGGTGTGCAGCGACGCCAGCACCAGGTGTCCGGTCTCGGCGAGCGTGAGGGCGAACCGGATCGACTCGAGGTCGCGCATCTCACCCACCAGCAGGACATCGGGGTCCTCCCGCAGCGCCGACCGGAGGGCGTCGGCGAAGGAGTCGGTGTCCAACCCGACCTCGCGCTGGTTCACGATGGCCCGCCGGTGGTCGTGGACGTACTCGATGGGGTCCTCGATCGTGATGATGTGACAGGCCCGTTCGGCATTGATGTGATCGATGATCGATGCGAGGGTAGTCGATTTACCGGAACCCGTGGGTCCGGTAACCAGAATCAGGCCCTGATGCTGGGCCACGAAGTTGCGGGCCACGGCCGGCACACCCAGCTCCGCCATGGTGGGAATGCGCCGGGGAATGATGCGCAACGCCGCCGCCGTGTAGCCGCGCTGGGTGAAGATGTTGCCCCGCACCCGGGCGAGGTCGCGCCAGCTCACCGAGAAGTCGTACTCGTGCCGCGTCTTGAGGTCGACCGAGCGGACGTCGGGGAAGAGCTCGGCGAGCAGCCCGTCCACGTCGTGCGCGGCCAGCGCCGGCAGCCCGGCAACCGGCCACAGGGAACCGTTGACCCGCATCTGGGGCGGCGAGCCGACGGTGAGCAGGATGTCTGTCCCGCCCGCCTGCCAGACCGCCGCAAGCAACTCGTCCATCGCGGGGCCGATCGTGGATGTCACCGCCATGCCCCCTTGTTCCTGTCCGTCATCTGAGCCGGTCATGGTAGGGCCGGTACGGGGCCGGCCCTACCCTCCCGTCCGCGATCCACCAGCCAGTCATGCGATCCGGACAATGTGGACCGCGTCGAGCAGCAACCACCGGTTGCCCCAGTTCTGGTTGCCCAGCTGAATCTGCTTGGTACCAGGGCTGCTGAACGTGATGTCGGCCGTGAAGGTCTGGTTGCAGCCGTTGGCCACGTTCCACGTCGCGACAGTGATCCAGCTTCCCGAGGTTCCGTTCCGGTAGCGCAGCCGCAGGCCGTTGACGGTCTGGTTGGAGTCGACGTGGACGGTGACCCGGTAGGTGCCGGTGTAACCGGACGGAATCGTGAAGCCGTTCGACTGCCACTCGGTCAGGTAACCCGACCCGTTGCCCAGGAAATCGCCCCAGTCACCGCAGGCGGGGATGATGTCGCGCAGGTCCTGGGAGACCATGGTCTCGGGCTGGATGGTCAGCGGGAAGCCCGGAGGCTGGGCGACCCCAGGGCTCGTGCTGGTGGTGCCCCCACCCGGGCTGGTCGTGCCGCCACCCGGGGTCGTGGTCGTCGTGGGGGTCGGGCTGCCACCGGGGCCACCGCCACCCGGCCCGGTCGGCTCGCCGCTGGAGCCTGGCGTGGGCATGGCCAACGCCCCCGCGCACACCGCGTTGGTGTCCGTGAGCCGCCCTTCGACCGTCCCCGTGTCCGGGTCATACGCGATCCAGTAGTCGCCCGTACCCTCGGTGGTGTTGGGCAGCTGGCGCAGGTAGTTCCCCGGGGCCTTCGTCAGCTCATCGAGCGTCTCGGGATACCGACCCACATCGGCCCGGTACGACTCCACGGCCACCTCGACCGACTTCACGTCGGCCTTGCAGGCGGCCAGCTCCCCGCGGTCGTCGAACGCCCCGATCGCGAGGATCACAATCGCGGCCAGGACCGCGAGGATCACGATCACGACCAGCAGCTCGATGAGCGTGAATCCCGCCTGCCGAGCGCGGGAGCGGTACCAAGCCCGAAGCACAGGTCCTCCCTGGTTGGGCCGGGCCGGCCGATCTCGACCGACCCGGCATCGATGACGCTGATCAGGTCCAGTCCGGGAACCAGGCGAAGGAAACCGGGTTCGACCACGGACCGGCGATGGCCCCGTTGACCGCCCGCACCCGGAAGCAGTAGTTGCCCGGGAACGGGGCGATCTCCATGAGGTACGACGTGGTGGTCACGGTGCCGCTCTGCTGCAGCGGCCAGGGCAGACCGAAGTCGCTGGCGCTGCACGAACCGTCGAACCGCATCACGTACTGCCACTGGTAGCCGGTGACCGGTCCGCTCGGTGCCGACCACGTGAACCGGCAGTCGATGTCGTCGATGCTGCCCGGCGGGTCGAAGCAGTTCACCACCGGCGTGCCCGGCTGGCCCGGGGTCGGGTTGGGGTTCGGGTTGCCCCCACCCGGACTCGTGGTGGTCGTCGTGGTGGGGTTGCCACCACCGGGAGCCGTGGTCGTGCTGCCGCCACCCGGGCTGGTGCTGGTCGTCGTGCCGCCGCCCGGCGCCGTCGTGGTCGTACCGCCGCCCGGACCCGTGGTCGTCGTGGTGGACGGGCTGCCGCCCGACCCGCCGCCGGGTCCACCGCCACCCGGCCCGGTCGGCTCGCCACCCGGCCCCGGCGTCGCCATGGCCAACTCGCCGGCGCACACCTCGTTGCTCTTGAGCCGGCCCTCGACCTTCCCTGACTCCGGGTCGTACACGATCCAGTACTCGCCCGAGCCCTCGGTGGTGTTGGGCAGTTCACGCAGGTAGTTCCCCGGAGCCGCCGTCAGCTCGTCCAGGGTCTCGGGGTACCGGCCTTCCTGAGCCCGGTACGCCTCCACCGCCTTTTCGACCGACTTCACGTCGGCTTTGCAGGCGGCCAACTCTCCCCGGTCGCTGAACGCCCCGACGGCCAGAACCACCACCGCGGCCAACACCGCGAGGACCACAATCACGATCAACAGCTCGATGAGTGTGAAGCCTTTCTGCCTGGCAGTGGCTTCAGATCGCTGCGGTTCCACGGCTGTCCTTACAGTCCGTCAAAGATCGACAACGAATCCAGAACAGTGAGTGCCCCGGTGGGCGGGCCGACGCCACCGACCCGCCCACGAACAAGGTGCTGCTTACGGCTGGAACTGGTACGTCGAAGACCAGTTGCTCGTACCGGCCGCGTTGGTGGCCCGAACACGGAAGCAGTACGTGCCGTTGCTGTTTCTGTTCAGGTTGCTCACCTGGACCGAGGTCCCAGTGGCCGTACCGCTTTGGTAGCCGGTGCTACCACTGCTGAAGGTGCAGTTGCCGCTACCACTGCGACGAACTACCTCCCACTGATACGTCGGCGTGGGCGTACCGCTTGACGCGTTCCACGCCAGGGTGCACGTACGGTTCGAGTTGTTGCCCGAGCAGTTGCTGTGACGGAGCCCCGTGGGAACGCTCGGGGCGACCTGTGGCGGCGACGACGTGGTGAACGAGGTTTCGGCCCACGTGCTCTGGCCGACGCCGTTGGTGGCCGCGACCCGGACGTAGTACGTGGTGCTGGCGCTCAGTCCACTGAGGACGTGCGACGTACCCCCGACGCTGACCTCCGAGGCACCGCTGAACCCGGAGTTGTTGGCCCACTGAACGATGTAGCCCGTCGGCGCGCCACCACTCGTCGGCGCGGACCACGAGATCGTCGCGGAGTTCTGGGTGACGCCGCCGACGCTCAGGCCGGCCACCGCGCCCGGGGCCTCCTCGCCGGGCTCTTCACCACCGGGCTCCTCACCGCCGCCGGGCTCGCCGGTCGCCGGAGCCCCAGCACACACAGTCTCCGAGCCATTGAGGTAACCGGTCACCCCACCGGCCCCGTCGTACTCGACACGGTACTTACCCGTGTTGGGGTCATCGTTCGGGGCTTCGCGCAGGTATCCCGCGTCCACCAGGTCCTGGAGGCTGCCCGGGTAGGCGCCGTTGTTCGCGCGGTACGCCTCGACGGCGACCTCCACCGCCTTGACATCCGACTTGCAGGCGGCTTCCTCGCCTCTGTCGTTGAAGGCCCGGACAGCGAGCACCACAACGCCCGCGAGAACCGCGAGAATGACAATGACAATAAGAAGCTCAATGAGAGTGAAGCCGCTGTCCCTTCGACGGGCTTCGACGAGGCGCTGACGCACGAGGTCTCTCCTGGCTCGGTAGCGGTCACGGAATGGGGCGAACCGGGTGAGCACAAGACCCACCCGATTCCGGACAGATAGCGAATCAGGGCGCCGTGGTCGGGCCCGGGCCGGCGCACTTAGCGCCATCGCGGAGGTAGCCGTTAACCTCGCCGGAGTCGTACCGGATCCAGTACTCACCCTCGGTACTGCTCTGGTTCGGGGCCTCTCGCAGGTACCCCTCGTCCACCAGGTCCTGGAGGCTGCCCGGGTAGGCGCCGTTGTTCGCGCGGTACGCCTCGACAGCGACCTCCACCGCCTTCACGTCCGACTTGCAGGCGGCCTCCTCGCCCCGGTCGTCGAACGCGCTGACCGCGAGAACCACAACACCCGCGAGAACCGCGAGAATGACGATGACAATAAGAAGCTCAATAAGGGTGAAGCCGCTGTCCTTGCGGCGCACTTCGAGGAGTCGGTGACGCACGAGATCTCCCTGTTGTCCGAATTCGCCCGAACGGGCGTGGGGCACGGACGCTGACGATAGGTCAGCAAGATTCTTTTTTCCAGCAACGAAGAGACCACGCCACGAAACCCTGGCCGAACGGCCAATACCGCGGTCACATACCCGACTCTGGCCCGTAACCGCATTCAGATTAATGATCACCCAATGCCCGGCGAACGGAAATAACTGGACAGTTCCGCCTTTTCCGTCGCCACCAAATCGATCGGCCTGGATGGTTCGCTAGGACCGGGTGGCACCTACGCGGGATGAACCTGGGCGACCACGACATTCGGGGTGTCGGCCACGGGCACGTCGAGCTGGCGCCACTCTCCACTGTCGATGGTCCACTCGTGCATGCCGTAGCGGACGCGGGACACGTTGTGGTTGGCCGAGTGGGCCACCAGCCAGTGCGCCAGCTGCCAGCCGCCCCGGTCGTGGCTGGCCGTGATCGACAGGCTGCCTGTCTCGGCGTCAGCCGCGGTCGCGATCGCCAGCCCCCAGTCGGCGTGCAGGCCGGCCGCGAGCGCCTCGGCGGCTGCGGCTCCGCGCAGGGTGGGCTCCCCCGCTCCGCTGCACGTTACGGCGGTCGCGTGCGACCCCAACAGCGCCTCCCCGAGCACCTGGGCGTCGGGCTCCCACTTCTGGTACGCCTCCGGGAAGGCGCTGCGCTGCACCGCCTGAGCCGCGTCGGTGAGCCGCATGTCCTGCCACCCCGGCACGCGCACCAACTGGTTGTAGAAGGCGGCGGCCGCGTACCGCGGATCCTGCACCTGCTCCGGAGTGCCCCAGCCCTGGCTCGGCCGCTGCTGGAACAGACCGAGCGAGTCGCGGTCGCCGTAGGAAAGGTTGTAGAGCTCCGACTCCTGCATGGCCGTGGCGAGCGCGATCACGATGCCGCGGTCGGGGATGCCCTTGATGACCCCGGTCGCCGCGATCGTGGCCGCGTTGGCCATCTGCTCAGGGGTGAGGGCGACCGAGCCGCTGGCCGTACGGGCCTGGCACGACCGGCCGATCGGTATGTCGATGGGCAGCCGGCCGTCACGGCCGCCGACGACGACATAGATGACCGCACCCACCAGCGCGGCGACCACCAACAGCCCGAGCGCGCGGCGCATGGGGCCAACGATAAGGGAGCCCACCGGTGTGGCGCAGGGTCAACGACCGGGCGTCAACGACGAAGGACGCCGACGTCCAGGCCGCCAGCGACCGGGGCCCAATCAGAGGGCGCCGGTGGCCGGCCGGCCCGGAGCGTACGGGCAGACTGGAGGGATGCCGAGCACGCCGCCCGAGGGTCAGCCCGTCCCGCTCGACGGGTCCCTGCCGGCCACCGCACTCGCGGAGCTGGCCGACCGCACCCGCGCATTCGGCATCTACGTCCACGTGCCGTTCTGCGCCAGCCGCTGCGGCTACTGCGACTTCAACACATACACCCCCAGCGAGCTGTCGGGAGCGACGCAGGAGTCCTATGTAGACAGCGTGCTGGCCGAGCTGCGGCTGGCGCAGCGGGTGCTGGGGGCGGCGGCCCCGACCGTCCAGACGGTCTTCGTCGGCGGCGGAACCCCGACTCTGCTGCCGCCGGAGGACCTGGCCCGCATCCTCGACGGCATCGACCGGGCCTTCGGCCTCGCGCCCGGAGCCGAGGTCACGACCGAGGCCAACCCCGAGTCGGTCACGCCGGCGTCCCTGCGGGCCCTCCGGCGGGCCGGCTTCACCCGGATCTCGCTGGGCATGCAGTCGGTCGCGCCCCACGTGCTGGCGATCCTCGACCGCCGGCACACGCCCGGGCGGGCCACCCAGTCGGCCGAGCAGGCCCGGGCGGCCGGGTTCGAGCACGTGAACCTCGACCTGATCTACGGCGTGCCCGGCGAACGGCCGGAGGACTTCGCCGCGTCGCTCGACGCGGCCGTGACCGCCGGGGTGGACCACGTCTCGGCGTACGCGCTGACGGTCGAGGAGGGCACCCGGCTGTTCGCCCGGGTCCGGCGGGGCGAGGTTCCGGCCCCTGACGACGACGTGGCGGCCGACCGGTACCTGGCCGCCGAGGAGCGGCTGACCGCGGCTGGGTTCGCCTGGTATGAGGTGTCCAACTGGGCCCGCTCGCCGGCCTCCGCTTGCCGGCACAACCTCGGGTACTGGCGGGGCGACCACTGGTGGGGCCTGGGGCCGGGGGCGCACAGCCACGTCGGCGGCGTGCGCTGGTGGAACGTCCGGCACCCCGCCGCCTACGCCCGCCGGCTCGCCGACGGCCACGCGCCGGCCCAGGCCCGGGAGGTGCTCACGGCCGAGCAGCGCCATGTGGAGGAGGTCATGCTGGGGGTGCGGATGGCCGACGGGCTGCCGCTGGACCGCCTCACCGAGCCCGGCCGGGCCGCCGCCGTACGGTCGGTAGCCGACGGCCTGTTGGACCCCAGTGCGCACGCAGCCGGCCGCGCGGTGCTCACCCTGCGCGGCCGACTGCTCGCCGATGCCGTCGTCCGGGATCTGCTGGCGTAACCGGACGTCACCCCGGAACCGGGCCGTGCCCGGTCAGGCGTTACTTGATCAGGCGGACGCTGAGCGGGTACTGGTACAGCTGGCCCTCGTTCGCCTTCACGCCCGCGAGGATGCTGAACACCACCAGCACCACCCACGCCGCGATCGGGAGGATGAAGAGGAACCCAAACGTGAAGAAGCTGGTGCAGACCGCCAGGATCCACCCGATGAATCCGGCCACAGACCACGTGATCTGGAAGTTCAGGGCCTCAACCGCGTGCGCACGCACCGTCGGTGACTCGTTGCCCTTGACCAGCAGGGCCACCAGCCCGGCGATGAAGCCGACCACGATGCCACCGAAGTGGGCGATGAGAGCCCAGGTCTTGTCGTCGCTGTTCGCGTAGCCAGCCGGTTGACCGGGGTATGGAGCGCCCATCGGCGTACCTCCTCGGGTAATCCGACGACCCTGTGTCGTCTCCCCGCACACCGTAGGGCGAGGGTTCAAACCACGCCAGTAACGAATCGGGCGTGGCGGACCCATCGACCCCCGCAAACATCACCAATCGGGTAATAACTCCGCACAGGCCAGGCGCGCGACCATCGCGCCGACGCACGCGCCGACGTAAACTGGCACTCACCGTGCAGGAGTGCCAGGCACGGCTTGTGGTGCACGATCAACGGACAGGACGGTGATCGCGTGGCTCTCGATGATCGCAAGCTCGAGGTGTTGCGCGTCATCGTTGAGGACTACGTGGCAACCCGGGAGCCCGTCGGCAGCAAGGCGCTCGTCGAGCGGCACAAGCTGGGCGTCTCGCCCGCCACCGTGCGCAACGACATGGCGGTCCTCGAGGAAGAGGGGTACCTGTGCCAGCCGCACACCAGCGCGGGCCGGGTCCCCACGAACAAGGGGTACCGCCTCTTCGTTGACCGGCTGTCCCGCATCAAGCCGCTGTCGGCGGCCGAGCGCCGGGCGATCGAGCGCTTCCTGGCGGGCGCGGTCGACCTCGATGACGTCGTCCACCGCGCGGTGCGCCTGCTCGCCCAGCTGACCCGGCAGGTGGCCGTGGTGCAGTACCCGAGCCTGTCCCGGAGCAAGGTGCGGCACCTGGAACTGGTGCCGATCACGCCCACCCGGATCATGCTCGTGCTGATCGCCGACACCGGCCGGGTGGAGCAGCGCCTCGTAGACCTCCCCGCGCCGATCGACACCGAGCTGGTCAACGACGCACGCCAGCTCCTCAACGACACGCTGGTCGGGCTGTTCTTCGTCGACACCACCAAGCCGATCCTCGAGATGTGCGAGCACGCGCGTCCCGAGCTGCGCGGTCCCCTGTCGGCGCTGTCGAGCGTGCTGATGGAGACGCTCACCGAGCGCCCCGACGAGCGCGTCGCCCTGGCCGGAACGGCCAACCTCGCCCGGGGTGGGTCGCTGGACTTCGCCGGCGCCCTCAGCCCGATCCTCGAGGCGCTGGAGGAGGAGGTCGTCCTGCTCAAGCTCTTCGGTCAGGTGGAGCGGGCCGGCCAGACCGACGCCGACCTGACCCGGGTGTACATCGGCGACGAGAACGAGTTCGAGGACCTGCGGTCCACCTCCGTGGTCACCACGGGCTACGGCCCGGGGAACACGGTCGTCGGTGGTCTCGGTGTCCTCGGCCCAACCCGGATGGACTACCCCGCAAACATCGCCGCCGTCCGTACCGTGGCACGCTACGTCGGCGACGTGTTGGCTCAGTAGCCCGAACAGCGAGGAACCAGCGTGAGTGTGGAAGAGCCAGCGCGGGTGGGCTCAGGAGGTCAGGCCCAGTCGGTCGAGCGGCCCAGTCGGTCGAGCGGCGACGAACAAGCGTGAAGGCGAACAGCCTGTCATGAGAGCGCGAAGCTGACCCCGGTCGTTGACTGAAGCGATCGTCGGGTCGAGCGAGGGGACATGAGAACGCAGGTGGCCAAGGACTACTACGCGATCCTAGGGGTACGCCGGGACGCCTCCGCAGACGAGATCAAGCGGGCCTACCGCAAGTTGGCCCGGCAGCTCCACCCGGACGTGAACCCGGACCCCGAGGCCCACGAGAGGCTCAAAGAGGTCAACACCGCCTACGAGGTCCTCAGCGACCCGAAGAAGCGCGAAATCGTCGACCTCGGCGGGGACCCGCTCGCTCCGGGCGGGGGTGCCGGCCCGGCGGGCGCCGGCCCCTTCGTGGGCTTCCAGGACATCATGGACGCCTTCTTCGGCAACGCCGCGCCGCGCGGGCCGCGGTCGCGTACGCGGGCCGGGTCGGACGCCATCCTGCGGCTGGAACTCGACCTGCACGAGACGGCGTTCGGGGTGGAGGCGCCCATCAGCGTCGACACCGCTGTCCTGTGCCAGACCTGCGAGGGCGCCGGCACGGCCCCCGGCACGCACACCATGACGTGTGACACCTGTGGCGGGCGGGGCGAGATCCAGTCGGTGCAGCGAACCTTCCTCGGCCAGGTGGTCTCGTCGCGGCCGTGCCCGGCCTGCCAGGGCTACGGCACGTTGATTCCCCACCCGTGCCCGAAGTGCGGCGGCGACGGCCGGGTCCGGGCCCGGCGCAACCTCACCGTCAAGATCCCGGCCGGGGTCGAGGACGGCATGCGCATCCGCCTGGCCGGCCAGGGTGAGGTGGGCCCCGGTGGCGGCCCGCCCGGCGACCTCTACGTCGAGATCCACGAGCGGCCGCACGACATCTTCTCCCGCAAGGGCGACGACCTGCACTGCCGCGTCACCGTGCCCATGACCGCGGCCGCCCTGGGCACCCGGATCACCATCAAGACGCTCGACAGCGAGGAGACGGTGGACGTCCGGCCCGGCACGCAGCCCGGGGCCGTCGTCCGCATCCGGGGCAAGGGCGTACCCCACCTGCGGGGCAGCGGGCGTGGCGACCTGCACGTGCACCTCGACGTGCGGACGCCGACGAAGCTCACCTCGGAGGAGGAGCGCATCCTGCGCGAGTTCGCCCGGCTCCGGGGCGAGGAGGTCGCCGAGGTCACCCGGCAGAAGGGCGGCTTCTTCTCGGCGATCCGCGATGCCTTCAACGGTCAGGGGTGAGCGCTGTCAGGAAGGACGCCCTGTTGACGTCTAGTGCCCAGGAAGGCGTCCTTCCTGACACATGAGCGACGCCCTGTTCCTCGTCGACGCCCTCCCCGACGACGACCACCTGGTCCTCGACGGGCCGGAGGGCCACCACGCGGCCACCGTAGCCCGCCTGCGGGTGGGCGAGTCCCTGCTGGTCGGCGACGGCCGCGGCACCCTCGCCCGCGCCCGGGTGACTGCCGTCGGCAAGGGCATGCTCACCGTGGCCCTGGGCGAACGGCGGGTCGAGCCGGCCCCGACGCCGCGCATCGTCGTGGCGCAGGGGATCGCGAAGGGCGACCGCGGCGAACTGGCGGTGCAGGCCATGACCGAGGTCGGCGTCGACGCGATCGTGCCCTGGGCGGCGGCCCGGTCGGTGGCCCGCTGGACGTCGCCCCGGCCCCACCAGCGCTGGGTGGCCACCGCTCGGGAGGCCGCCAAGCAGGCCCGCCGAGCCTGGGTGCCCGAGGTCGAGCCGGCCGCGTCGACCCGGGACCTCGTCGGTCGGGCCACGTTCGTCCTGCACGAGGAGGCGACCGTGCCCCTCTCGTCGGTCCCGCTGCCCGAGCAGGGCGACATCCTGCTCGTCGTGGGCCCCGAGGGCGGCATCGCCCCCGAGGAACTGGACGCCTTTGCCCGCGCGGGCGCGCAGGCCGTACGGCTCGGGCCGCACGTGCTGCGGACATCAACCGCCGGTCCGGCCGCCATCGCGGTGCTTTCCGCCCGCCTCGGCCGCTGGTAACCGACCGGGCCGCTCAGGGATCAAGGGGACAGAGGCGAGCCGGTCGATGAGCGGGCCAACGGACCGGTGCCGCCCCGGCCGGTGCCGTCCAACCGCCATCGACGGCCGGTGCCGTCCAACCGCCATCGACGGATGGTTGGGACACCGACGGTGAGCCCGTACGATGCGGCAGTGACCTCCGACTGCATCTTCTGCCGCATCGTGGCGAAGGAGCTTCCGTCGACGGTTGTCTACGAGACGGATGAGATCCTGGCGTTCCGCGACATCAACCCGCAGGCGCCGACCCACGTTGTCGTGATCCCGAAGGCTCACTATCCGGATGCGGTCTCCCTGGCCGAGGCCGACCCCGCTCTGGCCGGGGCCGTGCTCGCCGCCGCGGGTGTGGTGGCCCAACAGGAGGGGGTGGCCGAGTCCGGGTACCGGCTCGTCTTCAACACCGGCCCTGACGCCGGCCAGACCGTTTTCCACGTGCACTGCCACGTCCTCGGCGGGCGCTCCATCACCTGGCCCCCGGGCTGATCGACCCGGCGAGCCTCCCAGCCCGACCCCGCCGCGCCCCCAGAAAGTGACTTTCAGGGCCGCCCCGGACCACTGAGGCGCCCAGAAAGTGACTTTCTGGGCGCCCGATGGATGGGAGCGCTCTCCCAACGAAGAAGCGCTGTCTGGGCTCCCGCGAGGAGGAAGCGATGCCGGCCGCCTGGGACGGCCCGGGGGTGGTGACCCTCCCCGGCGGGGCGCGGGTGCGCGGCCGTCGGCTGGCCGACGTGGTCGTCCCACCGGCGGACTACGCGCTCGTGCTCGCGGGCGGGCCGGTTCCCCCGTGGCCGCACGAGAAGCTCCGGTGGCCGGACTTCTGGGTTCCGCTGGACCGCGACGCCGCGGTGGCGGCCCTGCGGCGGGCGCACCAGCGTGCGTACGCGGGGGACAGGGTGGAGGTCGCCTGCCGCGGCGGCCGGGGCCGGACGGGTACCGCGCTGGCCGCGCTCGCGGTCCTCGACGGGCTGACCCCGGCCGCCGCCGTGGCCTGGGTCCGGGACGCGTACCACCCGCGGGCGGTCGAGACGCCCTGGCAGCGGTGGTGGCTTCGTCACCTTCGCTGACCCACCAGGTATGGGCGGATTTTCGACAAATGGGCGGTATGTCGGCTCGAAACGTCGCCGCCGGGGCGGGCCGTTCCCGGATAGGATGGGCCCTGCGGGTTTGTCCACGACAGGGAAGGAAGTGGTCTCAGGCCGTAACGGCCGACCTATGACCGGTAGCTCATCGAACGCCGCGGAGACGACCGGCAGCCCCGCGCGCGTGCAGACCAAGATCACCGTCGCGGACCCGCAGCACATGGTGCGCCTGCTCGGCTCGCACGACGAAATTCTCAAGGTCATCGAACGCGCCGTACGCAGCGACATTCACGTCCGGGGCAACGAGATCACCATCTCGGGCGATCCCGCCGACAACGCCACCACCGAGCGGGTCTTCGCCGAGCTGATCGAGCTGGTCCGCCGGGGCGAGACGCTCACCTCGGACGCGGTCCGGCGTACGGTCGGGATGATCGAGCAGGGCGTCGCCGAGCGCCCGGCCGAGGTGTTCACCCTCAACATCCTGTCGCGGCGCGGCCGGACGATCCGTCCCAAGACCCTGGGCCAGAAGCGGTACGTGGACGCGATCGACCAGCACACGATCGTGTTCGGGATCGGGCCGGCCGGTACCGGCAAGACCTACCTCGCCATGGCCAAGGCCGTGCAGGCGCTGCAAGCCAAGCAGGTCAACCGGATCATCCTCACCCGCCCGGCCGTGGAGGCCGGGGAGCGGCTCGGCTTCCTGCCCGGCACGCTCTTCGAGAAGATCGACCCCTACCTGCGCCCGCTGTACGACGCGCTGCACGACATGGTCGATCCGGACTCGATCCCCCGGCTCATGGCCAACGGCACCATCGAGGTCGCGCCCCTGGCCTACATGCGCGGCCGTACGCTCAACGACGCATTCATCATCCTCGACGAGGCGCAGAACACGACGCCCGAGCAGATGAAGATGTTCCTCACCCGGCTCGGCTTCGGCTCCAAGATCGTCGTGACGGGTGACATCACGCAGGTCGACCTCCCCGGGGGGAGCCGCAGCGGTCTGCGAGAGGTACGCGAGATCCTCGACGGCGTCGAGGACGTCCACTTCGCCGTGCTCTCCAGCTCCGACGTGGTGCGGCACCGCCTGGTGAGCGACATCGTCGACGCATACGCCCGCTGGGACGCCGCCCAGGAGGCCCAGGCGGCGAGCCAGGCCAACGTCCGGGCTGTCCCCGGTCGAAGCGGCCAATCCGGGCCTCGCGGACGCGGCGGCCGACGCCGCTAGCTTCACGGGAAGTGGCACCCATGTCCATCGAAATCGCCAATGAATCGGGCGCCGAGGTCGACACCGACGCGATCCTCGACTGCGCTCGCTACGCCTTGGATGAAATGGGCGTCAATCCTCTGGCCGAACTCTCCATCCTGCTGGTGGACGTCCCCTACATGGCCGAGCTGAACCACCGCTGGATGGGCGGCGAGGGACCCACCGACGTCCTCGCCTTCCCCATGGAGGAAGGCACGATCGACACCGGCCCTCAGGACATCGCGGGTGGCGAGCCGACCCTGCTCGGCGACGTCGTCCTGTGTCCGGAGGTCGCGGAGAAGCAGGCCCGCGACGTCGGTCACTCGACCGCGGACGAGCTGCACATGCTCACCGTGCACGGAGTGCTGCACCTGCTCGGCTACGACCACGCGGAACCCGAGGACGAGCGGGAGATGTTCGCGCTGCAGGCCAAGCTGCTGGACGGCTGGCGGGCCTCCAGACGCACCTGACGCTGGATCGACCGTGCACACCACCTCCCTGCTTCTCATCGCCGCCGGACTGGTGGTACTGGCCGGGCTCTTCGCCATGTCCGACGCCGCCGTGTCGGCGGTGTCACCGGCCCGGGCGGCCGAACTGCACCGCGAGGGGGCCCGGGGCGCGCGGGCGTTACAGGCGATCGCGGCCGACCCGCCGCGCTACACCAACCTGCTCCTGCTGCTCCGGCTCATCTGTGAGCTCACCGCCACCACCCTGGTCGCGCTGGTGCTCATCACGGCGATCGACACCGCCTGGATCGCCGTCCTCGTCACCTCGATCGTGATGGCGATCGTGAGCTTCGTCGTGGTGGGCGTGGGGCCGCGCACCATCGGCCGCCAGCACGCGTACGTCGTGGGCCGGGTGGTGGCGCCGCTCGTGCACCGGCTCGGCCGGGCGCTCGGCCCGCTCGCGACGCTGCTCATCCAGATCGGCAACGCGGTCACCCCGGGCAAGGGCTTCCGGGAGGGGCCGTTCGCCACCCAGGTCGAGCTGCGCGAGCTGGTCGACCTGGCCGAGCAGCGCGGCGTGGTCGAGCACGACGAACGCGACATGATCCACTCCGTGCTGGCCCTGGGGAAGGCCATCGCCCGTGAGGTGATGGTGCCGCGTACGGAGATGCTGTGGGTCGAGGCCGACCAGCCGGCGGGCGAGGCGCTGTCGCTGGCGTTGCGCTCCGGCTTCTCCCGGCTACCCGTGATCGGCGAGACCGTCGACGACGTGCTCGGGATCGTGTACCTCAAGGACCTGGTCCGGCGCACCCGGGTCGAGGGCGAGGACATCCCGGTCCGCTCGGTCATGCGGCCCGCGACCTACGTACCCGAGTCCAAGCACGTGGACGAGCTGCTGCGCGAGATGCAGGCGGCCCGGACCCACATCGCCATCGTCGTCGACGAGTACGGCGGCACAGCCGGGCTCGTCACGATCGAGGACATCCTCGAGGAGATCGTGGGCGAGATCACCGACGAGTACGACGTCGAACGGCCGCCGGTGGAGCGCCTCGACGAGGACCGCGTCCGGGTCAGCGCCCGCCTCCCCGTGGAGGACCTTGGAGAGTTGTTCGGGGTGGAGCTGCGCTCCGACGATGTGGAGACGGTGGCGGGCCTGCTCGCGCAGGCGCTCGGCCGGGTGCCTATCCCGGGTGCGACCGCCACGGTCGGGGGCCTGATCCTGGAAGCCGAGGGCACCACGGGCCGCCGCAACCGGATCGACGCCGTGCTGGTCACCCGGCAGCGCGTGGCCCCGGAAGGCGCCCACCCCAACGGCCATACCCCCGTGCACCGCGAGGAGAAGCAGACCGCCGATGCCTGACACCGCGCCTGAGACCGCGTTGGACGCCGAGGACGCGAAGCTGGTGACGCTCGCCCGCGCCGCCCGCGCCCGGATCGGGGCGCTCGAGGGGGCGGCCGTACGCGACCAGGACGGTCGCACGTACGCCGCCGCCACCGTCGCCCTGCCGTCGCTCTCGCTCTCGGCCCTGCAGGTCGCCGTGGCCATGGCGGTCACCGCGGGCGCCCGCACCCTGGAAGCGGCCGCGGTCGTCACCGAGGCGTCCACGGTCGACACGGCCGGGTACGCCGCCGTCCGAGACCTGTCCGCCCAGGCGCCGGTGTACGCGGCCCGACCGGACGGCACCCCGTTCGGCACGCTGGTGGGGCCGTGAGCGCTCGGAGCGTGAGCCGTACGCCCGGCCCGACCCGCGACCACGGCGCGGCGGAGCGGTCGGACGAGTACCGGGCCGGCTTCGTCTGCTTCGTGGGCCGGCCCAACGCGGGCAAGTCCACCCTGATGAACGCGCTGGTC